>Ga0208694_1000926_pt1 | contig 39866 bp, 30 predicted proteins | sample AD_UKC078_MetaG_FD_184442 | JGI IMG/M metagenome (GOLD analysis project Ga0208694, IMG submission 184442) | Active sludge microbial communities of municipal wastewater-treating anaerobic digesters from USA - AD_UKC078_MetaG (SPAdes) (version 2) | ecosystem: Engineered > Bioreactor > Anaerobic >...
TCTGATTTTCAAATGGTTAAAGATAAATAAAACATCGCTATTTTCAAAATATTTTAATGTTTTTTTTAGTTTCTTACATCGAACTCACGTTAATTCTAGCTTTTAAATCAGCTAATTCAACACAAACATTATCTTGAAACCAATGTTTACGATTAGGAAAATTTGGAATTTCAATATTTGTTGATACACTGTTTATTTTTCTTGTTTTATCAATTATTTTATCAACCAGATAAAGGTCTTTTTCTTCATATCTGTTTGTTTTTGCTTTTGATGCTATATAAGCAATCGGGTTTAAATCAATTCCAACTGAATTTATTCCGTTTATTGCTCCTTCTACCATTGTAGTTCCACTTCCGCAGAAAGGATCAAGAATGAAGTCTCCACGCTTGCAATAAGAAGAAAGATATTTATTTACAAGTTGCGGTGTGAATTTTGCAGGATAAGGGTGAAATCCATGTGTGAAATATGTTGTGCTTTGTTGTGAATTATCAATCATTAGAACTTTTCTCCTTTCAAGTTTTTTCTAAAAACCAAAATAAAAGAATGACCTATATTAAAGTAATATCTTCTTGACTTATTCCCTCCTAATCTTACTAACTTTCTTTGGCTTGTTTGGTCCCAAATTACTAAATCCCACATTTTCCATCCTGTTTTTGTTGCCACATTTATCAGGTGTCCATGCAAATTTACATAAGGTAAGTGATTGTCTAAATCTCTGTAATCTCTTACAACCCAAGCATTGTAAGCACCATCTTTTGCAATAACAAGTAGAGAACTAAACACTTTTTCTATAGCTTCTAAATACTCTTCGTAAGTTAAGTTGCCTAAATCTTCTTTGTCTGTTGAATATGGTTCCGCTAATTTTCTGCTTTGATTTTTATAGGGATTGTTTTTATAATCTTTATCTGCAAAATTAGCGCGGATTTTATTAAGCAAATTAGAATATGGAGGAGATGTAAGAATAAAGTCAATAGTATTTTTAGGAATAAAATCACCTATATCACGTGCTGAACCATGAAAAATAGCACGTTGATAATTTGAGTTTTGTATTCCATCTTTGATATCAATCCCCAGATTGAACATTTTTATAAAATCTAAATTCAACTCAACTCCTAATGAATGTCTTTTTAGTAAGTTTGCTGCATCTAATGTTGTACCAACGCCAGCAAATGGGTCTAAAATTGTGTCCCCTTCTTTTGAGTATACATTGATAAAATGTTGAGCTAATGACAAAGGAAATGCTGCTCCGTGTTTTTTTCTTTTCTCAGTAATAGCACCATTAAAGATTTGCACACTTTTCCCGTGTAAAGTCCATTCACTACCAGTTAAATTATTAAGATAGTGTTCTCCAGGGATAATATTCTTTTTCTTTTCTTTCCCATCAATTTTAAATTGATACAGCTGTTCACAATCAGACAATAAACTTATAGGGAATGAGTCTTTTTTATATTCTTTTGCCATTTAATTTTTAAAGAGTTTATTTAATTAAATATTTTTTTAAATTAATAATATTTCATTATAAAATCATTCATAAAAAAATCATATTCTTACAATTCCTACAAAGATAAGTTATTTTTTTACTATATGATATGTTTTTTTACACTTGTTATTAACAAAAAAATGTGTTGTTTTATCCTTTGTATGTCGCAAAATAAATTTCAAAACATAAACATACATTCAAGGCATTTCAGAAGTATTAACTTTACAACTTTTAACTTTTAACTGATTGAGCCTCCGTGTGATAGGACAATCTTAACAACAGTTTCCACAATCTCTTTCAAAAGTTTTTCTGTATTTGCTTCTGCTAAAAATCTTAAATAAGGTTCTGTATTTGAAGGACGAATATTCAACCACCAATTTTTATATTCAATTCTATATCCGTCAAAATCAAAAAATGCATCAGGTTTTTCTTTTTCTTTAAAATGAGCAATTACAGCATCCATAGCTTTTGTTTTTTCCTCTATTTTAAAGTTTATTTCGCCTGAATTTTCGTATTTTTTAATTTTTCCAATAAGTTCAGAAACTTTAATTCCTTTTTCGTGCATTTGTGCTACAACTCTTAAAATTAGCAAACAAGCCAAAATTCCAGAATCTGAATAATAAAAATCTTTAAAATAGTAATGTCCTGCTAATTCGCCACCAAAAATTCCATCTATTTCTTTTAGTTTTGGTGCAGCAAAAGCTCTTCCTACTCGCCACATTTCCATTTTGCTACCAAATTGTGCAATATATTCGCCCACAGCTTTAGAAGTTCTAATATCTTGAATTACTTTGCCTTTTAAGCCTTTTTCTTCAAGAAAATAATGTGCCAAAACAGCAATCATTAAATCTGGCGAAATAAATGTGCCTTTTTCATCAACAAACATCACTCTATCTGCATCACCATCGAAAATAACCCCAATATCAGATTTGTTTTCTATTACATGTTTTTGTAAGTCAACAATGTTTTTTGGAACTAAAGGATTTGGTTCATGATTTGGGAAGCTACCGTCTAATTCATCGTAAAAATACATTACTTTATCGCCTAACAATTCTTTAATAAAAAGAGCTGCCATGCCGTTGCTTATATCCATGCTAATTTTTAAGTCATTTAATTTTGGAACATAAGATTTTAAGAAATCAAAATATGTATCTCTCACATTTATTTCGTGATATTTACCTTTTTGGTCACTAACAATGATTTCTTCGGTTTTCATTAATTCTTCAACCTTCTTTAAACCAGTGTCGTAGCCAATAGGTTTTGCATTTTTACCCGAAACTTTTAAACCATTATATTCTGCAGGATTGTGAGAAGCTGTTATCATTACAGACGCACCAAATCCATATTTTGCAGTTGAATAATAAATCATTGGGGTAGTGGCTAAACCAGCGTAATAAACGTCTGCACCGCTATCCAAAATGCCTTTTACTAAATATTCTAGTACTTCAGGCGATGACTCTCTTACATCTCTACCAACCAAAACTTTGTCGGTTAATAAAACTTGAGGAATAAAAAAACCTATTTTATAAACGTCTTCCTTGTTGAAGTCTTTATTGTAAATTCCTCTAATGTCGTATGCTTTAAATGCTTTCATATCTATAAAAGTAAAAAATTAAACATTTGTAAATTTAACTATTTTTAATGAAATATATTATAAAGTAATGTATTGTTTTATTATTTGTTTTACTTTTTCGCCTTTTATTGTGTCTAAAATAGTGTCAATATAGGCTTTTTCTTTAATAATTTGTTTTGAAAAATTAAAATTCAAATCGTAAATCCACGAAATTTGCATTAATTTAAAGTCGTTAACGCTTTCTAAATCTTGTTTTGAAATTAAATTTTTGTTTATGAAGTCTTTTAAAGGTTTTGTGGAAATTTCTGCTTTATCTTCGAGTCCATATTCTAAGGCTATATTCCGTGGTCCTGAGGTGTTGTAGTATTTGCAAACAATTCTATAAATATCAATTTTATCGGCATCACGCACAAGTTTAGAAAAATATAACTCATCATTTTTTACATCAGCTTGAATTTCACGCAATCCATGATTATAAACAGCTGTACAAATAATATCTTGAATTTCCTTGGGCAAATCTTTAAAAAACTGCTCTTTTTTAATTACTTCAACGCCAAGTTCGCCATGATATAGGCTTTCGTCATCTTTAAAAGTGTGAAATTTTGTAAACTGTTCAAATCTTCCAACATCGTGAAACAAACCGCATAAATAGGCGATAAGTGTTTTTTCTTGGTTTAAATTTTCAGATTTTGCAATTTTTAAACAATTTTCAGCTACGTTTAAGCTATGAACTTCTTTTAGTTCAATATTTATTAAGACATTTTCCTTATCGCAATTGTCTTTAAAACCCTTAATGTAATGCTTTAACAAATCTCTATAAACATTCTGAATATCAGCCAACTGCTCCACATAAAACATTTGCAACATCTTTTTTAGTTTTATTAATTTTTCTTCTAAATATTATTTCTAATATTATTAAAACCAGAATTAAGGCAGCAGTACTTAAAATAGTGCTAGCAATAATTAGAATTAGTAATGGCAAGTATGAAAAATTTAAACCACCTGTGATTTTAAATGTTTTACGTCCTTGTCTAACAACTAACATTATCATTTTATTTTTAATGATAATGTTAGTTTTTCTATTTTTAAATTTTGCTTGAGGATATTTTTCTTGTAATAATCCTGAAACGCTATTTATATCTTTTTCTTCACGTAGGACATGTGTTGCCATAGGTTTTATTTATGGTTTTCTTTCCAAACTTTTAATCTTTCTTCTAATAGTTTCATTTTTTCTGGAACAATTTGCGAAACACAAGCTCTTAGTCCTTCGCTACGTGTACTTCCTGAAGTTAGTAGAGAAATTGCACTAATTCCATAATATAATAGTTCTTTTACCAATTCGCCACCTTCCATTCCTGGATATGAAATTGTAAAATAAAAACCATCAGCTATATCTTCGTCTAAGTCTTTATCGTAAACAATTTTAAATCCTGCATCTAAGAACATTTCTTTCATTTTTTTAGCACGCACACCATATTCTTTCACTTCTTTTACAAAATCAAATTTGCCATCGTTAGCAGCTTTGAACATTGCAGCAAGAGCATATTGTGCAGAATGTGATACTCCTGAGCTTAGTGCATAAATAATTCTTGAAACGAAAGTATAACCAAATCCTTCTGTTCCAAATCTTTGTAATAGGTTAGGATATTTTCTATTAAAGATTTTGTCGGAAATAGCTGCAACTGCAATTCTTTGACCTGCATAGCTAAATGCTTTTGAACCTGAAATTAAAAGCACATAATTATCAGTATAATTAGCTACCGAAACTTGGTATGGTGGTTTTCCTGGTTGGTGTAAGTCTCTACGGAAATCCATTGCAATATAAGCCAAGTCTTCAATAACAATTACATCATATTTAGTTGCTAATTCACCAATAATTTGAAGTTCTTCTTCTGTTAGGCAAATCCAGCTTGGGTTATTAGGGTTTGAATATATAATTGAGTTTATATTTCCTTTAGAGAGGTAAGATTCTAACTTTTCGCGTAGTTTTTTGCCACGATATTCAAAAACGTCAAAGCTTTCAAATTTATGACCCATAACTCTATATTGTTGTTTTTGCACAGGAAATCCTGGGTCTATAAACAAAGCTGTATCTTTTTTAGCATCAAGGTTTGCACATATTAAAAAAGTTGCATATCCACCTTGCATTGAACCTACAGTTGGAATACATGAATTTGGACTAATATCAATATTTATAAAGTTTTTTATAAATCTTGACGCTTCGTTTTTTAATTCTGGAACTCCACTAATCATTGGATATTTTGATGCTACTCCAGATTTTAAGGCATTGATTTCTGCTTCGATACCTACACTTGGTGGTGTTAAACCAGGTTCGCCTATTTCCATTCTTACAAACTCTTTACCTGATTCTTCATGAATCCAATTTACTAAAGTAACAATCTCACGAATTGTAGCTTTACTAAGGTCTTTAACGCCTAATTTCTCAATTTGAGCATCTACTAATTTTACATCTATTGGTGTTTTCATATCTTAAACATTAAATTATTAAATTAAATATTGCTACAAGTATAATGAAAATATTTCATCAAAAGAATTTTATTTATATGTTTTAGAAAATTTTTTAAAAAATAGTGCTATTGGATATTTACTCAATGTATTTTTTAAAAAATTATTTTGTGTAATGAAAAATATAATATATATTTGCAAACTCAATTTTGGACTAGTAGCTCAATTGGATAGAGTATCTGACTACGGATCAGAAGGTTGGGGGTTCGACTCCTCCCTAGTTCACAAAAAAAGCCGATTTTTGTCGGCTTTTTTTGATTAGTTTTTATTTGTTTTTTCAAAATTTTAATAAAATACTTGAAATTACTTGATTTTATGCGTTTTAGTTTATTTGCAAAAACTATTGCTTTTTAAAAATAAAACTATACCTTTGCACTCTAAAAATTTTAATTAACATAATGTCTAACCAAATTAAAGAAACTTATTAAAAAATGACAGAAATTAATGACAATGTGAATGTTGAACCACAAAAAACAGAAGAAGTTCAAAATCACGAAATTAAAAACGAGGCGAACACAGAAACTGTAGTAGCTGAAGAAAAAACAGAACCTGTAACTAAAGTGGAAAAAACTCCAAAAACAAAAACTGAAATTAAACCACTTGAAAATTTCAATTGGGATTTAATTGGTAAAAAAGATGATGCTTACTCCAAAGAAGAGCGTGCAAAATTAGAAGAATTATACAATAATACTTTTAAGCTAATCGAAGAAGGAGAAGTAGTTATGGGTACTGTTGTAGCTATTAACAAACGTGAAGTTGTTGTAAATATTGGCTACAAATCTGAAGGCATCATTAATGCAAACGAATTTAGAACTGAAACCGAAATTAAAGTAGGCGATAAAGTTGAAGTATTTGTAGAAAACATGGAAAGCATTGATGGTCAACTAATACTATCTCACAAAAAAGCAAAATCTCTTAAATCTTGGGATCGCGTTAACGAAGCTCACGACAATGATGAAATCGTTAAAGGTTATATTAAATGTAAAACTAAAGGTGGTATGATCGTTGACGTATTTGGAATCGAAGCTTTCTTACCAGGTTCTCAAATTGATGTTAAGCCTATTCGTGATTATGATGTTTATGTTGGTAAAACAATGGAATTTAAAGTTGTGAAAATCAACGAAGAATTTAAAAATGTTGTCGTATCACATAAAGCCCTTATCGAAGCTGAACTTGAAGAACAAAAGAAAGAAATTGTTGCTAAATTAGAAAAAGGACAAGTTCTTGAAGGTATTGTTAAAAATATTACAAGCTACGGCGTATTTATTGACTTAGGTGGCGTTGACGGACTTATCCATATTACAGACTTATCTTGGGGACGTGTAACTCATCCAGAAGAAATTGTAAGTCTTGATTCTAAAATTCAAGTGGTAATTCTTGATTTTGACGAAGATAAAAAACGTATAGCTTTAGGTCTAAAACAATTAACACCACATCCATGGGATGCTCTAGATGCTAATTTGAAAGTTGGTGATAAAGTTAGTGGTAAAGTTGTTGTTTTAGCTGACTATGGAGCATTTATAGAAATTGCACCAGGTGTTGAAGGTTTAATCCACGTTTCAGAAATGTCGTGGTCGCAACACTTACGTTCAGCACAAGAATTTATGAAAGTGGGTGATGATATCGAAGCCGTTATTTTAACTTTAGACCGCGAAGAACGCAAAATGTCGTTAGGTATTAAACAACTTCACCCAGATCCATGGGAAAATATAGAAACTAAATTTAGCATAGGTACAAAACAAACAGCTAAAGTTCGTAACTTTACTAATTTTGGAATATTTGTAGAATTAGAAGAAGGCGTTGATGGTTTAGTTCATATTTCAGACCTTTCTTGGACTAAGAAAATTAAACACCCTGCTGAATTTACTTCAATAGGTGCAGAATTAGACGTTGTTGTTCTTGAAATAGATAAAGAAAATCGCCGTTTAAGTCTAGGACACAAACAAATAGAAGAAAATCCTTGGGAAGTTTTCGAAACTATTTTCACTATTGATTCTATTCATGAAGGTACTATAGTTGAAATGAATGATAAGGGTTCTATTATTGCTCTTCCTTATGGCGTTGAAGGATTTTCTACTCCAAAACACTTGATTAAAGAAGACGGTAGCTCAGCTAAAATAGAAGAAAAATTAGATTTCAAAGTTATTGAGTTTAATAAAGATTCTAAGAAAATTTTCGTTTCTCACTCAAGAATTCACGAAGACTTGAATAAGGAAAAAGAAGCAGAAAGCAAAAAAGCTAAAGGCGAAAAAACAACAAAAAGAACTAAAGCTCAAATCGAAAATAAAATTGAGAAAACAACTCTTGGAGACGTTACTGACTTAGCTGCTATTAAAGAAGAATTATTAGAAAAAGAAAAGAAAACTAAAAAATAATAATTTGACTTGATATAACATTTAAAAAAAGTTGGATAGATATTTCTGTCCAACTTTTTTTTATAGTGGTGTTTCAAAAACGCTCATTTCGGCTCCGCTCAATGAGCGTTACTAATATTAAAAACAGTCCAAATTTTTTCATCAGGAAATGGGGCAGTAATGCTTATTTCTACTTTTTGTACAGGATGTATAAAACTAATTTTTCTTGAGTGTAAATTTATACCTCCATTTTTATTTGAGCGTGGATAACCATATTTTAAATCGCCACGAATAGGACAGCCCATATTTGCTAACTGAGCCCTAATTTGATGATGCCGTCCAGTAATAAGATTTATTTCTAACAAATAATATCTTTCTGATTTTGCAATTAATTTATATTCTAAAATTGCTTTTTTTGCTTCTTGATTGCTACTGTCAACTACATACGACTTATTTTGCTTTGTATTTCTATAAATATGATCTATTAATTTATCTTCTGTTTTTGCAGGCGGATTAGCTACTATAGCATAATAAGTTTTTTGTACGTTTGCAGACTTAAAAATAGCATTTAATCGAGTTAAAGCTTTTGATGTTTTAGCAAATAAAACAACTCCACTCACAGGTCTATCTAAGCGATGTGGCAAGCCTAAATAAACATTTCCTTGTTTAGAGTATTTTTCTTTTAAAAACTCTTTCACAAGCTCAGAAAGTGCTTTGTCGCCAGTTTTATCGCCTTGAACAATCTGTGAGGCTCGCTTATTTACTGCAATAATATGATTGTCTTCGTAAAGTATTTCAAGTTGTTTGTGCATGTAAGTTAGTAAATTTCGTTTTCGTTAGGAAAATCAGAGGATTTTACATCTTCAATATATTGATTTACAGCATCTAACATTATTTTATCTAAACTTGCATATCTACGCAAAAAACGTGGTGAAAATTCTTGAGTAATTCCCAACATGTCGTGTAATACTAAAACTTGTCCATCAGCAGGTCCTGCACCAATTCCAATAATAGGAATATCAACTTCTTTAAGTACTTGTTGAGTTAATTTTGCAGGAATTTTTTCAAGAACAATAGAAAAACAACCACTTTCTTCTAAAAATTTAGCATCTTCAATTAATTTTTTTGCTTCTTGTTCTTCTTTTGCTCTAACAGTGTAAGTTCCGTATTTATGAATACTTTGTGGCATTAAACCAAGATGACCCATAATTGGAATACCAGCAGAAATAATTCGTTTTACAGAATCAGCAATTTCTAATCCGCCTTCTAATTTTACAGCACCTGCACCAGTTTCTTTCATAATTCTGATAGCAGAAGATAAAGCTAGTGAAGAATTTCCTTGATAAGTACCAAAAGGCAAATCAACAACAACTAAAGCTCTATTTACGGCTCTCACGACAGACTCAGCATGATAAATCATCTGGTCGAGTGTGATTGGTAAGGTAGAATCAAAACCAGCCATTACATTAGCAGCTGAATCGCCAACTAAAACAACATCAATTCCAGCAACATCAACAATTTTTGCAAGCGAATAATCATAAGCAGTAAGCATAGAAATTTTTTCATTGTTACGCTTCATCTCTAACAAGACATTGGTAGTGATTTTTTTTATTTCTTTATGAACAGACATATTTTTATTTTTATGTATGAAATATTTTTATAATTTTGACGTTTAAATTTTTGCAAATATAACAAGATGAAACGATTTATAATAATTCTTAGCTTAATTTCATTATTTTCATTATTTATTTTTTCATGTAGCACTGATGTAAACGTTAATGGAGAATGGGACGATATTCCTATAGTGTATTGTGTGCTTGACCAATCTACTGAATATCAATATGTAAAAGTAAATAAAAGTTTTCTTGGCAATATGCCTGCTTCAGAAATGGCACAGCATAGCGATTCATTATTTTACAAAAAAGTTGATGTTTACATACACGAATATGTAAATACCTATAAAACTAGAACTTGGACATTTGAACCTGTAGAGATAGACAAAGAAGAAGGTTACTTTGCAAATGACAAAAATATTGTATGGTGTCAAAAAATGGATATGAGAGATGATGCTGTTTATAAACTTGAGGTGAATATTAACGATGGTGAACATATTGTAACAGGCGAAACAGAATTGATTTCAGGAATAGCTATTACAATGCCATCTGGAGTTGAAGCACTTCCTGTTGAAATACGACATTATGCAGGAAATTCAGAATATAAATATTACAATGGCGAAAATGGTAAGGTGTTTCAAATGTGCCTAACATTCAATTATTTCGAGGTTTATAATGATGACACTACTTATTATTCAATTCCATGGGTGCAAGCTAAAAGCTATAAAACTACTGAAGGAAATTCTGAAGTCAGTGGATATTTTTCAGTTGCTGCTTTTTATAATTTATTACAATCAAACATTCCTGCACCTAGAGAAGGAGCAAAGCGATATGTTAAAATGCCAGAAAGTTTAGTTTATAATTTAGTTGTTGGTGATGAAAATTATATGATTTATATGGACATTACAGAGCCTTCAAGTGGATTAGCTCAGGACAAACCTGCATTTACAAATTTAAACGATGGTTTTGGACTAATGGCAAGCAGATACAATGTTTATCGAGCAAAAAAACTTGATCGCTATACATTAGATTCAATTCATCGTGGAATTTATACCAAACATTTAGGATTTGTTAGCCCTTACGATGATTATTATAAACCATATTTTATTTACTAGACACCAAATCAGTTAAAAGTTAAAAGCGATGCACTGAACGTAGTTGAAGTGTTAAAAGTTGAAAGTCGAAAGTTGAAAGTGGCTGACGCATTTGGAACAGTTGACATATTAAAAAATATTTAGGAAACAACATGTGAATTTTTAGTTTTGTATTAAAAACTTTGTATATTTGTTTTCTGTAAGAATAAAAATTTTAAATAATAACAATTAAAAAATACAAATATGGATACAGATGATTTGTCAAGAGAAGCATATGAAGGTGTAATAATTGAAGCAGAAAAATTCACTCATGATTTGACTATACATTATGGCGTATTAGCAGGTTATTGTGAAGATGAAACAGAATATCTTGAAAAAGCAGAACAATTAACCAAAGAAATATTACAACTAGACGACTGGGAATTAGATGATTTTTTTTGGGGAGAACCACCTGATAAAGATGAACTTATAGTTACTTGTAAAAAGATTTTAGAAAATATCGAAAAAGTAAAAGCTATTCCATTAGATGAAAGGGAGTATGATATTTTTTAATTATTTTTAAGTTGCTATGATTTTATATTTGGTTGGCATTAGTTGCGTTGGAAAGTCAACAGTTGGAAAAATGTTGGCAGAAAGTATTAATTTTACTTTTTTTGATTTAGATATAGAAATTCAGAATTATTACAATATGCCAATTGAAAGAATACAAGACGAATGTGTTTCAATGTTTGAATATAGAGACAAAGCAAGTGAAGTCTTAGATATTTTATTCTCTAAAAATATTGATGCAGTAATTGCAGGAACACCATCAGGATTATTATGTTCCTATCTTTACGTTTATGAAAAACATAAAGCAGATAAAGACTTGTATTCAATTCATATAAATGATTCGTGTGAAAATATAGTAGAAAGATTGATATTCTTGGATAAAGATTCAAACCCAATTGTAGAAATATTAGATGAGCCAAAGAAAAAAAGATACTTAAAAGTATTAAAAGATGATTATGACTTTTTTAAGGATTCATATAAACGTGCAGATTTAAAAGTTAACATTCATAACACAAAACTTGAGGATATACCAAACTTGATAATTAAGAAACTACAGAAACAAAAAGTGCTGTTATAGTAAATAAAATATTGACAAACAAACAATGAAAACATCAACATTAATTTTTCTTTTACTTGCAATATTTTTTATAAATAGTTGCAGAAATATAGAATGTCCTTGTTTCGACAAATCACAATTAACATGGATGCCTTATGAAGTGGGAGATAGATTAATTTATGTTAATCAACAAAATGACAGCTTAATTTTTACAGTAAAAAGTAAACATTTATCTGAAACATATAAAGAAAAAAAACGTTTTGAAGACGATTGCATTTCAAATGCTGTATTCCACCTTTCTGATACTGAACGTTCGCAATATTATTTTAATATTGACAATAACAAGGCAGGCACTTCAATTACTTGTAAAATCTCATTACAAATAAGTGATAATGTGTTTAGTTCAGGAATTGCTTCATCTTATATAGAAGGTAAACTTGATACAATGACAATTAATGGTAAATTTTATAATGAGGTTTTAGTAATAGAAAGAGATACAGCCACTTATTCAGAAAACATATGGAAAATAATTATCGCAAATAATTATGGAATAATTAGATTTTTCGATAGAAAAACAGGCTATGTATGGACTTTGTCAGTTGAAAGTTAAAAGTTAAAAGTCGAAAGTGGCTGACGCGTCTAGGAAAAATTGACACATTTTGTTATAAATCCGACTTTATGAACTTTAAAAACTTTTAACTTTTATCTGAGTATAGCATTTAGTTCTGTTTCAAACGCCTTAATAAGTCTTTCCATTATTTTATTTATCTGCTTGTCGGTCATTGTTTTCTCGTGGTCATCTAAACTAAAACTTAAAGCATAGGAAATCTTACCTTGTTCTATGTTTTTGCCTTCGTAAACATCAAATAAATTAACTTCGCTAATATAATTTGGCTCAGTTTTTTTAGCTAAGTCAACCATTTGTTTGTAGCTTATGTTTTTATCAATTACTAAGGCTAAATCGCGTTTTACTGTGGGAAATCTTGAGATAGATTTATATGAAATTTTGTTTTTAGCAACAAGTTCTTTTACTAAATCCCAATTAATTTCTGCATAAAAAACATCTTTATCACAATCTATTGATTTTGCTAATTTAGCATTCAACTTTCCAAAACTGCAAAAAACAATTTCTTTGTATTTATACTGCAAAGCATATTCAAAATTTGAGTCTGAAACAAAATCTTCTTTCAGTTCTGCCAAGTCGATTCCAAGACGAGTTGTAATTTTTGTAACATAAGATTTTAAAGTAAAGAAATCGCTTGGTTTTTCCTTTTGATTCCAACTTAAAACATCTTTATTTCCTGTTATCCAAAGTGCTAAAAATTTAGATTCATAATATCTTTCAATATTTGAAAGCTCTGCAATTTTGGTATTTGCATGGTAAGTGCGTCCAAATTCAAATAATTTTAAATCCGAAATTTTATGATGTACGTTAAAAACTATTGTTTCTAAACCTCCAATAATAGGAGTGGGACGCATTATTGCCAAATCTGCACTTAGTGGATTACAAATTCTAACAATTGACTTATCGTCTTGATTAAAATATTTTGCACTAATCAAAGAATTACATTTAATTTCATTAAATCCATCTGAAACCAATAAGTCAGAAATTGTATTTTGTAGTTTGTCAAGACTAAGTTTTTCTGAATTAAGAACAGAAAACGAAACTTTTTCAGGATTTTCAATATTATTGTAACCGTAAATTCGTAAAACTTCTTCAATAACATCAGCTTCACGTGTTACATCAACTCTATAAGAAGGAATTTCTAATTTTAAATTATCTCCTTTACTTTCTAAAATTTTGATTTCTAAAGCTGTTAAAATTTTGTCTATTTCTGGTTTTGAAATTTCATTTCCAATTAGCTTACAGCAAGTTTCGTAAGAAAAATCAACAATATTATTTTCAATTTTATGTGGATAAACATCTTTAAGTTCTGAAGAAATTTCGCCAGCACCAATTTGTTCAATAAGCATAGCAGCACGTTTAGCAGCATAGAGTGTTATATTTACATCTGCACCGCGTTCATACCTAAATGATGAATCTGTTGAAAGTCCGTGAGTTTTAGCGGTTTTTCTAACCCAACCAGGATTAAAGTAAGCCGACTCAATAAAAAGTTTTTTAGTATTTTTAGAAATTCCAGAATCTAAACCACCAAAAACTCCTGCAATACACATTGGTTCTTCAGCATTGCAAATCATTAAGTCTTTAGACTTTAAACTTCTTTCAACACCATCGAGAGTTACAAATTTGTGATTTTCGTCAACAGTTCTAACAACAATTTTATTATTTGCAATTTTGTCGCCATCAAAAGCATGTAAAGGTTGCCCTGTTTCAAACATTACGAAGTTGGTAACATCTACAATATTATTAATAGGATTTAAGCCTATTGCTTTTAAGCGATTTTGCAACCATTGTGGCGAATCTGTAACTTTTACATTATCCATGCAAATTCCAGAATAACGAGGACAAGCTTCGGGGTTTGCAACTTCTAAATCAATTGAATAAGTGTTTTTTGAAACTTTAAATTTAGAAACATCTGGAATATTGTATTTTATATTTCTAAAAGCAGCCAAATCTCTTGCAACGCCGATATGACTTGCAGCATCGATGCGGTTAGGAGTGAGGTCAATTTCAAAAACTACATCTTCTTCTATATTAAAATACTCGCTTGCAGGCAAACCCACAGGAGTATCGCTTGGTAAAACCATAATTCCTGCATGTGAACTTCCTATTCCAATTTCATCTTCGGCACAAATCATTCCATTCGATTCTTCGCCACGAATTTTTGCTTTTTTAATTGTAAAAGATTCATCATTAGAATATAAAGTTGTTCCAACAGTTGCAACTATAACTTTTTGTCCAGCAGCAACATTAGGAGCGCCACAAACAATTTGTTGAATTTCTCCAGAACCAATATCAACAGTTGTAAGACTTAACTTATCAGCATTTGGGTGCTTTTCGCAAGTTAAAACTTCGCCAACAACAAGACCTTTTAATCCACCTTTTACTGATGAGAATTCTGTGATGGTTCCAACTTCTAAACCTAAACTTGTTAAATCTGCTGCAATAGTTTCAGGCTCATCGCTAATATTTATATAGTTTTTCAACCAATTAAGAGAAATGTTCATGATTTGAATGCTTAAAATTTTAAAGTTTTTAAATATTCTAATTTTCGCTTATATTCTTCCAAACTTTCGTTAATGATTTCCATAGCAATATGTTTGTCTAAATATTCTTCAACAACTACAGTTTTATGTTCCAACTTTTTATATTCTTCAAAAAAGTTTCTAATTTCAGAAATAAAATGGTCGGGAAGCTCTGAAATATCATTAATGTGATTCATACTTGGGTCGCCAGCACTTACAGCTATTATTTTATCGTCAGCTACGTTACTGTCCAACATTCGCATAACACCAATAACTTTTGCTGGCACAATGCACATAGGAACAATTTCAATTTGAGCCATAATTAAAATATCAAGTGGATCTTTGTCGTTGCAATAAGTTTGTGGAATAAAGCCATAATTTACTGGATAATAAACCGAAGAGTATAAAACTCTGTCTAACTTCAACAAACCACTGTTTTTGTCTAATTCATATTTTGCACGATTACCTTTTGGAATTTCAATAATTCCATTTACAATTTCTGGTGCATCTTTACCCGGCGAAACACTATGCCAAGGATTAGCAAATTCTTTATTCATAACTTCTAAAAATTAATGTTTGCAAATTTAATAAATATTTTCATCTATTAGCTGAATTAAATCTAAAATCGACTTTCGACACTTCAACTACGTTCAGTGCATCGCTTTTAACTTTTAACACTTCAACTACGTTCAGTGTATCACTTTTAACTCAATTGTGCTAAATTTGCAACCGATACAATATCAAGCCCATTAGTCTTTCCATCTAAAAAATGATAATATCCAATTAAAGCTATCATAGCTGCATTGTCGGTGGTATATCTAATTTTTGGAATATGAACAGTCCAATTTTTTTCTTGTGCGAGTTCTGTTAGTTTTGTTCGTAAGCCAGAATTTGCCGAAACGCCACCAGAAATTGTAATTTCTGTAATTCCAGTTTGTTTTACAGCTTTTGATAATTTTTCCAACAAAATATCAACTATTTGAAATTGCAAAGAAGCACAAAGGTCGGGTAGGTTCTCAGAAATAAAATTTTCGTTTTCTTTTATTTGGTCTCTTAAAAAATATAAAAATGAAGTTTTTAAGCCACTAAAGCTAAAGTTTAAATCGGCAACATTAGGTTTGCTAAACTTAAATTTATTTGGATTTCCAGTTTGTGCATATTTATCTATTAATGGTCCGCCAGGATAACCTAAATTCATAACTTTAGCACATTTATCAAAAGCTTCGCCAGCAGCATCGTCAATTGTTGAGCCAATAATTTCGTATTTTGTATATGATTCCACAACAATAATTTGAGTATGTCCGCCCGAAACTAACAAACATAAAAATGGAAATTTTGGAATAAACTCTTCTTCATCTTTTTCCCTTAAAAAATGTGCAAACATATGACCTTGCAAATGATTAACGCCTATAATAGGAATATCTTTTGCTATTGCCACACCTTTAGCAAACGAAGAACCAACAAGCAAAGAACCTAATAAGCCTGGACCTTGAGTAAAAGCTATGGCAGAAATATCATCAAAACTTATTTTTGCTTGCTCTAATGCTTCTTTTACTACTAATACTATGTTTTGTTGATGAGCTCTGCTAGCTAATTCAGGTACAACACCACCATATTTATAATGAATGGATTGTGTATTTATAACATTTGAATACAACTTTCCATCACAGACAACAGCTGCCGAAGTGTCATCACAAGAAGATTCTATGCCTAAAACAATAGTTTTCATTTTATCAACATAAACAAGTTTACAAAAGTACATCTTAATTATAATTATTCAATTATTTTTTTTAATATTTGTAAATTAATTGAAATGCTTTTTAATTGAAAAAACTATAGATTTTGAATAGAATTAGAATAAAACGATTTTTGCTAATACTTAGTTTGCTCATAGTTAAACTCTTAGCTATAGTTATTATTCTTATTAATTCAGCGTTTTTGCAAAGTAAATTAACAAAATATGTGATAGATTACTTTGCCAAACATTACGATATTGCTTTAAGCATAGATAATGTTTACATAAAATTGCCCAAAACTATTGTTTTACAAAATATTAAATTATTAGACGAACAAAATGACACTTTACTGTGTTCTCAAGAAATAAATGCGAAAATTGCTTCAATAAGTATTCGTAATATGGATTTGAATTTAGAGAAAATTTCTTTAATAAATCCTTATATAAATGTTCAGGTTGACAGTTTAGGAGTTGCAAATTACGAAAGTATTTTAGAGAAATTTGCATCAGAGCCAGATACAACAGATACTAGTGAAACAGACTTAAAATTGTCCTGCAATAATTTTGAAATTGTTAATGCAAGATTAAAATATAAAGATGTTAGATATTTGAATAGCAATGAAGGTGAATTTAATTATACAGATGCCGAAATTTCGGGTTTTAATCTTGATCTTAGTGATTTTAAATATGGAACAGACACTATACAACTAAGATTAAATAACTTTAGTTTAGCTGAAAAATCTGGTTTAAACATTGAAAAAATTGCAGGAAATTTAAAATATTATGATACTGGAATTGAATTAAATGATTTTGTTTTTAAAACTAAACTATCGCAATTTATTTGTTCTGAAATAGCAATATCTGGTGATTCTACAGATTATTTGTCAGACCCATTACATAAAGCAAAACTTAAAATAAATATTGATACATTAATTTTCAATATTGCTGATTTAGCACCAATTAAGCCTGAATATAGGTTTATGCGAGATAAAATTTATTTATCAGGAAATTTTAATGGAAATCTTTCAAAATTCAAATTCACAAATTTTAATATAAGTTATGGCGAGAACACACGATTTTCAACAGATATAGATATTGATGGTTTGGATAATCCTGAAATGGCATTTATATTTGGTAATGTTAATGAATTAAAAGTAAATAAAAAAGATATAGACAGACTTCTAAGAATCATAGATCCTGTTGACCCTATAGTTCTGCCTTCAATAGTAAGCGATATTGATAATTTATCTTTTAATGGAAATATTACAGGCTTTTTAAGTGATTTAGTTGCTTATGGAGAGTTTAGAACGCCACTAGGTTCAATAAGAACCGACATAGCATTAGTTACTGATTTTGAAAGTTTTGACCTTGATTATAGTGGTAAACTTAAGTTAATGTCTGTTGATGCAGGAAGATTATTAGGTGACAGTGAAACTTTTGGAAAAATTAGTATGAGTGCTATAGTAGCTGGAAGTCTTGATTCTCTTGGCAATTATAAGGCAAATATAAAATCTGAAATTTCAGAATTAGATATTTTAAAATATAAGTATTCTGGAATTACTATGAATGGAGATATTTCAAACACTTTGTTTAACGGAGAAATTTTTGTAGATGACCCAAATTTTAAATTTCAATTTCTTGGACAATATGCTTTAGGAGGTAAACATACTGAAAGAGTAAACTTCTCAACTGACCTTTATGCTAATCTCAATGCTTTGCATATAACTAACGATAGTCTCGAATCAGAACTGAAATTTGTTATGTCTGCCGATGTAGAAGGACCTTTAAGCACAAAACCACTTGGTAACTTAAATATCAATAATTTAAAGCTTGTTTTAAATGGACAAACTATGAAACTTAATCAGTTCAATTTAGAATCTTTTGTTGATGAAGAACAAATGCATTGTTTAAATTTACAATCTGATTATATTGATTTGAAATTTGCCGGCGATTTTGAGTTTGACGAACTTGGAGTTAGAATATTTAACTTACTATCGCATTATGCACCGTCGTTTATAAAACCTATGGAAATAAAGAACGACACTAAAGATAATACTGCTAAATTTGATTTGAGATTAAAAAATTTAAGTGAAGTTTTAAAACTCTTTATGCCTGATTTAGTAATTGATGATGATGTTTTTGCCGAAGGTAGCATAAACGGTAAAGAGGAAAGATTCGATATGGTTTTCAGTTTCCCAGTAATCAAATATGATAGTATTTATTTATGGGGGTCAGAGTTGAATGTTGTAGGAAATTCAAAGCTTTTAAATATAGAATTAACAAGCCAAGAGATTAGTTCTAAGAGTTTTCCATGGTTAGAAAATATAGTTTTAAACTTAGGTGTACAACAAGATAGTGTATTATTAAACTTGAATTGGAATGACTTTGATGATATTAAAAATTCTGGAGATATAAATATTTTAACTAAATTTATTCCTGTAAAAGACAGAGCAATGCCTAAGATTGAAAGTTCTATTTTCGAATCAAATTTAGTTATTGCAAATAGAAAGTGGGAGATAAGACCTTCTAGCGTTATCGTTGACGGTAAAAATATTATTATTAATAAATTCGGTTTAGTACACGAAAATCAAATGTTAAATATTGATGGAGAGATTTCTGAAAATCCAAGCAAACTTTTACGATTTTTAATTTCAGACGTTGATATAACAAATTTTAATCCATATCTTGCTTCTACAGGCTATCAAGTTTACGGAGCACTTTCAGGAAATGGTAGAGTAGCTAATATATACGATAATCCAAGTTTAAAAGCATCTGTAAGTATAAATGACTTTAAAATTAATAATGAAGACTTTGGTCGTTTTGATATTTCTGCTATCTGGGAAGGACGTAAAAATGGATTTAAAATTGACGGAGTTAATAAATTTATGAAAATACGTGGCGTTTATATGGCTGAAACAGATAGTCTTGATGTGAATTTCCTTATGGATAATTTTAATTTGGAAATATTAGAGCCATATACTTCCGATTTTGATATTAGTAATTTAAAAGGACATTTAGACGTTGTAGTTGATATAAGAGGAAAACTTGCACAACCTGATATTTCTGGATATATAGAATTTCAAAAAGCCGAGTTAGTTTATGATTTCTTAAAATTACATGCGTTTATCAATGATAAAATATTTATTACTAACGATGCAATTTCTTTCAAAGATTTTAAAATTTATGACGAGCATAATAATAAAGGTGTTATAAACGGTGGATTATATCATAAGAATTTTAGTGATATAAGATTTGATATTTTGGTAGATGCTACTAATATGAAACTTATGAACACTACAGAAAAAGATAATAGTCTTTACTATGGAACTGCTTTTGCTACAGGAAATGTTAGAATAGCTGGAGATTTGGATAAATTTGGTATTGATGTAGTTGCAAAAACAGAACCCAATACTGTGTTTGTATTGCCTATGACAGAATCTTACGAGGGTAGTGAAGTGAGCTATGTTACATACATCCAACGACCAAGCGAAGACGAAGAAGGAGAGACCGAAACAAAAGCTATACAAACCGATATGGAGTACTATTTTAAACTTGATGTTGAAGTTACTCCAGATGCTGAAGTTCAAATTGTTTTTGACTCTAAAGTTGGTGACCTGATAAAAGGCTTTGGCTCAGGTAATTTAAAAATGGAATACACATCTGATGAAGAATTTTACATGTATGGAGATATAGAAATCGTTTCGGGTGATTATTTATTTACTTTGGAAAATATTATTAATAAAAAATTCCATATAAAACCTGGAGGCACAATAGTTTGGTCTGGTGATGCATATGATGCTCAATTGGATTTAGATGCCGTTTATCATGCAAAAGCTCCGCTAATTGATTTAATGGCAGCTGTAGCGGATTCTTCAAATATTTATAAAAAACCTACCAACGTAGAATGTCATATGCACATGTCGGGAAGTTTAATGTCTCCTGATATTAAATTTAGCATAGAAATTCCAAATGCAAACGATAAAGTTAAAACACAGTTAGCAAACATGACTCAAGACGAAATTAATAAACAAATGTTATATTTACTAATTTTGAATAGATTTTATAGTTCAGATGCTGAAAATATGAGTCCACAAATTGGAAATACTACTAATGCTTTTGGTGTTACTTCTGCAGAACTATTGTCAAACCAATTAAGCAACTGGCTATCGCAAATGAGTAAAGATTTTGATATAGGTATAAATTATCGTCCAGGCTCTGAAGTTTCGGAACGTGAACTTGAAGTGGCTTTATCAACAACTTTCTTGAACGACAGATTATTAATAAATGGTAATGTTGGAGTAGGCGAAAATAAATCAACAACAAGCAATCTTATTGGAGATATAGAAGTGCAATTAAAGATGAATCAACAAGGTTCGTTTAGATTAAAAGGTTTTACAAGAGTAAATCCCGAAACACAAGCTGAATTAGGACCTTACACAAGTGGAGTAGGTTTGTTCTATACCGAAGATTTTGATACTTTTGGCGAATTAGTAAAAAGTTTATGGGATAAAATAACTTTCAAAAAAGCAAGAGAAAAACGAAAAGCCAAAAAAGAAATTCAAGTGATATATTAGCAAAATATGAAATAATAATAATTTTATTAAATTTGCGACAAATAATTTTAAAAAAGATATAGTGTGAAAGATAAAAAGTTGATTTTAGTGTCGAATGACGATGGAGTAGATGCCAAAGGTTTAAAACACCTTATTGAAATAGCTAAAAAATTCGGTGATGTTTTTGTTGCAGCACCCGAAAGAGAACAGTCAGGCAAAAGCCACTCAATTAATTTAGGCGAACCGCTCAGAGTACGTAGAATTGAAAGAGAAGATGGAGTTAAGTTTTTTGCAATAAAAGGAACACCTGTTGATTGTGTTAAATTAGCAATAAATCAACTTGTGCCTCGCAAACCCGACATAATGTTATCTGGAATAAATCATGGCTCAAATTCGGCTGTTAATGTAATTTATTCAGGGACAATGGGAGCAGCAATAGAAGCAAGTTTGTACGGAATTCCTGCTATTGGTTTTTCGCTTTTAGACCATTCTAAAGATGCAAATTTTGATTTAATAGATGAAAATGCAGATGTTATAATTAAAGATGTATTGGAAAATGGCTTGCCTTATCAAGTCTCTTTAAATATAAATTATCCAGTAATTGATAAAAAAGATTTTAAAGGATATAAAATTTGTACACAAACAAAAGGAGTGTGGAAAGAAGAATACGAAAAACGCCACGACCCTTATGGAAGAGAATATTATTGGCTTACAGGCGAATTTACAAATCACCAACTCGATAATCCAGAAACCGACGAATGGGCTTTAAAAAACAATTATGCGGCAATTGTACCAACAAAAATTGATTTTACAGAATATAACACAATAGAAATTTTAAAATCACGTTTAAAAGTTTAAAATTTAATTATGAATACAAATAAAACAAAAAAATTAAATAAAACTTGGTTTGGCTTTGCATTAGGAATGATATTGCCAATAATTAGTTTTTTTGCTTATTACATGTATAAACTGTCAATAAACAACGAAATGAGTCTCAAAAAATTTATTGATATATTAATAGAAAACGAAGCATTAATTGCAGTTTTAAGTATTTGTTTATTGCCAAATTTATTGTTTTTCTTTTTATTGCAAAAACTTAACTATTGGTATGCAATTAAAGGTGTAATTGCAACAGTTGTAATATATACGCTGTTTGTAGTTGTTATAAAACTTATGTAATGAAATATTTCATTATTGCAGGAGAAGCTTCTGGCGATTTACATGGCTCGCATTTAATCAAAGAATTAAAGCAATTAAAGCCTAATGCCGAAATTCAGGCTTGGGGAGGAAATTTAATGCAAGAACAAGGAGCTGTTATTAAAAAACATATTAACGAACTTGCATTTATGGGCTTTGTTGAGGTTTTAGAAAATCTCAGAACAATACTCAAAAACTTTAAACTTTGTAAAAAACAAATCAAAGAATTTAATCCTGACACAGTTATTTTTATTGATTACCCTGGCTTTAATTTAAGAATGGCAAAATGGGTAAAAAAGAACAACTACAAATCTGTTTATTTTATTTCGCCAAACGTTTGGGCTTGGAAAAGTTCAAGAGCTTATAAAATTCGCGATTACATCGACCAAATGATTGTAATACTGCCTTTTGAAAAGGAATTTTACAAAAAATATGGGGTAGAGGTCAAGTATTTTGGACATCCATTGATGGACGCAATTAAAAACCATGAAAAAACGAGCTTTGAAGAATTTTGCACTGAAAACAATTTAAGTGATAAGCCTAAAATAGCAGTTTTACCCGGAAGCAGAAAGCAAGAAATAAAGCATATTTTACCAATTATGACAGAAATTGTTGATAAATTTCCTGAATATGAATTTGTAATTGCAGGTACATCAACAATTCCAATAGATTTATATAAGCAAAATATAAAATCTGAAAATGTAAAATTATTATTTGGTAAAACTTATGATATTTTAGCTAATTCTACAGCTGGTTTAATAAAATCAGGAACCTCGACTTTAGAAGCAGCACTTTTTGATTTACCACAAGTTGTTTGTTATAAAGGAGGCAAAATTTCTGTAGCGATTGCTAAAATTGTAGCTAAAGTAAAGTACATTTCTTTAGTTAATCTAATACTTGATAAGCCATCAGTTAAAGAGCTTATACAGAACGACTTAAATAAAGACAATTTAATTCAAGAATTAAACAATATCTTACCAAAAGGAGAAAACTATCAAGCCATAAAAGCAGATTATAATGTACTTTTTAAATTGCTTGATTCAAAAGATATTTATAAGAATATTGCAAGGATTTTGTAAATAGAAAGTCTAAAATAATAACTTTAATCTTTTACCTGAATTTATCATTTCGCTCGCTCGGATTTGTCCGTAGGACAACATGTGATTAACCGTAGGCGAAGCCTGCGGTAGTTAGACTCTCAAAAACCTTGCCCGTAAGGGCAACACAATACTTTTTGCTAATTTAGGGGGACAATATGAAATCAGTCTGTCAAAAAATATTTCTCGTTAATATCAATACCGCTTTCAGTAATAAATCTACGGTATTCTGTTTTGAAATCTTCTTTTTTATGGTGTTCTCGTTGATTTTTTATGTAATCAATTGTAGAGTCTTTTTCTTGATAACGAATAGTGAAAGAAGCATAAAAAATTTTAGTGGACATAGTAGGCGATATTGAATTTGATTTTTTACAAGGAACTGAGATATTATATTTCTACCAAAATGTATTGGATAGCAAGAAAATCAACAAAAGAAAATTATTTCGCTATGCTACTCGAAGAAGTCGTCTTAATCAAGTTAAAAATTATTGGTTTAAAATAAATGAAATAAACAATCAAATTAGAGCAGAATAGGGCTAAAACTATTCATCTTTATGAACTTTAGAAACTTTATTAACTTTTAACTCAATTAATCCTATTTAACATAATATAAATTATATTACATTTATTTTAATTTTAAAATAATGCTATATAATTGTATATAATTATTCTGCCAGAGTCAATTTAAAGCCACTATTTAGCAGTCCAATAACATCTTTTTGGAGAAATAATTAAATTTTCTTTTTTAAGAGCGTTCATTTCTTTATCAACAACTTTTTTATCTAAGCCAGTTTGTTCAGCAATTTCTCCGGCTTTCATTTCTTTTCCTTTTAAAACTTTTAAAATTAAATCTCTATTTTCCATAATTCTTTTTTTAAATTGATTTATACTACTCGTACAACAATTTAAAATTGATAATGTTTAAATTTTTACTAAATATTACTGTATTTTACCTTTTAAAATTACTGTATCAATTAAATCTGAACCATATGCATATGGAAAAAATTCGTATGTTGGAATTTCTTTTGTTATAAAAACATTAGCAATTTTGCCTTTAGAAATACTTCCAACTTCATCGCTAACGCCCATAGCATATGCTGTATTTATTGTAGTTGCATTAATTGCTTCTTCTGGTAACATTTTATAATTAACGCAAGCAAACGACATCATAAGTTTCATATTTCCTGATGGCGATGAACCTGGATTATAATCCGAAGCAATCGCAACTGGCAAGCCTGCTTGCATCATTTTTCTTGCTGGCGAATATGGCATATTTAAGAAAAATGCAGCTCCCGGCAAAATTGTTGGCATAGTTTCCGAATTTAATAATGCTTGAATTTCTTCTTCTTCAGTATATTCAATATGGTCAACCGATAAAGCATTATATTTCACACCAACTTGAATTCCACCAGATTTTGCCAATTCGTTAGCATGAATTTTTGGACGCATTCCATATTTAATTCCTGCTATTAAAATTCTGTCGGTTTGTTCAACTGTAAAAAATCCTTTGTCGCAAAAAACATCAACATAGTCTGCCAAACTTTCTGCTGCAACTTGCGGAATCATTTCGTTTATAATTAAATCCACATACTCATCAGGATTGTCTTTATATTCTGTTGGAAATGCATGAGCACCTAAAAATGTTGATTTTACTATCAAAGGTGTTGTTTCTTTTATTCGTTTTATTACTCTCAACATTTTTAATTCATCTTCTGTATTCAAACCATAACCACTCTTAATCTCAACTGCGCCAGTACCTTGAGAGATAATTTCATTAACTCTTTGCATTGCTTGTCTATAAAGCTCATCTTCAGAGGTTTTATGCAATAATTTTGCAGAATTTAGAATGCCTCCTCCCCTTTTAGCAATTTCTTCGTAACTCAAGCCACGAATTTTATCACTATATTCAATTTCACGGCTTCCAGCATAAACAAGATGAGTGTGAGAATCACAAAAAGATGGAAACACCATTTTACCAGAAGCATCAATTTCTTTAACTTTACTATTACCTAGTAATGAATTAGAAAAATCTGCCATTTTTCCATAATCCTCAATAATTTCACCATTTATTAATAAATAAGCATTTTTAATACTGTTTAATTTTGCCATATCTTTACCTTTTACAAGTAATCTGGCTTTGTTGTCAACTCCTACAAGTTCTTTAATATTCTTTATTAAAATTTTCATTTCTTTTCCTTTTTTTATTATCAAACAAAATAAGCAATTTTATCACATTATTACAAGTAAAAAAACAGTTTTAAATCTAAAAAATTCTTAAAACTTGATATTAGTTGATTTTTACTATGTTTTCGTGTATAATTTGGCATAATATTTGGCGTTTAAATTGTTTGAAAATTCAATGTTTATTAGTTTAAACTAATTGTATTTTTGATTATATTTGCAAAATATTATTTGAAGTTTTAAGTTTATATTAAATATAAATTAGACATTTTATGAAGAGAAAATTTGCACAGAACTTATTAGACGTTATACAATATAGTAAAGAAGAGGCAATTAGACTTGGTAATGATTATTTAGGTCCAGAACATTTGTTTTTAGGAATTTTACGAGAACCAAATTGCGATGCTATGGAAATTCTTAAAAGCTTGGATATCAACACTCTTGAATTGAAATTTAAAATAGAAAATCATGTGAAAAATGTGAATAATCAATTTACTATGGACGATATGGATAAAGTTGTTCCGACAAAGACAACAGAGCGTATTCAGAAATTTATGTATTCGGAAGCAATATCTCTAAATAGCGAAGAAGTTCATACAGGACATTTATTATTAGCGATATTAAAAGTGCCAAGTCGTTTTTCGCAATTACTCGATGAGCTTAATATAGAGTATGATATGATTAAAATGACTATGGAATTAGATGATTTTTCTGATGTTTCAAGTTCTAAAGAAGATGATGACGATGATGATGAAGAAGATTCTTACAGACCTTCAAGATCTAGTTCAAGTCCAAGAAAATCATCTACGTCATCAAAATCATCAACACCTATGTTAGATAGTTTTGGAATAGACTTAACTCAAGCAGTAATAGATGGCAAAGTTGACACTATTGTTGGAAGAGATACTGAAATAGAAAGAATTGCTCAAATCTTGTCAAGACGCAAAAAGAACAATCCTGTTTTAATTGGTGAGCCTGGGGTTGGTAAGTCGGCAATTGTAGAAGGACTAGCAACTAAAATTGTTCAAAAACGAGTTCCTCACCTATTACTTGATAAAAGAGTGGTTATTCTAGATATGGCGACAATTGTAGCTGGCACAAAATATAGAGGTCAGTTCGAAGAAAGAATGAAAGCCATTTTAGATGAATTGATAGCAGCTCCTGATGTTATTTTATTTATTGATGAAATTCACACTATTGTTGGTGCTGGCGGTCTTCCTGGCTCTTTAGATGCTGCTAATATTTTAAAACCTGCTTTAGCACGTGGCGAAATTCAATGTATTGGTGCTACAACTTTAGACGAATACCGTAAAAGTATAGAAAAAGATGGAGCTTTAGAAAGACGTTTCCAAAAAATAATTGTAGAGCCACCAACAGCAGAAGAAACATTAGATATTTTAAAGAAAATTAAAGATAAATACGAAGACCATCATAAAGTTTCTTATACAGACAAAGCTTTAGAAGCCTGCGTAAAATTAACTACTCGCTATGTTAGCGACAGAGCTTTGCCCGATAAAGCTATTGATGCAATGGACGAAGCTGGTTCTAGAAAGCATATATCTTCTGCTTCTATTCCAAATAAAATTATTAAATTAGAAGAAGATTTACAAAAAATTAAAGACGAGAAAATTAAAGCAGTTACACAACAACAATTTGAAAAAGCTGCTGCTATGCGCGACCAAGAACGTGGAATAGAAAGACATATAGAATTAGCTAAAGAAAATTGGCTTAAAGAACTAAATGAAGTTCGCGAAATTGTTAACGATGATGATATTGCTGAAGTAATTGCCATGATGACTGGTGTGCCTGTAAAACGTATTGCACAATCAGAAGGTAATCGTTTACTCAATATGGACGAAGATATTAAAGGAAGCGTTATTGGACAAGATGAAGCTGTTAAAAAAATTGTGCAAGCAATACAAAGAAATAGAGCCGGCTTAAAAGATCCAAATAAACCTATAGGAACATTTATATTCTTAGGTCCTACAGGCGTTGGAAAAACACAATTAGCAAAAGTTTTAGCAAGATATTTATTCGATAGCGAAGATGCTTTAATTAGAATAGACATGAGTGAGTATATGGAGAAATTTTCAGTATCTCGCTTAGTTGGAGCACCTCCAGGATATGTAGGCTATGAAGAAGGCGGACAACTTACCGAAAAAGTAAGAAGAAAGCCCTACTCTATTGTTTTATTAGACGAAATTGAAAAAGCACATCCTGATGTGTTTCACATTCTTTTACAAGTACTCGACGAAGGCAGACTTACAGATAGCTTAGGAAGAAGAATTGATTTTAGAAACACTATTCTTATAATGACTTCAAATATTGGTACTCGTCAATTAAATGAATACGGACGTGGTGTGGGATTTGAGTCAAGTGCTAAAAAAGCAAGTTTCGATGCAAGTGCAAAAACTATAATCGAAAATGCTCTTAAAAAGACTTTTGCACCAGAATTTTTAAATCGTATTGATGATGTTATAATGTTTAATGCTTTGACTAAAGAAGACATTTTCAAAATTATTGATATTGAATTAAAAGGACTATATAAACGAGTTAAAGAATTGGGATATAATCTTAAACTTACACCAGCAGCTAAAAATTATGTGGCAGAAAAAGGATTTGACCCAAAATTTGGTGCTAGACCATTAAAAAGAGCCTTGCAAAAATATGTAGAAGACGCTATGGCTGAAACAATAATAAAAGCCGAAATTCAAAAAGGAGACTCTATTACTGTTGGATTTAGCGAAAAAACTGGAATTACTATTAAAATAACTAAAGAAGAAACTGAAAATTAAATTTAAAATTATTAAAGTTGAAACAACGAAAATTGTTAATATTATTTTGAAATAAACATAAAGTCATATAAAAATAGAACTACTTTTGTATTAACTAAATTAAAACATTTATCATGAGTATTAAAACTAAAATTTTTTATTGGATTTCAGGAGCAATTTTACTAGGCGTAGTTATTTTTGCTATTGTTAGCATGTTCGGTTCAGATAAAAAAGTGAAACTATCTGATCCAAGTCTTTACAAAGATTACATATCGGCGTATTCAAACTATGTTATATCAAAAAATGATGTAATTACAGTGCAATTAACCGATGAGTTTGCCTATAAAGTAAAGTCTCAAAAAACTAAAATATTAACTATAGAACCTAAAGTAAAAGGCGAACTTACTTGGAAAGAGAATAATATTATTGAGTTTAAACCCGAAAAACCGCTACAATCAGGACAAGCCTATTGTGTAAAGCTGAATTTAAGAAAATTAAATTCTGATGTTCCAAAAGAATTAAAAGAATTTGTTTTTAAAGTTCAGGTAAAACATCAATTCATAGATTTAAAAATCGATAAAGTTATTACAACAGACAGAGATAATTTCACTAAACAAAATGTTGGCGGAACAATAAAATTGACTGATTCTGAAAGTCTTGAAAACATTAAAAAATGTATTAGTGCAGAACTTAATGGCAAAAAATTAGATGTAGAAATTGAAAGTTCAAATAATAATGAATTTGAATTTTTAATTAAAGATATTACTAGAACAAATAATTCGCAAACATTAAAAATAACTTGCGATGGAAAAGAAATAAATTCAAAATCTAAATTTTCACGCGAAATTGAAATTCCTGAATTAGGTGTTTTTAAAGTGCTTGATATTCAAGTAAACCAATATCCAGAACAATACGTAAATATAATCTTTAGTGACCCAATAAAAGAAGACCAATTACTCGAAGGAATAGTTGATATAGAAGATGTTTATAATTTAAAATATATTATTGTTGATAACAATATAAAAATTATCCCTAGCGACAGATTAAATAATGACTATTTATTAAATATTTCAGGTGTGAAAAATATTCATGATAAGTACTTAGATGAACCTGTATCTAAAGAATTAAACTTTAAAATGCGAAAACCAGAATTAGCTTTTGATAATGATGGTGTAATATTGCCTACTTCTTCTCAAGGACAAGTAATTAGTTTTCAGGCTGTTAATATTAAAACTGTTCACATTAGAGTAATTAAGATATTCCAAAACAATATATTGCAGTTTTTACAAGATAATTCGCTTGATGAATCATATTCTTTAAATAGAGTTGGAAGAGTTGTTAAAACTCAAACATTAAGTCTAGAACAAGCTGATATTGACGATATTGGTGAATGGAATACATATTTTTTAAATCTATCTGACTTAATTGAACCAGATCCAGGAGCAATTTATAGAATAGAAATTGGATTTATTAAAGAAAATGCTATTTATCCATGTGATAACAGCTCAAATAAGGATAATAAAGAAGATGATAATCTTAACAAAATTGATGCAGACAGTGAATGGAAATGGTTTACAGATTATTATTATAGTGATTACTCATCTGACTACTATTACGAAGATGAATATTATTACTACGATGATTACTATTATGATGATTATGAAAATTCTTATGACGATCCATGTAAATCTGAATACTATGGCTATAGAAAAGCGTTGAAATTCAATATTTTAGCAACTGATATAGGAATTGTTTCAAAGATTGGAAGTGATAATAAAGTTTTTGCTTTTGTTACAAATATTTTAACTGCCGAACCAATAGCTGGTGCTGAAGTATTTGTTTATGATTATCAACAACAAGTAATTGCAAAAGCTACAACTAATACCAATGGACAAGCTGAACTTAATATTAGCGACAATCTTAAACCATATTTTATAGTTGCAAGTTTTAATAATCAAAAATCATATTTAAAATTAGAATACTACAACTCTTTAAGCACAAGCGAATTTGATGTGTGGGGAGATTCTAGTCAAGAAGGTACAAAAGCATTTATTTATGGAGAACGTGGCGTATGGCGACCAGGCGATTCAATATATTTAGGTTTTATTTTGCACGAAACCTACAACCCTATCCCAGAAGGTCATCCAATAGTATTAGAAGTTAAAAATCCTAAAGGACAGTTAGTTTATACAGAAAAACAAAATAAAAACAAAAAAGGATTCCATGTATTTAAGTTTAAAACTGAACCAAACGACCCTACAGGTTATTATAATGCAAAATTTATTATTGGCGGTAAAGTGTTTACAAAATCTCTAATGGTTGAAACAATACGTCCTAATAGATTAAGTGTTGAATTAGGCTTAGATAAAAGCTACTTAAAAGGAAATAGTACTGTTAATGCAATGGTTAGTGCTAAATGGCTACATGGTGCTCCAGCAGTTGATTTACAAACTACAATAGTTATGAGCCTAGAAAGAAAATTCACTCCATTTCAAAAATATGAAGACTATTGTTTCGAAAATCAAACTGCGAATTTTAGTTTTAATAGTCAAACAATTGCTTCTGGCAAGACAAATGCAGATGGTGAATTTAAACAACTTTTGAAATTTAATGATATTAAAAATGCTCCCGGCGTATTGAATGCCACCTTAACAACAAAAGTTTTTGAAAAAGGCGGAGAATTTAGCATTGACGAATCAACTGCAGTTTACTACCCTTATGATGCTTTTGTAGGAGTTAAAGTGAAAGAATCAGATGAATACTCTTATAGCTTACCAACTGGTAAAAATTTGAATTTAGATATAGTTTTATTAGACTTAAATCAAAAACTAATTGCTGAAAATAGAGATTTGGAAATTTCAATGTATAAATTAGATTATTCGTGGTGGTACGATTTCCAACGCGATGGTGTTGATTATATTTCAGCAAACTATAATAATGCAATATTTAGAGAAAATCAAAAATGCAAAAACGGAAAATCAAATTTTGGCTTTATAATAAATGAATCTGGAAACTATGTAATAGCTGTAAAAGACTTGAAAGGTAAACATATTGCAGCACTGAAAATTTATGCAAGCTCGTATGCTAGCGAAAGCGACAAAGGCTCTGTTGAAATGCTTAAATTTTCGGCTTCTAAAGAAAAATACAATGTGGGCGAAACTGTAGAAATAGAATTTCCAGCACATACAGGTCATGCTCTAGTTAGTATAGAAAATGCCAATACAGTTTTAAATAGTTTTTGGGTAAAATCTGATGGTTCTAAACTAAAAGTCGAGTTTGAAGCAACTCAGGAAATGGCTCCTAATGTGTATGTTAACATTATTTATCTACAGGAACACTTGAGGACAATTAAAAATGACAGACCATTGCGTATGTATGGAATCATTCCAATTTTTGTAGAAAATCCAGAAACTCATTTGAACCCTGAACTTGTGATGAATAATGAATTATTAGCCGAAAGCAAGGTGAAAATTCAAGTAAAAGAAAAAGATGGAAAACCTATGACTTACACTCTAGCAATGGTTGACGAAGGATTATTAAATTTAACAAAATTTAAAACTCCAAATCCTTGGGCTTATTTCTATAGTAAAGAAGCTTTGGGTGTAAGAACTTGGGATATTTTCAACTATGTTATAGGTGCTTTTAAAATTGATGCTGGCAAAATGTTGAGTATTGGTGGTGGCGATGATGAAGTTGCTCCCGAAGATTTTGCTCAAGCAAATAGATTTAGACCTATGGTAAAATATATCGGTCCTTTCGAGCTTAAAAAAGGCGAGACAAATACTCACGAAATTCAATTACCACAATATATAGGTTCTGTTAGAACAATGGTAGTTGCTACAGAAGGAAATGCCTTTGGTTCTGCAGAAAAAACCACTCCTGTAAAGAAACCTTTAATGATTTTAGGAACCGCTCCTCGCCGACTTGGAGTTAACGAAAGCTTTAAATTACCTGTAACAGTATTTGCTATGAAACCTGACGTTAAAAACGTTAAATTAACAATAAAAACCAACGAAATGCTAGAAGTTGTAGGTTCAAGCTCTGCTACTGTTAATTTTACAAAAGAAGGCGAAAAAATTCATAATTTTAGCTTAAAGTCTAACACAAAAACAGGAATTGCTAAAATTGAAATTATTGCAACTAGCGGCTCTCATGTGTCTAAATATAATGTTGAATTAGATGTGAAGCATGTAAATACAAAAGTTGCTGAAATTATAGATGAAATGAGTGGACAAAACGAAGTAAATATTGCTTTTGATGCTGATGGAATTACAGGAAGCAACGAAGCATATTTAGAAATTTACAATATTCCACCTATGAATTTAGAATACAGATTAAATTTCTTAAAAACTTATCCTCACGGATGTTTAGAGCAAATTGTTTCTGCTGTATTTCCACAATTATATTTAGATGCTTTTATGGAACTAACCGCAGAGCAAAAGGCTGAAATACAGACAAATATCAATGCTTGCTTAAACAAATTGAATAAGTACCAAACAGCAAGTGGCGGTTTTGCTTATTGGGCAGGATTAAACGAAGTATCGGAATGGGCAACAAACTATGCCGGACATTTTATATTAGAAGCCGAAAAATCGGGATATACTGTAAATTCAAGTGTTAAATCCAATTGGTTAAAATATCAAAAGCAAAAAGCTTCTAAATGGGTTGATGACGGCAATACATCTCAATTAACTCAAGCTTACCGTTTATATACTTTAGCTTTAGCAAAACAAGCAGACAGGTCGGCAATGAACAGATTAAAAGAATCGAAAATTCAATCCGCTACAGCTTGGCGTTTAGCAAGTGCTTATGCTTTAATTGGAAATACAAGCATTGCAAAATCGATGATTGCTAAATTAAATACTAATGTAAATTCGTATTACGAACTATCAGGAACTTTTGGTTCAGGAATTCGTGACAAAGCAATGATTTTAGAAACATTGATAGAACTTGGCGAAAAAGAAAAAGCATTTATGGTTTTAAAAGACATTGCTGAATTTATGGGTTCTAATCAATATGCTTCTACTCAAACATCTGCTTATGCCCTATTAGCTTCGGCTAAATATGTGAAAAAATGGGCAGTTTCAGAGATTATTGAATGTAATTACACATTTAATGGTACCAAGTATAGTGTAAAAACAAATAAGCCTGTTTATAAGACAAAATTAAAGATTTTTGAAAATGAAAAAAATAATTTTGTGTTAAACCCAACTGAAAACAATTCTTATTTTGTAAGAATTATTAAAAAAGGAATTCCAGAAATTGAACATGAAACAGCTGGTTCGTCAAATATAAATATGAGTATTAAATACACAAGTTTGACAGGCAATCCTATTGATATTACTAATATTCCACAAGGAACCGACTTTATTGCAACTGTTACTATTTCTAATACCAGCAATTTAGCTAGTTTGGATAATGTTGCATTGTCTCAAGTATTTCCATCTGGTTGGGAAATTATAAACTCTAGAATGTTTACTACACAATTAGGAGATGACTCCTACTACACTTACCAAGATATTAGAGATGACAGAGTATTGACATATTTTAATATTTATAACAAATACACTTACACATATAGAGTAATGCTTACAGCTGCTTATGAAGGAAAATATTATTTACCTGCAACTGTTTGTAAAACAATGTATGATGATTCAAATTTTGCAAGAACTAAAGGACAGTGGATTACTGTTAGTGGATTTTAATTAGTTAAAAAGTACACGCTCATTGAGCGAAGTCGAAATGAGCGTGTGCTTTTAACTTTCAACTGATTGGTTCTCTCGCTCGGACTTGGTTTTACTGAGCTCATCCTACGGACTTTGATTGTAATTCGAGTGAGCAGAGTGAGCGAAGCGAACTCTGCGAAGCAATAGACGCGCCAGCCTACTTTCAACTTTTAACTTTTAACTAACTGGTATTCACCATTATTATCTTTCTGAATTTGTAAGTATTTCAAATAATTTTCTTCAGTAAATTTTTCGTATTTTCTAAAATATCCGTTGTGAATAGGTAATAATACCAAATCTCCTCTTAAAATTTTATGTGTTGAGAAAATTTTCTTAAAAAGCCAATTTATAATTTCACTATTAAGCAAATCTGTTAACTGTTGTGCAGATATATCAATGTTTTTAGGAATTAGGATATTTGAACTATTTAAAATTAAAACTTGGTTTTTATCACAATAAAAGCATAAATCAGAAGTGATAAATTTGTAAATTATTTTTTCTTTAGCTAAAAAGTTTTCTATTGGTGCAACTTGCTGAAATTGCGAAAAATCATTTAAAATAAAATTACTTGGTTTTTTAAGTCCTGATTTTGTGATGTCAGAACCTTTGTAAATTGGCAAATAACCCTCTTTTTCTTGACTTATGCAGAATTTTTTATTATTTCCTGTTACAATGCCTAAAGCCCAATCTGCATTAGATTTTAAGCTTATATGATTTATAGAGTACAAATGATTGATTATCTCATTTTCTTCGTTTGTTACTTCAAAATTGAAAATACATTTTGGATTATTTACAAAAGAACTTAAAAATCTTGTGTGTGATTTATCATTATTTTCACAAATAATTTCATCATTTTTACTTGAAGTTTTATTTTCAATAACTATTGCTTTAGCTTTAGTAATCAAACTATTAAATGCTTTGCCATAATCAACAAACCTTAATATTTTTTTCTTTATAATTTTTCTTCTAATATCCTCAAATTGACCAATATTAAAAAATGCTTCTTGAATTAAAAAACCAAGTTTTCCTTTATTTTTTAAAATACTTAAACTAGCTGCCAAAAACAAAGATGTTGTATCAAAACTATTGCCACAGTTAAATAGCTTGGAATATTTTTGCTTATCTTGTTTATCAATTTTCTTTCCCCAAGGTGGATTTGTAAAAACTAAATCGAATAAAATATTGTTTTTATTAAGTTTTGGTGCTTGTTCTAAAAAATTACGGCAAATAATATTTGGAGATTCATATCCAAATTCTTTTTTAATTCTTTCTCTTGTAATTATTACAGCATTTTCATCTGTATCGTAGCCATAAACATTTTCAGGCTTTACTCCTAACCTAATTGCTTCAATAATAAAATTTCCCGAACCGCAACATGGATCTAAAAATTTAAAATTTGGAGAAATGTAAATGTTTTTAAACATATCTCTTACTATACAAGGCGGTGTGTAGTAAATTCCTTCTTTGTTTTTATAAGAATTTGACAGTAATTTTTCGTATTCAGAACCAATATCAGCAGATTTGGTAGTATTTATTAAGTTTTTTAGTGTTTTACGTACTTTAACATGGTCGTGAGAATCTTTTAAAAGTTTATTTGAGCGAGAATTTAATTTTTCCTTGCCTGCAACTTCTTGCATAAACTTATCAAAAGACTTTTTCGAAATTAATCCAGCATCTATTTTAGTTAAGTATCCTGTTTTTATCCAGTTGCGAATTGTTGCTGTGGAGACATTTGCTAGTTTTGCAGCTTTAGCTATTTTAATTCCAACATTTTTAGAATATTCTGAACTTGCAAATTCCACAACTTTTTACTATTTGCTTACTTTTTCCCGAATTTGTTTTTAATAAAAACATCTATTTGTTCTGCCGCTTTACGTCCAGCTCCCATTGCTAGAATTACAGTTGCAGCTCCAGTAACATTATCGCCACCAGCAAACACGCCTTCTCTAGAAGTTTGGCAAGTATTTTCGTCAATAATAATACCACCCCATTTTTCTGTATTAAGATTAGGTGTTGTACTTGCAATTAAAGGATTAGGCGAAGTTCCCAAAGACATAATAACCACATCACATTCTATGTTAAATTCAGAACCTTTAATTGGTATTGGTCGTCTGCGTCCGCTTTCGTCAGGTTCGCCAAGTCCCATTTCGATACAACGCATGCCTGTAACCCAACCTTTTTCATTTCCTAAAATTTCTACAGGATTATTCAAAAGTTTAAAAATTATTCCTTCTTCTTTGGCGTGATGTACTTCTTCGACTCTTGCTGGCAATTCTTTTTCGCTTCTTCTATACACTAAATACACCTCTGCTCCTAACCTACGTGCAACTCTAGCAGCGTCCATAGCTACGTTTCCGCCACCTACTACAGCAACGCGTTTTCCTACATAAATTGGTGTATCATATTCTGGGTCAAAAGCTTTCATTAAATTAGAGCGAGTTAAAAATTCATTAGCAGAAACCACTCCATTCAAATTTTCGCCGGGAATATTCATAAACTTTGGTAATCCTGCACCAGAACCTAAAAATATAGCATGATAACCTTCTTTATCAAGTAAATCATCAATGGTTATAGTACGTCCAACAATTACGTTAGTTTCTATTTCTACGCCTAATTTTTTAACATTGTTGATTTCGTATCTTACAACTTCTTCTTTAGGCAAACGAAACTCGGGAATGCCATATTCTAACACGCCACCGGGTAAATGAAGAGCTTCAAATATTTTTACTTGATAACCTAGTTTTGCCAAGTCGGTTGCACAAGCTAATCCTGCTGGTCCGCTACCAATAACTGCTACTTTAAAGCCGTTTGTAGAAACTTTTGTAGGATTATAATAATTTTCTTTTCTTCCCCAATCTGCAACAAAACGTTCTAATTTTCCAATATTTACTGGCTCGCCTTTAACTCCAAGCACACATGAGCCTTCGCATTGCGATTCTTGTGGACAAACTCTACCACAAATGGCTGGTAAACTTGAATCTTCGGCAATAATATCAGCAGCTTGTGCAAAATCTTTATTTTTTACCGCTAAAATAAATTCTGGAATTTTAATTTGCACTGGACATGCCTTAACACAACGAGGATTTTTACACTGAATACAACGATGAGCTTCTAATACAGCTTCTTCAGCGTTATAACCATAGCTCACTTCTTCAAAATTTTTGATACGTTCTTGTGCTGCTTGTTCTCTTACTGGAACTCTAGGTATTTTTGTTGACATTATATTATCTTCCTATTTTACATTTATGATTTTTTTCTAATTCTTCTCTTTTTTGTCCTTCAATAGTTTTATACATATTTTGTCGACGCATTGCTTCGTCAAAATCAACTAAATGAGCATCAAATTCAGGACCGTCAACACAGGTAAACTTTGTTTGCCCACCTATGCTTACTCTACAAGCTCCACACATTCCTGTTCCGTCAACCATTAAAGTGTTTAAACTTGCAACTGTAGAAATACTATATTCTTTAGTTAACAAACTTACGAATTTCATCATTATCATTGGTCCAATGGTAACAACTAAATCGTATTTTTTATTTTCTTTTTCAACTAATTCTTTAAGTTTATCAGTTACCATGCCTTTAAAGCCATAGCTTCCATCATCAGTTGTGATATAATAATTATTAGAAACTGCACGCATTTCTTCTTCGAGAATTACATAATTTTTAGATTTTGCACCTATTATTACATCAGGTTTAAAGCCTCTATTGCTCAAATATTTCACTTGAGGATAAACTGGTGCTGCTCCAACTCCACCGCCGACAAAAAGTATTTTTTTATTAGCAAGTTCTTCGTCTGTTGCATGAATTAATTCCGAAGCTTGACCTAAAGGTCCTGCAAAATCTAAAATATAATCATCTTCATTATGTTCGCAAATTAAGTGAGTAGAAACTCCTATACACTGTGTTACAATAGTTACAGTTCCTTTTTCTCTATCGTAATCACAAATAGTAAGTGGTATTCTCTCGCCTTTATCTCTAACTCTTAAAATAACAAATTGACCTGGTTGAGCTGATTTTGCAACTCTTGGTGCCTCAATATCCATTAAAAATATTTGTTCGGCAAGTGGTCTTTTCTTTACAATTTTATACATCTAATTTATTATATTTTTAAAATTCAACCTGTCTGCAAATATAAACAGATTTTCGTATTAACAAAAAATGTAAATATAAAAATTTATCTTGTAAAAAAATTTGATTTTTAATGATTAAAGATTTTGTGTATTGCTTGATTACAAAGCTATTTTTGTTTTTAATTTTTAAAAAAATCTACTATCTTTTTCTCTACAATTCCTCTATAAACAAATGCATCAACAACTTCATTCTCATAAAGAATTATAACAGGCACTCCTCCTGCTGTTATTTGCATAACTTCTTCTTTTGGCATTTGAATATACTTTATATCTGTTGACTTAGTTTCATCTAAAAATTTTGCAATCTCATCAGATTCAACAAAAATATAGAGTACATTACTTTTATCAATATTATGATTTTTTACCATGCTTGAAATTTTCTTTGCTGTTAAATTACATAATTTACAATATGTACTCAAAAAGCAAATTATAGTTTTTTCATTTTCTCTTTCTTTTAGAACAGGGTTTTCTTTAAATTTTTCAAAATGTTCAACACTATAAATATTGGTAAGTTTAGAATATTCTTTATAATATATAAAATCTGGTGGAGATATAATATTAACTCCAATAATACTTATAACAAAAACACTTATTGTTACAAGTTTCTTATATTTGAATTTAAAATACTTTGAATTTCTAACCCAGACTAAACCTGCAATAATAACAGCATTTTTAATAATTGACTGAACGGGACTTAAAAATATATTAGAACCAAAACATTGACAATTTTCTACATCTCCTCCAATTGCTCTAATTCCTAAATAAACTGTAAAAGCGGCTGTGGTAATAAGGGTTAAATCAGTAATAAATTTATATAAATTTAGGCATAACAATACTCCTAAAAACAATTCAAATCCAATGATTAATCTTGCAAATAAAATTGATAAGTCTAAGGAAAATAAATTGATGGTAAAAATATAAAGTTCAAAATCATCAATTGAAAGAAGTTTTAAAATAGCTGAAGCTATAAAAACTAATCCTAATAAGATTTTAACTATTAGTTTCCACATAAAAAAGGAAAAAAGCTTGATTTACAAAATTGTAAATCAAGCTAAAAATTTTTACTTACATTCAACCCCTGTTCCTGATACTATAGGCGTGCCTAGATCTTCACATTTTTGACCTTTTTCTAATTCAAAAGTTGTTGAGCTAATTTCTTTTTCATCAAGATAAGTTGTACAAGTACATTCTTTTTTGCAGCTTGAAAAAAGTATTGCTGCCATTCCGAACAAAGCTAATGCTACAAAAATAGTTTTTTTCATAAATTAAAGTTTTTTAAAAATGCCTACTCTTATGTTTTTCGGCTTCCACATCTTACTCTTTTATGGATTTTCGGATACCTCCATATTTTTAGTTAAAAACTTTTATCGACATTTAACTTCTGTTTTTTGTCCTAATAATTCAACTTTTGAATTATAATCTTTACATTTACGACCTTCATCTTTTTCAAAAGTGTACTCACTTTTTAAATCTCCATTAATATAAGTTTTACATGTACACTCATTTGAACAACTAGAAAAACCTAGTAAAGCAAGTCCAACTAAAGTTAAAATTAAAAAAAATGTTTTTTTCATAAAT
>Ga0208694_1000933_pt1 | contig 39498 bp, 33 predicted proteins | sample AD_UKC078_MetaG_FD_184442 | JGI IMG/M metagenome (GOLD analysis project Ga0208694, IMG submission 184442) | Active sludge microbial communities of municipal wastewater-treating anaerobic digesters from USA - AD_UKC078_MetaG (SPAdes) (version 2) | ecosystem: Engineered > Bioreactor > Anaerobic >...
ATTTTGTTGCAGCCTGACAACGCTAGTACTTTGGTCGCAGTCGGGTGTACAGCTTCCAACTTTCAATTGTTCTTTTTCAGTGTCTGTGCCAATACTCGCATTGCAGCTGAACCATTTGTTCGCCCGCAGGGAGGAGAAAGATATAGTGACCCATACGAAGCATCGTGTATGCCCGGTAACATTGGCAGGCAGTCTCGACAACAGAATCCGAAGGTGGCTGCAAAATCCGCGCAAAATACTTGAACCTTACGTCAGGGAAGGAATGAAAGTTCTGGATATTGGATGCGGCCCGGGTTTTTTCTCGATTGAACTGGCTCAGATGGTCGGCAAATCAGGCAGAGTTATTGCTTTGGATTTGCAGGAAGGGATGCTTCGGAAACTCAGAGACAAGATTCAGGGAACGAAGATTGAAGAGCGTATCACGCTGCATAAGTGCGAAAAGAACAGTTTCGGTTTGTCGGAGCTTGTTGATTTTGCCCTAGCATTCTACATGGTTCACGAGATTCCTGATCAGGAACGTTTTCTCAATGACATAAAATCGGTACTGAAACCAAATGGACAGGTTCTCATAGTGGAGCCGCCGTTACACGCCTCAAAGAAGGATTTTGAAGGCACCATCAGAAAAGCACAAGATAAAGGTTTCGTGGTTGTCGACAGGCCAAAAATGTTTCCGAATAAGGCCGTGATTTTACAAAACGGCTAACAAAACGCTGAACCCGATCGTGACCCTTTCGGGCTACTCCGGGTTAGCTCTACGTTAAAACCCTTCAATTAGTAATCTTGAATTTTGCTTATCCCTCGTGATTGCGGACTCGTAGGTGCAGCATTAGATACTTCCTGGAATCATTCTAATTATCAAATGTGCAACATTTCAATTGGTAAAAAATAAAAATGCATACGGCGACCAAAATCAACAGCCCCACTCACGTTTGTGGTCAAGGTTTCCTTGACACACAAGACGGTGTTTCTTATACTCCCTTCCAATGAAAGCAAGTTCTTATCAAACTAGGTCACCGTGGGTAAAGAGCATCAGCAGACACGCTTAAGAATCAGATGGTTAGAATCGAAAAAATAATTCCTGATCAAAAAAGGGGTGGTTCATGAAACAGACTGGTAGATTTCAAAAGTTAGGGTTCGTCATTGTAGCGGGCGTGTTGATTTTTTCTTTATCGGGATGCTCAAAAAACGTCGTGAAAGATCAAAGTCAGCCTGCCGGTTACCCGATTGCCACCAACGTGCAAACGACGGCTCAAAGGACGATCGTGCCGGGGCCGACTCCAACGACGGCCATCAATCTTTGGGAGATTTCCAAATATGATCAATACGGCTATGGCAACTGGACGTATGGTCCGGGGCTTGCCTATGACAAACGGCTGGATCTTATGCCGAAAACTTACAGCGGCTCAGGCATCACCAGGCGGGCGCTGCTTTCCAATTTCTTTACCATCTCGGATATTCACATCACCGATAAAGAATCGCCCAATCAGTTGATCTATATTCAACGCCTGCATCCTAATTTGCCGGTGGGGGCCTCTATCTATTCGGGGATCATGCTCTATACCACGCATGTGCTCGATGCGGCTATCCAGACGGCAAACGCGCTGCATAAGCAAAAACCTCTGGACTTCGGTCTGTCGCTGGGCGATGCCTGCAACACCGCGCAGTACAACGAAACACGGTGGTATATCGATGTCATCGACGGCAAGGTCATCACCCCCAGCTCCGGCGCGCATCTGGGCGCTAAAACCATCGATTATCAGAAACCCTACAAAGCGGCAGGGCTTAATAAGACGATCCCTTGGTATCAGATGCTGGGCAATCACGATCATTTCTGGATGGGCTCCATCCCCGTGGACTACGGCCTGCGTAAGGATCTTCGACAATCCTATATTTCCGATGAAGTCTTCGCCACAGGCGATGTCCTGAGCGACCCCCGGAAAATTAACAGCCGCGACTACTATGTCGGCGTGCTCGACGGCTCGACGCCCTACGGTGACATTATCCATGCCGGGCCTGTCGGCGATTTCAAAAGCGTGCCCAAAGTGGCAGCCGATCCGGACCGCCGTTCGCTTTTGAGAACCGAGTGGATGCAGGAATTTTTCAAGACATCGTCCACGCCTGCCGGCCACGGTTTCAACATGACTGACGCCAAAGAGGGTTTTGCCTGCTACAGCTTTGTTCCAAAACCGAATGTTCCGCTCAAGGTGATCGTGCTGGACAATACGCAGAAGGAAGACAGCGGCTCCATCGATATTCACGGCCACGGCTTTCTGGATGCCAGGCGCTGGGCCTGGCTTAAAAAAGAACTGGCTGACGGCACCGCGGCAGGTCAACTCATGATCATCGCCGCGCACGTGCCGATCGGCGTTGAAGTGACCGCGCCGAATTCCGAAATGGGCTGGTGGACCGATCCGCAAAATGCCGCCACGCTGCCCGGCCTCATTGCGGAGCTGCAAAGCCATCCGAATCTCATCATGTGGATGGCCGGTCATCGCCATTTGAGTACCGTGAAAGCCTTTGTATCGCCTGATCCAACCCAGCCGGAGAAAGGCTTCTGGCATGTGGAAACCCCCTCGCTTCGGGACTTCCCGCAGCAGTTTCGCACCTTCGAAATCTACCTCAACAGCGACGCCACCATTTCCATTGTGACCACCGATGTTGATCCGGCAGTCCAGGAAGGAACGCCTGCGGCAACGTCACGCAAATACGCCATTGCAGCAACACAGATTGTCAAAACGTGGGATACCACGACGAAGTGGAATCCGACAAATGATCCCACCGTGAAGCCGATGCCGACGGGGTCGTATAACGCGGAACTGATGATCCCCTTAAGCCCGGCCATGAAAGCCAAATTGCAAAAGAACTGAAGGAGCGTTTAAATAAAAGGGGACGTTTGTTAATGCTCACTAATTCGGTAACTTTTTTGGTATAATTTGTAAAGTTGTAGATATACTGAAGGAGAAGCCGATGAAACATGAACAACAAGTGGTTATTAAACGATGGATACCGATATTAGAGGAATATGAAAGGACGAGGGCAAAAGTAAAACCCCGGGCATTTAAGAGCGTGAGATTGCTCTGTGAGGCTCATCATGTTTCACCTAAGGAACTGCGCAGATATCATACGAGGTGGGTTGAGTCCAAGAAAGACCCTTTGTCAATATTACCTGAGAAAAGAGGCCCGAAACCAGGATCAAGGCGAACGCCGAAAGAGATTGGAAGAAACATAGTTAAGGCATACCGGCAATTTGGCTCCAACAGATATGAACTGGTTTTGCTATTTAAGCCTTATTATTTGGATAAGACGCCATCACCGGCAACGATGGACAGGATAAAGTCACGTTATCCGCTGCATCCATCCCAGAAAAAGATCATTAAAAGATATGAGAAGAAAGTACCTGGAGAGTTAGCACATATTGATTTAACAAAGTTACCCAAAGATTTAAGGGCACACTTAAAAATGAAAGAGTCTTATGTGGCGGCACTGCAGGACGATTGTACGCGGCTAACTTATGTGGAATCAATTGCCGACAAGAGAAGCAGTACATTAACTTATTTTGTGGCTAGAGGCTTGAGCTGGTTTAAGCAGATATACGGGTTTGAATATGAAGCTGTCATGTCTGACAATGGGCCTGAATTTAGGGGTTCTTTGGACAGAGAACATCCCTTTGAAACATTTTGTTTACAGATAGGATTAAAGCATTATCTGACGAGACCTTACCGACCACAAACAAACGGCAAGGTTGAAGCTTTTTTCAGAATATTAAAGAAAGAGTTTTTCACTCCAAACTCTTTCAAGGATTTAAACGAAGTGAAAGAACAAATGGGACGTTACTTATTTGAATACAATCACCTCAGAAGGCATGGTGGATTGAATTATGAAACGCCTTTTGATAAACTCCAAAAAGTTACCGAATTAGTGAGCTAGTACAATTCCGCTTGAAGTCGTATCGAAAGTAATCCTTACGCGCAATCCGATTTGGATGTTTGGCTTTGGGAAGTTATTGGCTGATTTATAATTTGTTTGTATTAGTGTATGTACGAGTGTCAGTTTTGGATTTATTCTTGCGAATTATTATCGACGTTGTATTTGTAACAGCCAGTATATGGATAGTTGAAGTAATAGAACAGGGAACAGTATTAAATAAAAAAACAGTTTAACACAAGCAATGCACCCGATCGCTACGCTCCGGGTGATTTTTTCGTTAAAACCCTTCAATTAGTAATCTTTAATTTTGCTTATCCCTCGTGATTGCGGACTCGTAGGTGCAGTATTAGATTCTTCCTGAAGTCCTCTACACAAAATCCATGTCAGAATGCCACGTTTCGAATGGTTATCATTAACATTTGTTGTGTTTTGCTTCTGGTTGATATATGAGATTTCATCGCTAAAAGGAGTCATTAATGAAGATATTTCTTTTGTGGATTACCATTCGATCTCGTATAATTGCTTTAATTCATCCGAACCTATTTCATACCGCCATTGGGCATCGTCCGGCCATAAAATATTTTCTATTGCTGATTCTGCTGCTTGCCCTAGGAATCGCCGCGTGCGGTGGCGGAGGCGGCGATCCTTATGAGGGAGGCAGGTATTCAACGAGTTCCTCCGGGACTTTCGACGTCGTCGTCCTGAAAGGGACGTTCCGGCAGATGGGACGCCAGTATGGGCTGATTCTCAAGGACCAGCTGCAGGAGTTCTATAAGGAGGCCGCCGAGGATTTCCTGATCGGCCTGAAGGGAATATCCTATGCAGACCTTCTCGTCAATGGTCAGGCCAATTACAACGCATATCCTCAGATATTCAAGGACTTCTTGGATGGCTCTGCCGAGACCAACGGACTCGGCCAGGATAAAACCTATATCATGTCATCCATCTTTATCCTGATCTACATGACCGGCTCCGGCTGTAGCAGCCTCTCAGCCTGGGGGGATTACACTTCCGACCGCGCCACGGTAGTCGGGAGGAACCTCGACCTAGCGGCAGCAAATCTGCGAAGGTTCAGCAAGTACTTCCACGTCGTCGTCTGGAACCCGACGGGGTACGCGGCCTCTGTGGCCAACATCGATTTCATGGGCTCTATTTTTTACCAGACCGCCATCAACAGCAAGGGCATCTTCCTGGAGCTGCAGAATGGACAGATGTCTGACACCAGCGAGGTGTGGACCCGGGAGAACACCAACGATCTCCTGCTCGAGAGCCTTTTCTATAACGTTACCTCAGCCGACGTCGACAACTGGTTCCAAACGACAATGCCGCAGGCCGCGCTCATAATGAACGCCTCATTCCAAGATCACACCACGATCTATGAATGGTCTCCCACCTGGAGCGTCAGGGCTCGTAATGCAAACGGGCTAATTTCTGCTTCCAATGATTTTATTGATCCATCCTGGACGGACCCGCCGATCCATCTCTACGCCACGGACAACGCCGACACAGCCGACACGGTCGCCCGTCGTACCAACCTTCTTGTTCTCGGCGAATTAAACAAGGGTAACATCACACCGCAGAAGATGATGGAGATCTTTGACAAAACTCTAACGGATTCGCCGGCTGGGGCAACCTTTCCGGAAGGTGGGGAGTTCAAAACGATCTATTCGATTGTCGTTCAGCCTTCCACGCTCAAGATATGGCTTAAGGTGCGCGAATACTCCGGCTGGGAGGAGATCAGCCTGGCACCATACTTTTCCTCAAACTGAACAGCCATTCTTCACTCACAGCCAAAATAAGGACTAACCATGAACAAACCCTTCATTTCGACTGGGTACTCTCTTTTCTTGTATCCTTAATCCTGAAAATGCTAAAAAATCATCGAGTAGTCGATTAAGCCAGACTCTGCCTATCGGGTGCATGCTCGACGTCTGAATCAGGGGTTTTATGTTTCTTTCTTCCTGTAATCGAGCATACAGCGATTTTGAAGGACATATTCCCTTACAAGTGATAATCAATGCCTTTGTTATACCTTTGACATACAAGATTCACTGGGATTATATTTTACCTATAGAGCAGAATATCTTATCATGATTTACCGATAGCTGGTTGAAAACGATCCTGCGAGAAGGATATGGAAACCAGGCGAGATTTTATTAAGAGAGCCGTTATCTTGTGAGCTGCGACCGGCCAACCTTTGTCGTTTATCGTAAACGGGTGGGCGGCTAACAAGAAGGATTTGAAGATGGCATATTATCTTTTTGTGCCCGGAGGCAAACGCAAAAAAGACGATTGGGATGATGTTCGTGCTGTACTGGAATCGCATGATCAGCGAACCGATGCCATTACATTGTCGGACCCCGAACATTCTACCCTGAGCGATCACATATCCGAAGTGTGCAGTATGATAGATGCAGTCAAAGTTCGAGATATTTGCTTAGTCGGGCACAGTTATGCCAGTTTTGTTATTACCGGTGTCGCAAATGCCGTACCTGAAAAAATCGCAAGGTTGATCCATGTAGATTCTTCAATTCCGGAAAGCGGTAACTCCCTCTTTGATATTTTTCATTTGGCCGGTATTGATCCGGGGAAATTCGGTATTCCGAAATGGCCACCTTTTACGGAGCGTCTTTTCTTCGATCAAGCCATCATTAAGAAAATACCAAAAGCCTACATTCATTGTATTCATAGCCAGTTTTTGGAGATGACGCAGAACATTCCCCAGAATTTCAGAAAACAAGCCGAAGGTAGAAATTGGATCTATACAAAGACAGGGGATTCTAACTGGTCTTATTTCGAACTTGATTCCGACCACTATTGTATGCTCAAGAATCCCAAGGAGTTGGCTGAAATTATTTATCGGCACTGAATGAACTGTTCTATCTAAAATCTGCTACTAGCAATGGAATAAAAGACGCCGCTTCTTATCTTCTGCTGGTTTTCGATAAGTACTCATCAATATAGAGATTTTTTACCACCATTTAGTAGTAGGTGCAGCATTAGATACTTCCTGTAATGTTGTTTTTCCAATTTTGCTCTTTCATGAAAAGATTAATTGGTAAGCATTAATTTTATTTCTTCAACAATTATGATATTTAATTGGAGGTTGAGCGTCTGTTTCGTTTCGGTAACTTTACTTGCGCACCATGCGTTTATCCCATAAACTGAACATAGACCTCGCATTAACATTGCAACAAAAAGGATACATTGATGATGCATAAGAACCGGGATATTTCAAAGTACTGTGCTGTGTCCGTTTTCAATTCCCAATTAACGCCGATCCGTAACAAACTAGGCAACTATATCCGAAAGGAAGAATTTGCCTACTCTTCCTACGGGAGCGCCATCAATGAGCCGGATACCCTGATGGGGCACCTTGAGCGAGTTGCATCTTACGCCGTGCGTTTGGCGTCGAAAGAAGGTGTTGATCTTCTCTGTGCCGAACTCGCCGGACTATTTCATGATGCCGGTAAATTTCACAGTGGACAATACCATAAAGGAGACAAACCGGAAGAAGAGTACTCTATCGAGGTACTTCGAGAGATAGGTGGAAGTAACGGGCTGGATCCGACAATGATAGAAGAGGTATGTAATGCAATCCAGCAGCTTTATCGTGATGATCCAAAACCAACACCTCTAAGTATGGTTCTTTTCGATGCCGACAATTTGGACAAAATGGGTTTCCTTGGGATTGCCAATTACTTTATCAAATCCGGTTTGCGTGGCGAGGGTATAACAGCTGAGATGATCATCCGCCTGACGGTAGAATTAACCTATGCACGATATGCCTCGCGCAGAATGTTGACCAAGACAGGACGCCTCATTGCCGAGAGACGGTCTTCAGAAACCATTCGCTTTATTCATGATTTTCTCAAATCTCTTAAAGAAGATGGTTTGTTCGATGCACAAGTCGAACACATCAGCATATCCGATATGGAGCTGGAAGTGGTTTCTCCATCGGCCTGTCATTGCGGTGCGGGCCTGTCTAAAAGAACATGGATCGAACAAGGGGTAAAGTGCAAGGAGATTCACCTTGAGATAGCCTGCACAGCTTGCGAAAATAAATATAAAATTAAGTTTTGTCGTCCTATGTTTGTTGTATAAATTAATTGTACATGTCAAATAGTAAGTGTGCCACATCAAGAATTTTTAAAGTCGTTTATTGGTAGGTGGTTTCAACGATTGACGATGCCTTCCTGAAAAAAGCAAAACACTAAAATTATCAGCCATGCAATCTTTCAATATGTAATCAATAACTAGCTGAATTCCAACTTAATATATGGTACAAGGATCGGGGGCAGGGCATTTAGAATAAATTATAATTTTACGCGTTACTGTTGGCGGGTAAATAATTAAAAAGAATAATGGGGAGGGAAGTAATTTTCCCTCCCCGATAATATAAGATATTTATTCTCCGGCTACTTTGTCCTTCACGAGATTCCACGTGGCCAGGGCGGCAAGGATTTTTTTGACGGCAAAGGTTCCGTCTTCGTTCAGGAAACATAGTAAATATTTATTATCCGGTTTTTTCCAGATTATGTCAAAGATGCCGTCGGCGTTAAAATCGCCGGTGGCAGTAAATACCCACGTGTCCAGGGCGGCAAGCACCTTTGTGGTTTTGGGACCGCCGGTTTTTTTCATGAACCAGAGGACATGTTTGTTATCCGGTCTTTTCCAGATTATGTCGGAGATGCCGTCGTCGTTGAAATCCGCAGAGGCGTAGGGGGTCCAGGTGGCAAGAGCTGTGAGAACCTTGGCGATTTTTACGGTTCCGGTTTTGTTCATTAACCACAGGAGGGGTTGGCTGCCCGGCCTTTTCCAGATGATATCGGAAACACCGTCGCCGTTGAAATCGCCGGTGGCGATAACATTCCATGTGGTCAGCGCCGTAAGTAACCTTGTGCTTGTTGCGCTTCCGGTTTTTTTCATGAACCAGAGCACATGTTTGTTATCCGGCCTTTTCCAAATGACGCCGGAGACGCCGTCAGAGTTGAAATCTTTTTTGGGTATGCTCTGGTAGGCTCCTTGCATGCTTATTTGAAGACCATAAACGCCGACGTCTTTATTGTTTGTCATTGTGCTGACGGTGAATGTTCCATCGTGGGAAGCCTGTCCGTGGAAGGTATTGTCTTCGGCCATGGCAATCTTACCGGTTGTGTCCAGCGTGAGGTGAAGGGCACCGGGGGGAGGATTTGCCCCGATAAAACTCGATACCCAGTCGCGGAAAGATGTGCTGCCGGAGGCGGTGACGCTTGTTTGATGAACCCAGAAATTTGCGGCGCCGCAGGAAAGCATGTGATTAGTGCGGATGCCGTCGGGTATGGGGCCGGCGGGGTAAACTTTGCCGGTAAATTGTATAATCATCAGACGGTAGCGGATATCGCCCTGACCGGAATCATCCGTGTATGTACCCACAATAGTCTTCTTATCGTTGGAAAGGAATCCCTGATAAGTGCCCATACCTTCTCCGGTCAATGTGACCACTCCGGAGGCATATAGCGTCATGGTTACACCGGTAGCGCCCGGGAAATCAGTGCCCCAGGGGTCGGTTTCGCTGGATATGGTTATTTTGCCGGTCGCGTCGCTGGTGCCTCCTCCGTATTTCCAAAAACTTTTTATTGTCCCGGCGGAAAGTTCATGCATAATCCATGATTTATTCCGCACATCGCCGGCTTGGTATGTAGTTCCAGTCACCACTTTTTGCCATACGGCAAGATGGTAACTAGGAGAGCCGCTTGTTCCCGTTTCGACAATTAGATTTTTGCCGGCGTTCATCGTCGCGTGACTTTGGCTTGCCACGTCCGCGCCCGTTTGCGTGATTACGCCGCGTGAACTGATGGTTAAATTCCAATCCAGAGGTTCAACGGGACAAGAATTTCCGCCCTGGCTGTCCGCGTAAGACAAACAGGCCATGTTTCCGGCGGCGTTAACGGAAACGTAGACGCGAATCCACTGCGTTTTATCGGCCCCTTTCCTCAGCATATTGATGCGCCATTTGCCCGTCAGGTCGGCCTGAGAAAACGTGGCCGCGCAAAGAAGGTCAGAGCTGAAGATAATTAATAATAAGATAATTAAGGCGGTAATTTTTTTCATAAAGACACCCCCTGTTCGTGAAAATATAGGACTTTTATTTTTGAAAAACAACAAAAAAAATAAAGGCAGTGGTTAAACATAAAAAATGCAGCCCCTGGGAAAACGGCTATATTGAAAGTTTCAACGGGAAATTCAGAGATGAGTTACTTAATGGTGAAATCTTCTATACATTAAAAGAAGCGAAAACCTTAATTGAACAATGGCGTATGGAATACAACACTGTCAAGCCACATAGTTCATTGAATTATCGTCCTCCATCACCAGAGGCATATCTGAATTGAAAAATAAAATGTGACCTGCCCCTCGAAAACCGGTCCATTTATTAAGTTAGGATTTTAGTATAATAAACGGAACAAAAGGAAAATAGATGTGTCCGTAATTTCCTGCTGCAGCAGGAAGCATATTTGAAGTGGTAATCATCACTCTAATACCAAATTAGAAATTGTGACCTTGTAGGTGAAGTCAATTATCAAAAAAATAAAATTGACAAATCGAAAAGCAAAAGAAAAATAAAGAGACGTACAGAGTAAGATTACAGTCTATATTTTTTGGTGTATTTTTGGGTGTATGTACAAAAATCGAATAGCAAAAATATACAATAAAACAGATTACTTATAATATCTGTTCAATCCCCCTCATCTTTTCATTTTATTAATCAAAGATTTTTGCCAGCTGCCATTTTTTACGTTTTTTCCAGTTTCCTTTATGATAAGCGTAGCTGGCAAGCAAAGGCAAAACAGTGGTAGCTTCAGCATAAACCATTTGTTCGCATGACGAATCCACTTTACCCCATGAATTTGCTTCTTTAAGCGTGGAACTGGAGCAGGCGCCATCGCGCACATCCGCCACGGTTATCTGAACTGCGTATTTATGCATCGGCACTTTCTTGCCCAGTACTTCGGCGCAGACAACCGTATCCTGGGCGAAATTTTTTGGAACGCCGCCCCCGATCATTAATAAACCGCTTTTACCTGCTTTGATTTTGATCATGGTCAGTTCCAGGAAGTCTTTCACCGAGTCGATGGTAATATGATTTCTTTTGCGTTCATATTGATGCAGAACAAGTCCGAAACCCGCCGAACTGTCGGAAAATGCCGGGCAGAAAATCGGCACATTGTTTTCATATGCGGCCTGCACGAGTGAATTCTTCTTTTTGGAGTGCTTTTTTAAATATTTTCCCATTTCAGCAATGAACTCACGTGAAGAATAGGGACGCGGTTCCAGATTGTCGGCGATTTTCTTAATTGTGCGATCACAGGCTTGTAGCTGTTCTTCGTCTATATAAGTATCATAGATACGATCTATATAAAGTTTACGCAGCAATTTGTCATCAACGAAAGGGGTGCCCTGGTAATGCTTAAAACCCAGTGCTTCGAAAAAGTCCATATCCACAATTGACGCGCCGGTAGCCACGATTACGTCCACCATATTATTTTTCACCAGGTCAACATATACCTGCATACAGCCGGCGGCGGAGGTTGACCCGGCGATAGTAAGTATAATTGCGCAGTTCTTTTCTCTGAGCATTCTGTCGTAAATATCGGCGGCACAAGCCAGATCCCGTGCGGAAAAAGACATTTTCCCCATGGCGTTAATCATTTTCACGGTGTTTATGGATTTGATGTCAATGTGTTCCACCGGCTTATTCAGTAGGTTCTTCTTTTTCATTAAGTTTGATTCTCCTTGATTTAATACCTGAGGAGATTATTAGAACAAGGATGATTAAAAGTCAATCTGAAGTCGTTTGTTAGGGGGCAAAATCAAACTTGTTTTACCTGAAAATATTTGATACTTCACAACGCATGATGGGGCTGGCGCAGGAAATAATTACTGTTTCACAACTAAATGAAAATATTAAATATATCCTAGAGGAAACTTTTGGTTTTGTTTGGGTGGAAGGGGAGATATCTAATCTGCGCCGGCCGCAGTCAGGGCATGTTTATTTTACGCTCAAGGATGACAAAAGCCAAGTCAGGGCTGTCTATTTCAAGCAGTTTGGGCGTTACCGGCAGGGCATTTCTTTTGAACTGGAAGAAGGCCTGCATATTCTTTGCCGGGCCAAAGTAAGCGTTTACACACCGCGTGGCGAATATCAACTAATCGTGGAGAGTGCCGAGCCCAGAGGCGTCGGCGCGCTGCAGAAATTATTTGAGCAGCTTAAAGCCAAGCTTGCCGCTGAAGGTTTGTTCGACGAAAAATATAAAAAAGCTATCCCGTTTTTGCCGAGGATAATCGGCGTGATAACTTCGCCGAGCGGCGCCGTAATCAAGGATATATTGAATATTACGGCAAGGCGGTTTTCCTCCGTCGATTTGATTATCGCCCCGGTGCGGGTGCAGGGCGCTGAAGCAACGCGGGAAATTGTTCAGGCCTTGCGCAATTTACACGCTGACGGAAGGGCGGAGGTAATCATTATTGCACGAGGGGGAGGCTCGCTGGAAGATTTGGCTCCCTTTAACGATGAGATACTGGCCAGGGAAATTTTTCATTCTTTTATCCCCATCGTGTCCGCTGTTGGTCATGAAACTGATTTTACCATCTGCGATTTTGTGGCTGATCTGCGCGCCCCCACGCCTTCCGCCGCCGCGGAATTGGTCGTGCCGGAAAGAGAAGAATTGCTGAAAAAATTACAGAAATTGGATAACAGAATAAAGGTGGGCTTATTGCGGTGTGTCGAAGAAAAAAAAGATGAGCTCGACGAGCTTAAAACAAGATTCAGGGATCCGCGCCGGTTGTTGGCGGATTGGCAAATTCATTTGGATGTTTTGAGAGACCGGCTGAAGACCGCTTTCCATCATATAGAAAAAAACCTGTATACGGATCTGCGTCAGCGGGAATTACGTCTTTTGCATCAAAGCCCCGCCAGAAAAATAGAAGAAAAAAAAGAAAAAATAAACAATATCGGAAGAAATATGCGGAGGATATTTTCCGGTCGTTTAGCGCTGTATAACGAGCAACTGCGGAGAACAGCGGTTGTTTTGGAATCATTGAGTCCCTTGAATGTTTTGCGGCGCGGTTACAGTATCACGCGCAGCATGGCCGGAAATGCGGTTATTCGTCGGGCGGATGAGTTGAGAGTGGGAGATGATGTTAACATACGGCTGGCCGAGGGAAGTATCGACGCCAGGGTGAAAAAAATATCACGGGAGTAAAAAATTATGGCCAAGCAAAAATTTGAAGACGCGCTGCAGAAGCTGGAAGATATAGTAAGAAAACTGGAAACAGGTGACATGCCGCTGGAAGAAGCCATGAAATCCTTTGAGGAGGGCGTTAAGCTTGTCCGTTTTTGTTCCGCCAAGCTGGAGGAAACTCAAAGGCGAGTGGAGATGTTGTTGGGGAAAGAGGATTCGCTGCAGACGAAATGTTTTCAGGAAGAAGACAGCGATGGAAAAGGATGAGGAGTTTTTAAAAGCTTATCTGCAGGATCGAAAAAAGTTGGTGGAGGAAGCTCTGCAGGGCTTCCTCGCGCCCCACGGAAACGATTCGTCAGAAATTTATAAAGCGGTCCATTACAGCGTTTTCGCCGGCGGCAAGAGGATTCGGCCGATTTTGTGCCTTGCCGCCGTGGATGCGGCGGGAGGCAATCTGGCACCGGCCATACCGGTCGCTTGCGCGCTCGAATTGATTCACACTTATTCCCTGATACATGATGATTTGCCGGCGATGGATAATGACGATTTCCGACGCGGCAAGCCGACCAGCCACAAAGTTTTCGGCGAAGCGTTGGCCATTTTAGCCGGTGACGCGCTGCTTACCGAAGCTTTTGTTCTTTTATCGAGGACGGGAAAAATAATGTTGCCTGCCGAAAAACGCCTGAGCGTGATTCGGGAAATAGCTTACGCCGCCGGTATTTCCGGTATGGTGGGAGGGCAGGTCCTGGATATTTTATCCGAAAACATGAATTCTAATGAAAATATTTTGAGCGAGATTCATCGGCGCAAAACAGGCGCGTTGATCGTTGCTTCGGTGAAAGCGGGCGCGATTGTATCCGGTGCCGGTAAAAATAAAATGCTGGCGTTGTCCCGCTATGGTCTGAACTTAGGTCTGGCTTTTCAGATTGCGGATGACATTTTGAACGTGACGGGGGATAGCGCGATAATGGGCAAGAAAACCGGTAGTGACGTAGCGCGCGGCAAACTCACCTATCCGTCCGTGCTGGGGATGGACGCGGCGAGGCAGAAATTACAATATCATGTGGATGAGGCGATTGCGAGTCTTACCGCCTTTGACGAACGGGCGCGGCCTTTGCGCGTGATTGCCCGCTATATCGAAAATAGACAAGAATAAATTTTGCACCGGAAGGGCCTTTATTTTGGTCAAACAACAGGAAACGGTAGATTACAGCGTCTTGCAGAAAGTTGAATTTCCACAGGATTTAAGAAAACTCAGTATCGCCGAGCTGAATACGTTGGCGCAGGAAATAAGAAGGCTCATCATTGACACGGTTGCGTTGCGCGGCGGTCATCTGGCCTCATCACTGGGTGCGGTGGAATTGGCTCTGGCCCTGCATTTTGTGTTTAATACGCCTCAGGACAAAATTATCTGGGATGTCGGTCATCAGTCCTACGCGCATAAAATCATCACCGGCCGCAAAGAAAGCTTTTCCTCGTTGCGCTTGCGTGGGGGCATAAGCGGCTTTCCTCGGAGAGAAGAAAGCATTTATGATGTTTTTAATGTCGGGCACAGCGGAACGTCGATTTCCGCGGCGGCGGGGTTTGCGCAGGCTAAGTGTTTGAAAGGCGAGAAAGACAAAATAATCGCCGTTATCGGGGACGGCTCCATGACTACCGGGATGGCGTTTGAAGCGCTGAACTGGGCCGGTGATAGCAAGAAAGACATGATCATTGTTCTCAATGATAATGAAATGTCCATTTCCCCCAACGTCGGCGCTCTCTCTTCCTACCTGAACCGCATAATGACGGGTCACAGAGTAACGAAATTTAAAGCTGATGTTAAGGGGTTTTTAAAGAATATTCCCGGCATTGGTGAGCATATCGTCAAATTCTCAGAACAAATAGAAGAATCACTGAAGACGTTTGTCGTGCCGGGCGGTCTTTTTGAAGAAATGGGATTCACTTATGTTGGCCCGCTTGAAGGACACAGGCTTGATTACCTGATTAAGAATTTTGAAAACGTCAAGAACTTGGAAGGACCGGTGCTTGTTCACGTTGTCACCCAAAAAGGCAAAGGTTATAAATTTGCCGAGGAAAAACCGCTCAGTTATCACGGCATTGCTCCCTTTGATGTGGAAACCGGACAGACTTTAGCTTCTGCCAGCGTGTTTCCTTCCTATACGGAAGTATTCGGCAAAACGCTGATTGAGCTTGCTCAGGAGAATCAACGACTCGTCGCCATTACCGCCGCCATGTGTGAAGGGACGGGATTAGAAAAATTTCGTCAGGTTTTTCCCGAGCGCCTGTACGATGTGGGTATTGCCGAGCAGCATGCGGTGACCTTTGCCGCCGGATTGGCTGTGGAAGGATTTCTTCCGGTGGTCGCCATTTATTCGACATTCCTCCAACGTGCCTATGACCAGATTCTTCATGATGTCTGCCTGCAGAAGCTTCCTGTTGTTTTTGCCATTGACCGCGCCGGCTTTGTCGGCGAAGACGGCGCGACCCATCAGGGTATTTTTGATTATTCCTATTTGCGTTCCATTCCCCATTTAATTGTCATGGCGCCTAAAGACGAAAACGAGCTGAGGCACATGCTCAAGACAGCCGTTAGTTGCGGTTCTCCTGTGTCGGTGCGCTACCCGCGCGGCAGGGGCATCGGGGCGAGGATGGATAAAGAACTGAAAATTTTGCCGATAGGCAAGGGGGAAGTGCTGCGCAGAGGTTCCGATTTGGTCGTCATAGCCATTGGTGCGACGGTTTACCCGGCCGTGGCCGCCGCGGAGACAGTGGCCGCCGAAGGCATCGAGGTCGAAGTAATCAACGCCAGGTTTGTAAAGCCGCTCGATAAAACGCTGATATTAAAAACAGCCGCGTCATTTAAAAAGATGATCATCGTGGAAGAAAATGTGCTCCAGGGAGGTTTCGGCAGCGCCGTTTTGGAGGTGCTGGCCGAGAAGAATTTGAGTGATGTGAAAGTAAAACGACTCGGAATTGCCGATGAATTTGTCGAGCATGCCACGCAGGTCCAATTACGCCACCAATACGGTATTGATGAAGATGGTATCATTCGGGCGATAAAACAGATGGCGAAATAAAATTTTGCTTTACCTTTATTATTAAATTAAGATGAGTGCGGATAAAATTCGGTTAGATAAACTTCTGGTTGAACGCGGAATCGCGCCCACCCGGGAAAAGGCGCGCGCCTTGATTTTAGCCAGGGCGGTAAAAATCAATGAAAGCTATCCGGACAAAGCTGGCACGCTTGTCGCCGCCGATGCTCAAGTGCAAATAACGGGTGAAGATAATCCTTACGTGAGCCGTGGCGGTCTGAAGCTGAAGGGAGCATTAGATGACTTTAATCTGGATGTCCGGAACATGGTTGTTTTTGATATCGGCGCTTCTACCGGAGGGTTTACGGATTGTCTTCTGCAGTCGGGAGCACGCAAAGTTTACACGCTGGATGTCGGTTACGGGCAGCTGGCGTGGAAATTACGCCAGGATGAGCGGGTGGTCGTAATCGAACGCACGAATATCCGCTATTATGACGGACATCATTTACAGGAAGCACCGGAACTGGCGACCATTGATGTTTCCTTCATTTCCCTGAAGATTGTTTTGCCGCCTGTGATAAATTTGATTGCGGACAAGGCTTCAGTACTGGCTCTGATTAAACCTCAGTTTGAAGCGGGAAGAAGCGAAGTGGGCAAAAATGGTCTGGTGAAAGACGCCGCCATTCATGAACGGGTGATAAAAAAAATTGCGGATTTCAGTCGTGGGCTGAATCTGACGGTAGAAGGCACATGTGTATCTCCCTTATTGGGACCTGCGGGCAATAAAGAATTTTTTATTTTACTGAGGAAAAAATAAATTAGTGGAAATAAAACTTGCCAGGACTGCCGGTTTTTGCATGGGCGTGCGGCGCGCGGTGGATATCGTGCTGGAGATAGCCCAGCATGAAACCGGACGTGAAATTTATACCTACGGCCCCCTGATTCATAATCCGCAGACTATCGAGTTGCTCAAAAGCCGCGGGATTAAACCGGTAAAAAGTATTGATGAAATTGCTGACAAAAAAAACTCCGTGCTCGTCATCCGGGCGCACGGCATCGCCCCTGCCGAACGGAAAAAAATCAAGGCCAGCGGGGTAAAAATAATTGATTGCACCTGCCCGAAAGTCGGTTACGTGCAGGCCATAATAAAAAAGCATACCTCTCTGGGGTATACGGTAATTATTGTCGGCGACAGGGAACATCCGGAAGTTGATGCTCTTTTAGGTTATGCCGGCGGTCAAGGTATCGCCCTAAATTCACTTGAAGATGTTGAGAAATTACCGCCCCTGGGCCGTGTTTGTGTTGTTGCTCAAACCACGCAGACTTCCGGCGATTACAATTTAATCGTAGACAAAATAAGGCGTATCTATCCCGATGCCGTGGTTTTCAACACGATTTGTTCTTCCACACAGGAACGGCAGGCCGAAGTTGTGGCACTGGCACGCGAGATGGACGCCGTTTTTATTGTCGGCGGCAGAAACAGCGCTAACACCAAAAGGCTGGCGGATCTGGCTCGTCGGACAAATAAGCCGGTTTTTCAAATCGAGACAGCGACGGAAATGGAAAACATTAAATTGAATTCTTACGACCGCGTCGGTGTTTCCGCCGGTGCTTCCACACCCAACTGGATTATTGACCGTGTTATGGATAGAATTGCCGCCAGTCGAATAGCGAGGCCCAAGACAACGTGGTTTTTGATGAAGCTTTGGGTGTTGGCGATTAAGGCGGATATTTATTCCGCTCTCGGTGCCGGTTGCTTGTGTGCCGCCGTAGTGCTGTTGCAGAAAAAAAGCGTTCAAATTTCGGATGTCGCCCTCGCCGCTTTTTTCGTTTACGGTATGCATGTTTTGAACAGATTGATTGGCCGCGTTCCGGTCAGTATCATCGGTTCTTTTCGGGAAGAAATTTACGTGCGACATTCCAAGTTTTATCGGAACGTAGCCATTCTTTCCATCGCTGTCGCTCTGGTGCTGGCTTTTATAAATGGCCTTGTCCCTTTTATTTTTCTTTTGCTTATGTCTGTTGCCGGCATTCTGTATAATATGAGAATCCTGCCCGATAAATGGCGTTTCCAGAGCCTCAAAGACTTACCGGGTTCGAAAAATATTTTTATTGCTGCGGCCTGGGGGATGGTAACGGCGGTTTTACCGGTGTTGAATACTGAATATTTTTTCTATCCGGGTATGGCAGTTGCTTTCGGTTTCACTTTCGGGATAGTTTTTATCCGTTCAGCGATATCTGATATTTTAGAAATGCAGAGCGATAAGCTGATCGGACGGGAAACTATTCCCGTGCTGGTCGGTAAAACGGGAACAAAAGTTATTCTTAACATTATTTCCGCGGCACTGTTTGCCGTGCTTGTTTTTTCTTATTTTGCCGGCTGGACCTCAGCGCTCGGTCTTTTTTTGCTCACCTGTGTATTATATATGTGGATTTGTTTGAGTCTTTGTGATAGAAAATCCGGACTTTCAGGGGCGGTTACTGAAGGACTTCTGGAAACTGTTTATATTATCGCGGGTTTATGCGTTGTTGTTTGGTCTTTTTTTTGAGAGAATGATTCTTAAGAAAAAGGAGAGGTTAATATCCGGTGACCAGAAAATCGTATATAATATGCATTCTAGTTGTTTGCGTTTCTGCGCTGACAGCTTGCGTTAGTTTGCGTTTTTCGCAGGTGGACCCTGCCGCCAGGGATTTTCATCCGCAAAGTATAGCTATTTTAAATGCTGACGTCGGGCCTTATGAGGAAGCAAAAGGTGTTGTCGAAAAGGTTGTTGCGGATGTTCTCAGGGAAAAAAGATGGTTTCCCCTCGTGGTTGATAATCAGAGTTTAAATAACCAGATTCAGGCCAACGAAGAACTGCGCAACGCGATGAATGAATATCTTTCCAAATTGAAGACATTAAATTTTTCCGATCCGTACTTAAGCAGAAAAATTGGCGAAATAATCAAGGCGGATGCTTTCTTGATAGTTTCTGTCGATATTTGGAAATACATGGTGGAGGACGATAAAAAAATTGCCAAGGTAAGCATGGGGATGAAGCTTTATGAGACGGTTACCGGGCAGGTTATGTGGAAGGCGGGACATCACAGGGCGGAAAGTTACATGTTGATTAAGCCGGAATTGTCGAAAGTGGCGGGCAAGGTGGCAGACGATATGTTCGGGAATATGCCCCGTTAAGAAGCTGGTCGAATATTTGTCAAAATTAAGGAGAGCGCGGATGAAAGAACAGGTGCAAAAAGCTATAGAACTCATCAGGCCCGGCCTGCAGGCTGACGGCGGTGATGTGGAGCTTGTTGACGTCAGTCCGGACGGCGTGGTTAAGGTTAAATTGACCGGCGCTTGTCAGGGTTGTCCGATGTCACAAATGACTCTGAAAATGGGCATAGAAAAGATAATTAAAAACCAAGTTCCGGGCATTAAAGAGGTTGTGTCCGTTTAGTGATCAGTTCGCTGGGGACATCGGTCCAAAATGATGTGAGACTTGAAAGAGTTTGTCTCAGAAGCGAAATCACTGGATTTTGCGTAAAAAATTTGTTTGTAAAAACAGGGAAAGCGTTAAGGAAATAATTTTTTGTAAAAGGAGAAGAAAGTCATGGCGTATGTGATTACTGATGAATGCATCGCTTGCGGTTCCTGTGAAGGTGAATGCCCTGAGGGCGCTATTTCGGAGGGCGAGGAAAAATATGTTATTGACCCCAAGCTTTGCAATGATTGCGGAAATTGTGCCGAACAATGTCCGGTGGAGGCGATTGTGCCGGGAGATGAAAAGTAAACGAAATAATTAAAGGCGGGCAAATACGGTCTTCTCGTCAGAGAGAAGATTTGACCATGCACGTCTTGCTTATAAATACTAAAAAGTAAATCTGTCTATTCTGAAAATCGCTTTGGCTGGCGGGTAACTTGCAGCATTTTCTCATTTGATTGTACAGCGGGGGCTAAGCTAATGAAAGGATTGATTACCTTCGAAGGCATTGAAGGTTCCGGTAAATCGACTCAAATGAGGCTTGTGGCCGATTTTCTGCTGAAGAAAAAAATTCCGTTTTTTGTCACGTCGGAACCTTCCGGCACCGACATTGGTCGGAAAATCGGCGGTATTTTATTTGACAGAAGCCATCGTGACATGTGCGCGGAGACGGAATTGTTTTTGTTTTGTGCTGCCCGGGCGCAGCATGTACGGGAGGCGATTGTTCCCGCGTTAGAGGCGGGCAAGATTGTTTTATGTGACCGTTTTTCTGACGCCACCTATGCCTATCAGGGCGCTGGCCGGGGACTGAGCGGGGAATTCATAAAAATTGTCAATGACTGTTCATCGCTGCGGCTTAAACCTGATTTAACACTGCTCTTTGACTTGCCGGTGGAGATGGGGCTGCAAAGGGCGATTAAGCGGAATGATTCTCTGGCAGATTCATCTTTCTCCGACAGATTTGAGAGGGAAAATGTCCTTTTTCATGCACGGGTTCGCGAGGGATATCTAAATATTTATAAAAGCGAGCCCGGACGCTTTCGTTTGATAGATGCAACGATGGATATAGAAAGAGTTCAAAAAGAGGTGCGCAGCCATATTATGGATTTTCTCAACGCGCATTAAAAATATTTTTGCCTTAAAATGTAATTTAATATGCCCTTTCGCGATATTTTCGGTCACGATAAGCAAATAGAAGTGCTTCAAAAAACATTGCTGCAGAAAAGGATAGGACATGCTTATCTTTTCAGCGGCATTTCTTCCATCGGTAAGAGAACGCTCGCGGTGGAATTCGGCCGGGCCTGTAATTGCGAAAAGTCAGGCCTGATTCACGATTCCTGCGGAGATTGCGTTTCTTGCCGGAAAATCAGCCAGAATAGTCATCCTGATTTTTTTTCCGTCAAACCGGAGGGACAGTTTATTCGTATTAACGCTGTCCGCGAGATCCAGCAGCAGATGAATTTTAAGCCGCTGGAGGCTTCCTGCCGGATTTTTATTGTCGATGATGCTGATAAAATGAACGAGCAGGCGGCCAACGCTCTGCTCAAGACGCTGGAGGAGCCGTCTGCGGCAAATTTGTTAATTTTGGTTACCAGCCGCCCTTATTCTCTGCCCGCCACGATTCTATCGCGATGTCTGCATATGCGCTTTAATCCGCTGCGCCAGGATGACGTGGCCAAATTTCTTATGGAAAAAATGAAAATGGAAGAAAAAAGAGCCTTTTTACTGGCGTCTTTGTCTGGAGGCGCTATCGGCCGAGCTTTGAATTTGAACAACGAGGAGACAATGTCTTTTCGTTCCGATATCCTTGCCAAGCTTGCCGCTGTAAAAAAAGCCGAACCGTTCAGCATGATAAATTTTGCCTCTTTCTTGAATCAAGATAAAAAGAAGATCAAGGTTGCTTTGGATATAATCAGCGGCTATTTCCGTGACGTTTTGATTTACAAGGAGACAAAAGAGTCTCAAATGCTGATAAATCAGGATAAAATGGATTTTGTTGGTTCGGCAGCCGGTCGTTTATCCGGCGAGCAAATTCTCTGGAATATCGAGTCGGTGGAAGAGGCGCAGTGGTTTATTGAACGCAACAGCAACAAATTATTGACATTGGAAACAATGGCATTTAAGTTAAATTATTAAATTCAGGTGGAGTAAAAATTGCCAGTAAATATCGTCGGTGTAAAATTTAAAAAAGAAGGCAGGATTTACAGTTTCAACACTTCCGATAATATTGTCCGCGTGGGCGACCAGGTTATCGTAAATACGGAAAACGGCTTGTCGATGGGAATCGTCGTTACGGACGTTAGCAGGTGCCCGGAATCGGCACTTCCGCCAAATCTTAAAAAAATAGTGCGTAAAGCAAGCGCTCAGGACATGCAAGAAAAAGAGGAGAATGAAAAACTGGAAGAAGAGGCCAAAAGGTTTTGTCAGGAAAAAATACAGGAACGGGGGTTATCCATGAAGTTGATCGATGTGGATTGTCAGTTCGACAAAAGTAAAATAATTTTTTATTTTACCGCGGACAACCGGGTTGATTTCCGGGAGTTGGTTAAGGACCTTGTGCAGAAATTCAAAACACGTATAGAACTCAAACAGATTGGTGCCCGTCAGGAAGCCCGGATTTCAAAAGGTATGGGTATTTGCGGTCGGATAATATGTTGTGCGGGGATACTGCAGAATTTGGAAAGAGTTACGGTGAAAATGGCCAAAGAGCAAAGTATGTCGCTCAATCCGGAAAAGATTTCCGGTTTGTGCGGGCGTCTGATGTGTTGCTTGGCTTTTGAGCATGAAGAATATATCGGAGCCAGAAAAAACAAGCAGTCTACGCAGGATGATACTGATAAACAGACGGATCAGATATTCCCGGAAGAAAAAGAAATTGAAGATTTGGAAAAAATGGATGAAGAAAACGGTTTTTCTTAATAAACAGTGAAAAGGTTTTTATATGTCGGAAGCTTTTTATATTACCACGCCTATTTATTATGTTAACGCTTCGCCGCATATCGGGCATGCCTACACGACTATCGTTGCGGATGTCCTGGCGAGGTTTTACCGCATGAGCGGGGTCGATACTTATTTCGTTACGGGGACGGACGAACACGGGGATAAGATAGCTGAAGCGGCAAAGCAGGCCTCGGTTACGCCGAAGGAATACGCGGATGGAATCAGCGTGCAGTTTCGCGCCCTGTGGCCCGAACTTGCCGTAGAACACGATTATTTCATCCGCACAACGGATAAAAACCATATCGAAACCGTACAGTATATTTTACAGAAGGTGTACGACGCCGGCGATATATATTTCGGCAGCTACGGCGGTTATTATTGTTTTGGCTGTGAAAGATTCTTGACCGAAAAAGAGATTGTGGAGGGTAAATGCCCGGAGCATGGCAAAGAACCTCAGTATATCGAAGAAAAAAACTACTTTTTTAAAATGAGCAAATATCAGGACTGGCTGATTAAGCATATTAAAGACAATCCCGATTTCATCCGCCCGGAAAGGTATCGCAATGAAGTTTTGTCTTTTTTGAAGGAACCACTGGAAGATTTGTGTATTTCCCGTCCCAAGACGCGCCTGCAGTGGGGCATTACTTTGCCGTTTGATGAAAACTATGTGACGTATGTGTGGTTCGACGCCTTAATTAATTATGTCACCGCGCTTGCTTACCCCACAGGAGAAAAATTTAAAAAGTTCTGGCCTGTCGCCCAACATCTCATTGCCAAGGATATTTTGAAGCCGCACGGCATTTACTGGCCGACCATGCTCAAAGCCGCCGGAATTGAGCCATACCGGCATCTCAACGTTCATGGATATTGGAATGTTGAGCAGAGTAAAATGTCCAAAAGTCTTGGCAATGTTGTGCGACCGCTGGATTTAAAAGATAAATACGGTTTGGATGCGTTCCGCTATTTTCTGCTACGCGACATGGTTTTTGGATTGGATTCCAATTTTTCTGAAGAAGCGTTTGTACAAAGATTGAATTCCGACCTTGCCAACGATTTGGGAAATCTGGTGAGCCGCGTCATTGCCATGGCGATGAAATATTGCGACGGTAAAGTTCCTCAGGGTGTTGCCGGAGATAAGGATTCAATGCTGCAAAATGCTGCGCAGGCCGCTGTCGCGGAAGTAAAGGCATCATTCGCGGACATGTCCTTGCATAAAGCGTTGATAGTCACCTGGGAGTTTATTAACACGGTCAACAAATATATCGTGGAAAAAGAACCGTGGGCGTTGGGAAAAGATTCATCAAAAAGGCAAGAATTAACCGGGATCATGTATGAATTACTCCTTGCGCTGCATGCGGTTGCGGTTTTGATATTTCCCTTTATGCCGCAATCGTCAGAAAAAATATTAAAGCAAATCGGTGCGGGTGATGGGCGGAGATTAAGTTTGGACAGTATAGGGAAAGAGGGTGTTTTGATTGCGGGCGGGACATTGTCGAGAGGAGAATCATTGTTCCCCCGTGTTGAGATACCGAAGGAAAAACAGACGAACGAAAAGAAACGTGTCTTGGCGGATACAAAACCGGAAATTGATTACGAAGACTTTTCCAAAGTTGATTTGCGTGTGGCACTGATACTGGAAGCGGAATTTGTTCCTAAATCAAGTAAACTCATCAAGCTTAAAGTGGATATTGGCGAAGAAAGAACGATTGTTGCCGGTATAGGCAAGGATTATAAGCCGGAAGATTTGATCGGCAAGAAAATTGTAATGGTCGCCAATTTGAAACCGGTAAAATTAATGGGAGTCGAGTCGTGCGGAATGCTGCTGGCGGCGCACGGAGAAGAAGGGCTTGTGTTGCTGACGGTGGATGGCGAAGGAGCGGCAGGAGCAAAGATTAGTTAGCGCTCTGATTCCGTGGGGCATCGATGGAAGAAGTCGGCGCTACTGATTTAAGAGGTTGTCGATTATATCTTTTTCGAAACCGTCAATGGCATTGCCCTTCAAGTGAAACGTTGGTGTTGCTCTTATTCCGGCCTGAGAGGCCAGCTCCCGGTGAGTTTTTATCATATCATCGGCTTTTTTGTCGTTACAAATGTTAAGCGGCGCGTTCTTGTCCAGTTTGCCGGACATTACATCTTCATAAGTTTTAACTTTATTTTCAGAACAGATGATATGCCTGATCTTTCTTTCCGAATCATGGGAAAGCGGAATTAAAAACACATAAACGGTTACATCCTTGCGCGCGGCAAAGTATTGGAAAGCCTGGCGGCAGTAAGGACAGTTGGGATCCGTAAATTCAATGACAGTTGTTTTTCCTTTACCTATTTTTAAGGCGCTTTCCAGCGGAAGCTTGGCCATTTTTGCCGCCATTTTCTTTGAGTTGCTTTCTCGGGTAAGATTTACACCGTCTTTGGTGATGATATTGCCGGTAATGACCACCTCTGCTTCAGGCATGAAATAATAAATCTGATTGCCGGTATAAACCTCATAAACACCTTTGATGGAAGTGGGGCTAATGCTCTCAAATTTATGTTGGGGGAAAATTTTTTTGAATGCTTCATCAACGGAGAGATTGCCGGCATCTGAAGAGAAAGGATAAAAAAGCAGAAAGCAACAAGCGAATAATATCTTTTTCATGTTTTGAATCCTTTAAAAAAAATTTGGCGGAAGTGCATGGGAATCGAAAACATTTATTTCCCCTAAACCTATTGATTATATTGGTTTTTTATTGCCATCATTTTGCCATGTTCCGGAGATGTTCCGGAAGCGGCATTACTTTGCCCATTAACTTACGCTTTGTTTCAAGTTCCATTTCACCATAAACGCTCACGCTTTCGCGGCGCTTATGATCGGTGATTGTTTGTAACTCGTCTAGCGTTCCACCCTGCTCGTTCAGGTATTGCCAACAAGCAGAATGCTTGGTTCCCTGATACAGGGATATTGTTTCGCCGGCTTTTCTGCATGTTGTATTCCATATATGCTCCAGCCCGGTTACGGTATAATGACTGCCATGTTTTTTGGTTTTGCACCAGGGCGATGGATTGAGAAAAAAGAATTTACTAAAATTTTTGGGCATGGTTTTCATGATCGGCCTGAACAATGGATTGCATGGTATTTCATGCTCGTGATGCGTTTTGGTATAATTTACCATAATCTTATTGGAAAAAGTCCTCCTGATAGTAAAACAATCTCGTTTAGGATCATAGTCTATTGTGTGCAGGGCGCAGGCTTCAGAAGGGCGGCGATAATGATGTTTCAGCCACCAAAAGATCGGGCGGTGTTCTTCGGGAATTGCCTGTATGATCGACGCTTGCCGGTCAGACGGTAAACCTTTGCGTTTCTTTTTTTGAATGCCGTATTTCCGCTTTTCGGGGAATACCGGCATGGCTTCAATTTTGCCCGCTTTTAGTGCACTGATTAATGCGGTATGCAGATAATACATAACATTGCGCTTGCCTTTGCCATCCCTTTTTATACTTTTAAGCAGATCACACAAAACATCATACTGAATTTCATGCAACATGATGTTTTTCGCCTGGAAGTAAGGCTTTAAATGGTTATGAATACTGTTAAGATAATCCTTTTTTGTGGCCGGCGACAAGTGCGTTTCGCTTTCGATCCAGGCGAGCAAAAAAGGAATTACGTTTGTTTCATTTTTAGTGTATTTGGTAAGCCGAAATACTCCATTTTCATAATCTGAGCGCATACATGATAGCAGCGCTTGTGCCATGTCGTGCGAGCGGCACAAAAAACCTTTGTAGCGGCTTATTTTATACTCTTTGCCGCCCTCTGGCCAGCGGACAAAATAATACTCACCTTTGCCGGTCTGCCTAAAACCGATTGAGCCTTTCATACACAAACCACCACCCGTTATGATGGTGATATTGATTTGCGTTGTATTTGTCAATATATTATTCTGTAATAATTTTTTCGTCATAGGCCAATCTGCGTTGCATTTCCATTTCGCCGAGCAAAAACTGGATTGTGTGTTTGTTCGCCATATCGGGCCTTTTGCTTGGTTAGGATTTGTTTTGCGCGCAAAAAAAACCCTGAGATTGCCCAGGCGTTAAACACCTCGCAATCCAGGGCTTTAATTTTTTATGGGCCTAGCCGGTTCATCACGCCGGCGGCTTTTTACTTGTTTTTATTAAAGCATATTTTTTATAAAATGCAAGTAAGTTTTGACGTTTTTGCCAACGGCTTTTGTTGTGCTGATATTTTTTGCTGCTGTTTTGATTGTGCCGGTTTTTTTCTTGCCGATGATGGTAGGGGTAAAATCTTGTATTCCGGAAATTCGCCTTGGTGATCTATTACCATTTTCTCCTCGATTATCGGATATTCGACCATCTGTTGTCTCTCCTTCTGTGTAAGGATATGGCTTTTTCCGGCGCAGAGAAAAGCGGCTCTGTGCCTGCCCGCGAAGTTTCCGCCGTTCCTTGCTGTTTACGTTTTCTACGACAACAACGAGATCGTCTGTATCAAAGCCGTCAATTTTTCCCTGAAGTTTGATTTCCACAATGGGCCAGCAGGGAAGACAGGGAGCGTGCCCGCCGGTAAGCATGAGCGCGACAAATGACGCTTGGACATGCGCTTCAAAATGAATGCCGCCACCGCCGGTAGAGAATAGATTGCTTAGTTTTTTCTTCTTTGCCATCTACGCCACGCCCGGATTCTTATGCCTAACGACAACATCAGCCGGGGCGCAGCGATCGGCTGGATGTATTTGTTGGGCTTTTATATAAAAAGAGTTGTCCATGTACCCAGAACATTCTGTTACCTATGGTCCAGTTTGCTCAGCGGAGGATCGTTTTGGAAAAGACGTTTAGCACCACGACGCCAGAGACAATTAAGAGCATCCCCATAATAGCGGGTGCATCCAACCGCTGCCCAAAGTATAGCCAACCAACAAGCGTGATCAGGACTATGCCTACGCCGCCCCAGACAGCATATGCAATACCTACAGGAATTGTGCGAAGCGTCAAAGATAGGAAGAAGAACGAAGCGCCATAAGCAACAATCGTCAATAGAGACGGCCATAACTTACTGAAGCCGTCGCTGGCTTTGAGTCCTGACGTTCCAACCATTTCCGCAACAATCGCCACTAAAAGATAAATCCAACTCTTCATTCCATTTCCCTTCACATTCATTTTGCCCAACGAAAAAATCAGCCGGAGCCTATCGATCGGTTGGATTGCCGGATTGGGCTATCCTTCCTCCCTGCTTTTGTCCCTTGTCAAGGGCTGACCCCGTTTCTCCCCTGCAAACGATCGCGCACTTCCCGAAGAGTGTTGACAAAATTCTGAGGATGGCGCCGATCTCCGCTCCGCGCTTCCAACAGAGCGAATCGGACAGCCTCCCGAAGTTCTGGTTTGGATATTCTGCCCCAACGGTTCAAGTCTTCAGCGGGATCAGTCTTATGTTCATCAGGATTGTCCTTGAACCAATCTAGGTGAGAACGGTAGGGGTGGGGTTGTCTCTCCAAGAGTTTCAGGTGCGCGTTAAAACAATCCTTCGAAAGCTGCTCACATGCTAGCCCACCGTAGTACTGCGCAAGACCTTCCACGGTAATCAACGAACAAGATGCGAATGCATCCGTATCCCATCGTTTCCCTCCGGCGTCCGCACCCAGATGTGTGTATGCGTGCGCCCACTCATGCGCGGCCACCACTGCAGTCATGGACTCGGGCGAAACACCGAATTTGTATGAAAACAGACCGATGACCAGCCAATAGAGATGGATTTCGGCATGACGGAAGAAATACGCTCCAAGAACATCTTGGTCGATCTTTACTATGAATTCTACAATATCATCGTCTAGCCCCGGAACACTGAATAGATTCAGCAACCTCCGAACATAATCAAGTGCCTTGCGCATCTCCTCCGGTGTCAGATGCGGATCAGTTACAAGTCTATTAAGTGGTTCGAGTGACTTTCCCAAATACTCAAGGCCGGTTTCAGCATTTAGAAGACTTGTCTTGTCGATGAAAATCCTTGGCAAGGGGGGTATTGGCCGCCCCATAAGCCTCTTTCTTACGACAACGGGCAATCCAGGCACCACTTTTACTTTGATCGACGCCTTACCTGAGGAGTCGGAAAGCCTTAGCGCTGTTTCATTGCGTAGCGAGGCCTGAATTTTTGTCTTATAGTCCTTTGCTGCTTTCTCGATACGCAACTTTATATCAGGATCCTGCTCAAGAAGAAGAGATTCTAGTTCCCTCTCAATATCCCCACCGTGCTCCTCGAAAATATCGCCTGGATTTCCTGAATAGTAACCTTCCCCGAAAAGCATATTGTCCATTCCCATCAGTTGTTCCTCAACATTTCCAATCAGCCACCCTAAAGAGTACGTGCAGTTTCATTGTCGTTGATCTGTTTCCGCCGAACGAAAAAATCACCCGGAGCGTAGCGATCGGGTGTATTGATTTTGTTAGGCTAAAGTAAAATATAATCACACATTTATATTATTTTTCAAACACCAGTCTCTGATCTTATTATATTCAGCATCATCAATTATATTTGTCTGCTTCTCGTTGGGGAATATGCCATTATCAATTTCATTTTGATATTGCCGAATTGTTTTAATCATTAATTCTCTTACATTGATATATACTGGGGAATGTTTGAATTTTCTTTCATTAATTCCAAGTAAATCATATATTATTAAAACCTGGCCGTCACAATACTTTCCTGCTCCAATACCAATCGTAGGCATAGATACGTTTTCTGTAATGATTTTGGATATTTTTCCGGGAATTTTTTCTAGTATTATTAAATCTGCTCCGGTTTTATCTAATGACATTGCACCATTTAATAATTCAATTGCTTCAGAGAATAACTTACCTTTTGCAATTTTACCTTGCATCATTCTTGCCTGATCATGTTGAGGATTTAATCCTATATGGCACATAACGTTGATTTTATTTTCCTTCAATGAAACAAGGACATCTTTCTTAATGCTCTCAAATTTAACAGCATCTGCTCCCAGGTCGATTAGTTTTTTTGCATTTTTAACTGCCTCTTCAGGGGTCTCATAAGTTTTATACGGCAGATCAACAACGAGAAAAATATCTTTCTTGGCTCGGCAAACAGCTTTTGTGTGATGAATCATATCATCAAGTGTAACTTCCGTTTCATTTTGATAACCTAACACATTTGTTCCTACACTGTCTCCCAAGATTATCATATCGATATCTGCTTCTTCTAATATCTTGGTCGTGGGATAATCATATGATGTTAATGCTTTAATTTTTTGATTATTCTTTTTTTTCTCCTTCAAGTATTCCAAGGTTTTTTTCATCAACGTTCTCCTGATTAAAACATAAAAAATTATTTACTTACTTTCTACCCCTGCCTGCACCCTAACGGCCGGCATCACCGGCGCGGGCGGCACCCGCGTCCGAGTGCATGCCGTGGTTAGGTTGCGAAATAGATAACATTAGCTCCGTTTCTTTTTACGACTTCTGAAAGATGGAAATCAGAAGTTAGCAATGTAAAACAATTAACAATAGCAACCTCAGCTATTAAAGCATCCTGAGTGTTGTTTTGTTTTCCTCCATTCATTGCATCAAGATCATTTTTTAATTTTTGAAAAAGTTCACCATCGCTCCATTTTGCTTCATCAAAGCGAGAAACATCTAAGACAACAGACTCTGTAGGAACTATTTCAGGTGCAATTTTTGAAAATCTTAAAAATAGTTTCGCTCTTCTTTCACTGTCACGTGTATTATTTAACTCGTCTATCTGTATATGAGTCGCCACCATCTGTCCGTCAGATGGAAGCTGATCAATAAGCAAAGAGCCATCAACCAGTTTATTGAAGATGTTTGTGTCAACAACATATTTCATATTTTATAGCAATTTAACGGAGCCGCTAAGCGGCGATCGGCTTGAGCGACAGGTTGTGCCTTTCTATAACAATTTATATTTTGCCGCCTTTGAGATAATAAAATTTACTAATGCAGAACAAATAATCAGCATAAACTTGGCATCATCAAAATCAATATTTGTATCTTCCAAAATAGCGTGTCTGATACCATTTTCGTCGCTTGTGTAACCATAAAGACTAAGAATCCCTGCTTTGAAAGCACCGTGAAAATTTACAACTGAATCCAATTTTGATAGCGCTTTTTCTAACCCACCTCCTGTCTCACCAGTAAGCTGCTTGGCAATAGATTCAATAGCGCTTATTGATTCCTTGATTGAATTACGAAAATCCGGTGTTGGCTTTTTTGCCAATAACGATAAAGCAGTTTCAATATGTTTTGGGGTACCATATAGTTCTTTTTCTTGTGCAGCAATAAGCGCAGATGTAATGCTGTTTATTTCTTCGGGGTTAGAAATAGGTGCTAAAGTTCCCCCAATGAATCTATAGCCAGCTAATTCTTCTTCTAATATACGATTGACTCCAGACATAAATTTCATTGAGTTCAGATCGTACCTCATCTCGCCGCAGTTCTTCGCTATGAACTCTATGAGATTGTATATTTGATACCATTGAAATGAATCATAGAAATAAAAATTACGTAACCATGTTTTTTGTTCATATTCTCTGAAAGGTAAAGTATCTGTTGGTAATTTAAAATGCCTTTCACAAATTATCTTTGATGCTTTGACATGATATTTCGAATCGCCAGAATAAATTGTATTTAAAAGATAATTCCATAACGAATTTCTAAGAGCTGCAGTCATGCCACCAATTTGGAGCACATCGGGTACTTTAGTTACACCAATTCTTTCGGAAAAATTTAATGACATATAATACTTCCTTCAGCACAACATTGTTTATACGGATCGGTGCTAATATTGCAAACGCCGACAGCTTGGTCGGCCTAATACGTCTAATAAGATGATTAATGTTTTTTATTTAATACATTAATGTCATTGAACTATCAACCAATTTTTATATTCTCCACTTGGGATGTTATCCGGATCCGTATAATACCCCAAATGATTTACTAGTGATTATTCGCTAATTTTCAAATCCAATATACAGATTACTATTTGAAAGGTTTGAAATATTATTAGAGTTGTATTTTCAACGTTTCAGGAAGAACATCGTACGTATAGCACCTACAAAGGTTTAGTATTGAGGGGTTGTCAGAATTAAGGATTGTTGTTTGAAAGAGTCAATAAAAATGGAACTCAGTTTTTTATCCGATCTGAATGGAGCCTTTATCTTGCCTCCCGTGGATTAAGAAACAATGACATGCGTGCCGCTTGTCAAAAGATGCGTTGAAACCATGATGCCCGTCATCGACAGCGTATGTGATATTCCGATTGGCGTTGATGCCTCCCTTCAGTTTGATGCTACCGATTTTCAGTGAATAACTGGTACTGGTTTTTACCCTTCAGTTTGGCGGCATACATGGCTCTGTCGGCAAGCGTCATGAGCGTTGGCCCCTCATCGGCGTCGCTCGGGTAGAGGCTGATGCCGATACTTGCCGTGATGCGTTGTTCACACCCATGGATTGTCAGAGGCTGCGCAATGCTGTCATTGATTTTGCGGGCCACGGTGGCCACACTGCCGGAATCAGCAACCTCTTCCACCAAGACAACAAATTCGTCTCCTCCCAAGCGCGCGGCCACATCGGCCGCCCGCAAATCATTCTTCAATCGCGTGGCGATTTCCTTGAGAAACTGATCGCCTGCTTCGTGTCCCATCCTGTCGTTGATTTCTTTGAATCCGTCCAGATCGATGAACAGGACGGCAAATTGCTTCTGGTATCGTTTTGCGGTCTGGACGGCCTGCTGGAGCAGTTGGCCGAACATCATGCGGTTGGGCAGTCCCGTCAGGAAATCATGAGTGGCCAAGTATTGGATTTTTTCTTCGTTCCGTTTGCGCTCCGTGACGTCTCGTCCAATCCCTCGAAAGCCGATAATTACTCCTTCCTGATTGTGAATCGGAAAGGCTGAATTTTCGACGAATCGTATGGTTCCGTCCCTGTGAAGGATCCTGTAGGCGATGTCCCTTTTGGGATTGCCGGTTTTATAGATTTGGGCAAAGGTTTGATAGATATGGTCGACATCTTCTTTCACGACATTGATCTGGAAGCTTGTGCCCAACAGTTCCTCTCTTGCGTATCCCAACTGTTGGCACATCGTATCATTCATGAAGTTGAAATTGCCGGCAAGATCGACTTCATAATAGGAATCGGCCATTTCTTCGAGGATAGTTCGGTATCTTTCCTCGGATTGACGGATCGTCTCTTCCATTTGCTTGCGCTCGGTGATGTCACGAACAATCGCCTGAATATAGTATTTACTCCCATAATTGAAGGAGTTTATGCTTACTTCCGCATCAAAAATCGTTCCATCATAACGACAGTGTTGCCATTCAAAAAACTGAGGCTGACCCTTGATCGTCGCGTTAATTTTCTCTACTGCTTTTTCTTTAGAGTTCCTTCCATCCGGCTGAACGTCCGGCGAGAATCGGTAAGGTGTTTGTCCGATGATCTGTTCTCTGGTACAGCCAAACATCCCAAGAGTTTTTTGATTACAGTCAATAAGTATATCTTTATCCATCATGAAAATGGCGTCACCGGCAGATTCAAAAAGGACCCGGTATTTAATTTCATTCTCCCGCAAGTCGTCTATCGCCCGATTGCGTTGGACTCTGACCTCTGCATCTTTTAATTCTTTGGCTATGGCCGAACAAAGACGCGATAGTTTCCCCTTCATGATGTAATCTTGAGCGCCTAAACGCATGCTCTCTAAGGCTGTTTCTTCGTCTATCGCGCCCGATACAATGATGAGAGGAATGTCGATGTCTATTTCCTTGAGCATGGCAATGGCTAAAGGAGCACTGAATTGCGGCAGTCTATAATCGCAAAGAATGATGTCCCATGGATTCTCCTGAAGGGCCTTTTTCATGGCGGCGGCGGTTTCCACACGTTCATACACCGGTTTGTAACCGCCTTTTTTCAGCTCACGGATCATAAGCAGAGCATCGTCTTCCGAATCCTCAACCATTAACACCCGGAGTGATTGCGGTTTGCTGCTTTCAGTTGGAATTATTTTCACCATTTTTAAATTTTCATTTCACAACTCGTATTTTGGTTAAATTGAGATGGCATACGGCACAATTACTGCGATGAAACGATCAATATCGGCATCTGGTATATGGTGCAACATGACTTAACCTTTTCTGATTCATGGATATCTTCATCACGATTACAATTTTCTTCCATTGTTTTTTACGTGTTATCGAGAAACTCTTTTCAAGCAAAGATTTATACAGAAATTACTTGATCATGTCAAACATGACATAATAAGGCATCCCAAAGATTAGGCGTGCACTTCCCCCGATTTATTGGACACGCTGAAGAGTTTCAGTTAAGAGAAAATAAGGTGGAGGTGTGTCATGGTTATGGGGAAGGATAAGCGGTATTTTGATCGGGAGTTCAAGCATGAAGCCATACGGTTGGTAAACGAGGGGAAGCGATCTCTAGGAGATATTGCCAGGGATTTGGATATTCATCCGAACTTGCTGCATCAGTGGCGCCGTAAATATCGGGCAGATATGGAACATGCTTTTCCCGGTAAAGGTCATTTGAAGCCACCAGAGGAAGAGATTCGCCGTTTACAGCGTGAGAATGAGGATTTAAAGGAGGAGAAGGAGATCTTAAAAAAAGCCTTGGCCATCTTCTCCAAACACCCAAAGTGAAGTATCAGTTCATAGAGAATCACCGTTCCGAATTTGCGGTGAAGAAGATGTGCCAGGTATTAGGGGTTTCCAGGAGCGGTTATTATTTATGGGAAAAGCATAAAAAGAGTGAAGGCCAGATAGAGAATGATCGTTTGCTGGTGCATATTCGTGATGCTTACGCAAGGGGCCGCGGGGTTTATGGCAGCCCTCGGGTGACAGCGGAATTAAGGGCTAAAGGGATTCCTTGTGGAAAGAATCGCGTTGCTCGTCTAATGAAGAGTCATTGGATTAAGGCAAAGACGAAGAGGAGATTCAAGGCTACCAAGAAATCCAAGCATGACTTTTTGGTGGCAGATAATCTTCTAAATCAGAGATTTTCGGCAGACGTGGCCAATAAGGTTTGGGTTTCGGACATTACCTATATTTGGACAAGAGAGGGTTGGGTATATCTGGCGGCGATCCTGGATGTTTTTAACCGTAAAATTATTGGATGGTCAATGGATGACAGATTGAGCCATGAGGTTATTGCGGATGCCTTGCGCAAAGCAATCATGCAGAGAAAACCCAAAGCTGGCGTTTTGTTCCATTCAGATCGTGGAACGCAATATACCAGTTATGCTTTTCGGGATCTTATGGAGCAATACGGTTTTGTTCAGAGCATGAGTTCTTCAGGAAATTGTTACGACAATGCCGTGATGGAATCGTTTTTCCATACCTTAAAGACGGAACTTGTTTATTTTGAGAAATATCGGACCAGGCAGGAGGCTTGTGGGGGCATATTTGAATATATTGAAGTATTTTATAATTGTGTTAGAAGACACTCGGCATTGAATTATTGCTCGCCCGCCGAGTTTGAACGGAGAGCGTGTGTAACTTAGTAGCGTGTCCACTTTTTCGGGGAAAGATCAATTTGAAAGGTTTGAAATATTATTAGAGTTGTATTTTCAACGTTTCAGGAAGAACATCGTACGTATAGCACCTACCAATCCACAGTATTAGGCAGTCGGTAGAATGACGGATTACCTTTTGTAATCATGTTATTTCTATGGGATGGGTTTCTCCATTTTATGTAAGCTGATACCCTTTCTCCCGGAATAATCTCAGGCACGCATCAACGACATCATTGTCATAAGCAATACCCTTATTTTTCTCAATCTCTTCAAGGGCGGCATCAAGACCTAACCCTGGGCGATACGGACGATGAGAAGCCATGGCTTCAACAACATCGGCCACGGCGATGATGCGGGCTTCTATAATAATTTCTTCCCCTTTCAGTTTTCTTGGATAACCGGATCCATTCATTCGTTCATGGTGTTGATAAAGAATTTCTGCCAGGGGCCAGGGAGATTCCACATTTTTCAACATCTCATATCCGCTTTGAGAGTGTTCTTTGATTAAAGAAAATTCAAGGTCTGTCAGTTTTGTGGGCTTGGCCAGTATTTCCGAGGGAATCGCTAATTTCCCGATGTCATGAATCGAACCTGCCATTCGGATTCCCTCTATTTTATCCTTGTTTAATCCCATCTCTGTGGCGATAGACCTGGCAAGGTCTGCAACTCTCATCTGATGACCGGCTGTATAGGGATCCCTGACCTCAATCGCCGATACCATCACCTGGATCGTCACAGCGATAGACTTTCTAAGCCTTTCAAGGGTTTTTTGAAGTTCCATCTCTGCGAGCTTGCGCGCGGTGATGTTCCTCGTTACCGTCAAAATTCCGGTCGGTTTGAGATTGCTGTCCCTTAAAAATGATGCCGCATGCTCCACCCAAATAGTAGACCCATCTTTACAATTCTCCTCAAGCTCAAGATAAGTACTTCTAGCTGGATCGGCGGTTCCGCTTGATTCCAGGGCCATTTGATCGGCAAACATCTTGGTTGCACGTTCCAGAGAATCGGGGGTTAGAATTTCATTCCACGTCTGTTTCATCGCTTCTCGAACGGTGTAGCCACGCAGATTTAGTATTGAATGGCTAATATATGTAGGCTTGAGGTTTAGGTCAAATATGGCGATTGTATCTGCTGTGTTTTCAGCAATGAGGCGGTATCGTTCTTCGCTTTTTCTCAACGCTACCTCCGCCTGCATTCGCTCGGTTATGTCCCGCACAATGGCCCCGAACCCGGACGGTTTTCCGTCATCGTCCCGAAGCAGGGTCGCCCGGATCTCAACGGGAAAGATGACGCCGTTCTTTCGCCGGAATTCCTTTTGACCTGCTTCGGAGTCACCCGTCTGGCGCAATCTCCTGACGGCCTCCTCGTCGTATGCCTGCCATTTCTCCGGCGTGATGTCCGTAAAGGTGAGGTTTTTGAGCTCCTGTAGCTTGTAGCCGATCATTTCTTCAAAGGCCGGATTGCATTCCATGAATGTGCCGTCCATGTCCAGATAAACAAAACCGTCCCGCATGCTGCTGTAAAGCAGGCGATATTTCTCCTTCGACCTGCGGAGAGATTCTTCGTCCTGCTTGCGGTCCACTTCCATAGCTTCCAGCTCATGGATTCGCTTCTTCAGTGCATCGTATTCTGCGGTAAGCTCTTGAATGGCCCTTGAATGGTCGGTCATATTGCTCCCCTGTCTTGTCGTGATAATAATTATGAACCATAAAAAATATAACCGTATGCTGCAAGACTGTCTTTCATACTCTGAAGCTATTATGAGAGCACGTGATTATATTTGTTTAAAATATAGCATGAATGGCGGGAAATTGACATTCTTGATTACAATCAATTAAGGGATACCGATTAAAAGGTTGTATGAACAGGGAGAATTGCAGGCGCGCTCTTTCAGGAAGTACGCATTAACCGGATGAACCCAAATTAGTATAAACAAAGTTTAATACCATAGAGGGTGCTCAAAATCTCTAGGTGTCGTTGGCCTGAAACCGGCGGCGCAGTCACGCGCGAGTTTTTCAGAAATTGGACGAGGGGGGGGCGTTGCGGCGCGTCACGATTTTATTGAGCGTTTCAATCCACGCGCCCATGCGGGGCGCGACAGCGCATACTTCAGTGATTCCTTAAAGTATATATCTGTTTCAATCCACGCGCCCATGCGGGGCGCGACGTCAATTTCCTCATCCGTCCGGCCTTCCTCAATCTGTTTCAATCCACGCGCCCATGCGGGGCGCGACATTAATCTTTTTGAGGTGCTTCAACGTATCATCAGTTTCAATCCACGCGCCCATGCGGGGCGCGACAATAGCCAAAAAACTGCTGCAAGAGGCCGATTTTGGTTTCAATCCACGCGCCCATGCGGGGCGCGACCGCTGATGCCGTGGATATCTGCACTTCCGCCATCTTGTTTCAATCCACGCGCCCATGCGGGGCGCGACGACCATGTCCGCCAGCGCGGCGCGGCGGTATTCGGTTTCAATCCACGCGCCCATGCGGGGCGCGACATCTTTTGCCATGCCTGTTTTGCCTTGTCTTTCGGTTTCAATCCACGCGCCCATGCGGGGCGCGACCCACTGATTTAGACTGGGAAACGTTTAAGACTGCGTTTCAATCCACGCGCCCATGCGGGGCGCGACGTCTTAATAATGGCGGTAAGTAATTGTCATCGAGGTGTTTCAATCCACGCGCCCATGCGGGGCGCGACAGCGGATTAGCTATATTTCTTTCAAGCGTATCATGTTTCAATCCACGCGCCCATGCGGGGCGCGACGTGTCGCTAACGCAGCAAAACGGCTTAATTGCTCGTTTCAATCCACGCGCCCATGCGGGGCGCGACGCTGATGTTTTTGGATGCTCATAGTGTTTCCATTGTTTCAATCCACGCGCCCATGCGGGGCGCGACTTATGATACACCGGCCTTGATTGAAACGGTCAAAGTTTCAATCCACGCGCCCATGCGGGGCGCGACTGTGGGATGAGGCTGATTGGGCAGAGGTAATCGACGTTTCAATCCACGCGCCCATGCGGGGCGCGACCTTAAAGACTTATCGTGCCCGATATGCTTGCTGTGTTTCAATCCACGCGCCCATGCGGGGCGCGACTAAGGGCAAAGTGCCAATTCGCTATATAAGCTCGGTTTCAATCCACGCGCCCATGCGGGGCGCGACTGTAGAAGGAAAGCAGCACTTTATGGTTAGTGTCGTTTCAATCCACGCGCCCATGCGGGGCGCGACTCACAAGAACAAAGGAACTACTGGCAACAGTTTGTTTCAATCCACGCGCCCATGCGGGGCGCGACTAAAGCCACAGAAAAAACAAAAGATGGATTTGAGGTTTCAATCCACGCGCCCATGCGGGGCGCGACTGTCTTATCTTGTTGTTTGTTAGCCAATATGATGTGTTTCAATCCACGCGCCCATGCGGGGCGCGACCGCTGATTAATGATTCAAGTGTCGCCTTCTTTGTTGTTTCAATCCACGCGCCCATGCGGGGCGCGACCTAATGTTTTTGGATGCTCATGGTATTACAGTAGTTTCAATCCACGCGCCCATGCGGGGCGCGACATTAATATGCTCAACAACGTAATAAGGGTGATGTGTTTCAATCCACGCGCCCATGCGGGGCGCGACGCCGGTGTAACCGTATTCACGGTAACAATCTTATTGTTTCAATCCACGCGCCCATGCGGGGCGCGACGGAATGAAGTTAAAGACAGTTGCCAGAGTTTTGTGTTTCAATCCACGCGCCCATGCGGGGCGCGACGCGATAGCAAAAAAAATCCAAAGACGAAAGCTAGTTTCAATCCACGCGCCCATGCGGGGCGCGACGAAGCGGCAAAGCGGACTAACTTCAGCTTTACAAGTTTCAATCCACGCGCCCATGCGGGGCGCGACTTCAAGCTCTGGCTGTCTTTCACTCTGCCAATAAGTTTCAATCCACGCGCCCATGCGGGGCGCGACCGTTATAGCCGTTGAGCATTATTACGGCAAGATTGTTTCAATCCACGCGCCCATGCGGGGCGCGACAAAAAAGCCCAGAGGTTTGGCACGAGATTCGAGATGTTTCAATCCACGCGCCCATGCGGGGCGCGACGTTGGGATGTTCCCGGTGCGCTTAATGACCCTACTGTTTCAATCCACGCGCCCATGCGGGGCGCGACGCCATTTCATTTACAAAGTTGGATTCAAGCGGCGTTTCAATCCACGCGCCCATGCGGGGCGCGACGTTAATCTTTTTGAGATGCTTCAAAGTGTCGTCGTTTCAATCCACGCGCCCATGCGGGGCGCGACTTTAGTTATTGTCAACTGTCCATACGTTTTCAGCATGTTTCAATCCACGCGCCCATGCGGGGCGCGACTTAGCTAATTCTGAAGCCTTCG
>Ga0208694_1000935_pt1 | contig 39479 bp, 28 predicted proteins | sample AD_UKC078_MetaG_FD_184442 | JGI IMG/M metagenome (GOLD analysis project Ga0208694, IMG submission 184442) | Active sludge microbial communities of municipal wastewater-treating anaerobic digesters from USA - AD_UKC078_MetaG (SPAdes) (version 2) | ecosystem: Engineered > Bioreactor > Anaerobic >...
GGTCGTTGGCCGCGACCCGGCCCGGAAAATGCGCGGATCGAAAATAGATGGTCTGATGGACCATCACGTCCGGCAGAATGAGATTCAACCCCGCGCGCTGGCAGCGGGCGATCAGCTCATCCGCGGCTGCCGCGGTGGCAAAGGACGGCGGCGTCGCCCAAATGGCCCGGGTTTGAAAGGCCGGCTCGGCCGGCCCAATGTCCGCGCCAAGCAACACCCGATAGAACCGTTGCGGGGCATCGGTTGCCGTCGGGTCCGTAAACGTAAACGTGCCATTGCTGAACGTGCCTTGGCCCACCTCGGTCCAGTCCGCCAACGGCGCCGCGACGTCGTCGCTGGTCAGCACGATGAAGTTCCCCACCAGCGGCCCGCTGCCCGAGAGGACCAGGCCGCCCGCCTCGGTGTAGCTGACGTGGCTGATCTCCGGCACCACCGGCGCCCCCCCGGTTACGCGGAGCGTGCCATCCACGGCAAGCGAGCTGGTGTCCCACGACAAGGGGGAAATGTCGGGCAGGTCGTACCCCGCAAAGGCCCCTTCATACGCCGCCGCGTCGAACAACTTGAAGACGGCGTTCCCGGTCAGCGGCCCCTCCAGCACCACCTCCAGGATTCCGTCCAGCACGCACAACGTCATCCCGCCGATGCTGTCATTGCCCTCGGGCCCCACCGACAACTTGACCGTCGCCAGGTAATCCATGAGGTACACCCCGTTGACCGTCAACGGGCGGAGCACGTCGTCGTCGGAGAGGTCAATGGTGCCGCTGTTGGTGACCGCGCCGGTGATCCAGCCCGTGCCCGCCAACGTCGCGCCGCTCTTCACGACCACATTGCTGCTGCCGTTCAGCGCGCCGGTAAGGATTAATTTCCCGTCGCTGACCAGGGTGCGGCCGGTGAAGGTGTTGGTGGAGGCCACCGTCCAGGTGCCGGCATCGGTTTTCTCCAACATCAACCGGTTGGCAGTGGACGCGTCCTTGAGCGCGCTGTTCCAGACCCCCTCGGCCGAACCGCGCAGGAAGAACTGGCACAACGGCCCGTTCTGGTTGTTAACCAACCCGCCATTGACGATGAGCAAACCGGCATCGGACCCCACCGCCCAGCAGGTCGCCCCCGCCAGAGTGATGGGCCCGCTCAACGTATTGGTGCCGGCCTGGTAAGTGGTCGGATCGAACACGTTGTTGACGCCCACCGGCGACGGCACCAGCGCCCCGGTCTTGCCCGAGAGCACAATGGCGTTGGTCAGGGTGATGTCGCCGGACACGGCGAGCATCGTATCCGTGGCCGTCCAGTTGCCCACGGTGATGGGCCCGGTCCCCAGCGCCTCCGGATGCGCCGCCAGCACGGTGCCCTGGTAGATGATGGTGCCGCCCGCGTAATCGTTGGCGTGATTGAACACCAGGGTGGTGCCGTTCCCGAGCATCTTGGCAAGCACGCCCGCGCCGGTCACCGTCTTGGTGAAGGTTTGATCCGTGGCCGGGAACAGGTTCAACCGGCCATCGTTGTAGATCTCGGTGGCGTCAATGTGGCCCTCGACGACGCCATTGCCCAATTGCAGAATGCCGCCGGGACCGATCGTGACCGGGCCGGAGCCAAGGCCGCTCCCGGTGCTATTCGTAACCACCAGGCTGGACCCGGTAACCACCGTGCCGCCGGAGTAGGTATTGGCGCCCGACAAGATCTGGGTGCCGGCGGTGTTCTTGATCAAGGCCCCGCTGCCGCTGATAACGCCGGCAAAATTGCCGCCGCCCGCGCCGAGGCTGAGATTGCCGGCGCCTAGATTGACCGCGCCACCGCCGGAGAGCGATCCCAGTTGCAGGTCGAACCCGTTCAAGTCCAGGGTCACGCCGCCCGCGTTCGCCAGGGTGACCACCGCATTGGTGGGCAGGCGATCCGCCAGGCCGTCCTGGCGCAACACGCCGCCCTCGAGGTTGACGGGACCGCCGAAGGTGTTGTCCCCAGTGTTGGCCAGCGTGAGCGTCCCCGATCCCTTTTTGGTCAAGCCCCCGCTCCCGGTCAACGCGCCGGCGCCGGTGAACTCGTAGTTCTTGGTCTGGTTGTCCACCAGGATGAGGAGCGGCGCGAGCTGGTCGTCCGCCAACACCACCCGCGTGGTGCCGGCCGCCGTGTCGTCAAACTCCACCTGATCCCCCACCACCCCGGCCTGCTGATACACCAAGTCGCCCTGCCAGGCCGCGGTGACGCCGATGTCCCAGTCGCCCGTGTCCACGCCCTGGGCGCGGCCATTCCACTTCAACGCCCGAGAGCTGCCCTCGGTGATCACCAGATCAATCGAAGCATTGGCGACATTGTGGGTAAGATAACCCGTGATGTTCGGCGTGCTGCCAAGGACCAGATCCGAAAAATTCCCGTTCCAGGTGTCATACTTGATCAACGTGATGGTGCCGGCCAGGAGGGTGGTCCCGTAAACGTTGATGGTGACCGGGCCGGTCGTTTCCAGCGTGGTGACCGAACACATGGGCGCGGTTGGATTCGGGAGCGCGCCCTGATCGAGGGTGAGGGTGCTTCCCGCCAACTGGAGATAGGTCAGCGGCGCGCCCGGCGCGCCCATGTGATGGGCCTTGAGCGAACTCCCGTTGACCACCCGAATCTCACTGCGGCTGCCCCCGACGCCGCAGGTGAGCGGCGCGGCGCTGCCCAACTCCACCGTGCCGCCATCGGCAATGTTGAGCCGGCCAAAATACTCCTGACCGCTGACCGGATTCCCGGCGAGGTAGCCGAGGACGGCGGACGTGTTGATTTTCACAACGGCGGTGTTGTTGACGTTCAACGTGCCCTGCGCCTCGGCATTGCCCGCCGTCGTCTGGTAGCCAAGCTGGAGCGTGTTCACATCCAGCACGCCCGCGCTCAAGGACACCACGCCATAGGTTTTTAAATTGGAGGCGCTTTTCCCGATCTGCAATTGGTTCACCAGCGCGTCCACCGTGCCGGCGGTGAAATCCAGTTCCCCCTTCGTGTCGGAGCCGCCGGTGGCGGTGACCCCCAGCCGGTTCCCCACCGCCCACATGTTTTGCCGGCCCGTGCCCGCGCGGTCACGGAAGAACGCCGCCGAATCGCCCGGCAGATTGAGCGGATTGAACCCCAGCCAGCCGGAACTATTGCGGATCCCCACACCCAGGCCGGTGTCACAGAAGATCGCATTGGTCACACCGAGGTAAACCCGGCCCACCCGCGTCAAGGGACTGCCGTTGTTCAGCGCAATCATGCCCGCGAGCAACCCTTGATTGATCGCCGCGCCGCTCGGGGCGTTGCCCTGCGCCCAGAGGGTCAACTCGTTGGTTTTGGCCAGATACAAGGTGCCGGCCGCGCGATGGAAATAAAAGGGCGTGCTCCCCGGATCCGCCGCCACGCAGATGTGGTTGACGTGGGCGACGAAACGATCCAACCCGGAAAGATCCAGGATGGCTTTGCACGGGTCTTCCGTCGGCGCCGCGCTAAGCCCCAACGCGCCTTGCGAAACGAAGATGTTGCCCCGTTGATAAGGGATCCCGGTCAAGCCGTTCGTGCAGATCACCACCAGCGAGGCGCCCTCCCCCTGGATGGTCCCGTAAATGGCCTGGTTGGCCAGGCCGTTCTGCACGCCCCATTGCCCCGTGTGCCCCGCCTGGGAGCACACTTGCAGGATGTTGGTCACATTCCCCCCGTCAAACGAGGCGTTGTTCGAGAGGGTCAACGTGGCGCCGTTGTTGAGCTGGATCGTGTGGAACCCCGCGTCGTCGCCGGTCAGGTTGGTGTTCACAATCCACAGCGAGCCCACGGTGGTGTCTTCGTTGATGACGATATTCGGCGTGCCAATGGCGCCCATGCCATACGCCGGAAATCCCGTGGCGCCATAATTGGTCAACACCACAAAACTGGTGGCCGTGGGCGCAATGTGGTTCGACCAGTTGGCCGCCATCGGCCAGTCCGGAGAGCCCGCCAGGCCGGTCCAGTAGTTGGTGCTGGAGTATGCCTGTCCGCACGCCGGGGTCGCAAAAATCAATGCGGCCAGCAGGGACAGCCCGAGCGCAAAGGTGAGTTGGATCACCCCCCGGAGACGGGAGGTTTTCCGGAGTAAACCGGCAGCCAGGCTGCCGCGAAGAACCGTCGAGGATGATGGTTGTTGCATATTGTTACTGATATTGAGTTTTGATGACTAACGCGTGACAACCGGTCACTTTACGAGCGCCATCCTACCCGAAATGCCGTCAGCCTGTCTTGGGGTTTTGAGCGATTGTTATTGGGGAATCTGGCAGTCCCCAATCCCGAAAAAACTCCGTTACCTCCCCGGCCCCAAGCCAAAAATCATGCGAATGTGGCTGAAAAATGGCCGAGACATCGGCCGCCCCGCCCCGTGCCGCCGCTGGCCTCACGTTGGGGAGGCGCTGCAACCGGTTTAATTTTCTGCCGAATGCAATCCACCCGTGCCCGCGCGGAAGGCAACCGCCATCCGTTCGGAATTTTCCGGCGCCGCGAAAGTGCAGTTCCACAAACACGCGCCGCAGTGAATGCATTTTTCGCGGTCAAAGTCCGGCACGCCTTGGGCGCCCGGCGTGATGGCCTGGCCGGAACAGACTTCCACGCACAATTTCGTGCCGCACCGCTGACAGAGTTCGGGATAGGGAAAAAGGACGTGGTCGGCGTAGCCGGGCGGCGCCTGGACTTTGCCGCCCAGCAAGAGGGCGTCTTGGTGGGAGACGAGCAACCGGCCGTCGTAGGGAATCACCGGCCAACCGGCGCGTTCCATGAGCGCGGCGTGCGCGGAGACGCTGCGGGCATAACATTCGTCGCGAATCTGCCGCACTTCGGCGGCGGGAATACGGCCGCGATAGTAGTCTTCGAGCGACGGAATGCGTTCCCACGGGCGCCGCGAGTGGCCGGGCCAGGCGAGGCGGCCGCCGCTTAAACCGGTCAGGGCCATGCCGATCATGCCCGGGACAACGCCGCGTTGGAAACCGTCCCGGGATTTTTCAGCAATGCGGGCTTCCTGGTCCACCCAGCTAGCCCGGCGCCGGGCGACGTAAGTGGCTTCGAGGTTTTCCCGCGTGAACGGTTGCTTCGTCTGGAGCAATTCGAGCACCGCTTCGCCGAGCTGCACCCCGGTGGCCCAGGCTTCATCCACGCCCGAGCCGGTGAGGACGTTCGTGCTGCCGCTGCCTTCGCCAATACGCGCGTAGCCGTCCCCGACGAGGTGCGGCTCGCCGCGCCGCCCCGATTCGCCGAGGGTCTTGGCGCCCCACGAGAGGAGCTGGCCCCCCTGGAGATAACGCCAGAGATACGGATGCAACATCCAATGCTGCAGATAGCGATAGGCGGTACGCACCGGGCTGTCGAACCACGACGGCACGAAAATGCCCAGCGACGCGACGCGGTCAGGATGCACATATAAAAAACCAAAGATCTCCGGTTCCGGATACCCGAACGTGTGGAGCACGGTGCCCGGTTTGAGCGGGGTGTCTTCCGGCAGGGCCACCACGAATTTCATGCCCACCGCCCAATCGCGAATATGATGTTCCGGCGGCAACCCGAAGACATCGTCCAACTGCTGTCCCACGGCGCCAACCGGGCCGTCGCCGACAACGGTGAGCGCGGCATGAATCTCCATGCCGGGTGTGAATCCGTCGGAAGGCTGGCCCTGCTTGTCCACGCCTTGATCGAGCAGGCGAACGCCCACCACCTTGGGACGGGTCGGGTCGCCCGATTCAATCAACGCTTCGGCGACCGGGGTGCCGGGCCAAATCTGCACCGTGCCGGTGCTTTGCACTTGTGCGCCGACCCATTGCATAAACTGGCCCATCGAAAACACCATGCCCCCGCGTTTGTGCAGGAACGCCGGCGTCCACGGCAGGGCCAGGGCGTGATCGCGAACAGGCAAAGCCCACCGGCAGGCGCGGATCAATGCGTCCGCCAGCTTGAGCGTTCCCGACCGACGACTCGCGCCAATGGGATCCAGCAGGTATAGCACTTTTTCCTCCCCCACCGGTGCCGACATCGGAATGCCCGCGTTTTCCAACTCCGGAATACTGGCGCGAATGGCCCGCGCCGGAGTCACGACTCCCGACACCCCGAAGCCGAGATCATCCGCGCGCTCGTAACACAACACCTGCGGCGGCATGCCCGGCACGGTGGCGCTCTCAACGGCGGGCGTGCCGTCGGCGTTGACCAATTGTCGGGAAACCGTGGTGAGAAAACCGGCCATCGCCGGGCCGAAACCGACGCAGGCAATATCCACATCCAAACGCGCCCGTTCCGGGCCGGGCGCTTCGACACCGTTCGGTTGCTCGTTCATGGTTGGAAAAACGAAAGCATGACGTCGCCGCCCGCCGGCGGGGCCGGGACTACGCCGGATAATCCAACGCCTCGCGCACCATCACCTTGCTCAAGGCCACCGCCGCGCGGTCTTTGGCCAGGCGCGCGCCGGTGAGGCAGCCATCGAGTTTCATCCGCAAACGGACGAAGCTTTCCAAACCTTCGAAGCGCACGCAGGGGCCGGCTTTGTCCGGGTGTTTGCCCCCTTCGCGCAACACATCCGAATAAGCGGACGCGGTGCTCTCGATGCCCGGAATGATGCCCTCCAGCGACGCCAGTTCATCCTGCATATAACAGATATGACAACTGGCATCGTCCCAAGCGGGATGCGGTTGATACCCATGCACCAGCTCCGCGCAGACCCGCCCCACTTCCCCGGCCGCCCGCGCAGACTGCACGTGGCACAGGTCGCTCAGGAATTCCACCGTGCCGGCCAGACCGTCGGCCAGGGCGGGATTTTCCGCGCCTTTTTCCGCCAGCTCCAGCACGTCGAGGATGAACTGGCGCGCGGCCAGCAACCAACACAACGCGTCGGCCAGTGGAAAGGTTACTCCCTGACGGGTCTTGTGATAGAGCTTGCCGCCCTCGGCGTCCTTCGTCTTTTGCAAATGCTCGAGCGTCCAGAGCCACAGTTGCATCGCCGTGCCCAACGTGCAGGCGCCCGTGCCGGGATGTTTCGCCGCCAGGCGTTTCATCTCGGCCATCCACTGCCGGAACTGCGCAAGGAACAACTCGTTGGTCATGGTGATGGAAAGCTGCAGCCGTTGCACCGCCTCCGGCCCTTCGTAGGTGGCTTCCAGTTGGGCGTCCATCCATTTCTGGCCCAGGAAGCCGGGACAATCCTCCGTGACGCCATATCCGCCCATGAGACTGACCGCTTCGCGCATCATGTTGGCGCCGTGCCCGGTGTTCCAAAGTTTGCAGGCGGGGCACAGTACGTTTGCCAGCGAATCCAACACGGTGAAACTCACCAGAGGATCGGCCTCCAAGGCGCCTTGACGCTGCAGATCGCGCCCGCCCACCGGTTGGCCCTTGATCCGGATCAATTCCAGCGCCTCTTGTTGTTTCTTCGTCAGCTCCCGGAACGCCGCGCGCCCGGAAAGGCCCTTCTCCGCGAGCAACTGGTCTTTGACCTTCTCCAGGGGATCCAATTGATCAAACAACCGCGCGGCCTCGAACCCCAGCGAGGCGCTCGCTTCGCCCGTGGCCCAGACGTCCACCAAACGGTGCAGCACATCTTCTTTTTGTTGCAACCCCAGCTCGTACCGCGGGGTGCCGGGGGCGCCTTCGCCACCGCGAAAACGGCGGCGGGCGTACATGATCACTGGCTCAATCGCCGAGAGCAGTTTGGCCGAGGTCATCAACGCCACCGTCACGCGCGTGCGGCGGAACACGGCTTCGATGATTTCGCCGTGGCTGTATTTCGGAATGATGACGCCGTCTTTGACGGTGTAACCGCCGATGATCCGGCTGGCGGGCACCCGGAGGTTGAACACCGGATCGTTCGTGGAGGAAAGTTGATGCACGAGTTTCTTCGTCGGCGTGCCCCGGTCGAAGGTCCCTGGATCGGTTTCCTCCAAAATGATCATGCAACTCGATTTGATCCGCGGATCGCCGGTGTCCACGGCGGCGGTGACGACGTTGGCGTAGCCCATGTTGGTGATGAACCGACCGCGCTTGTCCACTTGCAGGATCGGCTCCTGCCCGTCTTTCCATTCGGCCACGCGCACCTTGCCGGCCAGCATGCCCGTTTCCACCCCCACGAAGGGCAACGGTTCGGTCAACGCAAAGGCATACCGCCACGGTTCCCGGTCTTCGCCGGGTTTGGCCGGCACGGCGCGGCTCATGTAATAGGCGCGTTGCTCCGGCGTGCCGCGCTCGTGGATGGGCGAAAGCCCCAAATTCCCCGCCAGACTGGCGGTCGCCGCGCCCGCGTCCACCCACGACAATTCAAACGCCAGCAGCGCCAGCGCCAGGTTCTTGGGGCCTTCGATGTAACCGCCCTCGCTCGGATCCATGAACGCCGAGGTAATGCCCGATTCATCGTAATGCTTGAGCAAGGCCGCCTTGGCCGGCGTCCAGTCGTGGGTGTTGCGTTCGCCGTTGGCCACCGCCCGCGCCACCGGCCCGCGGGCCACCGCGCGCGTCGCCTGCACCATCATGTGCAGATCGTAACGGTCGGCAAAACGCCACATGATCTGGCGGATGTCGTCGCCGGGCAGGGTTTTCAACGGGGCCCCGCTGGAGTTTTCCATGTTCGTTGGCATAAAATTTTGCGGTTCAGCTTTGTGAAATACGTTTTAACCCAGCCCGCGTGTCCCACGGAGTTCACTGGACGCTGTTGGATTAACCGACCGCCGCCCAAAACACAAGCCTGCGGGTCAAGATTCGGTGCGTGGAACTTTCCGGTGGCCGGAGAAGAAACCCGTTTTCTCCCTGCCGAGATGGCAGTCCGGTCGGCCTTTCTTTTTTCATCCTGTGTCCGCCGAGAACGAAACAAATGCTCAGATGCCTTCGCAACGGCAAGGCCTCGCGGCGGTCGCGCAGGGGAAAAACGAATTTTGCGAACCGCGGCCGCGATGCTAAACATGCGGTGTGCTCCGTGATTCCGACGCCAACGCCGGTGGGTCCGCCCGCGCCATCCTGCTGCAGGGCGCGCGGGCGCATAATTTGAAGAATCTCACGCTCGCCATCCCCCGCGACAAATTTGTGGTCATCACCGGCGTCAGCGGTTCGGGCAAAAGCACGCTGGCGTTTGATCTTCTGTTCGCGGAAGGGCAGCGGCGGTTTCTCGATTCGATGAATGCCTACGCCCGGCAGTTCGTCGAGCAAATGCCCAAGCCCGACGTGGACCGCATCACCGGCCTGCCGCCGACGGTCAGCATCGAACAACGCACCAGCCGCGGCGGCGGCAAGAGCACGGTCGCCACCGTGACCGAGCTGCATCATTTTTTGCGGCTGTTGTTCGCGCGGCTGGGCACGCCGTATTGTCCGGATTGCCAGTTGCCGGTGGCCGCGCAAACCCGCGACGCCCTGCTCGCCGGACTGCGACGGGAAGGACGGCAGCGCGGTGGGTTGCTGGTGCTCGCGCCGGTGGTGCGCAATCGCAAAGGCTTCCATAGCGAGGTGGCTGAATGGGCGGCCAAACGGGGTTACGCGGAAATCCGCGCTGACGGCAAGCGCTACGATACGAGCCAGCCGTTCCGTCTCGACCGATTTCGCGAGCATGATGTCGAGATTGTCGTGGGGCGCACCTGCGCCGCCACCGGCCGGCAATCGCTTTCGCAACTGGTCGAAACGGCGTTGGCGCTCGGCAAGGGCACCCTGTTCGCGCTCGATCAACACGGCAAGCTGACCGTCCACTCCACCGAACGCGCCTGCCCCCGATGCGCCCGTTCCTTTCCGGTGCTGGACCCGAAAAATTTCAGCTATAATTCGGCGCAGGGCTGGTGTCCCCAATGCCGCGGCTTTGGCGAACTGTTTTATCTGCCGGACGTGGAACGCGGCGCGAACGCCGACAGCATCGAGGAAAGCTGGTGGAGCTGGGCCACTGAGCGCGAAGTCTGTCCCGCCTGTCACGGCGCGCGGTTGAATCCGCTGGCCCGGGCGGTGCGGCTTCCACTGCCCCCTCTCGTGGCGCCGCTGACCATCGAGGAAATCGGCCGACTGGCGGTCGCCTCGGCAGGCGGACTTTTCCGGCGGGTCAAATTCACCGGACGCGCCGGATTGATCGCCCGCGACATTCTGCCGGAGATTCGTGAGCGGCTGCGATTTCTTCAAGAGGTTGGTCTCGGCTATCTGCAACTGGACCGCGCCGTGCCCACGCTCTCCGGCGGCGAAAGCCAGCGCATCCGGCTGGCGGCCCAACTCGGCTCGAACCTGAGCGGTGTGCTTTACATTCTTGATGAACCCACCATCGGCCTGCATCCCCGCGACAACGAACAACTGTTGACCGCGCTCGCCCAACTTCGTCGTCGCGGCAATTCCGTCGTGGTGGTTGAGCATGACGAACAAACCATGCGCCAGGCGGATTGGATCGTGGACTTGGGCCCGGGCGCGGGCGTGCATGGCGGCCAAGTCGTGGCCGCGGGGCCGCTGGCGGAGTTGCGGCGTCATCCGGAAAGCATCACCGGCCAATGTTTGCGGGCAAAAAAACGTTTCCCCACCCGCGGCGAACGCCGCCCGGTGACACCGCCGGACGCCAAACGAAGCACATCATCGCCCGACGCGCCGCCCACCGATTGGCTCACGCTGTATCACGCCGCCGCGCACAATCTGAAAAATCTCACCGTCCACTTTCCGCTGAACCGGCTGGTGCTGGTGACCGGCGTCAGTGGTTCGGGCAAAAGCACGTTGGTTCGGGAATGTCTGCTGCCCGCCCTGCAAACCGCGCTGCAATCGAAGCGCCCGGCGTCTGCGGTCGCCCCACCCCGCCGCCGCGCTTCCATCGCGCCGGAGGTTCGCGGCTACGCCTCGCTTAAGGCGGTTTACGAGGTGGACCAATCGCCCATCGGACGCACCCCGCGTTCGGTGCCCGCCACTTACGTCGGTTTTTTCGATGACATCCGCCAACTGTTTGCCCAGACACCCGAGGCACGGATGCGGGGCTACACGGCGAGCCGGTTTTCGTTTAACAGCGCGCAAGGCCGCTGTCCGGAATGCGAGGGCGCCGGCCAGCTCAAGCTGGAAATGAATTTTCTCCCAACCGCCTTCGTGCGGTGCGAAACCTGCCACGGCACCCGGTTCAATCGCGAAACCCTCGACCTCACCTATCGCGGAAAAAATGTGGCCGAGGTGCTGGACCTGTCGGTGGAGGAAGCGCTGGCGTTCTTTGCCTCCCATCCCCGGATCCGGCGGGCGTTGCAGGCTTTGCACGACACCGGACTGGACTACCTCAAGCTCGGCCAAACCAGTCCCACGCTCAGCGGCGGGGAAGCCCAACGCGTGAAGCTCGTCACGCATTTGTTGAGCGGATTGACTTCGGCGGATGCCCCGTCCAAAACGCGTCGGCCCGGGGCCTCACGCCATCTTTTCATCCTGGAAGAACCCACCATCGGCTTGCACGCCGCTGACGTGGGATTGCTGGTGAATGTGCTCCAGCGGCTGGTGGACGCCGGCCATTCGGTCATCGTGATTGAACACAACCTCGACTTGATCGCCGAAGCCGACTGGATCATTGACCTCGGCCCGGAGGGCGGCGCGGATGGCGGACGGCTGGTGGCCGCGGGCACGCCGGAACAATTGGCGCGCAACCCGCACTCGCACACCGCCCGCTTCCTGCGTAGAGTGTTGGGCAAATGAGCCTTGCTTACGAAGAGCTTCTCGAGGGCACGCCTACGGTGCGTCAGCCGCCCGGCGAACGGCATGAACGTATTTGCGAGCGGCTGCACGGGGCGGTGGCCGCCAGTGTCGCCAAAAACCCCACCGCCCGATTGCTGCCCCGCCGCACCGAGGTGGTGCTCTCCCCCCGGGCCGCGTTGCGTCCCGATCTCGCGCTCGTCACGGCGGCCACCGGCAAACTCTGGCTCGCCGCGGAAATCGTCAACGCCGGCGATCACCACCCCGACACCGTCATCAAGAAGGCGCTCTATGAAGAGTTGCGCCTGCCGCGGCTCTGGATGATAGATCCGCGCTACGACAACGTGGAGGTTTACCACGCCAGCCCGTTCGGCCTCGTCCTCAAAGGGATTCTGGCGGGCTCGGAATTGCTCACGGAAAATCTCCTGCCGGAGTTCCGGGTGGTCATCCAGGAATTGTTCAGCGTGTGAAAACCGCCCCGGCCATCGCCGTGTTGGTCGCGATGGGGTTGATCGCGGGATGCGCGACCCATCGGAGCCCGCCTCGTCTGGACTGGATTCAAGTGGCACCGGGACAACCCGGTTTTGTGGAAGCGCGCCGTGGCCAACCGTTCACTCCGTGGGGTTTCAACTACGACCGCGATTTCCAGATGCGCCTGATCGAAGACTTCTGGGAAACGGAATGGTCCACCGTGGTCGAGGATTTCCGCGAGATGAAAGCCCTCGGCGCGAACGTGGTGCGCGTTCACCTGCAACTGCCCCGATTCATGACCGCCCCCGACCGGCCCAACAACCGCGCGCTCCGACGGCTCCGACAACTGCTCGCGCTGGCCGAAGCCACGGGCCTGTACCTCGACCTTACCGGCCTGGGTTGTTATCGCAAAGCTGATGTGCCCGCTTGGTTGTCGGCGCTGGCTGAAGCCGAACGTTGGCAGGTGCAGGCCCGGTTTTGGGAGGCTATTGCCCGGATCTGCGCCGACAGTCCGGCGGTCTTTTGCTACAACTTGATCAACGAACCGTTTGTCCCGGGACAACCGCGTCCGCCAGGCGATTGGTTGGCGGGGGAACTGGCCGGTTTTTATTACGTCCAGGCGCTGGCGCTTGATCCGGCGGGACGCGCGCCGCCGGAAATCGCCCGCCACTGGACGGAGCAGATGGTTGCGGCCATTCGCCGGCACGATGCGCGGCACTTGATTACCTTGGGATTTCTGCCCAACAGCAGTACGCCATTCATCCACGCGGTCGCGCCCGCGCTCGATTTCGTTTGCGTCCACCTGTATCCGCAGACCGGTAAACTGGCCGCCGCCCGGGAAACATTGCGGCGGTTCCAAGTGGGCAAACCGGTGGTTGTGGAAGAAACCTTTCCGCTCCACTGCCGGAGCGAGGAACTCGTCGCCTTCATCCAGGAAGAATCCGCCACCGTGGCGGGCTGGCTCAGTTTTTACTGGGGGCAAACTCCGGAGGAACTGGCGGCGGAATCCACCATGTCGGCGGCCATCATCGGCGGATGGCTGAAACAATTTGGCCAAACCAACCCCCCGCAGTAAAAGCCATCCCGGTAATGGGTATCGCTGTCAAAAGTCTGGAAATCAATCCGCAGTGGACACCGGTTTCTCAAATTTTTCCGATTCTCCATCGGCGTGAATCGGCGCCATCTGCAGACGAAAAGATTTATGCGCTGGCTGCTAAATCGGATTTCTCCCTCCCGGGAGGGACCGGCGCCGACTGCAACTGACATCGGCGATGCGGACCAACGGGCCTTGACGCGGGGCCGCTCTTTCATGCCACCAAGGTTCCATTTAATTTTGCTGCTAATGCGACAGAACCATGTTGCTTATTTATGCGAGATTCAATAAAGAATATAAACCTACACAAATTCGACTCGCGAAAGAGGCAGATACAAGAATTCTAATCCCAATGGCGAAGTGAGCAAAAATTAGCGATAATCGCGGACGTAAAGTTCGTAGCCAACGGCTTGCGGACTAAGTGATTTTTTTTCGTAGACAGTTTTTACCATTTTAGGAAATTCCTTTACTTCCCATTCTGTGGTTTCAATGGCACGCTTGTCCTCGTCGTAAAACACAAGATGGAGGTCTAGGAAATTTCGAGTACCATACGTGTTCTGGAATAAGAAATAAACACGAAGCCTTCCGTCTTCGGTTCGGTCAACTTTTCGATCAATAAGGTAGAATTGCCGCTCTATTGCATCCTGCCTCAACAGCTTGTGAACGCCTTGCAAAGCAGTTTTCACCAAGCCGCCTTTCGTATAGTAACCCGCGTCAATCAGAACGATTCCCTCGCGTGCGCGAACCGCAGAATCTGGGTCTTTGTGTCGGATTGTGCCTCGATTGATGGCGCACCCTACAAGAACCACTGAGACAAGCAGCAGAATGCACTGCCATCCGAGGCGTTTCATTGGTGACTCCGCCATATTTTCATTGTCGGGTTTCATAAAACTTTGTTGTAATGACATTAAGTCGTTTCGGATCAATTTGCGTCTGGATGCTTTGTGAAAGATTTCGGAGTGGATTTCCTTGACCGTCCAAGAATTCGATCTCAATCTCTAAATTCTGGTTATCAGAGGAAAAGCCATAAACCTGTAAATACTGTGGAAGATTCGCCCAAGTTCGCTTATCGCCTTCCACTTCCCAAAGTGTGGAAACGAAACCTCCTCCGTACGGAATAAAAATCGCTGCTGATTTAGCAAAAGCCTTGACTTCTTGCAATGCAACCTTGTCGCTGGCGCGCCCGCTAGTGGAGGCTTGGAAAACCGTGTCACACAACCCTACGGCTTCACCCAATTCATGATCGTTAACTTTGATTCTTGCGGACTTAGCGCGAGAAGGCAGCGAGTAATATCGCCAGTGCTGGTTTTGAGTGCCTCCTACCGCCTTATTCGGTGAATACCCCAATTCAACGAGAAGGATTACGTTCGGTTTGTGAGCATTTTGAATTGCGTCCGGCGTGACAACCTCGTCCCAAGAGAATCCAAGCGCCTTGCGTTGCGAGCTGGTCAGTGGATTGCCTTGCTCCCGCATAAGCCGTTCGCAGTTTTGAAATGCGCCAGAAGCGTTGCCAAAATCATCCTTCTCTAAGTAAGCGACACCCAAAAAATAATAAAAGAGCGCGTTGTCATGGCTGAATGCCTCTGAAAAAGCAGCATCAGCAGCAATAGCTGAGTAGAAGGACCTGCCGCCTTCCTGTGCATCACTTTCGATGAGATGAACCAACCCGTAGTAGAAAAATACAAATGACCGTTCGAATGGTTCTCCTCTGAAAAACCGGTGGATTTCTTTTTCAGCGAGACTGGCGCTCCCTGCCTTCTTCTGTTGTTCTGTATAAACATCGTAAAAATCAATTACGCGTTTCAGGCACTTTTTTGCAGTCGGCCATTCGTGCGCGTCAAATGCAGTCTTCGCTAGCAGCATGTTCTCAAGTATGTAGTCCTTATTCGAACTGTCCTGCAATCCTGCGCTGCGTTCTTTCTCGCGAACCATTTCCTTCAGCCGCACAATCCGTCGCTCAAGTTGGTAAGGCTCCAAATCGGGCTGTTGTGGCGCTTGGGCGGTGGTTTGGCTCGTTGTCGCACAACCCACAATCAACGCTGTGACCATGGCAACCACAAAAAAGCAAAAGCAACTTAAATTGATCTTTCCTAAAGACGTCTTTGCCAAAGCAAGTCCCTGTGCGGATGCATATTCGCGTTGTCGGAATTTAGCGATCATACAGAGGCACCTTTGTTGCTTTCTTGAATTCAAATGGGGGGCTTGACCACACTATCGCTTGGCTATCGGGTTCTACAAGCCTGAATGTGCATAGAAAGTAAGCCGTCCGGTTTACCCCGCTCGCTCTGTCAATTGAGTCAATCGTTCCCGTCAGAACGTAATCCGCACCAAGAGGCTTTCGTATCCGTGTTCCTTCGGCCTTTCCTCTTATCTGCTCGTCGGCCTCTGCTTCCACGCCAGCACGAGCTTCGCGTTCGAGGAACACAATACGTCCGCCGGAGTGAGTCAGGACCAAAGCCTGCATTCTCCGTAGAAGCATGTTCGTATCGATATAATCACTCGAATTATTTCGCAGCGATAAAAAGGCAACTCGAGGTGGGTTAATTGCCTGAGCAACGACGGGGGCGGCCAAAAGAGACTCAGCCAAATCTCGCGAAATTTGAGTTAAGTCCTTACTCGAAATCCCCAAATGCGTCTCCTGCCGATCTTCTGCGACGTTCATCCGGTGATGCTCGGGTTCGGTTGTCGCACAACCACCGCCAAGAATCCCTGCTACTGCCACCACACAAGTAAGAATGGGGAAAAGCGTCTTCATTTTTGTAATCCCTATTCCGTACCAATGCGCGTAAATTTCTTTTCTAATGCACCGAGTACGAGCCGGACGTTTTTATCGTTACGCCCGAAATCCGGTCCTATCTGCCCAGTTCCATACGATGCAACTTGAACTGCCGTTGTTTCAGCTGATTTTTCCGTAACTGTGACCGTGACTTTATCGCCTCCCGAAAGCATGTTGAAGGCAGACATCGTCAGAATCGAACCGGGCCGGAATGCTTTGAAGACGAGCACACCTTTGCCCTCTTCCGTAGCGTATCTCATACTAAAGTCCTGTGCGTTGTTCTTCAGATAATCCGTAACGCCGGCATATGGAGCTGCGAAGAGATACGTCGATTTTTCGGCAGTGTATCCGCTCTTGGTCGCACAGCCAGACACCACAGCCATCGTTACACAGAACAGCCATAGAAACATTGCGCGCCGAGCCCAAATATAGAGATTACAATTCATGAGATGCTCCGTTTTTAAAGAGATTTAAGATCTTAACCACCACTGTTTTACCCAAACTCACGGGTGAACTAAACAACATCCATGAATCCGCGTCAACACTTTTTTTCAGATTTTTTTTGGGAAAGGCTGGGCAGATCGCAATGTTAAGGCCTGTTCATTCTTTTGAATAGTATAAGTGATTTCCAATTGATGTTCTTCCGTTTGGTTTCGCTCCTTTTTCACGGGATGGGACGGGGAAATGCGTCGTCGTTACCTGCCCCCTCCCGGTTCGGTCTTTGGGGTGCCATTCATTACCTCAAAGGGACGCCCAGCAAGCAAGCTCTTGATGCAGGGTCACGCCTCCAGCCGGCATCTGCCCGAAATGGGCCTCTCCGGACCAGGCGCCGAAAGCTTCGGCCCTCCGGTGGGGTTGGTGATGCTGCCGCTGGGTCGGTTCCTCGAACTCACGAACGTCACCGTAAGGGGCGGCCTGTTTGTCCTCGCGCTGGACTTCGGTGGCGGTCTGTTCCCCGGGGAAGCGCGTCGGTTGGCCTTTACCGTGTGCACCACCAACGCGCGTTGCCTCATGTGGCGCTCCAGACGCGCCGTACGCCATCACATCTCTACTTGCCCAAACCCCGCCACCAGGGTCGCGATAGCTACAGCTTTCCCAAAAATCACAATTCTTTCCTTCCCTTTCAAGCGGCGTTCTGGCTAGCTACGCCGGGCTCGTTTTCCCGTGTTTTATGACGTTCAGGCCGGGGGCCGTGTGTTCCAATCACGGTCCCGCGAGGTCGGTTCCCCGGGAAACGACATCTCTTTATTGACGACGATCATGAGCACATTGCCAACGGTCCATTTGAAGCCGGGAGAGGCCGATCGCGTGGTGGCGGGACATCCGTGGGTGTACCGCTACTCCGTGCGGCGCCTGACCCCGTCCCCGGTTGACGGCGACCTCGTGCAGGTCAAGGATCACCGGCAGCGTTTGCTCGGGGTGGGTTTCTTCAATGCCCAATCACAAATCCAGGTGCGCATGCTGGCTCCGGAACGGGTGGTGGTAGACCGCGCTTTTTTCCAGCAACGGCTCCAAGCCGCGCTGGCTGTGCGCCGGCGGTTCATGCCCAACGCCACCTCCTTCCGCGTCGTCAACGCGGAAAGCGATTTTCTGAGCGGTTTGATCGTGGACAAATACGAAGACGTCCTGGTCGTGCAAATTTCCGCGCTGGGCATGGAGCGACACAAAGCATCGGTGGTGGCCGCCCTCCAGGAATTACTGGCGCCCCGCGCCATTCTGGAACGCAGCGACGGGGCGTCCCGCGCCTTTGAGGGACTGCCGGAAGCCAACGGCCTGCTGGCGGGCGAACTGGCCGGTTTTTATTACGTCCAGGCGCTGGTACTTGATCCGGCGGGACGCACGCCGCCGGAAATCGCCCGCCACTGGACGGAGCAGATGGTTGCGGCCATTCGCCGGCACGATGCGCGGCATTTGATTACCTTGGGATTTCTGCCCAACAGCGGCACGCCGTTTATCCACGCGGTCGCGCCCGCCCTCGACTTCGTTTGCGTCCACCTATATCCGCAGGCCGGCAAACTGGCCGCCGCCCGGGAAGCGTTGCGGCGGTTCCAAGTGGGCAAACCGGTGGTCGTGGAAGAAACCTTTCCGCTCCACTGCCGGAGCGAGGAACTCGCCGCCTTCATCCAGGAAGAATCCGCCACGGTGGCGGGCTGGCTCAGTTTTTACTGGGGGCAAACTCCGGAGGAACTGGCGGCGGAATCCACCATGTCGGCGGCCATCATCGGCGGATGGCTGGAACAGTTTGGCCGAACCAAGCCCCCGCAATAGAAGTCATCCCGTCAATGGGTGTCGCTGTCAAAAGCCGGAAAACCAATCCGCAGATGATGCAGATTTCACAGATTTTTTCCGGTTCCTCATCGGCGTAAATCGGCGCCATCTGCGGACGAAAGAATTTATGCGCTGGCTTCCAAATCGAATTCCGCCCCCGCCGGAGGGCGGATGCCGATACTGCTGGACTGGCCGGTGAACAAGGATCAACGCCCGCTGACGCGGCGCAACAACGGCTGGTGAAAGCGGCACTGGCGGAATACGAGGCGAGCCTGGCGCCGGCGGAACTGTCCCCGAGTCTGCAAAAACTGCTGGCGGAAGCGGACGCCGGCGAGGGCAACGAAGCGCCCGAAAGTCTGTAGAGACCGAAGCGCCGACCTGGCCGGAGTAGCGCCAACTTTGGTGCCGGTGGTCGGACTCGAACCGACACGACTTTTTAAGGTCCCGGGATTTTAAGTCCCGTGCGTCTGCCATTTCGCCACACCGGCAAATTGATCCCCCGCCGCGCCGTTCCCTAAGCGCGGGCCCAAAATCGCAAAAGCTTTCCACGGGTGCAAGCAACCGATTGGCGAACGCATCACTCGCTCCGCGTCACTGCGCCGGCCGGTTGAGTGACTCCGCTGAAACCGGGCGGCCCCACCTACGCACCGCGCGCGGGGGTCGAATAGTTTTGCCTCCGGCGGCATTTTGGCGTGTGATGGTCCAGCGTTTCGACGCGGAGCGAATTATGAAACTAAATACGATCTTGATGCTTGCCTTCCCGGTCTTGGCCCCCGCTCTCAGTCAGGCGGCCAGTTACGGGCCCTCTTCCATTACCCCGCCCCCGCCGGTGCGCGAATTCCGCGCCGCCTGGGTAGCCACGGTGGCCAACATAGACTGGCCCTCGAAACGCGGGCTGCCGGTCGCGGATCAAAAAGCGGAGTTGATGGATATTCTGGACCGGGCGGCGGCCCTGAAACTCAACGCGGTTATTTTTCAGGTCCGGCCCGCGTGTGACGCGCTGTATGCCTCGCAACTCGAGCCGTGGTCGGAATTTCTGACCGGGACCATGGGGCAGCCGCCCCGGCCGTATTACGATCCCCTGGCGTTGGCGGTGACGGAAGCGCACCGGCGCGGGTTGGAACTACATGCCTGGTTTAATCCGTACCGCGCCTTGCATCCCTCGGGAAAAGGGCCGGTGGCCGCCACGCATGTCAGCAAAACCCGTCCACAAATTGTGCGGACCGTAGGCAAATACCTCTGGCTGGATCCCGGCGAACGGGAGACGCAGGATTATTCGGTGAACGTGGTCCTGGACGTCGTCAAACGCTACGACGTGGATGGCATTCATTTTGATGATTACTTCTATCCCTACCGATCCTATGCCGAGCCGGGGCCGGACGGGACCCGCCCGGATTTTCCGGATGACGCGAGCTGGCGGAAATTTGGGAGCGCCTCCCAGCTCAGCCGCGATGACTGGCGGCGGCAGAATGTGGATGTGTTCGTCCGGCGCGTGTATGAATCCGTCAAAGCCACCAAGCCCTGGGTCAAATGCAGCGTCAGCCCCTTCGGCATCTGGCGCCCGGGGCATCCGCCCCAAATCAAGGGCATGGATGCGTATGTGGAGTTGTACGCGGACTCGCGGAAGTGGCTGTTGAACGGTTGGGTGGATTACTTCACCCCCCAGCTGTACTGGGCCATTGATCCGAAAGAGCAAAGTTTTTCGGCGCTGCTCGACTGGTGGAATCAGCAAAATCCCAAGCGCCGCCACCTTTGGCCCGGCATGAACACGACGAAAGTCGGCACGTGGGGCCCCGGGGAAATCACCCGGCAAATCGCGTTAAGCGCTCGACAACCGGTCAGCGCCGGGCATGTGCATTGGAACATGAAAAGTCTGTTGCGCAGCAGTGCGCTGCAAACCGCCTTGAAACAGGGACCGTATGCCGACGTGGCGTTGGTGCCGGCCTGTCCCTGGCTGGATGCGAAACCGCCGGCCAAGCCGAAGCTCACGGTTTCCGCGGAGGCCACGGCGGCGCGCGCCAGTTGGACTCCCGCCCCGGGCGAACCCATCGGCTTCTGGCTGTTGCAGGTGAAACGCGGCACCGCGTGGACCAGTGAAATCACGTCCGAACGTTCGCGGCGCCTGGCGGGCCCGCTGCCGGACGCGGTGGCCGTCATGGCGGTGGATCGCGCCGGCAACACCAGCGCGCCCACCGTGGTGCAATTGAAACGCTGATCCGCGCGAAACAGTCGTGGCAGCGGTTCTGGAAGGGCTGTAAGCCGAATTCTGTCTGCCCCGAAGCGTTCGGGGGAGAGAATCATTTGTCTAAGCAGCCAGTACCCGGGACGCGTTCCACTCGCGCGGAACGGAAGCGGGCCGCTTCGCCGTCCCCTATTTGGCCTTGCACCCGATGGGGTTTTCCGTGCCTCGTTGCTTGCGCGCCGAGCGGTGGGCTCTTACCCCACCTTTTCACCCTTACCCGCCGTGAACTTCACGGCCGGCGGTTTGTTTTCTGTGGCACTGTCCGTCGGGACGCCTCGCGGCGTCGCCGCCCGCGTGTATCCCAAGCGCCGCCGGGAGTGCCGGCGGCCGGGTTACGCGGCATCGCGCCCTGTGGTGTTCGGACTTTCCTCCCCCGCCCCGCTCGCGCGGTGCGGGAGCGATTCTCCGCCCTTCCAGAACCGCCCTTACGATACTCCGGCGGGCGGCCGTTCACAAGCCGCACCCCGCGCCGCCGGCCATTCACGCAGTTGCCAACGGCCCGCCCGTCCGTCACACTGGCAACCGATGAGCAAACGGTTTTACATCACCACCGCCATTGATTACGTCAACGGCCAACCGCATCTGGGGCATGCCTACGAAAAAATCGTGACGGATGTGATTGCGCGCGCGCGCCGCAGTCTGGGGCAGGAAACTTTCTTCCTCACCGGCCTGGACGAGCACGGACAAAAAGTGCAGCAGGCGGCGGAAGAAGAGGGCAAATCGCCGCAGGCGTATTGCGACGAACTGGCCGGGCAGTGGCAGGCTTTCGTGCGCAAGCTGGGCATTACGAACGACGATTTCATCCGCACCACCCAACCGCGGCATCAACAGGTCGTCCGCGCGATGCTCGCCAAATTGCACGCGCAGGGCGACCTCTACAAAGCGCCTTACCGCGGCTGGTATTCCTGGAAGGAAGAAACGTTCCTGACCGAAAAAGACCGCCGCCCGGACGGCACCTTTGACCCGGTGTGGGGGGAAGTGAAGGAGTTGATCGAAGAGAACTGGTATTTCCGCATGGCGCAACACCAGGCGTGGTTGATCAAACACTTGGAAGCCTATCCCAACTTTGTCCAACCCGACTCGCGGCGGAACGAAGTCCTGGGCTTCCTGAAATCGCAGACGTTGGAAGACCTCTGCATCAGCCGGCCGGCCGCGCGATTGAACTGGGGGATTCCCCTGCCCTTCGACCCAGAATATGTCAATTACGTTTGGTTCGACGCACTGACGAATTACTACAGCCTGCCCGTGGCGCTCGGGGACGCCGAAGCGGCCAAACCACTCGCCGGTTATTACGAGCCGGCCGCCGCCCCGCCCGATTCCGGTCTGCGGTTGTGGCCGGCGGATATCCATGTCATCGGCAAGGACATTGTCCGGTTTCACGCGGTGTATTGGCCGATCATGCTTCATGCGGCGGGCATCCCGCTGCCCCGGCAGGTCCTGGTGCATGGTTGGTGGCAGAAAGACGGCGAGAAAATGAGCAAAACCACGGGTAACGTGGTGGATCCGGTGGCGGTCATTGATGAGTGGGGCTTGGACGCCTTCCGGTATTATGTGCTCCGCGAATTGGACATCGGCCCGGACGGTAACTGGACGGATGCCGGTTTCCAATCCCGTTACGCGGCCGAGCTGGCCAATGGCTTGGGGAATCTGGTCAATCGTTCTCTCGCCATGCTGCAACGCTATCGCGCCGGCGTGGTGCCGTCGCCCCATCACGAACTGGCCGCCGACGCGGACCAGGCCCGAATCCAAACCCGGACCGCCTTGGAAAACAACGAACTGCAAGGCGCGCTGCTCACCATCTGGGCCCTCGTCACCCGGGCCAATCAATACGTGGATCAAACCGCACCCTTCAAACTGGCCAAGGACCCGGCCCAAGCCGCGCGCCTGGATGAAGTGCTCTACAATCTCGTGGAAACCTGCCGGGTGCTTGCCGTCTTGTTGTGGCCGTTCCTTCCCGGCACCGCCGCGAAGATTTACGCGCAACTGGGGTTGACCGGGGAACCGGATCAGTTTGCCCACGCCGCCTGGGGTGGGCTCGGCGCGGGCCACCAAGTCGGTCAACCATCGCCGCTCTTCCCGCGCAAGGACATTTGAACATGAACCGCTGCGTCTGGCTGGGGTGGTTATGCGTCGGCAGCACGGTGCTCGGCCAGACGCTCCCCCTCCCGCCCCGCGCACCGGACGCCCCCGCCGGCGACGCCTTGATCGCCCGGCTGGCGCCGCTTTCCCCGGCGGTACGGGAGGAGATGGTTTTCTCTCAAGTCGCCGCCGGTAACGTGCCGGATTTTCTTCGCCAGCTTTGCCCGGTGACGATTACGAACCAGACCGAGGCGCGCACCAACATCGTCACATTCTACGTCACCCCGGACTATCTGGCGATCGGTGCGGACGCGGATTATTTCCGCATCCCCTTGACGCCCGCCACGGCGCAACGCATAGCGGATCTTACCGAGAGCATGCTGCCCACCCGGAAAATGGTGGATGCGATTTACACCGCCGCCGCCGTCAAGTTGGCGCCGATCCCGCTGTCGCCCGGGCCGCAAATGACCACCGTGCCCGAGTTCGCCCGGCATAATGGCCTCGTCCGTACCCAGCGGACGGCGGCGTTGACCACTGCGCCGCTCGGGGCGTTGGTGGCGGGACATAAAAAGGACGTCGTGCTCACCACCCGGCTGGCGCGGTCGCCCGATCGGGTGGCGATTTATGGCTGGCACCAAACCAACGGCGTGCCGATTCAACCGTTGTATCTCGGTCACACCGCCGCCTGGGTGGACTACAGCCACGGCATCCGCCTCGTTGCCCGGCGCGGTCTGCTCAACGGCCAGCCCACTTCCCTCACGACGTTGCTGGCCGATCCCGACACCGCCCAACTGCTTTCCGACGAAGGACCACTCATCGCACCGCGTTATCCGACCCCATCGCCTTCGAACTCCTCTTCAACCAACGCTCCCTCCGCTGCCTCGGCGCTACCCGTCGTACGATTTCCGGAGGGGTTTGTGGCCAGTCCGCAGTTTGGCGAATGGACGCGGGACGAAATCTTCGCGCCCGAGGTGAAAATTCGCATTGTGACTCCCGCCCCTGAAACATTCTTTTTTCCCAAAACCGATTCAGCGTCGCCACTCCAAGCTCGTCCCAAACCGGTCCTGTTGATCTTTTACGGACTGCCAAATGGCAACACCACCGATCAAACCGTCGGCCACCGCTGGCAGCCCGGTGATGACTGGCATTTCGACATCCAACACATCGGCGCGCAAACGCGGTGGTTGCGGAAAGCCCTGCCTGACCGCGCCGTGGTCGTGGCGTATTTGGAAACGGTGGGCAGGAGCTGGCCGGCCTGGCGGCGGAAGCATGGGAATGATCTTCTCCCCGGGCTGTTGATGCGGGTGAAACAAATGTTTGCGGATTATCCCGTGGAAATGGTGCTCAGCGGCCACAGCGGCGGCGGCAGTTACATCTTCGGTTACCTGAACACCGTCGCGGCCATTCCCGACGACGTGACGCGGATCGCGTTTCTCGACGCCAACTACGCCTACGACGCCGCCGCAGGACACGGCGACAAACTGTTGCGCTGGCTGAACGCCGCCACCAACCATCATCTCTGTGTGCTAGCCTACCAGGACCATGTGGCGTTGCTGGACGGCAAACCCTTCGTGAGCGAAGCCGGCGGCACCTGGGGGCGCAGCCAGGCCATGCTGCGCGATTTAAGCGCCGCCCTCGCCTTTCAGACAACCACCAACGGACCGCTCATCACGCACCGGGCCCTGGCCGGGCGGGTGCAGTTTGCGTTGCGCGAAAATCCAGAACGCCGGATCTATCACACGGTGCAAGTGGAAAAGAACGGGTTCATCCACGCGTTGCTAACCGGCACTCCGGCTGAAAACCGCGGTTATGTTTATCTCGGCGACCGCGTTTACAATGCCTGGATCGCCCGGGCCTCCGCTTCCGATTGAAACCACACGCAGAGACCGCTCACGTCTCCGGCTGCCCAAGATACCTTCGTGGAAAAAGGCGGGTTGGTAGCCATACTCCGTCCTCCAGCGGATCGCGGCTTTGATTCGTTGGGCGTAATCGGCTTGGCAGGCCGGGTCAAAGGACCATAGCAAATCAACTAAAACTGTGGCCGATTTGCCCTGGTCCGAGGAGCGCGGCGTTTACGCCGCTTCAATGCCCGCAGGCACAATCACGCGGAAGCGGGCTGAAGCCCGCGCTCCAGTCACGGCCACAGTTTTAGTTAAACCGCTACAGAAATACTGCTCGCGCCCAACAGGTTAATGGCTGCACGATGTTCCGGCAGGTCCTGCGCGCCGCGGGGCAGACGGAAAACTGTTCCGGCTCACAAAAGCGCACGCCACCCTACTTCGCGGCAAGAGAAAGCGCCCATACCCTTGTTGACGGCAACCGGTACCCTGCCGCATCACTCCTTTTGCTTCGAGTCCACGATGAGGGTCACGGGCCCGTCGTTGACGAGGCTGACCGTCATGCGGGCGCCGAACTCGCCGGTTTGCACCGGCCACCCCAGGTCCTGCGCCAGCCGGGCCACGAATTTTTCATAAAGCGGAATGGCCACCTCCGGCTTCGCCGACCGCACGTAAGAAGGCCGATTGCCCTTGCGCGTGCTGGCAAACAACGTGAACTGGCTGACCACGAGCACCTCGCCGCCAATCTCCGCCACGGACAGATTCATCACGCCCGCCGCGTCATTGAAGATCCGGAGTCGCGCGATCTTGCCGCTCAACCATTCGAGGTCGGCTTCGGTATCCGCGTCTTCGACGGCCACCAGCACCAGCAACCCGCGTCCGATCTGTCCCCGCACCGCGTCGCCAATGACGACCCGCGCCTCACTGACTCGTTGAATAACTGCGCGCATGAATTTGAATAAAATGACAGCCTGACTGAAACCGGGGAAAGTGGAAATCCCAAGCGGTCAAACGATGGCCCTGGACAAGTTGAAAATTCCCGCACCAGCGGAACAGGACTTACCCGAGCCGATGATTCGCCACCCGTTCCCGCAGCTCATTTCCATCCAAAAACCGGTTTCGTAAATCTTGTCCTCACCACAAATCCCCTGCCCGGCCCCGATATTTTTCAGGGGTCGAGTTTAGCGACGATAGGTAGGGTTTCAAGCCCTCGCCAAGTGGGCAACCGCGGACAACATTTCTCGCTGCAATCCTCTATACTTGCCGCACGTTGGCCCGACGAAAGGCACTTTTACTGACTTAAATGCCGCGTCTGGCGTTTCAGCGATGCGCGACGCCCGCCGACGGCGCGCCCCCGCCATTCTGGGCCCAGCACACGGCGCAAAACCTCCGGCACTTCCCGTCGCCCGCCGCGTTGATAATCCCGGGCCAGCCCCGGTGCCACCTCCTCGGTCGGCAGTCCAAGTTCAACGGTCAGATATTCGAACAACCAGGCCACCAGACGCGGCAACGCAATCGCGTCCGTGCGCCCGGCGCGCGCGTGCAGCCATTGGCTCCACCGCAGAAACCCGTAAAACGGCGAGGTATCCCCCGGCCACAAGCGCGGGGTGGTTTCGATGAAGTTGCCGCTGTTGGCGATCCAATCCCAATGCCGGGCAAAGCGCCGCAGCCGCTGCATCATGGTGAAATCCACCAGGCGGTTTTGCAGAATTTCATACGGCGGATGCGGGCTGTACACCATGCCCCATTCCGCGTCGTGGCGGCTGATGGGCACCCCACGGAGCCGCTTGAGAATACCGAATTGGATTTCCTGCGGTCCCAGCGCCACCAACCGGTCAAATCCCGCCGCAAAACTCTCCACCGACTCGCCCGGCAACCCGGCAATCAGATCGGCGTGCAGATGCACCCCGGTTTCCGCGCGCAACCAGCGGAAGTTCTCTTCGAGTTTGGCGAGATTTTGCCGGCGCGAAATGCGCGCGGCGACTTCCTCGTTGAAGGTCTGCACCCCGATTTCGAATTGCAACGACCCGGCGGGAAACTGGCGAATTAGGACGCGCAACGCCTCCGGCAACCAATCCGGGCGTAGTTCAAAGTGATACCACTGACCCGCGCGGTGTCGGGCCAGAAAGAACTCCAGAATCGCGCAGGCGGTGGGCAGATGCAGGTTGAAGGTGCGGTCCACGAATTTGAACTGCCGCGCGCCCCGATCGAGCAGGTCCTGCAAGGCCGCCAGCAAATCCGGCAGCGGAAATTGCCGCACAGGCTGGTCCAGCGATGACAGACAAAACTCGCACGAGAACGGACATCCCCGGGACGCCTCAACGTAGAGAACCCGGTGCGCCAGATCTTCGACCTGGTACAGCGCGTAGGGCATCTTTACGCAGGCCAGATCGGGCAGCCCGCCGGCGATGATTTTTTCCGGCGGACGGTCGCCGGCCAGCAAGCGGTGACAAAGATCGGCAAACGCCAGATCGCCTTCCCCGGTGATGATGTAATCGGCCAGGGACGCAATCGGCTGGAGATTGGTTTCATAACTGATCTCCGGTCCGCCCAGGACCACCAGCACATCCGGGCGCACCCGTTTGATCAAGGCCACTATTTCCGTCGTGGGCGCGACGTTCCAAATATAAACCCCGAACCCGAGAATCCGCGGCTGATGGGCAAGCAACGATTCCACGATATCCACCGGTCGGCGCGTGAGATCGAATTCCAGCAGCCGCGCACGCTCCCGCAACGATCCCAGATTGGCCAGCAGATAGCGCAGGCCAAACGAGGCATGAATGTATTTCGCGTTGAGCGTGGCCAATACAATGTCCGCCATGCCGGTAAGATACCCGCCCGGGCAGCGGCTGGCGATGGTTGATTGGGCGCGTTGACAAAAATGACGGCGCGAAACGGGCGCGTTCTTCCGCAACAAAAAATCACAAAAAAATCGCCTTCACCAAGGCCGTCGTGTTATTCGTGCCGTCTCGTAAAACCGGCCAATGGTCCGGGGATCCATCACATGGGTAAATTTAACGAACTGGTTTTGAATTCGCCGCGGCGTCTGGCTCTGCCTATCGCGGTTTATCCGGCGCTGACGCTGACAGGCGTCAAAGTCCGCGACATTGTCACCAATCCGCACGCCCAGTTCGAGGCGGCGGCCGCATTACAGGCGCGGTATCGCGCCCCGTTCGTGATGGCGGCCATGGACCTGAGCGTCGAAGCCGAGGCGTTTGGTTGTGACCTTCACATGACGGACAATGAAGTGCCCACCGCCGCCAATCCCGTGATTGCCAGCCTCGAACAAGCCCAGGCGCTCGCGGTGCCGCCGGTCGGCACCAAACGCACTCCGGTTTATCTCGAAACAGTGCGGCGCTTGCGCGAATTACCGGCGCAACCGCTGGTGTTGGGCAGTTGCATCGGTCCTTTTTCCCTGGCGGGCCGGCTCGTGGGGCTAAGCGAAGCCTGCGGTCTCACTCTGGAAAATCCCGACCTCATGCACACGGTTTTGACCAAATGCACCGAGTATCTCACGGCGTATGCCAAGGCCTTCCGGGAAGCCGGCGCCCACGCGCTGCTGATGGCCGAACCGGCGGCGGGACTCCTTTCACCGCGGGGACTGGTCCGCTTTTCCGCGGCGTACATCAAAGCCATCGTGCAAGCGGTCGAAGACGGCCAGTTTCAAGTAGTGCTTCACAACTGCGCCGCCAAGCGGGTTCATTTGTCGGCCATCCTTGAGTCCGGACCGCAGGCGTTTCATTTCGGCGCGCCCATGGACTTGATCCAAGCGCTGAACGAAATTCCGGCCACGACGGTGTTGTGCGGCAATCTCGACCCCACCGCCGTGTTCCTGCAAGCGACAGCGGAGCAGGTTGCGGAACGAACGGGCGATCTCCTTGCCGCTACAAACGCGCACCGCAATTTCGTCATCTCCTCCGGATGCGACGTACCGGCGGAAAGTCCGCTGAGCAATCTCGACGCCTTCCACGCCCGGATCGAGAGGGAATAAACTGAAGCCCGGCCTGGTCGGCGGTCACCCAAACTTCTACCCGTCGTCAGCAACAGGTGAAGCGGCAAACGCACTCCATGGCGGCCCCGTTTTACGCATCAAGAGTTCATCGTGGCCGGGCACCACAAAATTGCGCAGCCGGCCAACCAGTTCATAGCCCCGCCGGTGATAAAACTGTTGGGCCGCCGTGTTAAAAGAGGAAACGCAGAGGAAGACGTTGGGACTTTGCCGTTGAATACGTTCCTCGGCGAATTGCATCAATCGCGCGCCCACGCCACGCCCGCGCCAATCCAGATGCACCGCCAGCGTGGCAATGTAACCATTGAGCACCCCGTGAAGGTCCAGCGCCAGAACGCCGATGACGCGCCCGGCGGCGGTGGCCCCGTGCAATTCCCGTCCGGGCGTCAGCAACAACTTGAGACAGGTCGCCCGGTCCCGTTGCAAGGTCAGCCACGGTTCGGATTGCGCCATCCAATCCGCCACGGCAGCGGGTTCTTCGGGTCGCCGAAGCAAGCGGATGGCAAAATCGGCGGGCAGTCCAGACATGCGTGGCGGAGACAGTTAACGCCCGGGCGGCAGCTCAGCGATCAGCGCCGCCACCGCCGCAGTAAAGGGCACGGATTGTTGGGCGCGGGTCTGGACATGTTTGATACGCACCGATTTTTCACCCGCATCGTTGCGCTCCACAGTCACCAAGTGGGTGACGCCCAGTTCCCGCGCGCGCTTGAATTGTTTTTCCGGTTTCGTCGGCGTGAGCGGATAATCCACCGCCAGCCCCGCATCGCGCGCTTGTTGAACCAGCGCCAGCGAATCCCCGCGCAGGGTTTCGTCCTCAACCAGACAATAGACTGCCACCGCACCGGAGAACCGGGGCAACAAACCTCGGGCCTTGAGAAGTTCCAACAGAACGACATCCCCCATCCCGAACCCGAGCGCAGGCAACTGTATTTTGCCGCCGCTGATGAGGTGGACCAGGTTGTCGTAGCGGCCGCCGCCGGCAATGGCGCGGAATTCGCCCTGCCGGTCAAATGCCTCAAAGACCACGCCGGTGTAATACGCCAGACCGCGAATGACGTGGTAATCCACTGTAACGAAATCGCCCAGCCCCCGCGCCTGGAGATTGTCCAGCACGGCCTGCAACTCGAGTGTAGGTTGGGCGGCAGCGATGAAATCTTTCACCGCTTCGAGCGCGAAGCCAAGCGCTGCCAATTTCTTCCGGCTTTCGTCCTCCGGCGTCCGCTCCAGCTTGTCAATGATCTGGTAAAATTCGTATTCGCCCGCGCCTCCGGCCTCCGCGTTGACGACGCCTCGTTGGTAAAACTCCTGCCACGCGTTCCGACTGCTGATGCGCACTTGAAAATCCGTTGCCGACAGTCCCAGCGCCCGCAACGCGTCAATCAACAACGCGATCAATTCGGCGTCCGCCGCCACGGACGTCTCCCCCAAGATGTCGGCGTTAAACTGAAAATGCTCGCGCAAACGTCCTTTTTGCTGCCGTTCGTAGCGGAACAACTGCGGGATCGCAAACCACTTGATCGGTTTCTTGTAATCCCGTTCGTGCGCCGCCACCATGCGGGCGAGGGTGGGCGTCATTTCCGGCCGCAACGCCACCCGGCGGTCGCCTTTGTCGGTGAAGTTGTAGAGTTGCCCGACGATTTCCTCACCACTTTTGACCGTGTACAGATCGAGCGATTCCACCGGCGGCCCATCGTATTCCCGAAAGCCATAACGCCGGGCGGTGTGCCGCCACGCGGCAAAAACATGCGCCCGGGCATCGGCGCTCCAAGCGAGGTTGTCGCCGGGCGGCACCGGCTCGGGATAGAAATCACGGAAACCAGGCAGACGATCCATAGGCAGACCGGAGGATAGCCGCCCGATCAAAAAAGGGGAGCAGAAAGTCGGGAAACCGGAAACTCAGGCGTCCGGGTCTTTGGTCCGGGTGCGCGGGCCGCGCCGGTCGCGTTTACGCTCCTGATTGGCCAGCACCTTGGCGATGTCCAGCTTTGCCACTTCCGCTTCCATTTCCTTGCCCGGCTTAAATTTGACCACGGGACGCTGGGGAATGGGTACATCCACATCCGGCGCGTTGGGATTGCGCCCCACCCGGGCCTTGCGCACCTTGACATCGAAGACCCCAAAATTGCGCAATTCCACTTTGGCCGATTGGGCTAAAGCTGCGGAGATGTGGTCGAGGGTTTTTTGCACCACATCATAAACCTGGAGTTGTGACAACCCGGTTTCCGCACTGATCCGGGTCACTAATTCGCGTTTGGTCAGAGTCATAAGTTTTTGGAGTTGGCGCCGTTGTTTGATTCGCTAATGCCAGCATATAACCTCCACAGCGACAACCGTCAAGCATGAATTTTACCTGCGCTGGGAAAGGCTGGGGACATCGTGACCCCCTGGTGGTGAAGCTCAAGGTGTTGAGTGCCCAGCGCAGAAGGGAGCTGCAGCGCCTCCTCCGGAGGAGGCGCAGCCGTGAAACCCGGTCATCCTCCGGCGGTTGGTTCGGCGCCGTTGCGCAACGATAGTCCAGTTTACTGGCCAATGGTGACTGGTCCGGAATCGGCCTCGAGGGTCAGGATTTTATAAATCGACATCGTTTCGTTATAGTTACCGGTTCGGATGTGCAGCGTATCGCCGGGCTTCGTGCCGATCAAGCCGTCGCCGATGGAGCGCCATGGGCCAAGGCCCATGACGCAAGTAGCCAAACCGAATGGCACCCCGCAGGTGCTATTCTTATCCACATAAACACCGCGTCCCGGGGTTGCGATCTCCACTGCCTGGCAGGCACGGTAGAGGTTGTTGCGATCGTCCGTGTTCCACGCCAGGTTGATCGCTGCTTGAGTGAGCGCGTCGTACAGCTCGGTCCAGCCGGCGCCGGAAGTTAGCAAGTTAACCTGCACCTCATAGTACAGTTTGGCGACACGGGTGATGCCCAGTCCATAGACTACTTGATCATTGAAGACCCCACCATCGGTCAACAAGCAACACAGTTTGTTGTTCACGCCGCTGTTGCGATGGACGCCGCCAAAATCGTTGGTATTGGAAGGCGGCTGATACAGCGGGCTGCCCAACCGGTCGGGGTCGCCAAACGCGGGCGGGTTGGTCATGCTTCGAAGGGCACCACCGGGAAGATCTTCGCCAATGAGCCAGCGCACCGCCGCCGTATCGGTCCCCCGACCATTGCCCAAGTCAACGAACTCGCCCCAGATGTCAGAAAACGATTCGTTAATTGCGCCCGAGGCGTTGGTGTATATCAGGCCTGATTCGAAGGCCGTGACGCCGTGGGTCAACTCGTGCGCGGTAACGTCATCCGCCACAAAACCTGTTCCGAAATACATCCGGCCACGACTGTAAAACGCCAATCCGGGCGGCGGGCAAGCGGGTGGATTAGTGCCATTGGGCGCACAATAGCGCACGGTGGCCGACAGCGGCAGTCCAGCGTCGTCCAGGCTGTCACGACCATGCACCATGAGATAAAAATCATAGGTGTCGCCCAAGAAAACATAGGCGTTATCGGCGTCGGCGACGCCGCTGGCGCCATAGCCTTCGACCCGAACCAGCGTGCCGGGATTGTTGGTGGTTGAATTGGCGTCGTAGATTTTCCGGTCGCGTGCCGATTGAACCGTCGGCCATACCCGCAGCACTTGGCCGGAGACCGCGCTGACCAGCACCCGCGCGTTGGCGTCCAACACGCCCGCCGAACTGATTTCCAAGTCCCAGACCAAGACGGGCGCGCCAGGTTCATCCAAGACCGATGGGTCGAAGATGGCCAGTTCGGGAATCGTGGTCTGGGTGTCGGGCATCGAAGCCGTCTGTGGAAAAGCAGCGCGCGCGGCCGCCACCGCTTGGGCGACTGACAACGCCGGCGTTAGCGCAACTTCCTTGGCGTTAGCAATCCGTTCTTCTTCTACCAAATCACCCAGCACACATTCAATGCCGCCTTGGTCATCCACTTGGACGACCGTCTCGGCAGCGATGAGCGGCAGACCCTGGTAAAGCTGCTGCAGCCGGACGTAGCTGCGTCCACTACTTTGCCGATTTTTACGTAGCCGGAAATCAGAAGCGGTGGTTTGGAGCCCGAAAAGGCGGCGGTTTTGGCTCAAGAATTGGCGGGCGGCGACCTCCGCCGGGACGGCTCCACTGATACCCGATGGGAAATGCTGACCGGGCGGCGCACCGACCGATCGCAGAAAACCGCCGGGCGCCATTGAGAAGCGCGGGGCCTCTGGCTCCGGTAAGGCTGCCGCCAGACCCGGCGAAGGCGCACGCGGCGTGGCCGTCAGCAGGAACCTCGGGATCTCATCGGCGCCAAGTGGTTGTGCAGGAGCAGACTTTGCCAACCCAAAGAGCAAGGCTGCGCCCACCAAGAAAGCGGAGTATGGTCGGTGCTTCATAAGGCCACATCACTGAAGGGTTACCAACACCAGCACCATGCCTTGGCCTTCGGCCAAGCTACTCATCGCTTTTCCCAGAATGGCGCCGTGAGCTCGTTGGTGGTCAGAAACCTTCATCGCATGGCCGACAGTGCTGGAGGTCGTGAGGAGATCGCCGGGGCGAATGGGATTGTCAGCCGCGTCGGCCAAGACATATACGCGTCCGCTTAAAGCCACGTTCTGGCCGCTATCCAATTCCCCTTCCTGCTGCAACGAGAGGCCGGAATTGACCCCGTTGGCGCCGCTGACGATGCCGGCAACGCGGGTGTCGTAGGCCACCGAACTCACCTTAAGTTTGCCCGGATGCTCGTCGTCAATCACCACCACCGACCCCGGAGGGAGGTCACCCGAACTCAATTCAAAAGGCTCCGCGATATCGGCGCCGCCACGAATGGTGAGATTCTTGACGCTGAAATTGCCGGAATTGGCCAGACGGGCATAATTGTTGGGGTTGGCACCGCTGAGGTAGCTCTCGGTCTCAAAGTACAAGCCGCCGCTGACAGACTGGATGACCCCGCGCGCATAGCCAGCATTGCTGTCGCGCAACGTAAGAAACGGTTGATAACCGCTGATCCGCAAACCGTTTTGAGCTACGATGTCCAGTTGACTGCCAGGGAAGGTGGTACCGATGCCCACGCGCCCGTCGTCGCCCACAAAGAAATCGTATATCGCCTGAGCGGCATTATCCCCAGGGTCGCTAGCGGTGCGAAAGAGGTAAAAACCGCCGCCGGTGTGGCCCATACCGAAGCGCTGCCCGTTGGCATTAGCCTGCCAAGCGATGGCCGCCGAGTTTTCCAACTCAATCGCGCCACTCCACGCATTGGCCGTCCAGTGAGGACCGCCTGCGATGCTCAGTTTGTGTTTGGGGCTGGTCGTGCCGACACCGGTGTAGCCGAAGCCGGTGAGCGCCAGCACGCCGCTCGGGTCGCTCCCCGTTACCGCGCCCTGCGTGGCGAGCCTGATACCGGCTTCGGCACCTTGGATCCGAGAAAACAATCCCGATGCCTTGTCCTCCAACGTAAGAAATGGCTTCGCGCCGGTCAGGCGAATGGCGTCCGCTCGGCCGTAGATGTGCAACGCGCTTAACGGCGTAAATGTTCCAATGCCCAACATGCCGTTCGTGGTGAAAGCCATCTGGGCCACAGGATTAGAGCCGTCCCAAAAACTCTCGGTGTAGAAGCGCAGGTCGCCGTCGGCGCCACCGATGATGCTCCGGGCACCGCCGCTGGCAAACGTGTCGCGGAAGATGAGGGTCGGCCGTGGCGCGGTAGCATACAGCAGGGTATTCCCATTCCAACCGCTCACCTCCAAAGCAGCCGCCGGGTCATTGGTGCCCACGCCAACCCTGCCGTCGTCAAAATAGGCATTGGCGCCGTTAAGGCGCCATTGGGCACCCCCACCAGCGGCGGACAGCGTCAGAGTATTGCCGCTTGGGGTAATGGTCATATTGGCGCCTGCGGCCAGCGTGACGTTGTCCTTGAGTCCATTCAGGGTTCTGACCACCGCACCGCTGGCCACGTTAGAGGACGTGCCAGCAAAGAGCGCATAAGGCGAGGCGGTCAACGCCTGCCGCGGGCTCAAATCCACAAAGGGCTCAACGCCATTGCTGCGCACGCCCACCTCCAACCAGCGTGGTGCGCCAGTAAATAGATTGGCGCCGAAATCGAGGGTAACGGTAAAGAATCCATCACGAACGGCAACGGCGCTGTTGGTAACCGGACCGGCGAGCGGCGTGCCCCCGCCGGCGACGCCATAGGCGGCGAACCGCAAATCATAGACGCCGTTAACCGGAGTGCCGGTATCGTGAATTCGTCCTTGATAGGTGAAGGCCGTGCCTTGGGCCCTGGCGATCGAAGACGACACGCCGGCAATGATCAACGCCAGCGCCACCTTGCCTGGACGCATATTCTTTGCATTCATAACGAGCAGAGTTTGGTTTTACGAGGAGCGACTAGGTATACTTTGGTTAATGGATACTATTAAACCATCTACCGACGCAGATGTCAAACATCCAGATCACGGGGCCGACCGGCGGCTCGACAAAACCACTCGTCCCCCGCTACATTGCCAGCGATGTCGTCAAGCAATCATCACTTGGTCATTGCGGGGCGGACTTTTGGTTCGCGGCTCATCTTGGGCACGGGCAAATTCGCGTCCCCGGAAGCGATGCGCGACGCCCTCGCCGCCAGCGGCACCGGGCTGGTCACGGTGGCGCTGCGCCGCGCCGACTTGACCGGCCGGCAGGATCCGTTCGCCAACATTCTGGAGTTTATTGATCCGAAAAAATATCTGGTGCTGCCCAACACCAGTGGCGCCCTCAACGCCGGGGAAGCGGTCCGGCTGGCGCGCTTGGCGGTGGCCGCCGGTCTGCCTCCGTGGGTCAAACTCGAAATTCATCCCGACCCGCGCTATTTATTGCCCGATCCCATCGAAACCTTGGCCGCCGCGGAACTGCTGGTCAAAGAAGGATTCACAGTTTTGCCCTACATCAACGCCGATCCCGTCCTGGCCAAACGCCTGCAGGAAGTGGGCGTGGCCACCGTCATGCCTTTGGGATCGCCCATCGGCTCCAATCGCGGCATCCAAACCCGCGACCAGATTCGCATTATCATTGAGCAGGCGACCGTCCCTGTGGTCGTGGACGCCGGCCTCGGCGCTCCCAGTCACGCGGCGGAGGCCATGGAACTGGGTGCGGACGCCGTGTTGGTCAACACCGCCATTGCCGTGGCCAACGATCCCAATCGCATGGCGGTGGCGTTCAAGCTGGCGGTGGAAGCGGGCCGCGCCGCCTATGAAACCGGCCTGGCCGCGCCGCAACTCGAAGCCTGCGCCACCAGTCCCCTGACTGGCTTTCTCGACTAAAAAAGCCATGTCCCAGCCAACCCTCTCCCGCCGCCGCGCTCGCCAACTGCTGCACGCCGCCGCCCAAGCGCGCGTGCTGGTCGTGGGGGACGTGATCCTGGACCAATTTGTCTGGGGCAGTGTGGCGCGCATTTCCCCCGAAGCCCCCGTGCCGGTGGTGGATTTCGAGCGGGAAAGTTATATGCCGGGCGGCGCCGCCAACGTCGCCCGCAATCTCAGCGCGCTCCATGCCAATACGGACTTGTTCGGCGTGATTGGCGCGGATCCGGCGGGCGGACAGCTTCGCCGCCTGCTGCGCCAGGAACGGGTTGGTTGCACCGGTTTGTTGCGCCTGTCCCAACGCCATACCAGTGTCAAAACGCGCATCGTCGCGCAAAAACAACAGGTCGTGCGCGTGGACCGCGAGACGCGTGATCCGTTGAACGACCGAGCCGCCGCCCGTTTGCTGGCCGCCATGCAAAAAGCGCTGCCCCAGGCGGACGCCGTGATCGTGGGCGACTACGGCAAAGGCGTGGCCACCGACGCGTTGGTGGGCGATCTCAAACGTCTGTGCCGTCAACACGGCGTCTGGCTCAGCCTGGACCCGAAGCCGATGAACCGGCTCGACCTGACGGGTCTTTCGTTGATCACGCCCAACCGGCGGGAAGCGTTCGAGCTGGCCGGATTGACCGATCTCACCCGACACACCAATCCTTTGGCGGATACCCATCTTCTGCAGGTGGCCGATACTTTGCTCACCCGCCTGCAGCCGGCGATCCTGCTGATCACCTTGGGCGAGCAAGGTATATTATTGTGCCAGCGCGGCCAGCGACCGTTTCATATTGCCACCGTCGCCCGGGATGTGTTTGACGTGTCGGGCGCGGGAGACACGGTGATTGCCACGTTTACCCTGGCCATCGCCGCCGGCGCGGCCCCGGTTGAGGCGGCCATCCTGGCCAATCATGCCGCCGGCTTGGTGGTGGGGAAAATCGGCACGGCGACGGTGACCCCGGATGAATTGCTGGGGCGTTTCGGCAAGCGTTAACCGGTTGGCCGCTGAAATGATTGAACCCGCCGCGATTTAACCATCCCGCCATTTCGAGCATGAAACTCACCGCTCAAGACATCCGCGCGATGAAGGCTCGCGGCGAAAAAATCGCGGCGCTGACGGCGTATGACTTTCCCCTGACCCGACTGCTGGATGAAGCGGGCATCCCGCTCATCTTGGTGGGCGATTCCGTCGGCATGGTCGTGCTGGGTTATGCGGATACCACTTCCGTTACCATGGCCGACATGGAACATCATGTGCGCGCCGCAAGCCGGGCGAAACCACGGGCTGTGCTGGCGGCCGATCTGCCTTATGCCAGCTACACAACCCCGGAACAAGCCGTGACCAACGCCCGCCGGTTGGTGGCGGCAGGCGCGGAAGCGGTCAAAGCCGAGGGCGGCCGCGCCATCCTGCCGCAGGTGCGCGCCATCGTGGCGGCGGGCATCCCGTTTCTGGGGCATCTGGGGATGCTTCCCCAACAGGTGCGCGAGGAGGGGGGCTATCGGATCAAAGGAAAAACGGAAGCGGAACACACCGCGCTCCTGGCCGACGCCCACGCCCTCACCGAAGCGGGCGCCTTTGCCGTGGTATTGGAACTGGTCACTCCTGTCGTCGCGCGCGAGATCACCCAACAGATCGCCATTCCCACCATCGGCATCGGGTCCGGCCCGGATTGCGACGGTCAAATTCTGGTCACACAGGATTTACTCGGATTTCTGCCGTGGGTCACCCTCAAGCATGTCCGCGTCCGCCTGAATGCCGGCGAACAGATTCGCGAAGCCGCGCGCGCCTGGCGCAAAGGATTGGGCCACCATTGATTCATGAACTCCGGCGCCGGCAACCTGATCGTTCTCGCCACCGTTGTCCTGCTCGGGTTGGCGGGATGCGTATCGCGCTCCGAAGCCCGCAAATCAGCGGCCGCAGCTTATCAAGCCGGCCAACGCGAAGCTCTCCTGGAATTGTATGAGCGCAAATTCGCGGTCGTCACTGTGCTCGGACCGGTGCGCGTGCCCAAGCTGGATTGGACGGAAGACCTGACCCTCGCCCAAGCCATTGTGGCGGCGGATTACCAACGGACGACGGTCCCGCGCCAAATCATCATCCGCCGCGGCACAGAACAGTTCCCGATTGATCCCCAGCAACTTTTGAACGGCACCGATTGGCCGCTGCAACCGGGTGATCAAATTGAAATCCTGCCGTGAGATTCGCGCGGGCCGGGGGGCGTCTGTTTTCGTCGTGCCTCGGTTCACGCCCTGCGCTAAGGTCCGCCCATGATTGAGCCGGTATCGTTGCAACAAGTGGACCGCACGTATGTGCGGTTTCGGGGACGCAAACTTTCGTTTTTTTCCGGCTGCGATTATTTCCGCATGGCCAGTCATCCGACGGTCTTACGCGCGGTGAGCTCCGGATTGGCGCGGTACGGATTGAACGTGGCCGCCTCCCGCATGACCACCGGCAATCACGCGCTTTACCGCCAATTGGAACGGCAGTTGGCGCGTTTTTTCGGCGCGGAAGATGCCCTTCTGATTTCCACCGGTTACCTGACGAATCTGGTGGTGGCGCAGGCTTTGGCCGGGCGATTCACCCATGCCTTGCTGGATGAAAAGGCGCACGTCTGTCTGCGGGATGCGGCCGTTTTTTTGGGCTGCCGGCTGCGGTCCTTCAAACATCGGAATCCCGCCGACCTGGCCCGGCAGATCAAACGCTGTGGAACGGACAGTCGCTTGATCCTGTTGACCGACGGCATGTACGCGGGGCAAGGCACGGCGGCGCCTCTGGCTGATTACCTGAAGATCCTGCCCCAAGACGCCATCCTGCTGGTGGACGATGCCCACGGCGCGGCTGTGTTGGGCGCCACGGGAAAAGGCACGCCGGAGTTTGTGCGGGCGGCCCGGCACCGCATCATCCAGACCACCACCCTGAGCAAAGGCTTTGGTGTCTATGGCGGCGTGGTGCTTTGTTCGCGCGCCTTGCGCGGCGAGATCATGACTCAAAGCCCGGCTTTCGTGGGCAGCACTCCCCTGCCCTTGCCGCTCGTCAATGCCGCGCTGGCCGCGCTGGCCCTGCATCGCCGTCACCCCGCGCTGCGCACGCGCTTATATCAGAACACCGAACGGGTCAAATCCGCCTTGGCGGCGACCGGCGTGAGCCTGACGGAAGCGCCGGGACCGATCGTGCAAATTATTCCCTCCGATGCCCGCCAAGCGACGCGGTTGCGACACGCGCTTCTGGCCGCGGCTATTTACCCGCCGTTTCTGCGTTATCCGGGCGGACCGCCGAACGGTTCGTTCCGCTTCGTGATTTCCAGCGAACACACCCCCGCGCAATTGGAACGTCTGATTGCCGTGTTGTGCCGCGTCTGTTCCGCCCCCCAAGGCAGCGACCTATCCGCGCGTCAACGAAGCCGAAAACCCGGGCCCCGCCCACCGCGTGGCCGGCGAAGCCGCCGTTGATCTGCCACTTCACTCCTGCGTGATCCAAGAGGAAGCGATCATGCACGACCAGGTTTGAGCATCGTCCTGTGGCGCCAAGCGACTGCTTTGGCAAGCCCCCATTTATTGATCCAGTTGCTATGAGAGTTTTGGTTCATGGTTTCAGGGTTTCCGCGCGGGCGGGCGCAGGGAGGGGCGTAGCCCCGACCGAAGCGCGCCAGCGCGCCGCGAAGACCGCCGGCGCCAGATATGCCAGCGCCGAATGCGGCCTCGCTTCGTTGTCGTCCCGCCGCCACGCGGCGGCCAGAACTTGGGCCTCCAACAGGGAGGCAAATTCTTCGCGGTTCAAATGCTCGTCCC
>Ga0208694_1000943_pt1 | contig 39285 bp, 35 predicted proteins | sample AD_UKC078_MetaG_FD_184442 | JGI IMG/M metagenome (GOLD analysis project Ga0208694, IMG submission 184442) | Active sludge microbial communities of municipal wastewater-treating anaerobic digesters from USA - AD_UKC078_MetaG (SPAdes) (version 2) | ecosystem: Engineered > Bioreactor > Anaerobic >...
ACTAAGGTCATACCTCCGGAGTACAAACCTAATCCGATTTTATTGTAAACGTTTAAATTTCTTTTGTAAATAAAAAAAGGGATCGATATTAACGCGAGATCGAATCCCAAATTCATTGTCGAAAGACCGGATATATATAAACCGAGAAACATATTGTAAGATTTCTCATATTCCGAATAACTTGAAAATTTTTTTGGCGAGGATATCATAGGAGTTATCCCTATCAGATCGTATAGTAGAAGCGTTAGTCCCGTCGCGGCTAAGACGCCTCCGATCGGAAGCATGACTCTGGCTCCGATATTTGCGTCTCTGTAGTTAAAACTAGTCGTTTTGTCCTTTTTTGAAGACCGGTTTAGGACAATATCTTTTACCGGTAAATTTTTGATATATTTATCAATAAGCAGATTGGTCATTATTTTTGACGAATCTATAAAAAATTTATTCATATCCTTATCTAAATCTTCTTTGATCTCAAAATTTATCGAGTCGACAAGGTCTTTGTTCTTGGCGAATCCTTTAAGATACAGCGTGATTACTCCGTCCTTTATTTTATAAAAGCCCGTTACGTTAACGTAAGTATTTAGTATCGATTTAATATTCTCCTGATCCAGGTCAAACATCAATTTGTCATAATCAAAATTGTTTGCTCTCAAAGTTTCAATTACGGATTCTCTATCCATAATTTTGAAATGTTTGGAATTTAATATCTCTTTGTATAGATGATCGTAAATGTTAGGTTCGAGATAGTCGTAATCGCGCGTAACGTCTATGTTAAAAAGAGGAATGATAGCAATTTTTATTGAATTTTGCGAGTGTAAAATAGTTAAATGGAAAAGGAGCAATACGATAGAAAGAATATACCTCATAATAGAATAATTTACCTCTTTATTGAATTTAAAACAACTTTATCCGCAAAAAATCAATAAAATTTAAGAATATTTACCGTATTTATAATCGGAAAAGGAGTTACATTAAATTAATATCTGGTTTTGTAATTAAATTTATTTTTTTTCTTAAAAATGACGCATATGTGTCAATTTTTATCGGGGAGCGGCGCGGCAGCTATGTAGCTCCATATGCGTCGATTTTCATCAGGGATCGTCGCATAGCTCCATATGTGTCAAAAAAAATTCGACGCATATGCGTTAATTTCTCCCGTCCTAAAAAACCGACGGGTCGCAAAATTGAATTTTTTATATTTTTTTAAATAATTAATTCAATTATTCTTGAAATATTTTCCAAAAAATATTATAAATACAATAAGTTTCTACGGGGGTGTAGCTCAATTGGCTAGAGCGTTTGAATGGCATTCAAAAGGCAGACAGTTCGAATCTGTTCACCTCCATTTTTTTTCTGTTTCCGACTGCAAAGTCTGAATTTGCTTTTCCGTCTTATTGGCGCTTCCCCTATATTAGTTATCAAACTGTACTCCTATTTTCGTATTTTAAATAGCGCGCTGCGGCGCATATGCGTCGATTTGTTAATTTGACACATATGCGTTATTCCTCAAAAAAACCGACGGACGCCGTCGAGAAAAAGAAAAATATTGATTATCGCGAAATTAAATGTTATTTTTATAATTGATATAAATAGCGGAGCCGAAACGGTTAATTTTTAGAGGACGTAAAAATGACGTTATATTATATTTATATTTTTATCGGCTTTTTTTTAGCTTTCTCTTTATATCATGTAATGCTATCTTTTAACGGTAAAGAGAAGTTATCAAATCTATCCTACGCGCTGCTTACTTTTAGTTTTGCATCTCTAATCTATTTTATCAGGATTTTATATTATCATATGAAGATAGACTCTTTTTTGGTTCTTGGGGCGTTTTTATTGTCGGTATCTCTTGTGGCAAGCTCTGCGACTATTTTTTTATACTCAATGTTTGATTTAAAAAGGGTAAAGAGTATTATATTCGTAAGTATAGTTTCTTTATTTATTTTTACCTTTATAAATATTGCTCTTTACGCGCTTTTTGACAACTTCTTTTTTATAAGATTTCAGATTATAGCGAGTATAATATATACGGTATTCTGCATTGTTTTAGTAACTATAGAGATAATAAATAAAAAGCAATATAAAGAAATTCAACAAAAATTTATTATAATCGGATTTTTAGCGATTTGTATCTCTTCATTATCGTTGTCCGCGTCGTTTTTTTTCCAGTACAAACTGCCGTTTGCCGTCGTTTATTTTGGTTTTATATTTATGTTTATCCTATTTGCTTTTGCTATCACAAAGAGGTTTAATCAAAATTATAACGAGTTGGTTAATTTAAAAATTCTGCTTGAAGAAAAAGTAAAAAAAAGAACGGAGGAGCTCTTAATCGCAAATGAAAAGATAAAAGAGATGTCAAAACAAAAGTCGGATTTTTTTATAAATGTCGCTCACGAAATAAAAACCCCGCTGACATTAATAAAAAACTATTGCGATAGATATATAAAAAAAGTAGGAGAAACGGAGGAGTTAAGAATAATAAAAAGCAATCTCGATAAACTTCAGAGGGATATGACAAACTTTTTGGACATGGAAAAAATTGAAAAAGGGCAAATATTTTACGATCACGATCAAACTTTTTGTCTATCGGATTTGATATCGGAAAAAGTTACGCTCTTTAAAGAAATAGCGGAAATAAAAAACATTCGAATATGGTCAAAAATCGAAAAAGAAGTCTATATTCAAGCCGATCCTTACGCTATCGATAGGGTGATAAACAATTTTTTTGATAACGCTATCAAATACAACAACCCCGGAGGGGAAGTTAATGTTGAACTACAAACTTCGGATGAAAATATCGAACTTCTTATCCGGGATACGGGAATCGGCATTTCCGGAGAGAGGAAAAATTTAATATTTCTTCCTTACGCTCAAGTTTCTAATCTAAAAAGAAATATTGACGGAATCGGTATGGGGCTTTATATAGTAAAAAAAATTATCGACTCTCTATCGGGAACGATAGAAATACAAAGCGAACCCGGTAAAGGGACGGCTTTTAAAATTGTTTTAAAAAAATACGATAAAAAGGAAGAAGAATATATTAAACCCGTTAAGGCGTCTAAGCCCATCAGATTGTTAAACCAAACGGAGTCGGTTGAGGACTCGGGATACGACGAAACGAAAGATACCGTCCTTATAGCCGAAGATAATATTGATTTTTTGGCGTTTTTAAAAACAGAGCTTGCAGAATCTTATAATATTCTGGTCGCGACAAACGGATCGGAAGCTTTAGACAAAGTAAGAAATATAAAAAAGCCGGATTTAATAATTTCCGATATTATGATGGGCGGGATGGACGGCAACCTTTTGCTGGAAGAAATTAAAAATGATGAAGATCTTAACGATATTCCTTTTATATTTATGACTGCAAAAACGGCGTTGAAGGAAAAAATAGATGGAATCAATCGAGGAGCGGTAGCGTATATTACAAAGCCGTTTGATATTAAGGAGTTAAAAGCGCAGATTCATTCTATTTTAGAAAATAGAGAGAGGCAAATTGAAAAGATGAAATCCTCCGTTATCGAAGCGTTGTCGGGTAAAAAATCTGTCGAGCCAAACGATCATATAAATTCAAATATCGACCTAAACTGTATAGATTACGCTATATCGGATAAAGAAAAAGATATTGTATTATTGATAATCGAAGGACTTCAAAACAAAGAGATTGCCAAGAGGTTGAAACTATCCGAAAACTACGTCGGAAAGAAAATATCCGAGATATTTGCTAAAACGAACTCTTCAAACAGAGTAGAACTTGCAAATAAAATTAAAAAAAATCCAAATTCTATATAAAATATAGAGGGGGTAAAGAAATATACCCCAAAAGGTAAAGAAATATACCCTTGTTTTTTTTGACAAATTACCGTAACATACCGGTCAAACGTTACTCTCCCAATCTGAAATATTATTAATAAGGAGGTGTTTTTTTGGGGAATAAAAAAATTGACACATATGATACCGACGTATTAAATATTACTGACAAGGATATAAAAACAGTAAAAGCGTTATATGGTAAATAGGAGTTGATATGAAAAATATTTTATTATGTTTTTTATCTTTTTTAATACTTATCATTTTTTCATGTCCAGTAAATAACGACAATGAAGAAAACGTCGCTCAAAAACATGTATTTATTAAATTAAAATTTAATCTTGTTAATAATACTGATATGACAGTAGATTATATTTTAAATGATGTTGAAATTGGTTATAAGGGACTTGAGAATACAACAGATATTTTTGTAAATAATGAAGAATATTTGCGTTATGTTAGTCAATCAATAGATGAGGAATTTAAAGAAACTCCTGTTGTAGATTTTTATCAGAGTTATTACGACAATTTCAATGATGGTAATTATCAAGGCTCCGTCATTCCTGACAGTTCTGACGACTTAATTTACTATCAAAACAACATTATAAGAAATCCATCATCAGTTTTGATTAGGATAAAGTTTTCAAATGAACAAGAAAAAATTTTAGCCGGTTGGCCAAAATACTATTATAGCAAATTGACAAATGTTAGTTATTATGGATTTGCATATTTTTTTAGTTTTGATAAAAAAATTCGAAACTATTGGACAGAAAACAAGCCTTGTATGATGTTTTCCATAGATTCTGATTTGCCTTCAGGAAAGATTCAAGGATATTTAAAAAATACATTATATTCTGTACGAGTAACAATAAATAGTCCGGATAATATTATTTTTGAAGTATTGCCTGAAACCGGAGAGAGTTTTTAATTTAGCGATTTATGCCCAAGCTTGTCGTCCGCGACAAGCTTGGGGGTATAATATTTAGTTTAAATAGCTAAATAGGAATTAAATATAAAATGGAGGTAAGTATGAAAAAAGGTTTATATTTTGCGCTTGCAGTAATTTTAATGATTACCATTTTTTCTTGCGTAGGGTGTGGTGGGTATGTTCCAGATTGGGGACCAAGAAATATTAAGTTTACCCCCGGTTCGGGTAAAGTTGGAGATATAGTAACGATCACGGGAGAGAATTTTTTTGAATTGGAAAATATGGAACTGTATAAAAATAATAGACAAGAGTTTATAAACAAATTTGGAGATATTAATCCTCTAGTTTATTTTAATGTTAATCTTTATACTGAGGTTACAGATATTCTTCAATTACATATTGAGGGCGAGGAGTGTATAGAATATATTAGTTTTGATACCAATAAAATAGTTTGTAAAGTCCCGGAAGGCGCGAAAAGCGGAAAAATATGGGTAAACGGTTATTATGCAGGAGGCGGAATGGATCTTCATCATCCGTCGGAAGAGGAGTTTATCGTTTACGACGAAACGGGAGATATAGTGAGGTAGATTAGCCCTCCGCCCTGCGGTTATCGCCGGGCGGAGGATAGTATTCTGGAGGTAAGAAATGATTAAAAAAACGATTTTTTTTATGATTTTTATAATTGTATTTATTATCTCATGCGATAATTTTGGCGAACCCGGGTATGTTCCGGATTATGGGCCGAAAAATATAAAGTTTACTCCCGGTTCGGGTAAACCCGGAGATATTGTAACGATTACGGGAGATGATTTTTATCCTGTAGAAGATATGGAGTTATATATATCCAATAGACCTGAATTTAATCAAAAGCGCAGAACCTTGCTTCCTCTAATACTATTTAACGTTGATATTTATTATACTGCCGAAGTTGATTATACTCAGTTGCATGTAGAAGGAACGGGCGCGTCGGATTACATAGAATTCGGAAAAAATAAGATAGTATGTAAAGTCCCGGAAGGCGCGAAAAGCGGAAAAATATGGGTAAACGGCTGTTATACGGCAGCGTTTAAGGAACTTCATCATCCGTCGGAAGAGGAGTTCATCGTTTACGACGAAACGGGAGATATAGTGAGGTAGATTAGCCCTCCGCCCTGCGCTTTCGCCGGGCGGAGGATAGTATTTTGGAGGTAAGCATGAAAAAAAGTTTATATTTTGCGCTTGCAGTAATTTTAATGATTGCCATTTTTTTATCTTGCAAGCCGCAGGTTCTTTATCCGGACTTTGATTTTTTTATTGTAGAATCTCCGGTATTACCCGGCGGAGATATAACTATTGAAAGTAGTCATGCATGGTATGACGATAATGATCCGCCAAATCCCGAAGTTGTAATGGTTAAGTACAATCAATATTTTCCCGGCCAAGGGAGATTTGTTTACGGAGCCGCGGAGAGAAACGCCATTTTTAAAGAAAAAATATCCGAATATAAGGCCGTATATTCAATTCCCTTTTACTCAATTTCAGGAGCTGTAATTATATTTAAAACTCATCCTATAAAGTCTAGAAATATGCTTAAGATTAATTATCCGGAGTATTTGTCTTTAAGCGATAATACGGTAAAGATTGGGGATCAAGTAACAATAACGTCAAGCGAGCCTTTTTTTGATAAAAACGCTTTTAATAAGTCCAAACTTGATACTCTCTTAAATTTCGGTTTAAAGATAATATGGATTGAAGAGGAGCGCTTATCTTATGAAGAAAGCGATAATCTTTATAAAATTGATTATTTGGAAAAAACGCCTGTTGAAAAAGAATATTATGTAGACGTTACAAGCGACCGCATAACTTTTATAGTTCCCCCTTACGCAAAAACAGGGAAGATACATATTCTTAATGAGAAAGGATTGTATATTGACCCTGAAGATCCGGATAAAGAATTTAGCGATATTATAACAGCCCCCGGAGCGCCGGCTTACTTCTCAACGGCCGTCGATCTGGAAATTGTAGAGTAACGAAATAATATTTAATTCGCTCGGAATAATCGGATCGTATCCCGTCAGTTTTTTGGGGAATAGAAAATATTTGTTTCATATGTGTCAATTTTATTCTCAACGTCATATGTGTCAATTTCTCCCCTCCCCAAAAAACCGACGGATTACATCGAATCAACTTTGAAATAGCTCCTCTTTTCTTTCTTTTATAATCTGATTCATAAGAAAATTAAAAGAGGGGGTATTAAACAGTATCTGTTGAATATTGGCGCTTGAAATTTCAAGGATTGAGCCGTCGGTTTGCGCTTTGATTGCGGGCGACTTCTTTTTTGATTCAAAATAGCCGAATTCGCCAAAAAGATTGCCTTTTGAAATTATTTTAATTATTTTTCCATCAAGAATAACTTCAAATAAACCGTCCATTATTATATAAAGTTCGCCGTTATCTTCGCCTTCTTTGATTATCACGTCGCCCGCTTTAACTTTCTTTAACTTGGAATGCGCCGCGATTTTATCGTTTACAAGATCGGAATATAGAGAAAACGGCTCGATTTTTTCCAAATCATGCCGCATTTCCCAGATTTTTACCATATCTTTTACTTTATTCTCGCTTTTTAAAAACATATAGTATACTTCTTCATCAATAACTCCAAGTATAACGGGAGTTTTAGCGACGACCGACGCGCTTCTGATCTTCGTCCTTTTAACAATCGCCATTTCGCCGATAAAGTTCCCGGTCTCTTTGATCGCGATCTCCTTTAAGTTCTTTCCGTCGTGATAAACTACCGCGCATACTCCGGAGAGTATTATATAAATATTCCCTTTTCGTTTTTCTCCCTGTTTGAGAACGACGTCCCCCGAGTTGTATAGAGAAAGATTCATATTACTCATCAGAGCGTTTATCCATTCGGAAGAAATATCCGGGAAACTATTGTGAAATATCTCTTGCGCTTTTATCGTATAAGCGTCGTTTTTGCTATCAATAGCAATGTATCGTTTGCCGGCTTCCGCCATTGAAAACGTCGCGTCAAACTTTTCGGGAAGTTTTTCAAGATGAAGAAAAACCACTTTATCAGACTTGGATTCAAGCGAGTCTTCTGGATTGCCGTGAAGTATTCCCATCCCGCCGTCGGCTAGAAGTAAATTGCTTTTATCGCGATAGATATTCCATAAATACCGGTACTTATCTTCTTTTGTAACGCCGAGGTCTACCATTTTTTTTATATTCGGTATGGACTTATTGTCGCCGACAAAAACGATCGAATCGATTTTGTTTTTATCCCTCATCTTAAAAGTCGCGCCGATTGTCGGAATAGAGTGAACGGTGTAGTGCGGAATAATATTTATCCCGTAAAAATAATTTTCTTTATAAGGGGTAAGCTCGATAAAATCGAAATACGAGTAAAATTCTTCAAAATTATGACCGGTTTGAAGCGATAATTTCTTTAGCGCCATCCAGTATATCTCTTTAGTTCCCAGAAAAGTCATCTTATGGCTAAATTTTACCAAAGGGAAAATATTGCAGTGATCGTCGTGAATATGCGTAAGGTAAATCGACCTTACCTGACTTCTCGATAGCCCCCGCGCCCTAAGATGATAATCGAGATAAGGAAGGCAATCTATAAGCATATATTCGGAGTTATAGTTGAGAAGGACGCCCGAACAGGGCTTTGTCGGAGTAAACCCCGAGCCGCCGCCTAATATATCCAGCCCGAATTTGTGAGGAGCCATTGGGACAAAATCAAATTTTATATCATACGGAGGATATTGAGGTTCGTTACAATTAATATCAAGAATTTCCCCGTTAATCTCGTAGACGTTTTTATCGATATGCTTTATTACGGTTCCTTCAATCTCGACGATATTGCGGTCAAACGCAATGAAATTCACAAAATCGTCGATTTGAAGTTCTTTACCCTCTTTATCTTTTACCGATAAATATCTTGATTCGTTATATAGCTCTTCGTAATAAGAAGAATCGCCGATCTCTCTATACTCCTCTTTTGTCGGACCAAGCAAAGTCAATCTCAAAAGTTCTCTATTGTTGTCGACCGTCGACTTTGTTCCGATAATATTTAACTTTTTACCTTGAAAAAACTTGCCAAGAACAAACAAATGATAATATAGCGGAAACTCCGTCGCGCATTGTATTACGTCCCCTTTAAAAAGACTATCCGGAAGTATAATAAATTCGGGGAATTTAAGTTTTTTATTGATTACAAATTTTATTATCTCCGGCGGACAACCGGCTAAAATCGAAATTTTGTCGTTTTCATAAATCTTCGAGCCGGGTAAAATATCTAATATCATATACTATCCATTAATTTAAACAAATTTGTATCTTATCTAATATTATACGACTTACTCAATTTTTATCAACTAAATTTTAATATTTATTTGTAACTCGTCAGTTTTTTTGGGGAATTAAAAATATTTGTTTCATATGTGTCATTTTATTCTTAACATCATATGCGTCAATTTCTCCTCCCCGCCCCAAAAAACTGACGGATTACTATTTATTTTACAATTCCCAATTTTCAAACATTTCCCTAAAATTGTCGGAATATCCGTTATGTCCCGTAAAAATATACTCTATGCCCTCTAAGCGTTTTATTTTATCAATAGATTTTTTTTGCAGTTCGGTATCTACATTGAAAAGCGGAAAGAAGACGCCGACTCGCCCTTTTTTTATGCTCAACGTATCTCCGGTAAACAATAAATTATCGTTAACTATAAAACACAAAGACCCCGGAGTATGTCCCGGCGCGGATACTGCTTTTACGGATAAACCGTCTATTTCTAAAACGTCTCCGTCGTATAATAGGTTATATTCTCTATTAATCTCCTTGAAAGAAAAACGTTTTACCTCTCCCTTTAAAATCTTTTCTTCTCCTTTGCCTATATAAATTTTTGAATTTTTAAACAGATCGATCCCCCCGATATGATCTACGTCTACGTGAGTAAGTAAAATAGTCGTTACCATATCCGGATTTATTTTCAATTTTACAAGTTCTTTCGCCGTAACTTTTGGGTTTCTCCCCGCGTCTATCGCTATATAACTCTCCCCGTTTTGTATCAAATACATATTGACTATATCGTTTTTTATCGCATATACGTTCTCAATAATTAGACCGGATTTTAACGGAGAAAAATATTGACAGGAAATATTTGTAAATATTCCAAACAACATACCGATCAAATAAATTCTTGTTTTGCTTTTTTTCATAACTATTTATCCTCGTAATAAAATATTAATTAATCTCCGGCTCGTTCTCGTCCGGTTCGACTCCGGTTATCGCTTTATAAATTTGCGTCGGCACGGGCGGGCATCCCTGCGCAAAAATCCCCTTTGCCGACGCGCTTCTCGCGCAGTTGCCGATACATACCGTCCCGACGGGAATATCTTCTTCCGTTACCCCCTTGCCGATAGCCAGATGAAATTTGTTATCTTCAAGCAGATATTGACGCATATCGGTCTTAAATCTTTTCAAGAAAAACATAACCGTCGACAAACAGGCGCTACACGACTCTTTATCGTATAAAACCACGTCGGGATACTCTATGGCTATATCCTTTGGAGGAGGTCTAAATTTTACAGAATGTTTCTCATAACCTGCCGGCGATATATCGTAATCTTTTGGCTCTATCGACATGCCCAACCTTTCCGATATTATTCTCAAATGCCCGACGTCTTTAGGCTCGAATCCCATCATTAAACAACCGGCGACGTCCGCCGCCATAGGATTATTCGACGCGACGGCAAAATTTCCTTGAACCGCGTCGCCTCCCGACGGTCCAAATCCCTCCATACCGATAAAGCCGTCTATAACGGTAAGATCCGGAAGCAAAACGGTAGCCAGATCGGATATAGCCGTATCAAGGGTAAGATCGGGATAAATAGCGCCTTCTTTATACTCAAGCTGATGGTATCTGACCTTTTCCCTTCTATATAGACACCCTTTCATATTCTTAATGCCAAGAGTTACGCCGGTATGCATATGCGACTTTGCTACCGGAAGCGACAAAATATAATCAAATTCATAAATCGTATCGCATATCTTGGTCGAATCCAATATTCTGGCGTTTGGAATAGCTTTAACAACAAAACTTCTTCTGTCCATATCGATAAGCTCTACTTTGTATTTTTTAGCGACGTCTTCGACGCCGGCTTTTTTGAAAGCGACCAAAGTATCGACTCCTAAAATAGGGCTTTCTCCAATCGCAATTTTGGAGCAACCGCTCTCTTGCAGAGCCTCGATAACTCCGGCGATAGCGTCGGGATGAGTATTAATTCCTTTTCCGGGCGACGCGATCCTGCCGATATTAGGTTTTATTAAGACGCTTTTGCCTTTCAAACGCGTTAAATCGCAACTTAATAGCGCTTTTTTTGCATTAAGAAAAGCCCCTTCCCCATAAGTTACGAACGCTTTATTATCTGTCATAAAAAAATCCCGGTTCGAAGTTTGACTTTGTCAATGTTATCATATCTTAAAAGCTTTGTCTAAAATTTTATTTTTTTTAAAACTTCAATAAATATTTTTGAAGGGATGTAATCGGGAAATAGATTACCCAAAGCAGATAAATAGAGTTTATCGTCTATATCTAAGCTTAGTAAATACGGTAAAATATCGTTATCTTTTATAAACGACTTATTTATAATCGTTTGCGTTATTTTTATATTGTTCAAAAAAGCGTCGAATTTATTTTGCTCTTTAAATTTTATTTCATATAACAAACGGTATTTTTCCATAATTTTCTTCAAAAAGTCTTTTAATTCGTAAAGTTCTAATTTCTCGACCTTAAGAGCCGTCGCGGTTCTTTCCATAAATGGAACAAAGAAATTTTTATGATATCTCTCCTCCCTGGGCAAACAATTTTTTAGAGACGCTCGAATATCTTCAAAATTAAATTTTATATCTTCTAATAGATATTTTTTGTAATTTTTAAAAACCTCTTCGTTAAAAAACGCCATTTCAATATTGTCCGCCAAGCGTCGGTCTTCCCTATAAAAATAGTCGATCCCTTCGCATTTCTGTAAAGCCTTCAACGTATCCAAATATCCCATCTTTATATTTCTTTTGGAAATATCCGGAGAAAAATCCAAAATACTTCCCATATCCATAGAATTCCTTATGTAAATAATATTTGTTCCATATATTTCAGCTTTACGCTTAATCCCCACCCCGGATATATCGATAGCGATAATTTTATTATAGCCGCGGTTTCTTGCAATGTTAAAAGGAACAAGATCGTTAAACCCTCCGTCGACGTAACTTTTCCCTTCGATCTTAGTCTTTTTGAATCCGGGTAAAGTCGAACTCGCCATCAGATAAGCGCTTAATTTCCCAAGTTCGACGTCTTCAAGAAATACTTCAATAGGTTTAAAGCGTTCTAACTCGAACGTAACTATCCCGAAATCCGCGCCGGACTTTCTGATTTTTTCTTCGATAAGAAACTCTTTTATCATCTTTTGCAAAGGCGAAGTATCCAACCCCTTATTTGAAAATATTTTCTTTTGCAAATCCGTCAAATATGCAAGACTATTTTTAGATATATGAAAGAGTCCGTCTTTGATAAATTCTTTAGGTATGTCGACTATCATGTCGGTAGAAATATTTTCCCATATTTTGAGAGCTTTCTCGTAATCGTTTTGTACGATAAAAGCGCCGTTCAACGCCCCTACGGACGATCCGATTACGCAGTTAAATTTGATATTGTCTTCCACAAGAGCCCGCCACGCGCCGATCTGATAAGCGCCTTTGGCTCCGCCGCCGCCAAGTACAAGACAGTAATATTCGGGATTAAAAAATTTGCTAAAAAAAGCCATAATCGCGCTCCAAAAGCAGTCTAATAAAAAACAAGAGATTTCGTTTTAGGCAACTTGTCAGTTTTTTGGGGGGAAAGAAAAATTGACACATATGAAACAAATATTTTTAACCGGTAAATTATTTTTATTCCCCAAAAAACCGACGGATTACCAATCTAGTCGGTCTCGTATTCAAAACGATGTTTTATTTTGTAACGATATCAAAATTACCGGCGCTGTCGACTTTTAATTTTAACGGCTCTTTTTTTATCTCGTCGGGAAATTTAACTTCGGTTTCGCCTGATAATTTGAAATCGGCTTTATTAGTTTGTAAAGCGCTTACTATAGACCTGCTAAACGATACTAAACTAACGGTATTCGCTACGTTGAGAGTAACGGCGTTGTCGACCGCCTTTATATCGTTTGTCGTCGCTCCGGTTATTAAAGGATCGCCGTTCATTAAAAAATCGTATCTAAACGAATTGAAATTTATTTTACTTTTAGTTTCATTTTTAAGAAGTATTTTAAAATTTACTCCGAATTTCAGATCCAAATCTTTGGGGTCTATGACCGAAAAAGCCTCGTCGTATCTGCCCGCTACAAGTTTATCCACGACTTTAATTACGTCAAAAATATTCAATTTACTCCCGGATTTTAACAGAGCCGTCTTGATCTCGTCGGTAGAAGGTCTGATAAGAGTAAAATCCTTAACCGAAAGAGTCGGTTTAAACGTAGGAATCGTTTTGGAAGTTTTGAACGGAAAAGAGTAAGTGTCGGGAATTCCGGAAATACCCGTATCGGGTATGTCGAGTACGATCGATCCTTCTATATCGCAATTTAATCGATCCTTGTTAACATAATCTTTAACTATTTGGATGATGTCGGCGTATTTTAAATTTACCAAAATGGTATTTACGCTACTTCCTCGAGCAGTAACGCTAAAAGGTTTGGTTGTCGTCGTTTCAAAAAGCTGATTAGATTCGACGCTGAATTTTGAGTTGACTCCGGCTAAATTAATCGACACCGGATAGGGATTGGAAATTCTAACGTCAAATAAAAAACTAATACTTTCAAGCGAAATTGATTCGATATCGACTTTCTCAATTTGCGCCGACGGTTTTTCCGTTAAAATAGCGTCGGCAAAGCCCAGACAAGATAATAGTAAAAAAATAGACGTAATAAAAATCGTCGGCAACAATATCTTCTTTTTCATCAAAAATTCTCCTTCAAAATCTGATATTTTAGTATTTAGACGCAAGTATAATTCCGTATAATTTTATTGTCAAGCATAATCGTCCGATTCCGATTAACTTGTCGGTTTTTTGAGGAGAGAATTGACGCATATGCGTCGCGTCGATAACGCGCGACAATTGTTGCATAAAAATTCGACGCATATGGAACAGATATTTTTATTCCCCAAAAACCCAACGGGCGCGTTAATTTTGTTTAATATTCTTGAAATTCTTTTTTATTTAGTATAAGATTATCTTAATAATTTTTTTGGAGAGGTATATATGAATTCATTATTAGCGATTCAGGGACTTTTAGAAATAGTTATATCAGCTGTATTCGGAGTTTTAATTTTTTTTATAAGTTTTAAGGCGTTTTCAATACTTACTAAAGAATTAGACGAAATGTCCGAGATAAAGAAAAATAACGTCGCTATATCCGTTCTCGGTTCTTCGTTTATATTCGGAATTATGATTTTAGTAAAGTCTTCGATAGATCCCTCAATGGAGACGTTGAAAAATTTATTAGAAGTAGAAAGTTTTACTTTTATGTTAATATTTTCTTCGATAATACGGGTTTTATTAATTTTTATATTTTCTTCAATATTTTCTTTTACAATATTATGGTTAGCCCTCAAACTTTTCACTATGTTGACTACTGAAATTGACGAAATGAGCGAAATAAAAAACAACAACATAGCGGTATCTTTGATTTTAGCGACTCTTGTCGTTAGTATGTCTCTAATATTATCTACTCCTCTCAAGACCTTGCTTGACGGCATGGTCTCTTCCCCTCTACAAACCGATTCGGGAGTAAGCGAGCATATTATAAATATGTCTGTTTTTCTACAAGGACTTATCGAACTTGGAATAACTCTTTTTGGTTCTATTTTTATCTTCTTCCTTAGCTTCAAAATGTTTTCTGTTTTTACCAAAAAGATAAACGAGATTCAAGAATTAAAAAGCGGTAATTTAGCCGTTTCTATACTATTATCCTCTTTTATTTTCAGCATTATGATCCTTGTCTCCTCGGCTATAGAGCCCGCTAACGAAGCTTTGGGTTACGCGCTATCGAGCGAGGACGTTACGGCGTTATCAATTTTTCTCGCTTTTGTAAGAATATTAATTTTCTTTATAGCGTCTTCGGTTATCTCTTTTGTCGTAATTTGGTTTTCTATGAAACTTTTTATGCTTTTCACGACAAAAATAGACGAACTTACCGAAATTAAAAATAAAAATATAGCGGTATCTTTGTTGATAGCTTTACTGCTAATCTCTTCGGCTCTTTTGATACAACACGGATTAACCGTTTTATTAGAATCGTTCATAAAAACTCCGGAGTTAGGACGAGGACTAATTGATTTATCCAAATAATGAGAGGTTGATATGAAATATTATATTTTATTTTTTATATTTTTACTGGCAAACCTAAATATATTTTCTTATAAAAACGATTCGTTTTATTATACGATAACCGAGCCTAAAGGTTGGAATATAAATAAAGAATCTGAAAACGACGTTCTTTTTTATAATTCGAAAGAAACGGGATTTATTGAAATACTGATTTTTGAACTATCGTCTGCAGATAATAAATTAGATTTGTTAAATGATTTTAAAAAAAGATTTAATATGAAAGGTAAATTTGAAAAAATATCGTTCTGCTCATACGAGGCGTATAAAGGCGTTTATTCTTTAAATCTCGACGGCGCAGACGTCAATATGGACTTAGTTATCTTCAGGGATAACTACTATTATTACCTAATAACCGGATATGCATACAAAAAACATTATAATAAAATTATTAATACTATTTGGGACTCCATAAACTCTTTTGAACTGCATTACGACAATAACGTTACATATAAATCTTCCGATTCGGATAAGTCCGCTACGCGTAAAACCGAAGAGACAAAAAAATACGACGACTCTAAAAACTACAATAACAAAAACAATCAACAAAATAAAAAAAATCAGCAAAATAGAAAGAAAAAACAAAAAGAAGAACCTATCGAAGAATATTACTATAGAGACGACACGAAAAAACAGAAAATAGAAGAGACAAAAAATACAGAATCTACCGTCAAAGAATACAGTCTTACAGTCGAGTGGGACAAATACCGCCAAACCTATAAATTTAAAGAGCCCGATTTATACAAAGCGATTAAAGAAGTCGATAAAATTGCCAGCGTCGGCTGGCTTAATAATTACGGAATTGACGGGTCGGATTCGGATTACAATTACCTATTCTGGAAATCTTTTTATCAAGATATGTATAACAAAAATCATCTAAGGGTAAAATCCATCGCGGATTTTTTTGCGTCGGAAAGCGACAAAAACGGTTGGTCGGCGTTTAAATTAGCCGAAAACGTTATGAAATCAATACAAGTAATTCCATACCAAAGACCTATGGAGCAAGTTACCGACTCGTCGAGAGGAGCAAACCAATTCGACTATTTTACGCCAAACGAAGTCGGTTGGTATAATATGGGCGATTGCGATACAAAATCTCTGTTTATGATTATGATACTTAAACAGCTGGGTTTCGACGTCGGCGTTTATTATTCATACGATTACGCTCACGCTATGGTTGGGCTAAACGTCAACGCAAGCGGCGCATATAAAGAGTATAACGGAAAGAAATACTATTTTATTGAATCGACTTATCCCGGTTGGAAAATCGGCGATATTCCGCCTGAAATGAAAAATACAAAAAAATGGAGATTAATACACATAAAGTAGTTAACTATATATCTCAGTTTAACTTAAATTTTTTAGAATTTGAGTTGATTATTTTTTGAATAAATTCTTTATCAAACTCGTCGAGATTAACAAACTGTATGCCAATCCTTGGACCGTTAACGTTTGCGACTATCGAGTCTATAACGAATTCTTCAAATTCGTTTTCAAATTTTATCTTTATTATATCGTCTTTAACAAAAAATTGGCTCAATCTTAACCCCGCGCCTTCAAGATTGAGGTCGTAAATTCTACATTTTTGCCATTTATTAGCGTAATAATAAAAACCGTCTACGTCTATAGTAAATCTCGCCGATTTTCGCCTGTTATCAGTTCTTCTGTTTAGCAATTTATCCCTCCGGAATTTTTGTTATCGCCAATCCATTCCTAAGAATTTTATATCATATAATTTTTTAAAAATCAATGCGAATTTGGAAAAATTCTGTAGCCCTATCGGTTTTTTATATAAGACAACTCTATCTCTAATATTTTTTCTACCGTTAAAGAGCCGTCGATGTTTAATATTTTCAATCCTTTTTCTTTCAATAAGTCAAAACTCTTCAGATAATTTGATAAAACATTTTTTTGTATTTCAAGACTGTCAAATATTTCATTAACTTGGCTTCTATTTTGAATTCGTCGCAGACATAACGACGGATCGGTATTAATAAAAAATACTATCTCGGGCAGCGGAAATTTCTCGTTTAATAATAGTATATCCTCAAAATCGCAGTATAAACTCTGATAGGCTAACGACGAAAACAGATATCTGTCTGAAATAACAAGCTGACCATTGTTACATCTTTCCTCAATACCTTCGACGCTATAAAGATGTTCATTCCTATCCGCAGAAAATAAGTAAGCTAAAGTCAACGGATCGACGCATATCTCTTTTTTTAATATCCGTTTTATCAGCTTTCCAATATGCCCGTCGGTAGGTTCGCAGGTTGCGTAAGAATTTTCAAGATTTTTGGCTAATTCCTTTAGCTGCGTAGTAGTGCCCGAACCGTCCAAACCTTCTAAAACAATAAAATTTTTCAATATCATGCAGTACGCCGTTTTATAAAAAAATAAGCGTCCTATAAGCCGGACGCTTAAAAAATTTATATTTATATATTTAATTTTTTGCAAGATCCTGCATAGCGTTATAAGCCGCTTCCCTAATAGCCCTATTATAATTACCAAGTTGGATTTCGGATAAGATATAAACGGCGTCGGCAAAAGAAGAGCTGTTCGACTTAGCAATTTTTTGAATTGCCGTAATTATAGCCTGCACAAAATTCGGATCGGGTTTATAAGTCCTTCTATAAACGTAAACCAACGCTCTGAGAGCCTCGCCCGAAGAGCTATCCCCTACTTCAGCCAAAGCCAGACACGCCTCCGCCTTTACGACGGTATTATCGTCATTAATCAATACGTTAACCAAAGCGTCTCGAGCCTGATCCCCTTTCAACTTGGCTAAAACTCTTACCGATTTTTGCCTTACGTCGGGAAAATCGTTTACCTGTCTTCCGTTCTGGTACTCCTTTCTCGTGCTGCCTTCTTCAGATAAGAAAACCACCAACTCTACTAGTCTTCTATCTTGATTTGAATATTTAAATTCGTCAAATTCTCCCAAGATTTTATCCAAAACGTCGACCTTCTGTTCTCTATCGCCGACTTTGGCTTGGTAAAGATACGTTTTTATCCTCTGTTCTTTTTTGTTAAGCAACTGCTCCTCAATCGTTTCGGCGCTTGTCGAAAAAACAAAAAACAATGAAATCAAAAGCAACAATAAAACAATCTTAATGTTTTTCATATAAATTCACCTTATTTTTATAAAATATCCCGCTACTTACTTAGCGGTCTAATTTCCAATACCCGTCTTCATATATAAAATTATAATCGAATTTTCCATATTGGTCAAGCTCGCATACTACTTTTACATTATTTTTATCAATATATTTGTAATCGGAAAATTTAAGTTTTTTGCCTTCTCTTGCTTGTATTACGACAAATTCAAAAAAATCTTTAGGACCTTGCAGCACTATGCCCCTGTTAGCTAAAAAATCCGATTGAGCCGAAAGCTTCGCTAAATCTTTTTTACTATTTATATAGCTTATATATGTTTTAGACAAGGAGTTATACCAACCGTTAAAATCAGCCTTTGAAATTTTTTCTTCTATGAAGTTGAACAAATCCTCCATATATCTTCTCATTACGTCTTTTGGAGTTTTATCGTCGATAACAAAATCAACCCTTTCGTCAATCGTCGTCGTCGTCGCGGCGGGTATAGTAGTAGTCGTAGTAGTATCTACCGCTCTCGTCTCGTTAGTCGTAACAACCGTTACAGTCGTTGTCGTCGTTTCTAATATCGGATTCTTTGTCTTACAACCAAAAATCAAGATAAAATAAACAAATATAATTTTTAATATTTTTAATTTCATCTTAGTCTCTCCACTTTTAAATAATTGTATTATTATTAAACAAAAAAATCAATTATTTTTCTTAATATTTGCAAAAAACTTATATTTTTTTTAAAAATTTCGTCTCTCAAAATCATTAACTTTAATAATCTATATCATATAAAATCAAATAAATCAAAATTTTCATACATAAATTTATATTTATTTATTTAGATTTTTTGAATTTTGCGCTATACTTTACGGACTATTTGGAAGGATCAATATGCAGAGAAAAATTTTATTTTTAACCGACATACATCAAAACGAATCTTTTTTAAAGAAAATAAATTTTTCTGATTACGACGCGGTAATTTGCGGAGGAGATTTTCTCGATCCAAATTTCCCTAATCTCAAAAAAGCTCTAAAACTTTTAGAATATTTTCCTAAAAATTCCATAATCGTCCCGGGAAATTGCGATAACAACGATAAATTGCTCTCTTATATTAATGATAATTTTATTTATTTGCATAAAAATAAAACTCTATTATACAATTTTGACGTTCACGGCATCGGTTTTTCTAGAAATTTAATAGACGATCTTTTTGTATATAAGGATTTCTTCTCGCAAGATGAAAAAAGAATATTTGAATTTCATAAAAATTCGCCGCTTAAATTTATTTTAAATTTTTGCGGAATTTTTATAGAGTCAAATAAGATTATTTATAAAGATATTAACGATGTAATAATTAAACATAAAAGTTTTTTTGATAAATTTATATCCTTTAAAGAAAAAGAAATTGACGACTATTTTTCTAATTGCGCTCCGTCGCTCAATTCTATTATTGCTACTCACTCTCCCCCGTTGGGATTTCTTGATAAAGTTGATTATTTACCTAATATCGGCAGTCCCTCTTTAACCAAAGCCATTGATAAATTATCTCCAAAATTAGTTTTATGCGGTCATTTTCATGAAAATGCCGGTTTAATAAAATATAAAAATTGTTCTATTTTTAATCCGGGGGCTTTAAAAGACGGTTTTTATGGAGAAATAATAATTAACGATACGGAGATTGTTTCAATTAAAAAAGTCAAAATTTAAAAAAGTCAAAATTTGATTTTTGATAGTTTTTTTTCGATAAACATTAAAAACAAGAGATAACGATGATTAGTAAAAATATTTATTCTGAAATATTTTTCAACCTCATTAAAGTTTCAAATAGAGTTAACTATAATATATTGACGGGTAAATTTCAAACTATAATCGATATAAAAAAAAGTTATATCTTTTTACTAAAGCAAATTGAAAATGATATTTCCGACGACGAAATCATACGGCATAACGGTAAAGACGTAAATTTAAAAAAAGAGCTGATAGACGAAATCGAAAAACTTTATTCGGTTAGCGTTCGAATTTTTAGATCTAATTACTGGGGCGAATTTTCAAAAATAAATAAAGTCGAATATCCAGATTTATACGATATGATGATTGATAAAAACGGCGATCTTATAAGATCTTTCGATAATTTCAACGGTTGCGTAGCTATGATGGATTTTCACGGATATACTAAATTTTCAAATGAAATAAAATACAATAAGACTCCTCTTAAAGAATTCGGGGATTCTTTACCGCAAAAACTGAAAAAGATCTGTAAATTATTTCAGACCATTATATATGAACTGGAAGGGGACGCGCTTATTTTGGTAGGTCCGTCAAATCCCATATTTATCGGCAACGCCGTATTGTGTATAATCGAACTTGTCCGGCAAAAGCCCTTCAACAAAAATATCAATCCTAAATCGTTCCACAAAATAGAAATACAAAATCCCGCAATTAGAGCTTTTGAAATGAACGCTTCTATCGTTACGGGAGGAGAAAGTTTTATTAATGAAAACGGCAGTATAATCGGAACTATAGTAGCCGAAGCCAGCAGAATGTTAAAGATAATAAATACTAAAAAGCCAAATAAATCCGGAGTTATAATAAGCGATAAAGTTTACAGAAATTTAATTAAATACAAAGACGACGCTTGTAATTCTCATATTTCTATACGTAACTTTAATTTTAGCGACTCATTTTTAGTAGACGTAAAAGGTATCCGCTTAAACTTTAGGGAAGTTTTTCTTGAAGATAAAAAAAGTTTTCCCGAAACTGAAGACTTTACAAAAAAATTGTACAACGAGATAAAAAAGAAAACTTCGGCAAAGTGGTTTAATATTTTAGTTTACTATATTAGACTAATAATGACAATTTTACCAAAGATTAAAATTTCGCTTAATTTTAACGGCGAAAATTATAACAATAAAAAATTAGAACTTCTTTTATACAGAAATCTCGACAATTGGCTCGTCGAATCCAATCCGGATACTATCAGAATTATTTTAAGAGTTACAAGCGAATTATTTGAAATTAATGAAGAAATTAGAGATAAAACCGCTTTATTTCACGAATTTATTCATGAGAATTACAAATATATTGCCGAACAGCTCGATATTTACTTTAAAAACAATCTTCAAATAGAAGAGAACAACTCTCCGGCTCTCAAAAAATTATTATTATCGTATGAAACCGAAATTCAAAAGATAAAAGACAGGATATTTCCTAGAAGAATAATAGAAACGATCTTAAGCGACCCCGCGCTAAAGGGAAAACTCTACGACATACCGTATATCGGAAAAAAATAGACAAAAAATTTAAATTTGAAAAACTTTTCAGAAAGTTAATTGCGGATAATATTATAAAGTTCGTCGACAATCCAAACTTTTTTTATCCCCTTTTCAATCTCCAAACACAACGACTTATCGCGTTTCGAATTAAAGGAGTTGAATTCCCCTTTAAAATCTATAGCTATATCGTAAATACCGGGCTCCAGTCCCGACATCTCGTAGCTTCCGCCGTAAACGACGTTTATCTCTCTAGAAGTCGGATAAAACTCGCCCTCTTTGGATATCCAAACAAATTCTATAGTCTTATCCGAATAATTAATTATACTAAAACTTCCGTTACCGGAATATCTGGAAATAGACTTACATGAAAATGCGGAAAACAATAAAATCAATAACAAAATTAGTAAATATCTCTTTTTCATTACACCTATTATAACGCTAAATATAAAAAATTACAATATAAATTACAATATATTTAGAAATATTTTTTAGTTTTCATTACTTTTTTTCTTCTTTTTCTCTCAGACTTCTTTTTTCTTTCGTGTTTTTCAGCGGCGGGCTTAGTAAAGTATCTTCTTTTTTTTACTTCTAACAAAATCCCTTCTCTGTCGACTATCTTTTTAAATCGCTTGAGCGCCTTCTCAATGTTATCTTCGCTATTCACATAAACTTCAGCCAATTGATTCGTCTCCTATATAAAAATAAAATAATTATTTTGCTCTATAAACAATACGCCCTCTAGTCAAATCGTAGGGGGAAACCTCCACCACTACGGAATCCCCCGGAACTATTCTGATATAATACTTCCTCATCTTGCCGGAAAGCTGAGCTAATATCTCATGCCCCGCTTCAGTTTTTACTTTAAACATCGCGTTTGGCAACGCGGTAGTAACAATGCCCGATATTTCAATAGGCTCTTCTTTTGCCATAATTCCCCTTTATTTTTGATATATCATATACAATATGAGTAATATTGTCAAGTTTTTTTGAACTATTTAAAGTTACTCTATTTCTTTTTTCCGCTTAACTTCTTTAACATTTTTTTAGATATCGCGGAACCGGAACCTCCGGTCGTAGACGACGTTTTCTGCGATTCAACGCCGTCGTCTTTGCTTTCCAAAACAGACTTCTCCGCACCGCCAATTTTTTTATCTTTTTTTTCTTTTTTTGTTTTTTTCTTTGAAAACAAAGAATCCCAAATATTAACTATCGGAGACGCTATAAATATGGAAGAATAAGTTCCGACAATAATCCCTACTGTCAACACCAACGAAAACCCTCTGATCTTATCTCCGGCAAAAAGCAATAGAGACACAGTCGCTAAAAGAGTGGTTAGAGAGGTCATGATCGTTCTACTTAAAGTCTGATTTATCGACACGTTGATAATTCTAACCGAAGAAGACTCCTTCATTATGGTAAAGTTTTCTCTAACTCTGTCAAAAACTACTATGGTGTCGTTTATCGAATATCCAATCAAAGTCATTATAGCGGCTAATACCGTCATATCCAGCTCTAACCTAAAAAAAGATATAAACCCCAGCATAATTAACGTGTCGTGTACTAACGCCAATATCGCTCCGACCGAGTACTGAATCTTAAATCTAAACGCAACATATGTTAATAGTATAAGAAATACAAATATTACAAGCATTACAGACTTAAAGCGCAAACCTTTCGAGTATTGAGGAGAAATTACGTTCTGACTCTCTTTAACCGCATTTTTTACGACTCTTTTATCGGCGGTTCTTAACTCTTTTATCTCGCCCGGAATATTTTCTTCGCCGTAGACCTTAATCGCTTTTGCCAGTTCTTCGCCGGTCAATTCATAGCTTTCTCTCGTCTCTTCGTAAATAGAGGTATAAAATTTGGTCGTTCTATTTTCTACAAACTTTAACGAGGTCATATTCGGGTCTTTATCTATTTCCTCTTGATCTTGCTCCGAAATAATCGTCTTTATCAAATACGAAGTCGAAGAGCCGATTTTCTTCTCGTCGGGAATTATTATATTTTGTATCTCATTACCCAACCCCGACGAAACGGCTAACTCTCTTATTTTATCCTGAGAAATCCCCGAATAAATCATAACTTGATGAACTATACCGCCCTGAAAATCAACGCCAAGGTTAAAACCTCGAGGGGTAAATACCCCCAAATTAACGTTTTTTGGTCCGAGGAAAAACCACATACTGACTAAGATAAGAACTAAAGAAAAGATCAGAAATACTCGACTTCGTTCTATAAATTTAAAATTAGTTTTCATACTTTTTATTTCCTCCTCTGAGCAAGGATAAAATTCTTAAAGATTTGAATTCCTTAACGCTCATTAACCAGTCAATCTCTAGTTTTGAAACAAACAACGCCGTATAAAGCGAACTGACAATACCCAAGCAAAGAGTTACCGCAAAACCTTTAATCGCTCCCGTTCCAAATAAAGTCAGCCCTATACCGGCGGCAAACGTCGTTAAGTTTGAGTCCATAATAGTCCAAAACGCCCTATCGTAACCCAAACTAATAGCGGTTTTCAACGTCTTTCCGGATCTAAACTCTTCTTTAATTCTCTCAAAAATAATTATATTCGCGTCTACCGCCATACCTACGGTTAGCACTATACCGGCGATACCCGGCAGCGTAAGAGTTCCGCCAAACAGAGCCAAACCGCCGAGAAGAAAAAATATATTCAAAACAACCGCTATATCCGCTATAATACCGCCAATATTGTAATACAAAAACATAAAAAGAAACACGGCTATTACCCCCCACAAACAAGCCCATAAAGCTTTTGAGATGGTATCCTGACCGAGACTTGCGCCTACGCTGTTTTCTTCAGATATCTCAAGAGGCACGTTCATGCTTCCCGATTTCAAAATCAAAGCGATGTTTTGCAAATGTTCGATAGGAGCGTTGCCGAGAGTTATCTGGCTCCTACCCCCGGTAATTTTCTCTTGAACAACCGGCGTTTCCAATATAATATCGTCTAGGATAATCGCTATCTGTCTCCCTACGTTCGCTCCCGTTACCTCCGCCCATCTTTTAGCGTCTTCGCCGTCGAGAACAAAATTTATTACATATTGACCTAAATTACCCGTTTGTACCGATGCGGATTGAATTTTGACGTTTTCGCCAAGTAGAGACTCTTTTTCCACGACAAGCATCTGTTTATTCTCTTTTTCCACGCCCCATTCGTCTTTGTTTGACACGTAAAGGGCTTCCGTATTCGCCGGCAACATTTTTTGATAAACTTCTAAAAGCTGACTCTCTTCGTCGACTATCGATTCGCCCTTAGCGCCCGCCTCCTGATATATCTTAGATAAGATCTCAGACCCCTCTTTTGACACAACCTTAAATTCCAAAATTCCGACGGTTTCAATAATCGATCTCAATTCGCTGGTCTCTTTTACGCCGGGAAGGTTTATTAGAATCTTATCCTGCTCTTTCATCTTCTGAATCGACGTTTCCGACACCCCGAATCTATTAATTCTGTTTTCAATCTTTATTACGGCGCTGTCTATCATCTCGCTTTTTTCCTGAGCGGTAAATTTTTTACCTTTCATCGAAGGGTGATCAAAATTTACGGAAATTACGGCGTACGCTCCTCCCTGTAAATCCAACCCCAGCTTAATAATGCCGTTTTTAACGGCTCTTTTTTTCGAGAATCTTGCAGAATAATAATCTTCAAGAATGTTTTTGAAAAAACTGTCTACAAATTTTTCTTTTTTCCTTTTTTTCAACAAAATATCGTACATATCGGCATACGAGTAATCTTTTCTCATATCGATCGGATCTTCGCCTACGTTAGCTTTGTTAATTTTTTTTACCTCTTTTAAAAAGCTTTTTCTGATCGCCTCCAATTCGCCGACAAACTTATCCGTCTCCTCGCCTTTTGATAACGCGCTCGTCGCCTCGGAGACTCTTTTGCCGATTTCGCTTTTCAACGTATCTCCAAGCAGACCGGCTTCATATTTATCGTTTTCGGAAAACATAAAATACCATCTAATAGAAGGCGTCAAAAAATATAATATAAAAGCTACCGAAACCGCAAAAATAAAAAATCTCGTTCTTTTTGTCATGACATTCCCCCGCTTTCTATGATTTTGATTCTTCCTTACCGTCGCTACCGTCTTCTGAACCAGAATTATCGCTATCTACCGCAGAACTGTTTCTCCCCTCAATACTTTTCTTATCGTCCTTTTTCTCAATTTTCGTATTTTTATTTTGAGGCAAAACTACTCTCGCTATCGCCTGTTTTTCAAAAGTAATTTCCGAATTATCGCAGACTTTTACGACGACCGTATTGTCCTTAACGGAAGAGACCTTCCCCATAATACCGCCGATCGTAACGACCTTATCGCCCTTTTTCAGATTGTTCATCATAATTTCCATCTCTTTCTTTTTCTTATTTTGAGGTCTTATAACGACGAAATAAAAAAACGCTATAAAAACTACCATAAAAACAATCATTACCAGCGGATTACTACCGCCAACCGGCGCCGCCGTACCGTCCGCGAGCATAAATAAAATATCGTTCATTAACATAACTCCTTCGCTAAATATTTTTTACTACTCTATTCTTTATTACTTAATATCTATTAAAACCTATGATATAATAAAGTCTCCGCAGTTTTCAATCTTAAAAAATGGTTTAAAATAAGAGTTGAAAAATTTAGATAAAAAAATTATCATTTATCTTATTTAAAGTCAAGATTTATTAAATTAAATTTGAATAAATACTTTTTGTACCCTGTCGGTTTTTTTGGGGGGAAAAGAAAATTCGACGCATATGCGTCGCGGCGCTCCTCGATAAAAACCGACGGGGTACAAAAAAGAAAAAATTCTTAACCAAACAATTTTTACTATTTTTAATTACATTGAAAATAGAAATTCCCAGATTTTCATATGTTTTATTCCATTTAGGTTACCCATTTCAACGTCGTCTAAAGACAAAACTATTTTTTCGTAATTATCATTTATCAACGAAAGATTGCCAAATTCCCTTTTAATTATCGATTCATCAGAAAGAAGATATGTTACCTGAATATATTTTTTATTGCCATCCTTTTCTGCGATAAAATCAATTTCATTTTCAGCAATTTTTCCAATAAATATCTGATAATGAAATCTTCTGAGATGCAGATAAACAAGATTTTCAAGAAATCGACCAATATTCATATTAAAAGACGAGGTCAAATAGAATTTAAATCCCGTATCGTTGAGGTAATATTTTTTATCCGACGCTAATATACTTTTCCCCTTGATATCATATCTTTCAAGACTGTGTATGAAAAAAGTATCCTCTATAAATTTTAAATAATTCCCAACGGTTTCATTGTTAGTTTTTATCTTATGAGAATTAAAATAATTAACAATTCTATTTACCGAAAAAAGAGAACCGGATGAATCTATAATATAAAAAACGAGTCGCTCAAGCAGCGCGGCGTCTCTTATATTATATCGGGTTACTATATCCTTTAAAATAATTGAATTAAGAAGTTGTTCAAGATAATTTCTTATTAATTCGTTCCCGGATAGACGTAATGTTTCAGGCATTCCGCCATTTTTTAAATATTCAAGAAAATTTGACTTTGTATTATCTAATTTATAATAATCAAGATACTCTTTATAAGAAAACGGTAAGATTTCAAATTGTATATATCTTCCGCTTAAATAAGTGGCTAACTCTTTTGATAAGAGATTAGAGTTTGATCCGGATATAAATATTTCATACTTTTTCAAATAATCTTGCGATAGCGAATTTACTACCTTTTCCCAACCTGCAATCTCTTGTATTTCATCTATAAAAATGTATATTTTCCCCGTCGGATTTATAGTTTCGGTATAAGTTTTTACGATATTATCAAGAGACTGAGCCGTATTAATGAAATCAAAATCATATATCTCTTTATTTATATAGAGTATATTTTTCGGACTAATATCTCTTGTCTTCAAAAGATAATCAATGAGCATTCTCATAATATAGCTCTTACCTACCCTTCTCTGTCCAACTAAGACCTTTACTAAAGAGTTATCGAGATAAGAGATAATTTTAGATTGATAGCGCTCTCTTATAAATCCGGTATTAATCTCTTCGTTATTCCAAAAGTTATGTTTTGCAATTATTTCAACCATACTTGAAACCTCGTGATTTTATCCACATAATTTCAAGTATAGTTGAAACAACTCTTTTTGTCAAATGTTATTTTAGATTTTTAAAATCCACGCCGGTTTTTTGGGGGAAAAGAAAAATGACACACATGGAGCTATACTCGCCGCGGCGATCCCTGATAAAAAATTGACACATATGGAACTGCATGCGCCGCGCCGCTCCTCGACTTGTCATTCTGAGCCTGTCGAAAAATTTGGGCGCAAAATCGAGGGGCGACGGGTAATTAAAAAATATTATTGATTTTCTTAAATTATTGCATTATATTTCAAACATCAAGACTTTAGGAACAATCATGGAAAAAAAAATTTTATTACATGTTGAAAAATTACCCGAAGGTTGTTATCTTGGAACGTCCGACGATATTCAGGGATTAGTTGTTCAAGCCGATACGGTATCTGAGTTGTTAAAAATAGCGAAGGACGTAGCCGAGAAATTACTTGAAGCCCAATCAAATATTAAAAAAAATATACCCTTTGTTGACGAAAAATTTGATCTTCCGCTTATTGTAAGCATGTAATATGAGTAGATTATCAGGTTATAAATATAAAGAAATTATAAACAATCTTAAAAAATGCGGTTTTGAACTTTACCGACAAGCCGAAGGAAGTCATGAAATATGGTATAATAAAAATACCATGAGATTTACTACTATACCAAGACATAATAAAGATATGTCTGAAGGAACATTAAAAGCTATTTTAAAACAAGCGAATATTAATCCTAGTAATTTTATTAAATTATAACGTCGCGCCGCTCCCCGATATAAATTTGACGCATATGGAGCGCGCCGTATTTAAAATTTGACGCATATGTATCAATTTATTTTCGGTGTCATATGTGTCAAATTTCCCCAAAAACCGACGGCGTCTTAAATAAAAAAATAACGGAGATATTTATCATTGAATTTAATAATAAATAGTGGTATTATATAAGGAGAACGTTTTTAAATCCGGAGAATATTTTGATAAAACTTGGGATAAATATAGACCATATCGCTACTTTAAGAAACGCCCGGGGCGATTTTTTTCCGTCTTTGTTGGCGGCGGCGGCGATAATCGAACAGAACGGCGGCGATTTTATTACAATTCATCTAAGAGAAGATCGAAGACACATAAGAGACGACGATCTGTTTTTGTTGAATAACAACGTTTCGACTTACGTCAACTTAGAGATGGCGTGCAATAAGGACGTTTTAGAAAAGGCGTTAGCCGCCAAGCCGGTTAAGGTTACGTTAGTCCCGGAAAAAAGAGAAGAGATTACGACGGAGGGGGGGCTGAATCTTGCGGGTAATTTCGATAAGATTAAGGATTATATAGACGAATTAAAAAGAAACGGCATATTGATAAGTTTGTTTATCGAACCCGACGTTAGTTTGATCGATAAAATTTGTTCGTTAGCTCCCGACGACGTAGAAATACACACCGGAGGTTACGCTAATTCGAAAAACTTTAAGGAAAAAAACAAAATACTTAGCGATATAAAAGAGTTTTCTAAAAAGGTAAAAGAGATGGGGATAAAAGTTTGCGCGGGTCATGGACTCAACTTCCATAACGTGGAAGAAATTTGTAAAATTGACGGGATTGAAGAGTTAAATATCGGGTATTCGATAGTTGCTCGAGCTCTTTTTGTCGGTCTTGCAAAATCGACAAGCGCCATGAAATCCTTAATAAGAAACTCCGAACGTAAAGTATAAAAATAATTAATAGGAACGGCGTATGAGCGACGATAGAATCAGACCTAAAATTACGTTTATAACTCCGACAGAGAAAATTATTTGTCCGATATGCGGAGAGATGTTTTTTTATGAGAAGCTTATGTCAAGCGGCGGAAGATTGATTGCCGGGGATATTACCGATAAGTTGCATAGGACTTATAAACCGAGCGCGAATTTTGGTAAAATTTATCCTTTGGTCTATTCGATTATGGTCTGTCCGACCTGTTATTACGCGGCTATGCCTATGGATTTTGATAAAGTTCCGAGCGAAAATATTGAAAAAATCGAATCTCAGACGAGCGAAAGAATCGATTATGCAAATAAACTTAGCGGAGCGCCGGTTGATTTTTCTAAATACAGGACTCTTGAATCGGGAGCGGCAAGTTTTGCGTTAGCGGCGGGGTGTTACGAGTATTTTAATAAAAAATTTCTTCCGGTTATTAAACAGGCTATATGTCTAATTAGAGCCGCATTTTTATACGAAGACCTAAATAAAGAGAAACCAAACCGATATTTTGATTATTTAAGCGAGTTGTTTTATCGAAAAGCTCTATTTATGTACGAGCAGGCTTTCGAACTTAACCGTAAAAAAGAACAAATTATGGAAAATATGAAATTTTTAGGTCCTGATATTGATAAAGATTACGGATACGACGGTTTGACGTATTTGAACGCAGTATTATTGTATTATTATGGAGATAAAAGCGATCCTGAAAGAAGAAAAAAAGATCTGGAAAAAGCAAAATTATATTTTGGCAAACTTTTTGGCATGGGTAAGTCAAATATTAACAAACCGAAAGAAATTCTTGAAAAATCTAAGGATTTCTACGATATAGTCTCAAACGAGCTGAAAGAGATTCAATGAACATCAAATTGACGCTTTCTTACGACGGAACAGACTACTCCGGTTTCCAATCGCAAAAAAATGGAAACGGGATTGAAGATTTTTTAAAAAAAGGAATAACTAGCGTATTAAAAAGCGAAAGAATTTCAATCATTTGCGCGGGAAGAACCGACGCCGGAGTTCACGCCGAAGGACAGGTGGTAAATTTTCATGCGACCAATAATATGAAGGAGAATAATTGGCTGTTAGCCTTGAACTCTTTGCTTCCAAAAGATATAAGGATCAATAACTGCGAATTTGTTCCGGACTCTTTTAATTCCCGTAGAACGGCTTACGCGAGAGAGTATTGGTATCAAATTGTAAACGATAAAACTATATCGGCGCTACATCAGAGGTATTATACGCATATTTATTGGGGCGATCTTGATACGGAGAGATTAAACGAATACGCTAAGTATCTGATTGGAGAATACGATTTTACCTCCTTTTGCTCTTCGGGCGATCAAAATAAAACAAAAATCAGACGGGTCGATAGTATTGATTTTACAAGAAACGGAAATTTGGTAGTATGTAAGATTATTGGCAACGCCTTTCTACAAAATATGGTCAGGATAATGGTAGGAACTATTTTGGATCTTTATAAAGAAAACCGTTCGCCGGAAACGATAAAAGAGATTTTGGAATCAAAAGAGAGAAAAGTCGCCGGCGTTACTTACCCTCCAAAAGGGTTAATTTTAAAAAAAGTATATTACAACAAGGTTTGATCTATGTTTTTCGAGGTAAAAATATGAAAGACAACAACTCGCTATTTAACGACAATTCGCGTATGCCGCTATCCGAAAAGCTGAGACCGAGATTAATTAATGACATATTGGGTCAAGAGGAGTTGTTTAAAGATAATAGTCTTTTAAGCAACATGATAAAAGAGGACAATTTATCGTCGTTTATTTTATGGGGACCTCCCGGCTCCGGTAAAACGTCTATAGCTAACGTCATTTCAAAAAACACCAAAAACATTTGGAAAAGCTTCAGCGCGGTTATTACGGGTATAAAAGAGGTCAAAACGATGATGGAGGAGGCGGAGGAGGTTTTCTTCAACAGCGGCGTTAGGACGATTATTTTCATCGACGAGATACATAGATTTAACAAAGCTCAACAAGACGCTTTTCTTCCTTACGTTGAGAAGGGGTCGGTGATATTAATAGGCGCTACGACGGAAAATCCTTCATTTTCAATTGTATCTCCGTTACTTTCAAGAATGAGAGTTTTCGTATTGAAAAGACTTAGCGACGATAATATCGGTTTATTAATTGATAGAGCGATAGAGTATTTGAAAAATAACGAGAATATTTTTATAACGCTCGACGAAGATAATAAATCGAAAATTATCGACATATCGTCGGGAGACGCCAGAAGATCTTTAGGAATAATCGAGATGTCGTTAAAATTTCTGAAAAATAACGAAAACGCCGTAAATATTGATAAGGATTTAATAGAGAAGATCGTTCAAGGGAGACTTCCGAATTACGATAAAAAAGGGGATTTTCATTACGATTATATTTCGGCTCTTCACAAATCTATGCGAAATTCGGACGTCGACGCGGCGATATACTACGCGGTAAAAATGCTCGAGTCCGGAGAGGACCCTCTATATATAATTCGTCGGGTAATAAGATTTAGTTCGGAAGACGTAGGTATGGCCGATCCAAACGCGCTGATAGTATCTATCGCGGCAAAAGAGGCGATTTCTCATCTTGGTATGCCCGAAGCAAATTTATCTATCGTCCAAGCCGTCGCGTACAACGCGCTGGCGCCAAAGTCCAACGCGCTATATGCCGCGTATAATTCCGCTAAAAAAGACGTAGAAAACTATCCCGATCTATCTATACCGCTAAATATAAGAAACGCTCCGACAAATTTGATGAAAGAGATAGGCTACGGCGAAGGGTATCAATACGCTCACGACTACCCGGAAGGGATTACCGCTATGAAATGCCTTCCCGACGAGCTTTCGGGCAGGAAATATTACAATCCAAAAGAGATCGGTTTTGAGAAGAAATTGAAGAGTATTATCGAAAAAATTGAATCGATAAGAAATAAAAAATAGTTATAACGAACGCAGTTTAAAAAACTTATCCTCAAACATCTCGATCGCTTTATTTGCTCTCTCCGTCTCTCCGTTTTTGGAATAAATAGAGACGACCTGCCTTATGGCTTTCTCTACCCAGTAAGAGTATTGAGAATACATATAAAACATTTTTAAAAAAAGCTGTACGGCGCTTTTTTCATCTCCGATCTGATAATACGATAGCCCCTCTAAATATTTGATCTCCGGCGATAAATTCACAAATTCTTCGTCCGAAATTTTTGTAACGTATTTCAAAACGGTATTGTAGTTATTGTCGTTAAACTCAAATTTGAGGTATTTTAAAAGTATATGTTTTGATAAGTACGTATTAATTTTTTTATTATTAATTAATTTTACAAGCCCGTTTTTATACTCATTTTTATTGCCGTTTTCTTCAAACGTTATACATACTTGAAAATAATCCTTAAAGGCTTTCGTTTTTTCATTATTCAGAATTTCCGAGGCGGCTTTAATCTCTTTTTTTTCTATTAGTATGTCAAATTTTTCCGTTACAAATTTTTCATGGTAAAGTTTGGAGAGTAAAGCGTCTACGACGAGTAAAGAGGAATCTAAGTCGTTATTATTTCTATAAAAATCAAAAATTACGCTAAGCTCGTTTTCGGATAACTCCTTGTATTGCTTGTTGTTTAATAATATATTATAATGCCTCTTTGCCTCGTCGTAATAGAGATTTTTATCATACGTATATCCTTGAAAATAAATAATATCGCTATTTATAATAGAGAAAAAATTGTCTAAATTTGAAATTTTATTTAATCTAACAAATAATTTGAAATACTCTTTTTTTATAGCGACAACTTTATCGTATTTAACCGGATCTTTTTCAGATAAATATCGCTTGATTTGGTTATACTCCTCTTCGATATTGTCGAAATATCTATTTTGAGCCCTGCTAAGCGCGGATAAATACAAAGCGTCTAACAGGTAAGCCGAATTTTTATTAATCTCTTTAAAGTTAACGACTTTTGCGTAATTGTTTAATTTGTAATTAGAATAAACGATCATATATTGGCAATAATCTCCTATGCCGGTTTTATCGGAGAAATAGTTCAATAATTCGGCATATTTCTCGGATTTTATAAGAGAATTAGCGATCTTAACGTATAAATTTTCAGAATATCCGTAGATATTGGCATATTCGGCGTACGTCCTGTATGAATTGTTAAAATTCTTGATGTTGTAGTAAGAATTTCCAAGTTGAAGCAGTACCTCTTTTTTTCTTTCGTTATAATCTTTAGAATTTAAATATTCGTTATAACAATTTATAGCGGAGCCGTATTCTCTCAGCGTAAAGTAGAGCTCCCCCTGTTCGACAAAACTTTCGTAATAAAGCGCGTCCTTCTTTTTTAATTTTTGTATTTTTGATAGTTCTATTATCGCCTGTTCGTAGCGCTTATCGTTTTTAAGAGTAATCGCCTTCATCATTAACATCTTATCGTAGTTTACGTCGTCGGTAAATTCTTTTAGCCATTTGTCGAGAATAAAAGCGCATTTATCGTAAATCTTGCGGTTGTAAAGAACTTCGGCGATTTTGTATAAGACCTGATTTCTGTCGTTTGAGTTAAATTTATCGATTTTATCTATATTATCGTAAAAAAGCAGTATATCGTCCTGTTTATCAAAGTAATTGGCTATATTAAAGAAAATTCTTAAATTTACGTCGTTTAATTCGTTGAAACTCAGTTTTGATAGATAGTAACGGCACTTATCCGGATTATTAATTCTGTAGTACAAATCGCATAACATCTGAATAAACTCTTTGTTATTGTTGGAATAGGGTTCGACGGTCTCTATCGCCTTATATAAATCATTAAGCTCTATATATATGACCGCAATTTTTTTTATTATATCCATATCTTTGCCGTTGTTTTTATGAATAATATTCAGTATATTTATAGATTCGTTATATTTTTTAGTTTCATATAGAGCGTCGGCAAATATTTTATATATATCGTCGTCGAAAAAGTCTACGTATTTATTAACGAAATATATTAATTCGTCGTAACGATTCAATTTTGACAGAGATAAAACGTAATTGTAAAAAAGAAGAGTTTTGTCTGTTTCCGGAAATTTATTTTCTAAAAGAGCGGCTTCAAAAATCTGAACCGCGTTTTGATAATCTTCGTTCGTTATAAAATAGTTTAGCAGATATTTTTGGATTTCATAGCGGTATTTTACGTATCCGGTCGTTTCGAAATAGGTTTTGGATTTTGCAAGCGACGCTTTTTTATTGTTGAGGTTGATATTATTAACTATAGAGACGTATAATATTTTCTCCTTTCTCTCTTCTGAAAACGAGCCGATATTCAGGTTTTTTATAGCGCTTTCAGATTTGGCGTTTTCGCCGGTTAAGAACAGTCCTAAAATAAGATAGTAAGCGGCTTCATTGTAGTATTCAAAATTTTTGTCGTTTGATATTTTTGATAAATTGCCGACGGACTCTTTTATCTTATTAATTTTTATTTGAGACAAAGACAGATAATACAGCGCCTTAGATTTGTAAGTCGAAGAGGGGTTTTTATTTACAAATTCCGTAAAAGACTTTTCGGCAATTTCATAAAAACCGTCTCTATAATACGACAAAGATAAATTAAAATCCTGAAGCTCGTTAGAAAAAGCGCCGGCGGAGACGATTAAAAACGAGATTATAAACAATAATCTAGTCAACGGCAACCTTTACTTTTTTCTTAGGCTTGACCTGATCTTGAAAATCTTCGTTGCGTTTTATAAAAGTCAGGTTGTTGTCGGTAATGCCAATCTCGATAATATCGCCCTCTTTTATCCTCGAGTTTAAAATTTCTAAGGATATCGCGTCGGAAATATCCGTTTGTATAGCTCTTCTAAGCGTACGGGCTCCATATTTTTTATCGTACCGTTTTTCTATGATAAAGTTTTTTGCCGCTTCGGTTAATTCAATTTCGATATTTTTCTCTTTTAAATTGTTTTTAGTTTCAACAAACATAATATCGACTATTTGTATCAAATCCTCTTTTGCCAAAGAGCGAAACACCACCGTTTCGTCTATTCTATTAAGAAATTCGGGATTAAAAAATTTTTTTAGTTCGTTCATCGCGGAGGATTTTATCTCCTTGTATTCGGAACCGTCGTTATTTTGAAAAAAACCTAAAGAGCTCTCTTTGTTTATCTGACGAGCCCCGACGTTGCTTGTCATAATTATTATGGTATTTCTGAAAGAGATATTATGACCAAGATTATCGGCAATTTCCCCCTCTTCCAAAATCTGAAGTAAAATATTGAAAACGTCGGGGTGCGCTTTTTCAATTTCGTCAAGAAGTATTACCGAATAAGGCTTCCTTCTAATTTTTTCCGTTAATACGCCCCCCTCTTCATAGCCTACGTATCCGGGAGGAGCCCCCACGAGTCTTGAAACGTTGTGTTTTTCCATATAATCGGACATATCTATACGTATCAGGGAGTCGTCGTCGCCAAATAAAAAGTTAGCAAGAGATCGGGCTAATTCCGTTTTTCCAACCCCGGTAGGTCCAAGAAAAATAAACGAACCGGTAGGTCTTCTTTTTGAACCAAGCCCCATCCTGGATCTTCTGATTGCCGAGGCTATTACTTTTATCGGTTCGTCCTGTCCCACGACCCGCTTACGCAGTTCGTTTTCAATATTCAACAATTTTTGAGTATCTTTTTCAACCATTTTTGATAAAGGAATTTTCGTTATAATTGACAAAACTTCCAATATATCCTCTTCGTCTACTATGAATCTGTCTCTCATATTGCTCTTTTGCCACTCGTTAATGATATTTTCTTTATCGAGCGTTAGTCTGTCAATCTGATTTTTTATATCTTCGCACTCTTCAAAAAGTTGCTCTTTTATCAATCTATTCTTCTTAGCGTTAAGATCTTCAATCTCTTTATCGATAATATACAACTCAACCGGTTTAGTAGAGTTTTTTAATCTTACTCTCGAACCCGCTTCGTCGATTATATCGATAGCTTTATCGGGTAAATACCGATCGGCAATATATCTATGGCTTAGCTTTGCCGAAAGTTCCAAAGCCTTGTCGGTGTATACGACGTTATGATGTTCTTCGTAAAGATTCTTGATGCCCCTAAGTATCGAGATAGTATCGTTAACGTTCGGTTCGTCTACGACTATCGGTTGAAATCTTCTCTCCAGCGCGGCGTCTTTTTCAATGTATTTTTTATATTCGTTAAGCGTCGTCGCCCCTATGCACTGCAATTCTCCTCTCGAAAGCGCTGGTTTTAGCATATTAGAGGCGTCTAAAGACCCTTCAGAGCCGCCGGCTCCAATAATTGTGTGCAGTTCGTCTAAAAAAAGGACAATATTAGACGCCTCCGTCGTCTCTTTCATAATTTTTTTTATTCTATCTTCAAATTCTCCGCGGTACTTTGTCCCAGCGACAATTTGTCCGAGATCCAAAACCACGACTCTTTTGTTTATCAAAGTTTCAGGAACGTTGTTTTCAACAATTTTTTGAGCAAGCCCCTCGACGATAGTGGTTTTTCCCACTCCCGGTTCGCCAATTAATACCGGATTGTTTTTTGTTCTTCTCGATAATATCTGAATAACTCTCTCTATTTCAACGTCTCTTCCGATAACTTTGTCGAGTTTCCCTTTTTTTGCTAAAAGCGTCAGATCTCTGCCGAAATCGTCGAGAAGGGGGGTTTTTTTAGCGGTATCTTTTTTTGTAAGAACCTTCCCAAATCCTATAATTTTGATAACGCCCTCTCTAAATTTTGTTGCGGTAATGGCGCGTTCCTCAAGAATTTGCGCAATAAAAGACCCCGGCTCCTGCATAGCGGCAAGAAGAAGATGTTCCGTTCCGACGTAGTTATACCCCATGTTTTTCGACTCGTCTATGCTCAAATCGATCATTCTTTGAACCTCTTGAGACGGTATAACGTCTCCGAGATACATAGGCCCGTTTCTTTTTTCAAGATACTCTTCAATGTCAAGTATGAGGTCGTAAATATCCGCTCCGAGTAATTGTAAAGTTTTAACGGCGACTCCTTCCTGTTCTCTAAAAATCGCCAATACTATATGTTCCGGCAGAAGTTTGTCGGCGTTAAATTTTTTTGCCTCTTCCTGCGCGAGAAATCTTATTATTTTATTAGCTCTGCTGGTGAATCCTTTATTAATCATTGATCGCTCCTATATTTGAAATAAACTTTTTGATAATTTCTCTTTGCGCCTCGTCGTTATCCGTTTTATTAAACTCCGACAACAGCTTATTACTAAGGATAGCGGAAAACAACTCCCCTAAATCGAATAAACTCCAGTTTTTAACTTTGAGCGTTCCGAGTTTTAATCCTATAAGAATATTGGATAAATACTCGATAGTTTCTTCAAATTTTAGTTTTGTCGCGTAACTTAGTATTCCGTAACTTCTTAAAATAATATCGACAAATCCTTCCTTATTCTTGTCGTAAAATTTCAATAATTCGACATTTTCCATATCCAAAATAGAATTTATGCCTAATTGAAATCTCTCCAGCAGTTTATCTTCGCTAACTCCAAAATTTAAATTTGAGGACGCTACGTAAAAGTTTTTATAACATTTTCCTTCAAATTTCCACTCTTTTATCTCATAACCCCGTTTATTAAAATCTTCAAAAAGAGCGTTTCGGTTTGCGAGCGCCGTAAAACCCGGCAGATGAAGAACCGTCGAAACTTTTAATCCCAAACCCGTATCGTTAATTTTTGGCGACAGAAAGCCAAATCTCTTAGTCGCGTAAAAATTAAAATAATTTTCAAAGATCTCTTCTAAAGTAGTTATATTTTTATACAGATGTAAAAAATCGGATTTAAAACTATAATTATAAAATTCAATGTGATTGCCTCTGTTAATATCTAAAACGGTATTGAATTTATTAACTAATACGATATTTTTATCGATTTTTCTCTCTTCGTCCGCTAAGTAGAGAGCGTAGTTAAAATCAATATTTGAAACGTTATCCGTTTGATCGTTTATTTGATCGTTTAAAAGAGAAAAATCTAAACTGTTTCGAGATAAAATATCTAATAGTTGAGCGTAAACTTCATCTTTTTCGTCTTTACTCATAGAACTTACAAAAGGATATTTATTGATATTTCGAACAAGTCTGATTTTTGAATAAAGCAGAGAATATATGCGCAAACTGTCAGTATTTTTCAATACTTTATTCATTAAGTCTCCCTTTTTGCCTTCTGGTCGACTTAAATTCCCGTTTTATCTCCTTAATTTTATCTCTAACTTTAGCCGCTTTCATAAAATCTTGAGTAAGAATCGATTCGTTTAGTTCGTTTTTTAACTCTAACAATTTCTCTCTATGCACGGTTATCTCTCTGTATCTTGCCGGATATTTGCCCAAATAATTAAGCGAATTATTTTTGGCATAGATAAAATTGCTAACGTAGCCGTTATATACGTTATAGCAAATAGAGCAACCGACTTCTCCGGTCTCAACTATGCTATGGAAACTTCTGCCGCACGAGGGGCAAATATCCGCTTCAAACGCTACGTTTCCCAACGAATGTCCGGGGTTTTGATCGGGCGAGAAAACATTTAACAAAAAATCTATTAATATATCTTGAAATTGAAACATGGAAAAACTGAACCCTTTTTTTAAGGCGCAATTCATACATAAATTTATTTTTCTCCTACCGGACTTTGAATTCTCCTGAAAATGAAATATCGCCTCTTCTTTTTTACACAAATCGCATACCACTATATATTCCTCAAAGTTATTAAGTAAATTTCATATTAATAATACAAAAAAAAACTTCATAAGGCAATAAAACTATAATAAAATTCAGTAATTTTTACAAAATATTAGTCTACTATTTAAAAAAAAAGTGATATAAGTTAAAATAGTTTTATGGAGAGACAAAGTGGATAA
>Ga0208694_1000949_pt1 | contig 39049 bp, 35 predicted proteins | sample AD_UKC078_MetaG_FD_184442 | JGI IMG/M metagenome (GOLD analysis project Ga0208694, IMG submission 184442) | Active sludge microbial communities of municipal wastewater-treating anaerobic digesters from USA - AD_UKC078_MetaG (SPAdes) (version 2) | ecosystem: Engineered > Bioreactor > Anaerobic >...
TGCCATACAGTACATGGCTACAGCCCTGGTGCTTTGTCATAATCATCCTTCGGGCAATACCCAGCCCAGCGATGCCGACAATCGTCTGACCAAACGGGTGAACGAAGCCACAAAAATGATGAGTATATGCATGCTTGACCATCTGGTGATTTGCGACGGCAGGTACTTTAGTTACGCCGATCAGGGTTTATTGTGATTCAGAGATAATTCTTTACCTTTGTTCCAAAAAAATATGGACAATACGTTTTTGGAGAAGGAAGAGGCCATCGTAAAAATGTTACGCACGGTTTATGATCCCGAAATTCCGGTAAACATCTACGAATTGGGTTTAGTTTACAAGGTGGATATCGATGCCGCTTCCAAGGTAACCATCGAAATGACCCTTACTGCCCCCTCTTGCCCTATGGCCGATTTTATAGTCGAAGATGTGCGCATGAAAGTACAGTCGCTCGACTTTGTCAGCGATGTAGACGTCAATCTGGTTTTCGATCCTGAATGGAACAAAGACATGATGTCCGAAGAAGCCAGGCTCGAATTGGGTTATCTTTGATCGTATGAGTCCCGATAAAAAAATATACTTTGTGGCCGACGCCCACCTGGGTATGCGCACCGACGTGCCGGTGTCCGAGAACGAAAAAAAACTGGTCCGCTGGCTCGGCAGTATACAAGCCGATTGCGGAGCTCTGTATATGCTGGGTGACATGATAGACTTCTGGTACGAATACAAAGAAGCTGTGCCCAAGGGTTTTGTTCGTTTTTTTGGCAAGCTGGCCGAATTTACCGATGCCGGTATTCCGGTGTATTGGTTTGCGGGCAACCACGACCTCTGGTTGTTTAACTATGTTCAGCAGGAAATGGGCATCGTTGTTTACAGCGAGGCTCAGGAGCTGGACATCCTTGGCAAACGCTTTTACATGGCTCACGGTGACGGCCTGGGTTACGCGCCCTTCAACCTGCGGCTGATGAACGGGATATTTCACAGCCCCTTCTTCCAGGCCTGGTTCAGGATTTTACATCCCGATCTGGGCATCCGTTTCGGGCTGAGGTGGTCCAAACACAGTTATTTTAAACGCAAAACTATGGAACTGGCTTACCTGGGCGAAGACAAGGAACACCTGGTTAAGTTTGCCAAAGAACATTTGGCTAGCGCAAAAACGGCTCCCGACTTCTATATTTTTGGACATCGCCACATCTTGCTCGATTTGCAGCTTAGACAGGGCAGCCGCCTGATTATTCCCGGCGACTGGATCAGGGAATTCAGCTATGCCAGCTTCGACGGCAGGGATTTTGTGTTGGAACATTTCGAAGAATAAGCTCCGGATTCTCCTTTTTGAGCACTAAAACCCTCGTATGTCTGCTCAGGCAATCTCAGGCCGCCACGCAATTCCGGGTTGCAACGCAATCTCAGGCCGCCACACAATCCCGGGCTGCCACAGCCCCAAAAAAGTAACAATAATCCGTCTATTCGTTGTTTTCCGGCCCGGCCTTGACTTCGGTTTCTGATTTATTGTTTGTTTCAGGGCTTTCATCCACCTCGTTGGTGATCGATTCCCTTCCTATCACAAAGCGTTTGTAGTAAGAAATAATCAGAGAAGTGCCGGGAAGGGCAATAATCATGCCTACCAGCCCCAGCAGGCTGCCAAATATGGACAGCGAAAGCAAAATGATGGCCGGTTTGAGCCCGGTGGCCTTACTCAGGATGTTGGGATTGAGAAACAATTCCTGTATGCTCTGTTCCACCACATAAACCAAGGCAACACTGAGGAGTACCAGCAAAAAGTTTTGATCGTATTCGGCGGCTTTAATAACGGCCAGCAACACTGCCGGAATCAGGGAAAAGGTCTGCAGATAAGGTACCAGATTGAGCACCCCTACAAACAGGCCAAAAGTAATGCCCATGGGTAAATTTATGATCTTGAAGCCTATGGCAAACAAAATGCCCACAATCATAGCGATCAGCGATTGCCCTCTGAAATAGGAATTCATTCCCTTTTCCACATCTTCGGCCATGCCCAGTGCAAAATGTCTGTAATTTTTGGGAACCAGATTGATCCAGCCTTCCGAAAGTATTTCGTAGTCTTTGGAAATAAAAATCACATACAACAAGATAAAAATCAAAATCACTAAATTCAACACAAAGGCCAGCGAACTGGAAATGATGGTCCAGGCTCCCGGTAATAGTTTTGTTATGATTTTTTCGATGTTTTCTTCCGTCAGATAGCCTTTAATGTCTATTGTTTTGAGGTATTCTTTCAGGAACTCTATCCAGGCTTCTGGAATAAAATCGATATTAATGGGTTGATTCACAAAATCGTTGATCAAAACCATCAATCGCTGAATTTCGTTTATGACCGGCGCCTGCAGAAAGTAAATTACCAGGCCCAACAAACCAAAAATCAACAAGAGGGTGACCACGATGGAAAGTACACGGTTTTTTAGCCTGAGTTTGTGCTGAAAAAACAAGACGATGGGATGGATAAAATATGCCAGGAACCAGGCTATCAAAAAAGGCAAAATCACCGCACTCAGCCGGTTGATAAGCAATCCCAATCCGGTTATGATCAAAAGGGCGATCACTATGCGGACAACTCGATCGAACGTGTAGGGCTTTTCCTGGTTTTTCATTCTGTGCGATTTATGTATGCCGGTGTTGGCGCTTACACAGGCCTGAATTACGAACTTAATCAGTTGAATACAGCTGCCCGGTCAGACCATTCAGGTGCTTGAATCCTCGAATGGAAGCAAAGGTAGAGAATAGAATTGAATTGAGTGCCGAAGTTTTACCTTAATTTTTCTTTATTGCCTTGTTTTTGGAAGCCGTACGGCTTTGAAGATTCGAAACTAATGCTTTCTTTTGCAAAAACTAATCCCGAAAACTATGAAACGTTACGGCAGTGTCATCAAAGTAAGACCCGAAAAACTCGAAGAATACAAACGCCTGCATTCCGCAGTCTGGCCTTCGGTACTCCAAACCATCAAGGATTGCAACATTCAGAATTATTCCATCTATTTCAAAGATTGTTTTTTGTTCAGCTATTACGAATATACCGGCACAGACTATCAGGCTGATATGGAAAAAATGGCTGCCGATCCCGAAACACAGCGCTGGTGGACGCATTGTGAGCCCTGCCAGGAACCGCTCGAAACCCGTGCTCCGGGTGAATGGTGGGCACAGATGGAAGAATATTTCCACCTCGATTAAGCAGCCTTAAGCCTGGTGACTGACAAAACTAGTTGCGGTAAGGGCAATTGTGTGAACTGCAGACGGAGCACCGGTGCTTTTCCCTTTTTAATTTTTTACCCAAAGGGATGATGCCGCTCAGCGACTTTTGGGGCAGCATCAGCATGGATTGATTCAGGCGTATGCCGCAACAATTCCCCGGCAGGAGGCTGAACAAGGCAGCCTGTTCTGTCAGTGGCCAGCCGCAATCGCCCGGGCTGATGGCATAGCCCGCATGTAAATCCTCACCGAGGCATTCTTTTTCCAACTCCCGGTAAAGGAGCTCCAGGGTTTTTTCTACGGCAATAGTGCCCAGCAGATCGGCAAAAAAAGCTTTGATGTTGTCTCCCTGTTTTAAATAAGACCCATAGAGTTCTCCGGCCTCTGCTCCGGCGGTGCAGACAAAAACGGCTATTTTTTCTGTTTCCAGCAGTTTTGTGCTAAGTAAAGCACCTAAATGCAAATCCGGGACTTCCTGCTTTTGTGAATCTACGTCCGGAGATGACCGGTTTATAATCCGGTACGCTGCTTTGGGTTGCAGGAATGTTGCAGCAAGGGCGATCACTTGTTCAATTTCCTCAGCAAAGACTTCTGATTCGTTTTTGCCCCGGGAGAGCTTTTCGGTAAAATCAGCCAAAGTAATATTCAGAGAACTGGCTGTAAAGTCATAGCTGCGGATTGAAAGCGTATTATTCCCTGCAGTGCATTCTTTTTCTCCTGCAGTGCATTCTTTTTCCCCGGTTGTGAGTATCGCTTTGCCAGGCTCTTTCATCAGTTAAAAATCTACCAAAAGTGATACATTCAGCTGCCTGCCGGTCAGGTAATTGGGTATAGCCCATTCCTGGCCTGCCACGTCGGTAATCCAGTAATACGAATTGGTGTTGTTGATGCCAAAGAGATTGAAACAATCCAGTCCGATCCAAATGTTTTCGATATGACTGAAAAACCCTTTATTCATAAAGGCATCCCTTGTCCGATTCAAAACTCGCGAAAAGCCTATATCCACCCGCCTGTAAGGCGACATGCGCAAGGTGGCGTAGCTCCTGTCCATCGAGGGAGGGCCAAAAGAAAGCCCGTCGGCCCAAACCAGTTTCAGGCTCATGGAATAGCTTGGATTGCGGGGCAAATAATCCCTGAAGTAAAGAGAAACGTTGTAGCGTTGTTCGTTGGGCCTTGCCACGGTATAATTGCCTATGGTTTCTTTGCTGTCCATCAGCGAGAGGCTGATCCAGGAATCTGTCCCCGGCACAAATTCGCCAAAGAGTTTAAAATCGAGCCCGGTGGCATGTCCGTATGCCATATTTTTTCCGTAATAGCGGATGCGGACATTGTCCACGGTATAGGGAATAATGTTTTTCAAGTCTTTGTAATAGGCTTCGGCGGTCAGCTTAAAGGGGCGGTCCCAGGCTACAAAGTGATAATCCATCCCCAGTACTGCCTGCCAGGAGCGCTGGGCCCTGATGGAGCGGTTAAGCACGACTTCGCTCAAGCCGTTAACGGTCACCGTATCGCGCAGCTCTTTGTAAAAGGGAGCCTGATAATAGAGCCCGCCGGACAGCCTGAAGCTGAAGTCTTTTTCCCAGGCAGGCAAAAAGCCCATGGAGACTCTGGGGCTAAGCAATAGTTCGCGGTTGAAAGTCCAGTAATTCAAGCGCAAGCCTCCGTTGATAGTGAACAAGCCCCCTTTGATGCGGGTTTTCCAGGTATCCTGCAAGTAGCCCGTAAAGCGATGGCTGTTCATTTGAACCTTCGACAGCAGGTTGTTGGCTAAAAGTATCTGCCTGTCGCTGTAGGGTAGCGAATAACCGGCAGAATCGCGCAATTCCCATTCCCTCAGTTGGTCGTCGATGTTTTCGAGTTGCCAGCCCAGGCCCCATTTGATTTCATGTCGCAATGGACGCCACACGCCGCGATGCGATACGTTCAGTACCTTAGCCGCCAGTCGGTTGCGGGCATGTTCATGAAAAAGACCGGTACCCAGTATGGTAGTATTGGCGGTGTCGGCCTGATTGTTTTTGATGGGAGTATCGCTCAGATAATATTCCCCCATGATGTCGTAGTTTTCTTCTTCGTCGGTCCGAAAGAGCGAAGTACTGAGGCTGAGGCTGAGGTTGCGCTGAGGCTTGTGTTCCAGGTTGAGAGCACCAAAAGCCGTGCGGAACAGGTCTTTCTCCTTGCCCTCGAAATAAACGTAAAATTCGTACTTATTGTTGAAAGTGCCGTATTTGGTTTTGCGGGTTTCTGGTACAAAATGGTAATTGTTCTGAGAAAAATTGCCCAGAAAGGAGAGTTCCCATTTGGGTGCCAGGGCATAGCTCATGTAGGTTTGGTAGTCCAAAAACGAAGGCCGGTATTCTCCCTTGGTATCGAGGGTGCCGAGCAGGTAGGCATTGGTCTTGTAGCGCATGCCGTGTATTTGCCTGAACTTGCCGTTTTTGGAGGCCTGACCCAGGAAGACATTGGCACCCAGCAGGCTTAGGGCCGCCGAACCTTCAAATTCTTCGGGCTTTTTGTAGCGTATATCCAGCACCGAGGCCATTTTGTCTCCGTACATGGCCTCAAATCCGCCGGCCGAGAACTTTACCTCGTCGGTCATTTGGGGATTCACAAAGCTCAGGCCTTCCTGCTGGCCGCTGCGAATCAGCAAGGGGCGGTAAACCTCCATGCCGTTTACGTACACCAGATTCTCGTCGTAGTTGCCACCCCTGACCGAATATTGGGAACTCAGTTCGTTGTTGGAGCTGACTCCTGCAAAAGTAACCAGCAAGGCTTCGATGCTGCCGCCCGTGGGGTCGGGCAGGAGGCGGATACCGGAAATGTCGACTTTTTCCAGGCTGCCTGTTCGTCTTTGCTGCCCGGTCACCACGGCCTCGTCCAGGGTTTTGGAACTGGCTGTCAGGGCGACGTTCAGCACCAGTTGATTGACTTCGACCGGGACGATGCGAACAGCGGCCTGATAAGACAGGCAACTGTAATACAGGATCAGGGTGTCCTGCCAGGGCAGTTCCAGCTCATAATAACCGTTTTGATCGCTGGCGGTACCTTTTTGGCTGTGTTGCTCAAAAATATTGACCAGTTCGATTGCCCGTTTATTGGCATCCATCACAAAACCCGTTAACTTGATTGTGTGATCCCGGGCAACGGCCGGAAGCCATCCCGACACCAATACAGCAAGGAAGAAAAGCAGGTATCTAAACTGCATTAAAGGTCGAATTTTAGGGCAAATGTACTCGAAATCTACGGAATAAAACGTACTTTTGCCTTCGTTTATTGTAATTGCTATGGATAACTTTATCGACTTAGTGCGTCAACGCAGAAGCACCCGCAAATTTATGGAAACCTCTGTCAGCCCCGACCTGGTGGCCGAACTGATGCGGGCGGCTTTGATGTCGCCTTCTTCCAAAAGGGCCAATCCCTGGGAGTTCATATTGGTAGACGATGCCGGGATGCTCAAAAACTTATCACAGAGCAAAAAGAACGGCAGCGCATTTATCGAAGGAGCTTCGCTGGGTATAGTAGTCATCGCGGACAAAACACAGTCGGATGTATGGATAGAGGATGCTTCCATCGCGGCCCTGATTATTCAGTTGCAGGCCGAAAGCCTGGGACTGGGTTCCTGCTGGGTGCAAATCAGAAATCGCCGCGATGCTCAGGACAGGGACAGCGAAGAGTATGTACGTGAATTGTTGGGTATACCCGAACAATACGGGGTCTTATGCATCCTGGCTTTGGGCATGAAGGCTGAACAACGAAAAGCCTTTGACGAGTCAAAGCTGCAGTGGGAAAAACTGCATCTGGGACATTATAAAAAATAGTATGAGGATTTGTTTACTGGGCGCAGGCAACGTTGCCGTTCATTTGGGTAAACAGCTGCAGGCAGCAGGTTACACTCTCGTACAGGTGTATAGCCGTACTGAGTCTTCTGCCCGCAGTCTGGCTCAGGCTTTGGGCTGTGCATGGACAAACAGTTTGCAGTCGCTCGGTATGGCCGATTATTACCTCTGCGCCCTCAAAGACGACGCCTTGCCCGGCGCCCTGAAACAGATTCCCTCTTTTCCCGGTATTTGGCTGCATACCTCCGGCAGCCTGGGGCTCGAGGTCTTTGAACCGTATACCCGGAAATGCGGAGTGTTGTATCCCTTGCAAACCTTCAGCAGGCAGCGGGAACTGAATTTGAACAAGGTACCTTTCTTTATCGAAAGCCTCAGTCCTGAACTGCTCGTCGAGATTCATTCAATGGCAGAAAAACTGAGTGAGCGGGTGTACGAACTCGATACTGCCAGACGCAGCTATTTGCATCTGGCGGCAGTCTTTGCCTGCAATTTCAGCAACCATTTATATACCCTGGCTGCCGAAATTCTTCAGGAACAGGGCTTATCGTTTGAACTGCTGCTGCCCCTGATCGATGAAACTGCCGGCAAAGTACACGAACAATCCCCCAAAGAAGCTCAAACCGGCCCTGCCCTCAGGATGGACCGCAACATAACGGACAAACATTTAGCCATGCTGCAGTCGGAGCCCGAACGCGCCGAGCTCTACAGCTTGCTGAGCGAAAGTATATTTAAAAGCAACAAACAAGTATGAGCAACATCAATTACGATTTAAGCATAATAAAAGCGGTGATATTTGACGTGGACGGAGTCTTATCGAAAAACACCATAACCATGCATATATCGGGGGAGCCTATGCGCACCATAAACATCAAAGACGGTTACGCTCTGCAACTGGCCGTTCGAAAAGGCCTGAAAGTAGTCATTCTTACCGGAGGGCGTACGACAGCCGTGCAAAAACGTTTCGAACTCCTGGGAATCGAATGTATCTATATGGGTTCCAGCGACAAAAAACAAGACTACGCCCATTTTTTGGAAATGAGCAAATTGAAGCCCGAAGAAATTGCTTATATGGGCGACGACATCCCCGATTATGAAGTGATGAAGCAGGTTGGCCTGCCTTGCTGCCCTTCCGATGCTGCTCCCGAAATCAGGGCAATAGCGCGTTATGTTTCTGCTTACAGGGGCGGAGAAGGTTGCGGCCGTGATCTGCTGGAGCAAATCCTCAAAGTGCAGGGCCATTGGATGAGTGATGGTGCTTTAGGCTGGTAAGATGATTACAGATAAGTTCCCTTACAAACTGGTATTGGCTTCGAATTCTCCCAGAAGGCGCGATTTGTTAGCCGGGCTGGGCCTGCCCTTCGAGTTCAGAATTCCGCCCGAAGGCGACGAAAGCTATCCTCCGGATCTTCGGGCCGAAGAGATTCCCTTATTTCTTGCCCGTGCCAAGGCCGAAGCCTGTCGTGGTTTGATGGCTGCCGGCGAATTGTTTATAACAGCCGATACGATTGTCTGGCACCAGGACAAAGTTTTCGGCAAACCCCGTCACAAACAAGAAGCTGTGGAAATGCTGAGGGCTTTGTCCGGAAGCAGCCATCAGGTGTTTACTGCCGTCTGCCTCACTACTCAGCAGGCTCAACGCAGCTTTTGTTCTTCGTCCCAGGTACGTTTTTGTCGTCTGGAAGAAGAGGAAATCCGCTGGTATGTGGAGCATTATTCTCCGCTTGACAAAGCCGGAGCCTACGGCATTCAGGAATGGATAGGCTATGTAGGTGTGGAATACATAAGGGGTTCCTATTTTAACGTAATGGGTTTACCTGTGCATCGTTTATACCGGGAACTCCTGGTTTTTGGTTCTCAGGCAGCCGGACGGACGGAATGACAGAAATGTATTATCTTTGTCCCCGTTTTTACAAGGATGTTTTCCTGTTTTAAGAAATAGTATATGGCATTGATCAAAACAATAGGCGTGCTGACTTCGGGAGGAGACGCTCCCGGCATGAACGCCGCCCTGAGAGCCGTTACCCGTTCGGCTATTTTTAACGGGTTGAGAGTAAAGGCAATATACCGGGGCTTTAAAGGATTGATTACAGGCGAAATCGCTGAATTCAAAACCCAAAACGTCAGCAATATCATACAGCAGGGGGGCACTATTATTAAAACCGCCCGCTGTCAGGAATTTCATACCCCCGAAGGCCGCCGTATAGCCTACGAGCGTTTACACGAAGAAGAAATTGACGCCCTGATAGTTATCGGAGGAGACGGCACGCTGACGGGAGCCCGGATTTTTGCTTCCGAGTTTGACTTTCCCATCATTGGTGTCCCCGGCACCATTGACAACGATATTTTCGGTACCGACAGCACCATAGGCTATGATACCGCGCTGAACACCATACTGGATGCCGTGGACAAGATTCGCGACACAGCCTCCTCGCACGACCGTCTGTTCTTTATCGAAGTGATGGGGCGCGATGCCGGTTTTCTGGCCCTGAACGGAGCCATCGCCTCGGGAGCTGAGGCAGCCATTATTCCCGAAATCACTACCGAAGTCGACCAGTTGGAAGAATTGATCAAGTCGGGTTTCCGCAAATCAAAAAACAGCAGTATAGTGCTGGTGGCCGAGAGCGAGATCACCGGAGGCGCCATGCATTACGCCGAGCGTGTCAAAAACGAGTACCCCGGTTACGATGTGCGGGTGGTTATTCTGGGGCATGTGCAGCGCGGTGGCTCTCCCACAGCTTACGACCGCATTCTGGCCAGCCGTATGGGCAATGCTGCCGTAGAGGCCATCATCGACGGCCAACGCAATATTATGATGGGCATTGACGACGATCAGATAGTGGCAGTACCGTTCTCCAAAGCCATCAAAAACGATAAACCTCTGGACCGGGAATTGCTCAAAGTGCTCAGGACTCTTTCCATCTGAGCCGGCTCAGAAAGTAGTCAAAGCGCCCTGCAGACTCTCGCTGATCCAGGTTTGCACTTTCCCCTCGCTGTCGGAATAAATAAAGTAGGCTTCCAGCCCGGGCAGGCTGTCGGTCAAAGCGCAGGCTTTTTCCAGCCCCATCACCATGAAAGCCGTGGCATAGGCATCTGCCGTCAGGGCGTTTGAGGCTACGACAGTGGCACTGAGTATATTCTGCTGAATGGGTTTTCCGCTGCGGGGATCGATGGTATGGGCCAGTTTCTGATCACGGAATTTGTAGAAGTTCCGGTAATTGCCCGAAGTCGCCAGGCCTTTGCCGGTCAGGGCAAGAGCTGCCTGCAATTCCCTTTCCACAGCCAGAGAATCGTCCAGAGGTTTGTCGATACCCACTTTCCATAACAGGCCTTTGGGATTGTGGCCTGCCATGCGTATCTCGCCTCCGATTTCGACCAAATAATCTTCGATGCCGGCTTGTTCCAGCCTTTCGGCAATAATATCGCAGGCGTAACCCTTGGCAATGGCCGAAGCATCCAGTTTGACCCTGGCGTCGGCTTTGCTCAGTTTGAAACCTACAAGCCGCAATTTATCGTAGCCCACAAATTGCATCAGGCTGTCGATGTTAAGGCTGCCCGGCGACTTGCGTTGTGTAGTACCAAAGCCCCAGGCATCGACCAGCGGAGCCACTGTCATATCGAAGGCTCCCTCTGTTATTTGTGAAATTTTTAATGCTTCGTTCAGGAGATGAACCACCCGGGGATCGCCCGAAAGATCGATGGCCAGGGTATCACCGCGATTGATGCGACTGATGGTGGATTCAGGATTGAACATAGACAGAGAAGCATCGAAAGCTTCCAGTTCCTGCCGGATAGTGGCATGTAAATCTTTAGCAGAGGTATAGCTGATGTGATAACTGGTATTGAAAATAAAACCCTGATTGCGCTGAAAGACCGTTTTGTCTTTGCAGGAAACGAGCATCAACAACAGAATAGGGAAAAATAACCGGGTTTTCATACTAATGCAATTAATCTGGTACGAGGGCTTAGAGTTGCCTGCGTGTTTTTGTCCTGAAATCGGGCAGGCGGCAATAAAGATGCAGCAGTAAATCGTAGTTGGGTTTTTGATTGAGTCCGTAGCCCGGAATGTAAGGCGGAACAGAATGTGCTCCGTTCCAGACTTTTAGGGTGGTTTTCATTCTGCCCGACCAGCCCAGCGATACAGGCCCGAAAAGTTGAATACGCAAGCCCGCCAGCAGTTCCCCCCAAACAGCCCCGGCATGTTCGTCGGGAAAGTCCTTCGCATAGCCCCCGTTCCAGTAAGTGTCACCGAAGATACAGCCGCCTATCGAATAATCAAAAGAACAATATCCCAGCCGGGCACCAACAAAAAACTGATTCTCGGCGTTGGGGCCTTCCGTGGCCAAAGGCAGGTTAATTCCCACTTTGTAATAGATGGCTTTGGTGTCGAAACGGGTTTGCTCCGGGTTCGTAAGTTTTGCCTGAGCATAGCCCAGTTCAATAAGCGGGAAAAAACGGTTCAGCAAATTAACATCCAACTGTACGGAACTTCCCCAGGTGGCAGAAAAAAAACTCTTGACAGGCTCCACCAGGCTGATACCCAACTGAGTGCCGTGATAAAGGACAGAATCCTTAGCTGCCTTGGGCCTGGTTTGTGCCAGGGCAGTCAGGCTGATTGCGCTGAAAATCAGGAGGCTATAAATATATTTTGACATGTTCTGTAACTGCGTTCTTGATTTCCGGGTTCACAATACGGACTGAATCGATAAAGCCTGCTCCGCCCGGCCGGGCATCAAACAGGGTATGCAGTACTATACAGCCGCATTCCATAGAAATGAACCAGTCGTTGTTAGTGTGCGATAAACGCAGGCTGTCGCGAAACACAGTGGAGGACTGTTCAATTTCGATGATAAAAACGCTTTCCAGCGCATCGGAACGCAGCGGAAGGGCAAGTTTCGAGAGCGTTTTATTGTCATATATCAGGGAATCACTGCCCAGGCCTCTTACGCTGACTTTTTCGATGCTGCCGGCTTTGCCGGTTTCGGCTGAGTAAAAGCCGCAGTAGGCCATCACCTCTTTCGATTCGTAGCAGTTGGTGTTGCTGACGCAGGCTTGCAAAAACAGCGACAAAAGCAGCAATGCAAGCGACAGGCTAAAGTTCCTGGTCAACGATGTAGTTGTTGCGTTCCGAAGCATTGCGTGAAATCATTTCGGCCAGGAAACCGGCCAGGAACAATTGAGTTCCCAGCAAAATACAGGTCAGGGCCAGATAGAAATAAGAGATGTCGGTAATCAGGCGGAAAGGGATGCCCTGATTGAGCATGGAAATTTTCATAGCTCCAAGCACCACAATGGCTACAAAACCCAACAAAAAGAGCAAGCTGCCCATCAAGCCAAAAAAATGCATGGGCCGTTTGCCGAAATGGGAGAGAAACCACAGGGTCATCAGGTCGAGATAGCCGTGGGCAAAACGGTTCAGCCCAAATTTGGACTGTCCGAACTGGCGCTTATGATGCTGTACCACTTTTTCGCCAATTTTGTTGTATCCGGCGTTTTTGGCCAGGTAGGGGATGTAGCGGTGCATTTCGCCGTAGACTTCGATGTTTTTTACCACATCCCTGCGATAGGCTTTCAGCCCGCAATTCATGTCGTGCAACTTAATGCCGGTAATCTTACGGGCGGTGGCATTGTAAATTTTTGAAGGCAGATTCTTGCCCACTTTGGAATCGTAGCGTTTCTTTTTCCAACCCGAAACCAAGTCGTAATTTCCTTCTATGAGCATACGGTACATTTCGGGGAGCTCCTCGGGACTGTCCTGTAAATCGGCGTCCATAGTAAAAACCACCTCCCCCTCGGCTTTATTGAAGCCACAGTACAGAGCCGGTGACTTACCATAATTACGCCTGAATTTCAGAGCCCTGATAAGCTCCGGATGAGCCGCTTTGAGCTCGGTAATAACCTGCCAGGAGGCGTCTTTGGAGCCGTCGTCCACAAAGATAACCTCGAAGCTGAACCTGTTTTGTTCCATCACCGCCTGTATGCGCTTAAACAGCTCAGGCAGGGATTCTGCTTCGTTATACAAAGGAATAACTATACTGATGTCCATAATCGCGTTTTTAAGCCTGTTTTAATTTTCCAGAAGATCCCTGCGCACGGCAAAAGGACTGAGGATCAAAAACAAAAGAGCACCGCCAATAATGTAAAACCAAATATAACTGAATACAAACTGTATGGAGCTGGGTACCCCGAAATTAATCAGGGTGTCGAGTTGTTCCTGAGGATAGTTCATTTGTTCAAGCATCATAAGTGCCTGATTGTAATTGTCTTTGATGTAGTCAGGTTGTATCACTTCGAAATGCAGATAATGAACCACGGCCATTATTAGGGAAGCAAACACAAACATCCACAGGCCAAAGCTCCAGGCCTGGCTGTAACGTATATAACCTCCCAAAGCCCTGTTACGGTAATTCCTGACCAGAAATACGCAAAAGAAGGGCAGGCCTATCCAGCCCAGCACCGGAATAACCTTAGAAAGGGCTCCCTGCGGGAAGATGATGCCCCAGAGATAAAACAAGGCGATGTACAAACCCAGGTATAAACCGTAATGGGCAGCATACTTGTATTTTTCGAGAAAAGGATTGGGTGTTTGTTCCATAATAGATTAAATCTTTGGACAAAAATACAATTTTTTTGGCAGAGTGTTTGCCGTGAAGCAAAAAACCTGTACTTTTGCAGCCGGGGAAAGTCCTATACGGCCAGCTCCCTGCGAATCCCCCCAGGGCCTGACCGCAGCAAGGGTAGTTTGGTTGTAGCGGCGCGATATAGTAAGCTTTCCCTTTTGCCTCTTTAGCTCAGTTGGCCAGAGCACGTGATTTGTAATCTCGGGGTCGTTGGTTCGAATCCGACAAGAGGCTCAATCAAGAGGTCGGCTAAAAAGCAATTTTTAGCCGACCTCTTATTTCTTCCCGATGATTACCTGACCTTGTCAGCAGAAACTGAATGGGCAGAAAAAAGAGGATGGCTTTACAGTCACCCTAGTCTCTATTCCTTCTTTACAATTTTGAATACTTTGGTCTTATGGTTGGCACTGACCCTGAGCAAGTACAAGCCGGCCGGGTAATTGTTCAGATCGACTAGGCAGTCGGGTGCAGGGTTTTCGAGGCTTTCCATGAGTTTGCCGGTCAGGCTGAGGATTTCCACCTTGATTGGGTCTGTGGCCGCTTCGCAGCTGATGCGATAGATAGGATGGTTGTCGCTTTGAATAAGCCGGAATTCAGCGCTTGTTGCCGAGGGTAGGGCTGAGGCAGCCTGTACTGTCAGGATACCTTCGTTGATACGGCTGAGGTCCCACTCCAAACCTTCGCCGGGAACGGCAGGTTCAATGGCTTCGAAAGCGCCGCTTACTGTACCGCCGGCCGTGAAGAGCGCTAAACTGCGGCCTTCTTTCAGGTCTGCTCCCTGAATTTGCAGTTCCAGGGTTCCGTTCAGGCTGATGTTTCCGTCAACGGTCAGTTTGTCGCAGTAGAGCAGGCGTTGCTTAAATACCATGCGGCTGCCCGGGTTCATCGTCAGGTTTCGGCCTAATTTTAGCGTGCTGCCTACGTTGGTGGGGGAACCTGCTGCGAGGATGCCTCCTTCCAGCACCTGTACCGTACCGGCGATGCTGCCCCGTCCGGTCAGTGTGGCTCCGGAACGCACCGTAACGTTGCCCGTGCCGGTGGCACTTCCTGAGCTATTGCTCACGATTAGGCTGCCTTGTTGAACAATGGTACCGCCGGTGTATTCGTTGGCTCCTCGCAGATCGAGTTCACCACTACCTTGTTTGGTAAGGCGTCCGCCTCCGCTACTGATGGTTCCGCTGAAAACGGTGGAGGTATTTTTACTACCGATGACCAGACTGTTGCGGCCCGAAATAGTTCCTGTACCGCTCAAGGCTCCCAAAGTAAATGTTTGAGCCGTAGAAGATTCGCTGCTGCCGTTGGAAGCTGCCATTAGGTAGGTGCCGTCGCCCAGATTGACTTCTGCCAGAGGCAGATTGCGGGCTGCGGCGTTGTTGAGGCGAACATCACGGCCGACAAAATCAATGCGGCCGCTAAAGGCAGACCAGTCGCCGTTGAGGTCGGAACGCACATAGGGAATGTAAACGACCAGGCGTCCCGATCCCGTAAGTTTTGACGTGATGCCCCAGCGCGAGGGCAAATCCCAGTAGGCGGTTTTCCCTTCGGGAACTTCGATTTCGTTTCTAAAATTGTCGGTGTCGGAAGTTGTATTTATGTTGTGCATACGGAAAATACCGCCCTCGAGGCGTATTTTGGCGGAACCCATGGAATAACGGTTGGCATGGGAGGAACCCAGCAAAAGCAGGCCGTCTTTCAAAATTACCCGGCCGAAAGTATTGCTGCCCTGCAAAGTAAGGCTGCCTTTCCCTTTAACAATCAGGGTAGTGTTGGCTCCGCTCATGTTGCCGCTGATCAGCACACTGTTGTTGGATGCGGGATTGTTTATTGTCAGGGTGTCTACCACCTGCATATGCCGGTTGGTCGACATCTGGGACCTGGTTTGCAGGGTGGCATTGCGCATAATCCAGTTTTGGCTGCTGTTGGAAGAGGCCCCTATGGAACTGGGCAGGCCACCGTCTTTGAGAGAGGCCACTTCGAGTATGCCGTTCTCTATAATCACAGGCCCGGTAAAACTGTTGTCGGTGTTTTGTATGGACAACAGGCCCCCGCCGCTTTTGCTCAGTCCGCCCTCGCCGCTGACGACTCCCCTACCGCTCAGACTGAAGGCTTCTTCGTTTTCGAACATCAGTTGTCCCACCGGCATGGTTTCGTTGATCACAATTTGTTTGTAAACAGCCGCGTCTGTAAAACGGACACTGTCGCCGGGCACAAAGATCGAAGCTCCGTTTTGCCAGTTGAAATTGGGAGTGGCAAAGTCCCAGGTGTTGTTTTCGTTACCCATCCAAAGAACCGAGGCCGGTTCGCGCGAAGATTTGATTTTCAGCGTAATGCTGTGTTCTGCTATATTAAGGTCGTAAGGAAGGCCTTCCAGTCCGAATAGCCTGAAATCTCCCTTTTTAGCGTTGGTGCTGCCGCTGAAAGTAATCAGGGTCATTTCCTGTTCTTTGGGCAGTTCCCCCGCGGCTTGAATAATCAGGCTGTTTTCGCTGCCGCTTAGCAACAGGTCGCCCTGAATCTGCAGCAGGTCGCAAGCCTCTTCGCTGATATCGAAAGCCAGGTTGTTGCGACCTCTCAGGGACAGATTGCCCAGAATATTCAAGGTGTCGGGCCTGCCGGCAAAGCCCGGTTCTATGCGGCCGCCTTCCCGGTTGAGCCCTTGTTCCAGAACTACTCCTCCTTTTAGCACCCCGCGACCCCCCAACACCCCGCGGGCATCGATCTGCACGGGACTGTCCAGACTGCCGTCCAGCCAGAGCCTGCCTTCCGAAATTCTGGTGCTTCCCGTGTAATCGTGTTGTCCGCGCAGAACGATATCGCCTTGCATGGATTTGATGAGCCGGGTGCTGCCGGTAATTTTTCCACTGCCCTCCAGCGTGTAATCGGCATCCTTAGGATTCATGAGGTAGAGCACCGATGGTGAAAAGTTTCCTTCGATGTTGAAAGTGTCGTTGCCTCCCCTCAGGTCGAACATGACCGACTTGCCGTCGGCATAGTCGGCCGCCTGCTCCTCACGGTCCATCCAGCCGGACCCCGAGTAGTAGAGATCGGCCTGTTGTACCGGAGCTATAGGTGGTTTGGGCATGTCAGCGGCCATGTAAAAATCCACGTCGGGAGTTTGGTAGTAGCCTTTGGCCGTAGTTTGCAGGCGGTAGGCCGGGTTCTGCATCAGGTGGTAGATGCGATGATTGGTTTGCTCCCAGGTAGATAGCACCACAAATCCGGTCCAATCGCTCCGCACGCAGATCAGTTCCTCGCGCCAGTCGCCCAGCATATCGCCCCAAAAAGCCGCCCTTCCGGCGTTGATCGATTTAAAATAATAGGGTATGTATTCGTTGTATAAATTGGGTTGATCCCGGTAAAACGATTTATTCGACGGATTGTATACGTGAAAAGCCAGATTGGGACCGCCGCTGCCTATGCCGCTGATTTCCCAGCGAGCCAGGCCGGGCCCCCACCACAAAGCTTCGGAGGGGAAAGTACCGGCGGCTCCTTCTATCAGATCGCCCTTGCAGTCGTACATAGCGTTGCCGTTCATGGTCGACCAGTACTGCATCCCCCTGCACGTAACATCGAAAGCTCCGCAAATACCCCGGCCCACATCGCCCACGGCCGATTGGTAGTTACCTTTGATGATTGCACCGGTGGCTGCATCGAACAGGCCCATACCCAAGGTTTTGGGATTGTTTTGCTGGATGATGAAATGTTCCAGCCCGGGGCGGTCGGGGTCGATGTCGGCCAGGCAATGTCGGTCGCCGTGAACGGCGTCCTGATGGCGGTTCAAAATCGTTCCGTCGTGCTTGAGCACATAACCTCCTTCTACAAAATTATCGCGTCCGTCACCGTCCACATCGGCTGCCCTGACCTGGTGAAATTCGGCCTGATTAGGCCAGAAGCGGTAGGCCCAGTCCTTGATTAGCTTGTTGTTGCGATAGCTAAAGGCAGCGTGGGCTCCGTAAAACCAGCCGTTCTCAGCCCGGTTTTTGTACATATATACCAACGAGGGACGAATGCCGTCGAGGTAATTGATAATGAAATGGCCTCCGATGTCTTTCCAGTTGTCGGTGCGTTGATTGCGCAGTTCTGCATAAAAAGGCAGATCCACTTTGTCGATGAGCAGGCCGGTTTCGCCGTTGACGACGGCTATCCACTGGGGAGCGGGTCCGGCTATAGTCCGGTAGTCCGTCACCTGGCCGTTGCTGCCTTTGATGACTGTTCCATCGGCAAAGGTGGTGCCTTCGCTGACGGCCATCAGCACTTCGGCCTTGCCGTCGCCGTCCATATCGTAGGCAGTCACCATGTCGTCGTGTCCCGAGCAGATCTTGATATTGGGTCCCATGTCGATGCGCCACAAAAAGACGCCTTCGCTGCTGTAAGCTTCCACTTTGGGATAGGGATAACCGGCAGTAGCCTCGCCGCCGTCTTCCATCATGGAAGCTCCGTAATCCTGACGGTCTATCACATAATCGTACGCACCGTCGCCGTTTAAGTCGGCCGGCCAGCAAAATTTCATAGCCATTTTGGGATGGCCATCGGGCAGGGGTTCGAAATCAAAATCCCGGACGATGCGGTGTATTCCACTGTTTTGAGGCAGAGTGAAGCTGCCCGCTTCGTCTTTTTCCACTCCCTCGAGGACGGATTTGACTACAAAAGTATAGGCGGACGCACTTGTAGACAGATTAGCCGTATAGTTGGTGCTTCCGGTAACCGGGTTGCTGTTGAGTTTGGTCAATGCCCCTTCGGCCGAGGTTTTGTAGTAAAGGTTGTAGGCTATTTCGTCGGGATCGGTAGCAAAATGCCGCCATGACAGATAAATAGTGTTGGCCGATTTGGGTATGGCCACGATACCGCGATCCGGAGAGTCCACTCTGCGTTGAGCCAATGTGCCCGGCAGGAAAAGAAGGATAAAAACAAGACAGAGCAAGGTTTTCCCGGCAATGAGTCCCCGGCCGGTGGCGTCGTTATAAAAACATACCATGGTCTTTGTGAAAGATAAAATCTGTCGCAAAGATAATTAAAAAGCGAATTTATATACATAGACATACAAAACAGGGAGAGCATCGGGAAATTTTGACTATTTTTGCTCATCGCAAAAAAGAGTATTATGCAATTGATAGATCGATTTCTGCGTTACGTCAAGATGGATACCCAGTCTGACGACGCTACCAATTTGGTTCCCAGTACCCCTTCACAAATGGAATTTGCAAAAAAACTGGCCGAAGAACTCCGTCAAATCGGTTTGCAAGAGGTCAGCCTCGACAAAAATGCCTATGTAATGGCCACCTTGCCGGCCAATACCGATAAAGTCCGCCCGGTGATCGGTTTCATTGCCCATATGGATACCAGTCCCGATATGCCGGGGCGCAAGGTGCAACCTCAGATCGTTCGAAAATACAACGGCCAGGACATTGTCCTTAATGCTAAAGAAAACATTGTGTTGTCTCCGCAACAATTTCCCGAGCTTCTCCATTACATCGGTCAGGATCTCATCTGCACTAACGGACTTACTTTGCTTGGAGCGGACGACAAGGCCGGCATTGCCGAAATCGTCACGGCTATGGAGTATTTGCTGGCACATCCCGAAATTAAACACGGTAAAATCCGACTGGGCTTTACTCCCGACGAAGAAATAGGCCGGGGTGCCGATCATTTTGACGTGAAAGCTTTCGGCGCCGATTTTGCTTACACCCTCGATGGGGGAGAAATAGGAGAGTTGGAATTCGAAAATTTCAACGCGGCTTCTGCCAAAGTCCGGATCAAGGGCTTAAACGTGCATCCGGGTTATGCTAAACACAAAATGCGCAATGCCTGTCGCATAGCCCAGCAATTTGTATCCATGTTGCCCCGGCACGAAACTCCCGAACATACCGAGGGTTACGAAGGTTTTTACCACCTTACCGCCATGCAGGGCACCGTGGAAGAGGCCACTCTGGACTACATCATACGTGACCACGACCGCGACCGTTTTGAACGCAGGAAAAAGGAAATGCAGCACCTGGTCAATAAAATCAATCAGGAATTTGGTGAAGGTACTGCTACTCTGACGCTCAAAGACCAATACTACAACATGCGCGAAAAGATCGATCCCGACAATATGCATGTGGTGCAGTTGGCCATAGACGCCATGAAGGCAGTGGGCGTGGAACCTAAGATTAAACCCATACGGGGAGGCACCGACGGAGCCCGCTTGTCTTATATGGGCTTGCCTTGTCCCAATATTTTTGCCGGCGGTCTGAATTTCCACGGTCGCTACGAATTTATCCCCATCCCCTCCATGCGCAAAGCTATGGAAGTGGTGGTTAAAATTGCCGAAATCAATTGCAACTAATTTTTTTCTCAGCATGAAAACAACTCCTTTTACAGACATCCACCTGGGGCTCAAAGCCAAAATGCATGAATTTGCCGGTTACAATATGCCCATTGAATATACCGGTATCCTGCCCGAACATCTTTGTGTTTGCGAGGGTGTGGGCGTGTTCGATGTTTCCCATATGGGAGAATTCGCCGTCAGCGGGCCCAGGGCACTGGACTTCCTTCAGCAAGTTTGCTCCAACGACGTGTCGGTATTGACCGATGGCCAGGCTCAGTACAATTATTTCCCCAACGAGCAAGGCGGCATAGTGGATGACTTGTTGGTGTATCGCATAAACAAGAACGAATACCTGCTGGTGGTGAATGCCTCCAACATCGAAAAGGACTGGGATTGGTGTTGTTCGCACAATCAGAGCGGCGCCAAACTCGAAAACCTCTCCAACCGCACTGCCCAGCTGGCCATCCAAGGCCCAAAAGCATTGGATGTGTTGCAAAAATTAAGTCCGGTCGATCTCAAAGCCATTCCTTATTATCATTTTACTTATGGCAAGATGGCCGGTATAGATCAGGTCTTGATATCCAATACAGGCTATACGGGCGCCGGCGGTTTTGAACTCTATTTCAAGCCCGAAGACGGATTGAAACTCTGGGAAGCCATTTTTGAAGCCGGAGCCGAATACGGCATTCAGCCCATTGGTCTGGGCGCACGCGACACCCTGAGGCTCGAAATGGGTTTTTGCCTGTACGGCAACGAAATCGACGATACCACCAGTCCGTTCGAAGCCGGTTTGGGTTGGATTACCAAATTTTTGCCCGGCAAAAACTTCCCCGGTAGGGCGATTTTGGAAAAACAAAAGCAAGAAGGAGTAAATCAAAAACTCTGCGGTCTGGAAATGATCGATAAGGGGATTGCCAGGCAAGGCTATGAAGTGGTTGATGCTCAGGGTGAAGTCATAGGACGGGTGACCTCGGGTACCATATCGCCCATGCTTAAAACAGGCATAGCGCTGGCTTATGTGAAAACGCCCTTTACACAGCCCGGGACGGAGGTTTTTGTGCGCGTTCGCAATCGCGACCTCAAAGTCAAAGTGGTTAAGCTTCCTTTCAGAAAATAAAATCCGGCGCCGATGCTTGCTTGGCCGGGTTAAAGATAAAAAATCAAGTTTCGCCTACAAACTCAGCGTTCAGTCGGGGGGGGGGATAGGATCAATTCAGTGAAGGAATGAGCAATCGACGGCAAGCCGAGCTATAACAACGTTGTCCTGGATAAGATCAATTCAGTGAAGGAATGAGGGGATACATGCTCCAGACCTTGTATTTTTCGCCCAATTGCCGCAAGCATTTTTTCCACAGCGTGGAGCTCCTCGATTGGAAGATTTCTTTGAGGCCGATTTTGCCCACCAGCCAAGAATCGTCCCTGATTTCGGCTTCGAGCTGCCCTTCGACCCAGCCGGAATAACCCACAAAGAAACGGATCTTGTTTTTGGCTTCTTCGTCCAGGGCCAACAGGCTCAGCAATTGATTTAAATCTCCGTCCATATACAACTCGTCGCTGACCGCGATCGATCCCTTGATTTCGCTGCCCAGCGAGTGAACGTAAAACAAGCGTTTGGCTGCCACCGGGCCTCCCAGGTAAATAGGAATGTTGGGGATTCTCTCGTTGGTGCTGACCACTTCGTCCAGATTGAATCCTATAGGTTTGTTCAGTACAAAGCCCAAGTGTCCGTTCGGCCCACTTTCGCACATCAGCACCACGGAACGTTCAAAAGGTTCTCCGGCCAGAAAGGGTTCCGCTATCAGGATGCGTCCTTTTTCGGGCTTCAGTGCGTTGTGTTTGATGATAAGGTCCTGGATACGCATGACTTGAATCTTTTTCTTAGTTCAGCGGATGGTCTGCCCGGAATTTTTTAAGCCGGGATTCCAATTCTTCGTATTGATCGTCTTTGATAAACGAGGTACAAATCCTGAGGCCTTGCTGGTCACTGCCGGTGGTTTCGAGCGAGATGGCACTGATGCCGTAAAAAAGCAATTCTTTCATCAACTCTGCACCGCTCATGCCCGGGTAGCGCACCGTAAAATAAAACCCGTCGGCCAGGGCTTCGCCCAGGTCGTTGTCGTAGACAATTTCGAATTGATTCCCGAGCAGGAGTTTTTTTACTTTTTCGGCGCGTCGGCCGTATTCCCTCACTTCGTCCAAGAAGCGATATTCACCGTCGGAAGCCGCCTTCATCATGGCAGCCATAGCGTATTGGGCCGAATGACTGGTGCCCGACGACAGCGAATAGAGTACCCGGTTGACGAAAACGTTGCCGAATTCGCACACGCCGTATTGCTTTTTCAGGTCTGCGTAAGGGCGCTTATACAGTTTTTCGGAGAGGACGGCTACGCCTATGCGTTGTCCGGCGTAGCTGAAGGCTTTGGAAGCGGAGATCAGTAATATGTAATTGTCGGTGTATTTTGCTACGCTGGGCTGGAAGGGCGGTTCAAAAGGTCGCCCCAAATCCTGGCGGAAGTCCATGGCAAAATAGGCCAGGTCTTCGATAACGATGACATCGTATTTTTCGGCCAATTCCCCAATTATTTTCAATTCGCTGTCTTTCAGGCAGAACCAGGCCGGGTTATTGGGGTTGGAGTAGATCAGGGCCGAGGTTTTACCCAGGCTCAGGATGCTTTCGAGTTTTTCTCTCAGGGCTGCCCCCCGGTAGTGGTACACATCGAATGAATCGTAGGCGGTGTTGAGCACCACCAGTTGTTGCTTTTGTACCGGAAAGCCGGGGTCGATAAAGAGCAGGCGGTCTTTGCTGCGATTGCACTGACTGCAGGTGATAAAGGAGGTAAAGCTGCCCTGCATGGAGCCGGTGACGGGCACACAGCATTCGGCGGGCACATCCACATCTATAAATGCCTTAACAAAACGGGCGGCTTCCGCCTTGAGCTCCGGATGTCCGTCGAGCATGGGGTAGATGGAAGCTACGCCTTTTTGCAAGGCTGCTATTTCGGCTTCGACTCCTACTTTGGAGGGGGGAAGGCCGGGCACGCCCATTTCCATACGGACGTAGCGCTTGCCGCTGCGTTTTTCGGCTTGGTTCACCATAGAAACGACCTCTCGTATAGTGGCTTTGCCGAAATCGGGTAGATTATATTCGTCCAGAATATTCTGTACTATGACAGAATCGATGGGGGTATCTCGCTGTTGACTCATTTGCCTGAATGCTTTAATGCTTGAATGTCGGGGTTGTAGGTGTCTATCGTTCTTTCCCTGATCGGGATGGACAAAGGTATAGCAATTAGCCCGGAAATAAAAATGCAAAAAATCCCATCCTTTGCTTGCAGATTGATTTTATCTGCTTAACTTTGTGCCCGCAAATGATGATTTGCTTACCCGGTGTGGTAGTTCAGCTGGTTAGAATACCTGCCTGTCACGCAGGGGGTCGCGGGTTCGAGTCCCGTCCATACCGCAAAAAGCGACTTGAAAAAGTCGCTTTTTTTGTTTTCGGAACTCGCTCCGCACAACTCGTGTATTCTGCCCGATACGCTTGAAGACGGATTGAGATGCAAATCGGATTCTTGAATATAGATATTTGTATCTGATTTTCCATAGTCCGGACATATCCTTAATGCATCAATGATTGTTGTTTTACCTGAGTTGTTTTCTCCAATTATGATGTTTACTCCTTTGTTAAACAGTAGAGATATTTCATCGAACACCCTGAATTTTTTATGTTAAATTGTTTCATATACATACTGTACTGATTGTAAAGTGAATTTCAAAACAACTCCCTTGGATTAATCTTTAAAAACTCCTCATACGGGATTCCACCCGTGCCCACAAGTAACACTTTTTCCGGATGAAACTTCTCTGCAAATACTCCCATCCCGGTATTTTCCGCCTTCATTCCGCTTTTGACTTCAAGCCCGATTACTTTGTCTCCTTTTTCCAATATAAAATCCACTTCATGGTTGCCTTCGCGCCAATAATATAAATTGTATCTCTCCGGAATAGAATTATTTATCAAATGTGTTCCAACAGATGATTCGACGAGTCGCCCCCATAATTCAGGGTTAATAATCGCTTTCTCGTAGGCGTCATTGGCTTGAGAAGTAATTAACGCATTATTATACACTTGAAACTTTGGACTTGAACCGCGTTTACGGATAATATCTCCGGCGTATTTATCCAGCCCCCCTAATAATCCACAATCAGACAGTAATTTCAGGTAATTCGCTAATGTCGTCGTATTGCCTGCATCTTGAAGTTGACCTATTATTTTTGTATAAGAAAGAACTTGTCCGGAATATAGAGAACCAAGTTCAAACAATCGTTTCAGTAAAGCGGGCTTATTTACCCTTGTCAGCATTAAAATATCTTTTGAAATACTGGTTTCAATCAGCGAATCTTTAATATAATTTTTCCAGCGCTCTTCGTCGTCAATTAAAGTGGCTGACCCCGGATATCCCCCAAAGTACACATATTGTTCAATACTCCATCCAAACGCTTCCTGCATCTCGGTATAAGTCCAGTGACCTAAATACATTGTTTCAAATCTACCGGCCAAAGATTCAGTTAACCCTTGTTGAATTAATAAGCGTGATGAGCCCAATAAAATTACTTTTATGTTTGTTCTCTCTCGCGTATCCTTATCCCATTGTTGTTTTACAATCTCGCTCCAGTTATCTATTTTCTGGATTTCGTCAATAACAATTAAATACTCTGTTGCACCGGATACTTTAATTTGTAATCTGGCTGCCTCCCACAGTTGTGTCAGCCATACAGAATTGGTGACGGGAATAGCGTCTGCCGATTCATATAAATTGGGAACCGACAGTTGGGACAAGAGCTGGGTTATCATGGTAGTTTTTCCAACCTGGCGGGGGCCTAAGATAACTTGGATAAATTTCCGAGGCTCTTGAATTCTCTTCTTAACCGTCTCTAAATAGGATCTGTAAAACATACTTTTTTATTTTACTCAATATAGGTAGCAAATTTACTCAATACTTTGCCATATTCAAATATTTTTCCATGAACTTTTCACGATTATCGAAAGATATTTGGGAATGGAAACTATTGCATTGAGTTAGGTGTATCGGGGAAGTATGTCGGTAATTTTGGTCATATTATCGGCTATTCAGCAAATCTTCTAATTTCCAAGCGGAAATATGTTCTATCCCTTCATTGGTAGGTATCTTGTAATCGTCCATACTTACCACATACTTATCGAAGTTATCATCGATGAGTTTTAACGAACGGTATTCTCTCTCTATCGTGTGTTCTTCGGTAAGGCTAAGAGTTACTTGCAAATAGAGCCTTCTGTCGCCTTTTATTGCCACAAAATCGACTTCCGTGTTTTTTATTGTTCCCACATAAACCTGGTATCCTGCACGTCGCAAACTCAAATAAACGGCGTTCTCCAAAAGATAACCAATTCCGTAACCAAAGCCTGTATAAAGATAATTTCGGTAGCTTAAATCGTTCATATAGTATTTGCTGTTGCCTGAAATGGTGTCTTTGCCTTTTATGTTGTACCGCTCCACACGATGAACAAGAAATGAGCTTTCCAAATAACTAATGTACGATGAAAGCGTTTCGTAGTTTGTTTTTCGATTTTTCGATGCAAAATAATGGATGATATTAGTTATCGAGATTAGGTTAGATGCACTGTTTACCAAATAAACAAACAAATCATCCAACAACTTTACATCTTTTACATTATACCTTGCTACAATATCACGCAACATAACCGTGTCTTTGATGGACGACACGTAGTTTTGTTTCATTTCATCGTTAGGCAAATTAAATAGTTCCGGCAAAGCTCCGCCTTGAAGGAATTCTTTATAACTTTCACTGTTTTTTTCTTGTTGAGTAACTCCGCAAAATTCAGTATAACTGTATGGAAGTACTTCAAACTCAACATATCTGCCCGACAACATAGTGGCTAATTCTCCGGAAAGTAACTTGGAATTTGAGCCACTGATAAAAAGTTCACAAGGTTCTGCAAAGTCCTGAGAGTGTGAGTTTACAAAGCGTTCCCATTCTTCAATATATTGTATTTCGTCAATGAAAATATAGACTTTACCGCTAGGGTTTAGTACCTCTCTATAAGCTTTGTACAATTGTTCTAACTCTATGGCACTTCGTAAAGTTGACAGCTCGATATATTCTTTGTTTATGTAAAGAATATTTTCGCTTTTTACACCTCCGGACAACAACTTGGATGCAATCTGACGTAAGATGTAGCTTTTACCCGCACGACGTTGTCCGACAAGCACTTTTACTAACTTATTGCCCACATATTGTCCGATTTTATCTGTATAAAATGTACGAGGATAACCTAAATTTATGGGATTATTATCCCAAAAATTGTACTTTCGTATAGAATTAATTATTTCAACCATACTTGAATATTTTCTGCAAATATAATTATTTTCAAATGTATTTGAAAATGTTGTCGATTTTTATTCTGTTTATTTTCCCACCAATTATTAAATTTGCTCATCGCATTGGCTTTTATACCGTCGGCAATATCAATATAGGGTTTCATCACCTTATAATCACGTGCCAGACTTTGTAATTCTTTTTCTGCTGTTCTTTGTATCAACATGTGTTTCCATTGTTTAGTTAGGGGATGCAGATATACAATTTCGGAATCGGATTCCGAAATTGCAAAGTATTGTGTTTTTTACTTTCTGCCCTTATTCTTCATGGAAAGACAGAGCAATGCTTCAGCACGAAAAACCGCTATTGACCGCCCTTTATCTCAATAAAATCGGGCACAAACAGTACAAAAGTTTCTGTTTGTCAATCGAGCTACAACGATTAAAATTTCGATTGTCCTTACTGCAGGCATATGTAAACAGAAATGAAAGACCCGACTTGAAAGCCGTCGATAAAAAAGTAGAAACAACATTTGAAGAGTACAATCGACAAATAGAAGCTGAAGCTGAAAGGCTTGCCGCCGCCAAGAGGTTTTTGTCGGGTAATTTTTTGACGAGCGAAAACAGCAAAAAGCTGAGAGAACTCTACTATTTCATTGTAAAACGTCTGCATCCGGATATCAACGCCGATCTAAGCGACAATATGAAAGATTTGTTCATTCAGGCGCAGGCTGCTTACGATCTTGGCGATTTGGAAATCCTGCAGCAGATAGCGTTATTATTGAAGTACGACAGTGCCGAAACAGTCAAACTTACGCCCGAATTACTCGCCATAGGCATATATCACAACGGCATTTGTATCGGATGGGTACCTCAGGAGATTAACGAAATGATATCGAGATTAATGGATGCCGGGAAAGCCTTCTTTTGCCGAATCACGTCAGCAAAACGGAAGAATAAATGGTTGAAGGTTTATAAAATCTTAAAAAACAATACTTCTTTTCAAAATGTTTTTGCATCTTTGAGGAACCTTGTATCAACAAGTTGATTTTTCAAATCAATACTTATGGGAAACACCAAAATCGTAACGATACGTTTCAAAAATATTATATCGCCAACGGATATAGAGGCTTTTCGAGGAGCTGTAGTCAATGCTCTTAAAGACAAGGATATCCTATTTCATAACCATAATCTCACCGATAAAGGTTTTCGCTATTCCTACCCGCTCATCCAGTACAAAAGGATCAATAGAAGGGCAGCCATTTTTTGCCTGGAAGAAGGTACCGAATCTATCGGCAAGTTCTTTCTAGATTCAGATTTGACTCTTAATCTCAATGGGAAAATACATCAATTCGAAGTAGAAAGCGTCAAAGCCCACAAGCATCTTATTCAAATCTGGAATTCCAATATTAGATACACCATAAGAAAATGGTTGGCACTCAATCAGGAGAATTACGAGTTTTTCGACACATTGGAAAGCGTGGCTGAAAAATCCGCTTTTTTAGAGAATATCCTTAAAGCCAATATATTATCCTTTGCCAAAGGGCTGAATATCTTTTTTGAAAAACAAGTGGAGTGCAAAATCACCCGGCTTAGCGAACCTCGTATTACATTATATAAAAATGTGAAAATGACCATATTTGATGCTGAGTTTCTTACCAATGTTTCCATACCGGACTACGCGGGATTGGGTAAGGGGGTGAGTGTCGGGTATGGGGTAACGGTGAGGAAGAAAGAGAAAGAGAATAATAAATAATAAGATATATGGAAAACAAAGAGAAATTCCTTTATGGAGCATCTGTACAAGGCATACAGAGCTTCATTTTTCAGACTAATAAACTCAAAGAAATTGCCGGAGCGAGTGAATTGGTCGAAGAGATATGTACTTCTAAGTTTGCTCAGGAGGTTTACTCGTCTCCTAAAATTACTTACGAGAAGGCAAAAGAGACACTACGTGGCGACAAGAATGCAATTACTTTCGCGGCAGGAAATATTAAGTACATTTTTGAATCTGAAGCAGATTGCCAAAAAGTAGTGCTTAACTTCCCAAAAGTTATATCGGAATTTGCTCCCGGTATCACAATCAGCCAAGCTGTAGTAAAGTTTAAAGACGATGATTTTGCTAACGCCGTTAATGAATTGGAGAACAGACTTCGCACCCAACGCAACAAACCGATGCGGAGTGCCACGCTCGGAATGATAGGAATATTGCAAAGTCGTCAAACGGGATTGCCTGCTGTTATGAAAAGCAATAAAGGAGAGGAGTATTACGATGCGGCAACCCGTGCAAAACTTTTCATAGATTTGGAAGGCACGAAAGACAGAACAGCTTTAAATTTATGTAAGAAAGCTTTTGGCGACGAAACAATCAGCAAGGATCAAGTGGCATTTGATATTGAAAAAATGACCGATAAAAACGATTGGATTGCCATCATCCACGCCGACGGCAACGGCTTAGGACAAATTGTACAAAAAATCGGGACTAAAGACCAGCTATTCAAGGAGTTTTCACAAAACTTGGATATAGCTACTGCCAATGCTGCTATCGCAGCTTATGATGCAGTTAAATCAAAATTTGAAGGTAAGGATATAATTCCCATTCGCCCCGTCGTACTAAGCGGAGACGATTTAACACTGATTTGTCGTGCTGATTTGGCTTTAGAATATACTAAAACATTTATTGAAGAGTTTGAAAATGGAACGAAAAAAGAACTTGGCGAAATTATCGAACAAAATAATGTTTTCGAATTTGGCGAAGTAAGAGATAGGTTAACCGCTTGCGCCGGAATAGCCTATATTAAATCGTCGTACCCGTTTTATTATGGTTACGAATTGGCTGAAGCTCTTTGTACCTATGCTAAAAAAGATGCAAAAGATAACGACAACATTAGAGAAGGTAAAGAGCTACCGCAATCTTGCCTAATGTTTCATAAGGTACAAGACAGTTTTACAGAAAATTACGATGAGATTTCAAAACGAGAACTTCAACCGCATCCCGACATTAGCTTTGAGTTCGGTCCTTACTATCTAAGAGAGAAAACAAACCGTTGGACAATAAATGAATTAATTGACAAGGCAGACAAGCTGAAAGGTAAAGAAGGTAACGCGGTAAAATCACATTTAAGAAATTGGATGTCATTGCTTTATTACAACAAAGAGATGGCGAAACAAAAGCTGGAACGCTTAAAATCTATGACATCAATGAAAGAGTTTATAAATGAGGTAACTGATGTAAAAGAAGAAAGAAAACGAAAAGTGGACAATAAAACGGTAACACACTATCCTGTTTACGATATACTTGCCATCCATACCATAAATACACAAACAACAAAGAAAGAAAAAGCAAAGGAGGTTGAATTATGAGTAAAGTAACTATAAAATACGAAATTAAGTTTCATACCGATTGGCATTGCGGTTCCGGTCTTGCTGCAGGAGCCGGCGTTGATGCTCTGACGGTGAAGGATAAAAACGGATTGCCTTTTATTCCGGGAAAAACCATCAAAGGCTTGGTGCGTGAAGCCGTAGAGGAGATACTTTTTATTGGTGGAAAAGGAGAAATGGCTAACGATAAAAGGGATTTGTTTAAGCAAACTTTTGGAAATTCAAAAGACCGAAATATTATCAAAGAGGAGCAACAACCCAAAGATGAAAACAAAAAAGCAGACAGTTATAAAGAAACACATAAAGGAGAGACGTTTTTTACCAATGCAATGTTGAAAGAAGATGAAGTTAATGCTATTATCGAGAACACTGCTGTTCGCTTTATGTATCGAACTGTCGCGAACACGGCAATTGACGAAACAGGCATAGCCGTCGAGAACAGCTTGCGCAAAACGGAAGTGGCAGTGCCCTGCAAATGTTACGGAGAGATATTGGATGTCCCCGTAGCCTTTGAAAAAGAGATTTGTGACGCATTAAAATATATCAAGCGGCTGGGACAAGGACGTAACCGGGGACTTGGTCGATGCACGATAGAAATAACAGAAATAGAGAAAGGAGGCTAAAAATGACAACATTAAAATTCAAATGCACGTTGCTTTCAGATATTATCATCAACCAAAAAGCCGCGACCGAAGGACCCAATAAAACTTTGGATTTTATTCCCGGAAGTAATTTCTTGGGTATTGTTGCAGCCGATTATGATGGTTTTGGCGATAAAGCTATGGAAGTTTTCCACAGTGGCAAAGTTCGCTTTGGCGATGCACATCCCGTTAACGAAGGAAGTTCAATTCGTTCATTGCGTATTCCGGTGGCTATGTTCTACCCGAAACTAAAAAAACCGAGTGATATTAGCTATATCCACCACCTAATACCCGAGAAAGAACTCGAAACGTTAAAAAAAGAACAACTAAAACAGTGCAGAAGCGGGTTTTACGAGTTCAAAAACAATAAAGCAACTGAGGTTGAAGCAGATAAAAACTTTGCCATAAAATCGGCACATGATAAAGAAAAACGTCGCTCAAAAGATGAGCAGATGTATGGCTATCAATCGTTACAAGAGGGATTAACGCTTTGCTTTGAAGTAGAGATTGATAGTGAAAATACAGAACTTCAAACTAAAATTGAAGAAGCACTCGTAGGCAAAAGACGCGTAGGACGTTCCCGTACTGCTCAATACGGTTTGGTGGAAATTAAAAAATGGGATTACGAAGATATTCCGAGCAGAGTAAGCAAAGACGGACTTGTAGTAGTTTATGCCGATAGCCGTTTGATTTTCTTAGATAAATACGGATTACCAACTTTCCAACCAAGTCCAGAAGATATAGGTATAGATGGTAAAGATGCCAAAATTGTTTGGGAAAAATCTCAAATCCGCACGTTTCAATACACGCCTTGGAATTACAAACGCCAATGTTACGACACAGACCGTTGCGGGATTGAGAAAGGAAGTGTTTTTGTGATTGAAAGCTCCGCATCTCCTAAAAATTCGCAATACGTGGGTGCTTATAAAAACGAAGGTTTCGGAAAAGTAATTTACAATCCGGAATTTTTAGAGGCCGATGATAAGGGTGTTTCTAAATACAAAATAGTTGAGAAAGAAAAGGAGAAGAAAATAGAATTAGATGAAGCAGAAAGGAATAAGATGGAAAGAGAATATAATACTCTAAAAGCATCAAATAATGTGCTCCTTCAATATTTAGGACAACAAAAAGAACAAGAGTATATTGAACAGGATGTGTACAAGAAGGTAAATGATTGGATAAATGGTAATTACACAAGGTTTAGAGGAGATGCTTTTGCTTCGCAATGGGGAGCTATTCGCAATATTGCAATGCAAAATAAAACTAAAGCACAGTTAATGTTGAAGTTGTTTGCAGAAACTGAAGGCTATCTGACTCATGGTGTGGCTGCTGATAAATGGGGTGAAAGAAAACGTCTTTCTGAATTTAAAAAGTTTGTTGAAGAAAAACTTGACGATAATAACGCCCAAATAGCAATTATTAACCTTGCCGCTGAGATGGCAAAAAAATGTAAGGAAGGAGGCAATTAAAATGACAACAATTAAAGCAACAAAATATAAGTTCCGCCATTTAGCTCGTGTAATAATTGAAGCTAAAACACCGATAGCTGTCGGGTCGGGTGAGAAAGATGTAATCACCGATGCTCTTGTGGCAACCGATGTAAACGGTCTGCCCTATATTCCCGGCACCGCATTGGCAGGCGTAGTGCGAAGTATGATTGGCGAGGAAAAGAGTAGAAAATATTTTGGATATCAGGAGGGCAGTAAGAAAGGGCAAGGCTCTGAAATTATCTTTACCGAAGCCAAAATACTTAATTCCAAAGGAGAGGTTATAGATGGACTGAATATAAAAGCCATTGACGATGAACTGCTTATGAATTATAAAGAGCTACCTATCCGCCAACATGTAAATATTACCGATAAAGGAGTAGCTAAAGAGCATGGCAAGTTTGATGAACAAATCGTGTTTGCAGGCACACGTTTCAGTTTTGAGTTGGAAATGGTTTCCGGCGATAAGGAAGACGAGAATTTTAAAACCATACTTTCTCAACTTTTAAATAACACTTTCCGCATCGGAAGCGGCACTCGCAACGGTTTTGGAGAAGTTGAAGTGATTGATTTGCAAAAAAGAAGTCTCGATTTGAGCGATGCTAACAATCTTAAAGATTATCTCGATAAATCATCAGCATTAAACTCTGATTTCTGGAGTAAAGATTACTCTAAACCTGAAAGGATAACAAATACAGATGAATGGACAGAATATAAACTAGCCCTTCAACCTGACGACTTTTTCCTATTCGGTAGCGGTTTTGGTGATGATGAAGCTGATATGACACCCGTAAAAGGGAAAAAGGTTAATTGGTCGAGTGGAAAAGGCGTGTTAGAAGAAAATCTTGTACTTATTCCCGCCACTTCGGTTAAAGGAGCCTTATCTCACAGAGTGGCTTTTTATTATAATAAGCTGAAAGGTTTTTGTGTGAGAGAAAAGGACGGAGAATTTGTTCGAGATAAAGAGGCTGAATGCGGAAATAAAAATATAGCTGTTCAAACTTTATTTGGCTACGAAAGTCAGGATGAAAAGATACAGCAAAGAGGTAACCTGATTTTCTCGGATATTATTGAGAAAAAAGAGACTAAGGAAAATATTCTTAATCACGTTTCCATAGACCGCTTTACCGGAGGAGCTATTGAGGGTGCACTCTTTACAGAGAAGACAAGTTTTGGAAAAGGTCAGACATTCGAAATGAGCATTTTAGCGAAAAAAGATGCTCTTAAAGATAATGATGTAAAAAATGCTCTTGAAAATGCATTAAAAGATATTTGCAGCGGAATGCTACCACTTGGCGGTGGCGTAAATCGCGGAAATGGAGTATTTAAAGAAAGTGTAACTAAAAATGGAGAACCATTGCAATGAAAATAGAAAAATCAAAATATCAAGGCTATCTGTGGTATAGCGACCAAAAAGAGCCTAAAGTATTTAATAACGAATTATTTGAATTAGAGATAGCAGACAACGAAAATCCTTTTATAGTTGAAGGACAGCTATATGATGAAGAAAACCGTGCTAGTATCAGCATAAAGTATGTTGATGGCAATTATATTGTCAATAAATATAAAGTGAAAGAAGAAGATTTCAATAATCCTAACGTGGAAGTAAAAGAGTTTCTACCTAATCGTATGGATAAAGTTGAGAAACTTCGCTTTTTAGAATATTGGAAACCGCAAGAAGACAAAAAAGATAAGGAAGACAGTCTTTGCGAAAATATGAAAGTACTGCAACCCGCAGAATTAGTATTTATTGGATTTAAAAATAAGGAGGAATAGACTATGGCAACAATAAAAGCACCGTTTAATTTTGTACCACTTTCAGATAAAGTGTTTTTCCCGGATTGGGCCGACAAAATATCGCACGATATTCCTTTTGAAGATGGTGTAAGTGGAACGATAGAGTTAACGCTTACTGCAAAAACTCCAATTTTTGTTCGCAATGGGCACACACAAGCGGATGCCGGTGAAAAAAACGACAACTACAAATCATTTAGCAAAGCTCCGGACAACAGCTATTTTATACCGGCTACTTCCGTAAAAGGGGCTATTAGGAATGTGTTGGAAATAATGAGTTTCGGGAAAATGCGTGTAGATGAGAACGCAAAGTTTGCTCAACGAGAATGGAGCAACAGTAAGCTTTTTCCTTTAAAAGGAAATCCTAACGAACAAAAGAAGCTTTGTTGTGGTTGGCTTTTTGAAAAAGACGGTAGGTATGAGATTCAAAAATGTAAGAGTCTTTATCGTATAAATCATCTTCGTTTAGATGAATATTTTAAAAATAGTATATTCAAGGATCATTTTTCTAAGACGTCTAATTTCAACCTTAATAAATCAACTAAAATAGGTAAAAAAGAATATGACCCTAAAACAGCCTGTTTTAAATATGATTTATTAAACTCTCGTGACGTAGGTCTTAAAACACTTAAAAATCTGTCGTTTAGTGAAGACGGAAAGTTTAGTGCTAAATATCAAGAAAACAGAGTGCGTGTTGACAAAAATGGGGAGATTAGAGGAACTATTGTTTTGACAGGACAACCTGATAAAGCAAGCTGGAACTTCCCAAGAAAAATGAATGATGGAAAGTTCTATGAGTTTGTTTTCGATCAAGAGATTGTAGGAAAACCGATAGAACTATCGGAAAACGAATTCAAGCATTATCAATTTATCTACTCGGATTCTCCCGACTGGAAATTTGCTAAGGAGCGAATGAAATCAGACGGAATGCCTGTGTTTTTTAGAGAAAATAAAGATGGTACTATTAAAGATTTAGGGCTGGCTTTTTTATACAAATTACCTTATGACTATTCACCTTCAGAAATAGAACAAAAGCGATACAGTGGAGATACTACTAAACTTGATTTAGCTGATGCCATATTTGGATATACTTACGGTAAAAAAGCACTTCGTGGCAGGGTTCAGTTTTCGCATTGTTACTGTGAAAATCCAGAAGAGGATAAAGCGTACACGTTGGTTTTGAATAATCCTAAAGCATCTTATTATCCTATCTATATCCGACAAAATGGGTCAGGAGGTAGAGTGATGTCTGAATATGAAACTTATAACGACGGACAGTTATCTGGCTGGAAACGTTATCATGTACGTAAAGGCATATGGGAGAGGTGCACAAATGATCCAAAAATAGACACCACAATCTATCCTCTAAAAGCAAATTCAGTATTTAAGGGAAAAGTATATTTCCACAATTTAAAAAGAGTTGAACTCGGAGCTCTTATATCTGCTTTAACGTTTCACAATACAGAAGATTGTTTTCATCAGATAGGACAAGGTAAACCATACGGATTTGGAAAAGTTTCTTTAACAGCGAAACTTAATGCTGACATAGAAATTAATCCCGAATTATTGATGGCAGAGTTCGAGAATTTAATGAATGACAAATGTGTTTATAATTGGAGTAAAGATAACTCTATCATTCAACTGTTTACTTTGGCTAAGGAAGAGGTAACAGCTGACGATGTTTTATATAAATATATGAAACTTGATATTGATAATCCCCAAAATAACGAATTTATATTGGCAAAAGGAGGTGTTAATGGTAGAGGGTTTAAAGAATATTTGCAGCTATACACTGACTTAAAAAGTAAAAGATACGAGCCTACTTCCTTGGCTGTAAAACATAAAGAGGCACTAAATGCTAAAAAGAAAGAAGAAGAGGAAGCAGAGCGCTCAAAAGCAGAAAAAATAGCGGAATCAGAAAGAGAGAAACCGGAAGCTGCAATTAAAGCAGCAAAAGAACAAGAGGAAAAAGAGAAAGAAGAAAGAAACCGTGTTCCATTGTCAGAAAAGATTGATAGATCAAACAAATTGCCAACCCTGTTCGGCAACCTGAAATCTTGGCTTAAATATAATGAAATGAGTAGTAAAGATTTGGAGGATTTGAAATATAAAGTATTTGAAATATATCAATCAATGAGACGAAGAGATAAAATGAATTGGAACAATATTGGTAAATGGAAACAATTATCCGACTTAGTAGGAGAGAAAACTTGTAAAGAGTGGTTTGATGAAATGCAGAATAATAACCTATAGCCAAGTTTTCAAGATAAACAAAAAAAGCATGACCCACCTAATCTCCTTACTCTCCGAACACCTGCTGCCCAATTTCCTTGTTGCCAAGGAGTATGAGGGGCAGTATGATGCTCATATTTTTATCACCACCCAAAGGATGGGTGAAAAAGGCATGACATCACGCTATTGCAATGCTTTGGGTATTGACGAGAAAGAGGTAAGGATAGTTGTGATTTCGGAGGAAGATTTGTCCAATGCACGGCAAAAGCTACAAAACGAGAACTTTTGTAGGGAAGACAAGTATATAGTGAATCTGACGGGCGGCACAAAAATTATGTCTATCGCCGTATATCAGCACTTTTTCAAGTACAGGGCAGATTATTTTTATGTGCCTATCGCCACCAACAAAATAGAGAACGCACGTACCGGCGAAGATTTACCAATCACCTACCAGGTAAGCATCCCAGAATATTTATCCCTTTACGGACTATATACTGAGACAAGCGAAACCGAATATCGACATGATGATGATCAAGGCGAAGAGTTCGAGAAATATGTCTTTAATCGGATCAAAAACGACAAGCGACTGAGTCCGGAGAAAAAGCAAATAGCACGTGGCGTAAAATTATTTCGGGACAGAAACGAGAAGGATAACGACAACGAGATAGATGTGATGTGGATAGAAAACAACCAGCTTTTCGTTAGCGAATGTAAGACTTCGTTATTCAAACCCAAAGAGATAGGAAGTGATGGTCGTCCGATACAGAACCCGCCGGAATATTTGGAAGAAATTATGTACAAGTTATCAGCAATTTCCAAAGATTTCGGACTACGGGTCAATCCCTATATTTTTATTAAATATGGACTACCGCGAAGAGATTTTAACGAAATTAGAATGAAAGCGGTGGAAAAAAGAATGAAAATTCTGGGAATAAAAGGAATTTTTAGTGAAAAAGATCTTAAACAAAAGGAATTAAAAATATAAAAACAGTATGGCAAGAAAAGTATTTCTTTCTATTTTAGGTACAACTTTTTATGAAAAATGTAGGTACACCACCTCGGATTTCATTTCAAACGAAACAAAATTCGCACAACAAGCCACATTAGAGTACATAAAGGCAAAGCGATGGGAAAGTACTTCCAAAGCTTTTATTGTTTTGACAGATAAAGCAAGAGAGGATAATTGGGACAGAGAAGAGCGATTTAATATTTCCGAAAAAAAGAATGTTAAATACTCCGGGTTAAAGCAGGTACTACAAAAAATGGAACTTCCTTTCACTCCGGAAGAGGTTTCCATTCCTGATGGAAAAAACGAAACAGAAATGTGGGAAATATTTTCTATTATATTCAACAAGTTGGAAAACAACGACGAGTTGTACATTGACTTAACACATAGTTTTCGTTATCTCCCGATGCTTTTGCTGGTGTTGAGTAATTATGCCAAATTTCTGAAAAACATAAAAGTAAAAAGAATCACCTATGGTAATTACGAAGCACGAAATAGAGACACAAACGAAGCGCCGTTAATAGACTTACTTCCAATTTCAGCCTTGCAGGATTGGACATTTGCTGCCGCTGATTATCTGGAAAATGGGAATACCGAAAAGCTTTCTGAATTATCAAAGCTAAATCTTACACCAATACTTCGTAACGAAGATTTGGTTATTAAGAAAAAGGCATTCCCTGTCAGGGATTTAGTTGACCGTATTAGATTTACTACAGAAGATTTTCAAACTTGCAGGGGATTAAACATAGTGAAATCCACTAATTTAAGTGCATTGAAAGAGAAATTAAAAGAAACAGAAGCTACTTTTATTAAACCTTTAAATCCAGTTATAAAGAAAATTAGAGATGCTTTTGATGTATTTGATGGTAGCCCCAATATTAATAATGGTTTTGTTGCTGCTCAATGGTGTTTTGATAATGGACTTTATCAACAATCTGCAACCATTCTGATAGAAAATATAGTTACGTTTTTTAGTAATAGGCATAATATTGATATAGATGATGAAGAGAGACGAGAATTGGTAAACAGAGCTTTTAAAATAAAGTCTTTAAAGATAGAGGAGGATGAGGAAAAGTGGATGCTTCCCCGTACGGATAGCGATGAAGTACATCAACAAAACTTAGAAACAGTTCGCAATATATTAAAAGATGAATTTATTCAAAAAGAGGGGATTGCCGGAGCTTTTTCAAGTTTAACAGAACTAAGGAACGACCTCAATCATAGTGGAATGAGGAGTAAAAAGCCACCATTAACTGCTGCAAAAATAAAAAGCCAATTAAAACAAAATATTTTTGTCTTCGCTTCAGCACTTTCAGGGAGCACGGTTCCAGAACTTCCAAAAACAAATAAACAATTCATAAACCTCACCAACCACCCATCTTCCCTATGGGACAAAGCACAACTGCAAGCTGCCGCACAATACGGCGAATGTGTGGATATGCCTTTCCCTGCTGTTGATCCTGACGGCGATGAAGAATATGTAGACCGGCTTACCGATGAGTATCTGCAAAAGATAATGGAAATAGCCAATAACGAACAGTCAGAAGTAACCGTACACCTGATGGGCGAGATGAGCTTTACCGTTTCGTTGGTGGAAAAGCTACGAAACGTGGATATCAGTTGCATTTTATCCACATCTACTCGTCAAAGTAAAGATTTAGGAAACGGACAAAAAGAGATAACATTCAATTTCGTTCGATTTAGAAAATATGGGGAACGGTAATAATATCAGGCTGACCGACGATCAGCAACACGTTTTTAATAAATTCAAAGCCTTTATCAAAAACAATCAGCAAAAGGTGTTTATCCTTAATGGCCATGCCGGCACGGGAAAAACCACGCTTATACGATTTTTTATCGATGAGTTAAGAGAAGAAGAACGGAACTACAAGCTGATGGCATCTACCGGGAGAGCAGCCAAAATTTTGACAGATATTACCGGTACATCTGCCTCTACGGTTCACAGCGTTATATATTCACTTAAAGGTTTCAATAAAGACCTGGAGGAAATAGCCCGACAAGAAGACGAAACGGGTGTGGACAAAACCGGACAGCTTGTCTTAATTTTTGAATTCACTCCCAAATTACCGAGTAAAGAACAATATTTTTACATTGTGGATGAGGCTTCCATGATTGCCGATGTGGAAGATAAGAATC
>Ga0208694_1000951_pt1 | contig 39019 bp, 33 predicted proteins | sample AD_UKC078_MetaG_FD_184442 | JGI IMG/M metagenome (GOLD analysis project Ga0208694, IMG submission 184442) | Active sludge microbial communities of municipal wastewater-treating anaerobic digesters from USA - AD_UKC078_MetaG (SPAdes) (version 2) | ecosystem: Engineered > Bioreactor > Anaerobic >...
GCTATCTTTTTAAAAATACCTGAACCGATGATATTGGAGATAACAATGATTATCACATATCCCAGTCCAAGAGCTCTTGTAAGGTCTCGTTTCTCTGTCATAACAGAACACGCTAATCAGCGTGTATTGAAGACAAAAATAGAATTAAAAATGAAAATGTTGTTATGCGAATTATGCCGATGATTAATACGATTATGGCAGTAGTTGCCCCAAAAATTAAGAAGAGACCAGGGCATATCCGGGTCGCTTTATTAAATAAGCTTAAAAGTTTATGAAATGAAATGCCTCTATAAGAATAAAAATAGTTACTTGTAGACGGCAAACGGTTGACGGTATCCGGCAAATCTGTAACCCTCACCAATTGCTAATTGCTAATTGCTAATTGTTCATTGCCAATTGCCAACATTTATGGAAAGACGAAATTTTCTCACAGCACTCGGGCTTCTGACAGGAGGAGTCCTCACAGGCCTCAGGGGAAGCAGCCTGCCATCACCTGATGAAGTCGGTTACCTCGACCTGCCTCCGGGCGGTGATGTATGGTCGGTTATCAGGCAGCAGTTTTTGTTCCCTGAGGGCTATATCTACCTGAATTGTGGTGGCATAGGGACGGTTCCTCTTCACGTCAGAAGTCTTTATGCTGATATGTGGAATCAGATGGAAAGAGATCCCGGAGCCGGTTATGACTCAAACAGATGGAGACAGGTAAAGATCGATATGGCGCCTATGCTTGGCAAGGGGATAAAACATTCAGAACTGGCATTTATCAGTTGTGCAACTGAAGGGATCAACATTATCCTGAATGGTCTCCCCCTGAAAAAGGGCGATGAGGTGATCACCTCTACCCATGAGCATCCAGCAGTATACTTGCCCCTGATAAACAACATAAAAAGAAGGGGTATTGTGGTAAAGACATTTGTCCCCGATATAGAGAACGGGATGAATAATCTTCACAACATTCAGAATCTGACTACCAAAAAGACCAGGCTGATCATTTTCAGTCATCGCACCTGCACGAATGGACAGCTGTTCCCGATGAAGGAGATTGGCGAATTTGCAAGGGCAAACGGCATCTGGTATGGTCTTGATGGTGCTCAGGCTCCCGGTAGCGCACCCATGGACATAGTTGACTGGAAGACTGACTTTTATACCTTCAGTGCTCACAAATGGCTTCTCGGTCCGAAACGTACAGGTGTACTGTATATCAGGGAGGAGCTGCTTGACACGGTAGAAACAGTGACAATTGGCGGGTTCAGCAGCAAGAGCTATAATCTGGCCGAGGGTAAGCTGGAATTGACCGATACAGCCAGTCGCTTTGAATATGGAACCCAGAATCCCCTGCTCTTCTTCGGTCTTCACGAGTCAATGAAACTGATCAGTGACCTGGGTCTGGATCGCATAAAGGAGTATGATGAGATGTTGTCAGAGTATTTTTATGAAGGACTGAACAGAATGCCGCATGTGGAAACTGTCTCCCCAAAGGAGAGGGCTTACCGTACATCAATGATCTCATTCAGGATACCAGGTCTGAAGGCGGGTGAGATTTCAGAAAGGATGATGCAGAAAGGCATCAAGGTCAGGGTAGTCAATGAAGGCGGTCTCAATGCTATCAGGGTTTCATTTCATGTTTTCAACAACATTGATGATGCCGACAAGGCACTTAACAGCATAGACTCGATACGAGCATAGTTTTGGGTGTCTTTCGCACAAGACAAAAATAGACTCTCATCATTAATTATTTTCCAATATTATTAGTATTACTACCTATAGTACATAATATTTGATGAATGTTTGTGTTTTTAAGTTTGTCATTCATTAAATATTTTCTATTTTGGGAAGCATGACTACTAATTATGACAAAAAATTAATGCGTCTTTTATCAAGCCATGTCCCAGGGACAGTACTTCTTGCATCATGGCTTGCGAGAAACGGAATCTCACGCGATCTGCAACAATACTATCTGAAAAGCGGCTGGCTTGAATCATATGGGATCGGTGCTTTCAAACGGCCAAATGAAAAGGTGAGATGGACAGGAGCTTTAAACTCCTTACAAAGAAAAACAGAGTTGCCGGTACATGTTGGTGGTTTAACATCTATATCTCTTCAGGGTTTATCCCATTACGTACGGACGGATAAGGAGCCTCTTTATCTGTTTTCACCCCAATATGTCAAACTGCCCAAATGGTTTCTCATTCAGGAGTGGAGCAACCAGATCATACATATAAGAAGTAAGTTTCTACCTTCAAACCTTGCTTTGATTGATTATTCCCTAGAGACTTGGAAACTTAAAATATCATCCCCTGAACGTGCATTACTTGAATGCTTATATCTGACTCCTGATCGATTCGATATTATGGAATGTTATCAGATACTTGAGGGTCTGGTAAATCTTCGGCCAGATACCCTGCAGGAATTGCTTGAAAGCTGCAACTCCATAAAAGTAAAACGTCTGTTTCTGTTTATCGCTTCCAAAGCCAATCATAAGTGGTTGGACTTTGTTGATCAATCCAGGATAGAATTGGGCGCCGGTGACAGGGCTATTGTAAAATGGGGTGTTTATATATCAAAGTACAAAATATCAGTTCCAAAAGAATTGATTGAGCAATGATTAATAAGTCATATTTAAACCAAGCCAAGTTCCTATCTTTGCCATATGTGGAATAAGAAAAAAATACCATTTTTTCGTCAAGAACTATTAAACTGGTTTCAAGTTAATGGAAGAGAATTCCCATGGAGGAATGAAGCTGTCACAAGTTATGAATTAATCCTTAGTGAAATCCTTTTGCAAAAAACCAAGGCTGAATCAGTAGCCAAATATTATAATACCTTCTTTAAACAATTCCCAACCTGGGAGTCACTTAGCCACGCATCAATTGATGAATTGGCAGAGTTATTGAAACCTCTTGGATTGTACAACCACAGAGCAAAACGTATTTATAAGATTGCCCAAGAATACAAATCCAATTCAGGTGTTCTACCTCAAAGTACAACCTCATTACAGGAAAGCAATCTTTCGACAGTCTACATCTCTAATGCATACAAGTTATTCTTATTAAACAAGAGAGCCGCCCTTATTGATGTTAACATGTCCAGGGTATTGAGAAGATATTTCTTAAATAGAGAGTTTAAAGATATCCGTAATGATAAAATCGTTCAGGAATTAGCACATGAAGTTGTCAATGTCAAGGACTGTAAAGAACTTAATTGGGCTATACTCGATTATGGAGCCTTAGTCTGTAAAGCCTCAAAACCATTATGTAATAAATGCAATCTAAATCTAAACTGTGATTATTACCAGTCTATGCCAAATAAAGATTCTGATCTAATCTTTTCCGAACCCCAATTAAACTTTAATTACGGTCCACCGGAAGATGCAAACCCTTTAAAGCCATTAAGACTTCTTTCATTGTTCTCCGGTTGTGGTGGTATGGATATTGGTTTCGAGGGAGAATTTATTGTCCATAAAAACTCGATCAATGAAGAATCTAATCCAGATTTCATCAAATCAAATGTAAATGAAGATTATGTGCTATTGCAACCCACCAAATTTCAAACAGTTTTTGCGAATGACATACTAGTTGAGGCAAGAACTGCATGGTTATCCTACTTTCAAAAAAGAGGTCATAATGCAAGCATATATCATGTCGAAAGCATTGTAGATCTAGTTAAGGCACATAGACAGGGTGCTAATATTTTCCCAAGTAATATAGATATTGTTACCGGGGGATTCCCTTGTCAGGATTTTAGCATGTCCGGGCTGCGCAGCGGTTTTAATTCTCACAAGGATCACAAAGGAAAGATTATTAAAAACGAAATTCCCACAATTGAAACCAGAGGTAAGTTATATATGTGGCTAAGGGATGTAATAGAGATAACAAAACCCAAAATATTTATTGCCGAAAATGTTAAAGGTCTTGTTAATCTTTCTAACGTCAAAACAATTATACAGAATGATTTTGCCAGTGCTGACGAAAATGGATATATTGTTCTTGATCCCCAAGTACTTCATGCTGCAGATTATGGAATCCCTCAATCCAGAGAAAGAGTAATATTCATTGGGATTAAGAAATCGGCGCTTAAGCCATCATCCTTAAAAGAACTTTCCAGGCAAACCATAAATGATAAGTATAATCCATATCCAAAACCCACTCATGCATTCAATAAAAAGAACAGCCATTTAAAATCATCTGTAACTCTCAAAACTATTTTAGGCTATCTCAAGGAGCCCGAAGAATCCGTTGACCCTTCTCAGAGGTATTATTCCAAGGCCAAATACATGGGCAAACATTGTCAAGGTCAAAGTGAAGTGAATATAGATGGTATTGGTCCTACTATTAGGGCTGAACACCATGGAAATATTGAGTTTAGACGTTTGTCCAAAGAGCATGGCGGAAAAATAAACGAAGAGCTGGAAATTGGTCTACCAGAAAGACGACTTACCCCAAGAGAATGTGCGCTAATTCAATCTTTCCCTCCTGATTATCAATTTATAATTCCAAAATCCAGAAATAGGTTTCTTATAAGCGCTTCTTCAGCCTACAAGTTAATAGGAAATGCTGTTCCCCCTCTATTAGCCTACCATATAGCTAAAAGAATAGAAAAACTCTGGACATTATATTTCAAATCCTGACAGACATGGTTATTTCCAGCAATCCCAAACCAGACCAATCTGCGTTTTCAAAATTATTGAATGAAACCGTAGCAATTCTCGAATCCAATGCCAACTCAAAACCCGAGACCTATTTGAAATTACTGGGCAGAGACCTCGAATCCACTGTAGTGGATATAATGTCCGAAAAAGCACGAGGGACTGATTTCGAAAATACTATTGAGCTAATTTCAGGACAAAGATTTCCAGATATTATTGCCAAAAAATATTACGGAGTAGAAGTAAAAACTACCAAACAAAATCATTGGATCACGACTGGAAATTCTATCATGGAAGGAACCCGAATAGATGGGATAGAGAGAATCTATTTGCTTTTTGGTAAAATGGTAGAACCAATAATGTTTAAATGTAGACCATATGAAGATTGCCTTTCTGATGTAGTAATAACCCATTCTCCTCGCTACCAAATTAATATGGAATTAGAGCAAGGTAACACCATCTTCGATAAGCTTGAAATCCCTTATGATCAGTTGCGGCAAGAATCCAATCCATTTAAGCCAATAGTAGATTATTATCGAAAGTCAATTGAGCCAGGAGAAGATTGTTGGTGGCTTGATAATAGCGGTGAGAAATCGAAAGGACTTATCATTAAGCTTTGGAATAACGTCTCACCTGAATTGCGTCAAGAGTATAGATCAAAAGCGATAATCCTTTTCCCAGAGCTGTTCAGCGGTAGGCAGGATAAGTATAATAGACTTACTGTTTGGCTGGTAAATTTAGAGGGAGTTGTATGTAAAAACATACGTGATGCCTTCACTGCTGGTGGTCAAGGTTATATTACCTGGAATGGAAGGCTCTATGATAAGTTACCAAGAATTATAGTCAACCTGGCATTCCAATTACCTCAAATTGAGTCGTTATTACGTTCATTTGACGAAGAAACCCTATCTCATTATTGGGAACAACCAATAGAGAATAGAACACAACAATGGATTAATTTGGTGGTCAGTAATACTGGGAAACTGCCCTTAGACCTGGGAGCTTATTTAAGAGCCAAAATGAATGTCACTCTGTAATAACAACTCATCTTGGCGTCTAGCTAAGACAATGATATTTGATGAACCTTAAATTTAATCATCCTCAACTGCTCACCTTATCGCTGTCCCAAGGTTTTTTCTTTTCTTCCCTCCGCTTTGTAGCATGTTTCGGGGCGAAAAGAAAATCCCCCCTTCGCTGTACAAAGAGGGGATAATGTTGAGGTCGGTGGCGGATTGTAATTATTTACTTCTTTTATTTAAAATTGTTGCGTTATTTACTTAATTATCTCATATAAAAAGTATTAACATACTTTATATACATAAATATTGAGTAATTTACTTGTCCCAATATGTAACATATTACTCTTTTTGTCGTATAAGTAAGTAATTAGTTACTTATAACAATAATAATATGGGACAAATTTTTACCAAACCTTTTGAGGTTAAACTGCAAAAAGAAAACGAATATCTCAGGCTTCATGTAACACATCCGAAGTTCAAAGGAAGAATCAGAAAAAGACTTGGTGACCGGGACGTTCAGGACTTAGAATCCATTGCTTTTAATTTAAAGTATGAACTTGGTAAACAGTTTAACGGTTCAGAAATAAATAAATCTGAGGTCGAAGCATTCATCGATAATTTCGTAGCGATGAATGTCAAGGGTACAGCATCAATTTTTGATTATAAGGAAGATTTCCTGAGAAAATTGAGCGAAAAGTTTAACAAGAAAACCAAAAAGCACTTATCCAAAAGTACTTTATCAGCTTATAGGACTTCTTTGAAATATTTCGAAGAATTTATTAGGAAAAGAAAGATTCCTGCACATCCATCCCAGATAACTGAATCAGTGCTGAATGATTTTTATACCCATATTCCGGGTAAACATAACTACAAAGTTAAACTCCACACAAAACTGAAAGGATTTATTAAATATCTTGATGAAGCAAGAAGGTTACCAGTAGACCCAAGTTATAAGCTATCCAAATTTACAGAGGAATACGACAACCAATGTCCAGAAGATGATGATATAGCTTTACCAGTTGATGCTGTATTGAAATTGTTCGAACTCCGGAAAAAGCTTCAAACTGGCGAAGTCCAGATTCAAAAATTTGCAAAGTCGGATAAAATCTCGGTTGGATTACAAGACCATCTATTCAATATGAAAAAGGAAAACTTGATTAAGTGTTTGGACTGTTTTCTTTTTATGGTAAGTACAGGACAATATTTTGCAGATATTAGAAAATCAATACTTTACTTTTCAGAAAATGACGGTTTCCCAACTATAAAATACAGAAGGGCAAAGAATGGAAGCCTATGCAGAACAATCCCTGTAAATAATGACGGGATTTTAATTAGTGAAGAGATAATAAAGCAATACAACATAAAAAATGGCAATAATTTCCCAATTAAACTCTCGCTAACACATTTTGATAAGCATCTCGGACGAATAAGCCAACTTGCCAATATAGGCTTTAAAATCACAAACAAAATGGCAAGAAAGACATTCGCATCTTATTTATACTATAATAAAAAGCTTCCGATGCAATATCTGCAAAATTTGTTAGGGCATATGGACGTGAAAGACACAATGCATTACTTGAGAATTGCTGACTATGATAGCATAAATGAGTTAAAGAGATATTTTAAATAATCATTGCCATTAGCAACTAATTTTGTGCGCATTACCAAAATTTTTATAATTTTTTATAAAATTTTGGAGACCTCATTTCTGAGATGCGATAAATTTTTTTCCAGAATTTTTTATGCCTTGCAGCTAAATTGAGTTTCGAATCCTGCCCGGATTTTCATTTAAACAGTATTTATTAATAGAGAAATAATTCTCATGCTCCACCCCCAGCCAATTAAGTAGGGGTATAAGAGGGGGGGTATCATGGGGGGTTACGGTGGTGGTACGCATTACTATATTATTGAATTAAAAATGAGATTAAAATGAACGTACAGGACTTCTTTCCATTTGACGCAACAATAATTGGATTACAGAACCTTTATCACACTATTGGTAGTGATTCCTTTTACATCAATCACCCCTACATTATGGTTAAAGACCTTATCGTTACAACAGGTGAAACTTACTTCTTCTTTGAGAGGGAGAATGATGGTCACACAATAAACTTCAGGGCAGTTAGATTAATGGATGCATTCTACTACAATCAAAAGGTATATATACTTCTTTGCGACATTAAATCGGATGAAATACTGATTCGCCATGCCACCTTGGCAAATGTGCATGTTAAATACCAATGGAGAATAGTTGATTCATATTCTCTTGAATTAATTCTACTTGAAAAGGAATTGGAATTAAATCATGACAGTGAAACCACTCTGGCGAATGATTATGAATTACTGTTTTAAATCTGCTAAGAAGAAAGATGAATAAAACATACACCAATAAATCAGGAAGTAAAGTGTTGGAATATCTTTCCAATGATACCATTGTTCTCGATTTACCGTTCATCATGACCATTGGTAAACGTTTAACCAAAGGGATGCCATACATGAAACTGGAGCAGAAGGTTGTAGGCAATGATATCGCAGTTATCAGGCTGTTGAACTTCCAAGATTATGAAGGAGTGGTATATCTCAATGTCCAAGACCTGCAAACCGGAAGATGTTACAATATCGACTGGAATATGGACTATGAGGGGAAGTACTGGTTGTGGTCACTGGCTGATTTGCATACAATTCATCATTCGACCAATAAGAATTAACAACTCTTCAGATTAGAAACTCAAGTGTCTTGTTATTCTTCCACTGATATTCAAGAATTTCTATAGCCAAAGAATTAATTACTCTTTTAAAATCTTCGCTCAAGCCAACTGGTAATGATAAAACCATTCTGGGAGCAGGATTGAATATTCTATTATTCAATAATAACTGACCTATACCTGTATAAATTGATTGTCTGTCGTTATTTGTTTTAAACTCAAAAACGGTTTTAATTCTATCTTTGCTTATTATATAAAGGTCTCTTTCTCTGTCATTCGCCACGATTTCCCCTTTCTGCTCTAAGATTCTTTTATATTCGTTTACAATCAACCCATGGTCGCATATTGCAATGCTCCTTTCCCTCTGCTTTACCTCTTTTTCACCTGCAAATTCTTTATTGAATGTGGTTTTAATTCCGTTCTTAATTGTATCTACTCGTGAGGGCGTATGGATATTCTTGGATAATTCTTTGATACGGGAAATTTCGTGAACAAATAAGGCTACTTGACTCCCAAATCTTACAGAATCAAATGACCCGATAGGAGCATACTCAGACACATTATTCTTAAATTTTACAGGGACTATTTCCCCTATGTAATTATCAGTAAATAAGGTTTTCCCGATTCCTTTTCTTCCACCACCGATTCTCCCGCTATGTATCAGAATTACTTCTCCCTCTTCGTTTGCTGCAAAACCACCTGCTAAACTGGTATTAAAGCCTTGTATCGAATAATTAATCTCACATGTTATTGAATTGTTGCTTTTCCTTAATGGCATTCCAACCCCAAACGAGTTCCAATGTCTATCAGATAATTTCTGAAACGTCCACCAAATATTCAGTTCGGATGAATAAGAAACATCAAGTAATTTATTTTCACCCTTATAACCAATGTATACATTCATTCTTTCGGTCAAATGATTTTCCATTTTTTGCGAAAAGATGGAATGCAGTCTTACTATTTCCTTTTCATCAGATACCATTTTGAACATAAGTGTTGTTTTTTCAGGTTAATGTCCAGTATTTATGCTTTTATATGCTATTCCTTCTAATGGTAAGGATATATTCATTTACAGCTCATGTAAATTTGCCTTCAGACATTTGACTCTTTCACCTTGCCTCAACCCATGCAATCTGTCATCGAGATTCTTTATATAAGGCTTTATGGGTTTTATGTATTCCTGCCCTGCAAGTAAAATAAACTGGTCATACTGAAGGTCAGTTTGCTCTGAAAGCATTTTAACAACCTTTTTACTCCATTCAATCTTTTCGGCTTGGCTTAGTACAATAAGACCTTCTTTCCTTTTCGATTTTGGGATATTACTTAAAGTAACGTTATAGGGTTCAATCTCCATTTCAAGGTCAAGCAGATGATGTAGTGCAGAAAGAATAAATATTTTATCTGGATTTAATGAATGGGCATAAGCCAAACTATATTTAAATAATTGACTGGTATATAAATCCTTTGCTTTTGCCTTTTTATTAAGCTTTTGAGATACACAGGCTATAAGTACTATCTTACTCATATTGAATCACCTTAGCTCTAATATAGCATATTCTATCGACATCCGAATCCGCATTTTGAAAAGACATCCTTATCACACAACTGGCATTTCCCAAAGGCTTTTTCGGTCGGTTCGAAATTATTACCGCTTCTAATTGCATAAAACACTGGAAATAACAGTTTTCACTAAGTCTCTAAAGGTAATAGTTGTTCCTGAAAAAAAGAGGCGGATAGCCAAGCAAAATAGGCGTTTCACTTATTTGACATTTTCTTTTATCTTTATTAAAACCTTTTCAGATGAAGTACATTGCGAAGTTCAACAGGAGATTATCAGGGGTAAAAGATATAAGAGATTTTGATAGAGTTGTTGAAATGTATCCTCACCTTCCACTACCTTACAACGAACGTGGAAATAAGAGACTTTCCTTAAATGATTATCGTGGTGCACTTGAGGATTTTTCAAAAGCAGTCGACCTCGACCCTACCTATCCTATCCATTTTTGTAACCGTGGAATCGCAAAGTTTTGCCTTCAAGATTTTAAAGGGGCAATTGTTGATTTTACACATGCAATTGATTTAAAACCCCGTAACGCTTGGTTTAACTTTAATAGAGGTTTGGCTAAATGTGCTTCTGGTGATTTTAAAGGAAGTATCGATGATTTTACTACAGCTATCGAATCTGAACCAAAAAATGTTAAAGCACATATTTTGAGGGGAAAGGCAAGAGGTGGTTTTAAGACGGGGTGTTATAATCCATTAAATGACAAGGAACTATTGTTAGCTTTTCAAGGGGACTTAGATGCTGTAAAGAAAGAAATGGCTGATATTGATAACATATTCACTTGAAATATTGAGTCTTAGAAATTTATTGCAATAGATAACCACTCCTCTCAATCCTTAGCAGATGTCCTTGAAGTGAGGACGTTATGCTACTATTCGATTTAATATTAAGCCTTCTCATTAGTGTCCTACGGTTTTATGTCATAGGGATTTGCACTGTGACCTCAGTCCCTGAACATATTTATAAAATTAAAGTCAACTAATTACATGGCAACAATAAATGAATAATTGTAATGGTTTTTATAATTTAGGATGTCTAAAAACCTACAATCTTATGAGCCTCTTAATCTTTAAAGTGTCGGATTACGAAACAACACATGAAAGAGAGATATTCGATAATCTCTGTAAGTTATTAAAGGACGTATATAACAAAACAGAAGATTGCCATGTACTTATAGCTAATCCCAGTTTTGATAATCGTGATATCGATGCTATATTTATTAAAAGAGATGCTATAACCGTTTTGGAGTTTAAGAATTATGGAGGAAGCCTCGAAATTGCAGAAAATGGAGATTGGAGATGTGATGATGTTATTGTTAAAGGAGGGAGTGGAGGTAAGAATCCATATCAGCAGGTGAAATTAAACAAGACGGGGTTATTTAAAATTCTCAACCTTTGGTATCCCAAATCCTACACTAATCTCAGCCACATTAGCGGAATAGTCCTTTTCTCACGTAAGGTGGAGGTCATTAATTCACTTTTACCCCCATCAGTGAGAACTTGGTTTCATGTTACCGATTTAAATGGAATAGTAGATAAAATTGCACAGATAACAAGTAGAGAAATCAATTATACAAACAAAGATTTATTAGAAATCCCACAAAAGCTTAATCTTCAAGATTGTTTGATATTTGAGACTCAAGAGCCTAATCCAGAATTACCTTTACTTATTCCACCAGAAGAAGTTCTCCCTAAGAATTTGGAGACTATAAAAGTTGAAATTCAGAAAATTGGGTTTAATACAATTCATCATTTCCCGATACCCCCCAGAGAAGAGCAGGCATTAGACGTTTCCTCATTAAACCTTGAAAAGCCTGTAATGAATTACCTTCAAAATAAAGTTGGAGGAAATCTTTGGCATCACCAATATAAGTCAATAGTAGAAATAAAGGGAGGCAAGAACGTTTGTATTGCAACCTCAACAGGTTCAGGTAAAAGTCTAATTTTTTATAGTTCAGGCATTCAAATCCTTTCACATGACCCTGAGGCAAAAATCATTGCTATTTATCCTCTGAAGGCGTTAGGCAGCCAGCAAGAAGAGAATTGGGTTGATGCGATAAACAAATCAGGACTCGCAAATAAAGTAGGGCGGATTGTTGGTGGGGTTTCACAAGAAGAACGAATCTCAATTTTAAAATCATGCAGCGTTGTAATATTCACACCAGACGTGATTCATGCTTTCCTCTTAGGTAAAATTGGAGACATAAAATTAAAGAGTCACATAAGGAACTTTCTATCAAAAGTAAAGCTGATTATAATAGATGAGGCACACACATACTCTGGCATTTTTGGGAGTAATGCGGCATATTTATTCAGGAGACTAAACCATGCAATTAATGTGTTAAGCGGAGAATTCCCTCAATACCTTGCAGCATCAGCTACTATCGAAGAACCTGACAAACACCTTAATAATATTGTTGGATTGAATTTTTCAATAATTGATAATGACACTTCTCCCAAGAAAGCCTCGGATATCTTCTTGATAGAGCCAACTGATTCGGGTCAGATGCTTACCAAAATAACCGACTTAGTGGGCTATTTTGCCAAGAAGACTGATTACAAGGGCATCACTTTTATGGATAGCCGAAAAATGGTAGAACAGGTAGCTGGGATTGTAAACCGACTAAATACAAAAACCGAAGACGAAGCAGAGGAAGAGGAATTGGAATTACAGTTTGAGAAAGCTATCAATGAATTTCAGGTTTATCCATATAGGGCTGGATATGAGAAGGAGGATAGTGAGTTAATCCAGATGAAACTAAGAGATGGTCATCTTAATGGAATCATTTCAACCAGTGCACTTGAGTTAGGAATTGACATTGCATCTCTTGATTTGGGCATTCTGTTAGGTATACCTTACTCATCTACAAGCTTCTATCAGCGAATAGGGAGAGTTGGAAGGATTGGTTGCCAACGAGATGGACTTATTATTATTATAAATGACAATTCGGTACGGTCAGCAACTATCTTCAAAGACCCTAAGAAACTCTTTGATATACCTATGGCTGAGAGTGCACTTTATCTTGAAAACACTAATCTTCAATACATTCATGCATTATGTTTTGCCGAATCCAATGGTGAATATGACCAACTATCAGACTCACCAGAGGATTTCATAACTGATGTATCATTCCCCACGTCATTCTTGCATATCTGTAATGATGTGCGAAACCATAATACGACAAGAGAATATGATGAAATTAAGAACTGTGGTGGAAATTATCCACATATGGCTTATCCATTAAGAGACCTTGAACCACAATTCAGAGTTGAATTAGTTTTCTCTGGATTAATTGAAAATAAAGGGTCTTTATCATACAGCCAAGTAATGCGTGAGACCTATCCATGTGCTATTTATTACTATTTCGGTCAGCCTTTGAGGGTTACCAAAGTAGATATTAGAAATCGATTAATTACTGTAAGGCGGGAAAAGAGATATTACACCAAACCCAAACAGCTCCCACCATTTATTTACCCCCAACTCAGAGATGAAAAGATATTTGTAGCAACCATGTATGGCGAACTCAAAGTCATCGAACTCGAATTATTGATTCATGAAAAAGTTGTTGGAATGCAGGAAATTCATGGTGGGGCAAAGCCATTTGATAGAAACTATCCAATAGATGACAGCGAAAGTCGACTAAGGTATAGCAATCCCGAATTTTCGAGGAGCTATAGGACAACTGGCACTCTACTCACTCATCCATTCTTCAATCAACCTAATGTCCGTACCGACCTAATCTCACAAATATTATACGAGATTTTCCTTTTAAACATCCCATATGAGCCTCAGGATGTGGGATACGGTAGAAATAAGTTTAAAAAGAATACATTGGGATTTGATACTGATGGTAGGTTTGTTGTAGTATACGACCAAGCATATGGAAGTCTCAGATTAACTCATCGCCTTACTGAACATGAACAGTTAAAGAAGGTTCTCAATATAGCTTGTGACATTTTGACCCGGTCAGACTATATCTTCTCTTTTGTTGACGGTGATGAAATTAATGAGGAAACCGTTCAAGCTATTATGGTATTGAAGCAGTGTCTTGATGAGGAGTGTATGGATTTGAATGTTCAGGGAAGCAATCGAATTCCGGTTATTAAACCAAATTCCTATTGTCTATTTTTGGAGGAGAAAACCAAGATAATGGATGTCGTCAATACAGACAAGGGACTGAAATACAGGTTAATCTCACAAATAGCAGGAGGGAATAAAATGAGGCTGGTTTCAATTCATGATGTTTTACCAATAGAAAATGAGAGTAAATGGGGCTTTTTCAGTTTCGATTCTTATGCTGTTGAAGATTAAAGTCATTGACCCTCGATTCCCTTCTTGTCATTGAAAATACGCTCCCCCAAAGAACATAGGGAGGATGTCTTTGTAAAGATGTTGAATTAAAGAGCGTAGTTTTAAGATTTATTGCATAAGTTAAGACCTTCTGTCTAAGATGCAGAGACAAGAACATACTCCATTCCCAGTAAACACTACCTTTCATGGTAGGATTTTCAAATGGCTACAGTTCCTGAAATAGAATTGCGCTTAAATCATTTATAGTTGAGGGCATTTCATTCCATTTCCTATCCATCACATAATTGTTCAGGAATAAACTAAATGGAGTAGTTTTATTAAGCAAATAATCGTTAATATCATGTTGACTATCAAACTTTTGATTTGGATTAATTTTAATGTGATTTATATACAATCGTAACATTTCGTGTAAAGATACCTTATGGACAAGTGCCATTTGATGGTAAATCAGACAATCAATGTTAACTACAATAAGTGGTTGTATCCTGTATGTAAAAATCCTATCCTCTTTTAATAATTCTATTTCTTCTTGAAACCAGTGGTTTAATAAAACATTAAACCCATTGACATCATACTGGGTATCATGGGTAATTATAACGGGATATATTCTTACGTCTTTATAGTAGTAATCCTTATCCGCTTTAAATTCATTCCTTAATATATTCCTAATATTATTAATAAGTTGCAGTATTGCTTTAGGCTTTTCGATTCCATTCTCGTTCACATAATACAATTTCTTTTCGAATGCAGCTTCGTAGGCAGAAAAATCGAAAGAATCTTTAACTTCAACTGGGATAAGAAAATCTTTTGATTCAAAAAGCAGTATATCCTTACCTCTTCTTACATAATAATCCGGAGCACCGGAAACTCCAATTTTGTCTAAATCTTCACCTGAAAATGAAACACAATTATCATGGTATATAAGTTTTAATATGTTATATGTTAATACTTTCTCCGAAAACTCAAACCCGATTATGCTTTTCAACTCACGAATTTGTTGACTTTTAGGCAGTTTATTATTGATGTCCCTTAGAAAGAAATATACCCCTTTAAAAATTTTCTCAACTACGAATAAATCAAAGATTATACGGTATACCCCATCCTTTACTTTGTAAAATGGTTTCGTTCTAAGTAATAAAAAATCAGGTGCTTCAAATTCATCTTCTTCATCAACAATAAGTTTTTCAATGAAGGCGCAATTCTGTTTAAAATGGTCATTATATTCAACAGTTATATCTGTGTGACCCTCAAATTTCTTTTTAATGAACGAAGTAGTTAATGGCAAAATTCGTTTTAAATACTCTCTCCATGTGGTGCAATCAAAGTAAGTAAGAAGCTCGGAAAGTAGATTTTTCGTCTTCTCATTACTCTGTAAGAACTGAAATAGTAATATTGATTTAAAGCATTGAGTAATCCATGTTTCACTGAGGTTGTAATTCACTTTATCAGATATAGGATAAGATGAGCAAAACATCAACATTGAGAAGCGTAACTCTCTATCCAAATCTTTTGTGGATTGTGATGCGATTGATTGTTTTCGTGTAAATCCTGAATTCAATACCAAAAGTGCTTTAAACAGATTAATTTCAAACTCTTCTTCAGTTTGGGTAGCATCTTTATCAGTTTCAATTCGAAAAAAGATTTCAAACAATTTTAAATTGCAATAAGTATTAAGGATTAATACTTCTTTCCCATTTTTCTCTAATTCCTTAATTCTGTTATAAATCTCATTAGCTATTTTACTGTTCTCTTCTCTGAAAAACATCCTCAAGACTTCCTTGGGATTTTCAAAATTTGATTTTTGACTATTAAATCCTAAAAATGAAGCTGCAACATTCAAAATAATTTCTCTTCTACCCCCCAGCAAGTATTCTTCTACACTCTTGGGAGTTTCGTTGGGGAATACAGCTTGAAATTCCAATAGAAGCTTAAACTTAGTCGGATTACTGATTGCCTCTTGAGGTAGCATTTTTCAATCTCAGAAGTGAATTATCCTTAAAAATACAAAATCTCAAAATCATTAAGCAATTCCATTTTGCATGGCTAATTTGAATTAGCTTCCTTAAAAAAAAACGGTCGATTATTTGATGCCGGATTTACATGGGAGGATACAAGCTTTTTAAGACAAAAATATCAGCCAGAATTATTTGGGGGAGTATTATTCCATAAAACCTTATATAAGGATTGGGATTAATATCGCCCCAATTCCTAACACAACAGCGATGATTAACAGAATACGGTTAACTTTAACTTTCCCCTCAATTGCATCGAGGCGTGAGGGGAAGTCTACTGCTTCAAGAGTTTTAACCAGATTGTCAGTCGCTTCAACAGTTTTACGATAGTTCTCAAGAAGCTTTTTAGTCTCTATTAACTTCTCTCGATTTGTTTGGTCGATTTTATTCCCGGTTGAATCAAAACTCAATACCCCTTCCTTTATTGATAACTCCGTTTCTTTTTTTAATTGCTCGATGGAGTTTGAACAGGTTGTGAAAATCTTCTCAGTGTAAGTTGAATAGTTTGCTTGGATGCTCTCAAGAGTCTTTATTACTTCTTGGGCATTCTTCTTAGTTTCATCAATATAGTCCGTTACTTCCTTGAGGCGGGATAGTTCTTTTTCAAGCAATCCCAACTGTTCGTTTATTTGTTCCTTCATAACTTCCAATAAAATTTGAGTTAAATCTAATTAGCCATTGACTGTGATAACCATGTAAGATAATATCTTTTATATCAATTACTTTATTGGCTACCTCACTATCAAAACTTGCAATACTATTAATATATGTATCCAGATAATCATTGAATATCTCGAAATCAACACTGGAAATATCAAAAATCTTCTTGAAGCCTCTTATAATGTCCGTTTGTGCTTCTTGAATGAATTCTACCTCGTCTTTTTCAATAAGCAGGACGGAAAAGGCTTTTAATAGAATAAAAACGAAATTATCCGGACGTTGAACTAATAAGATGGTTGACGCACCTCTAAGATGTTTAAGGTTATTAATTTCTCCCCCATTATCCGTTCTTATAAAATTCATGTACTTTTTTACAACTTCAAAATCAGCTTTGAGTCCCTTTTCTGTATCTCTGGGAAGGTATTCTGGACGGGCATATTTTGAATTCATATATAAATCAATGAAAATCTTAAAATCAGTGCTCCCATTCTTGTTAAGCCCAATTTTACAAGCTTCTTCCATGGCTTTTATTGCCATATTTCTTTGTTCAGCTATTTCTTCATAAATGAATTTTATCAAGCACCCAAGGCATTTTTTAATTTCAGTATCACCCTTGTACAATGGCAATCTGGACATTATTTCCTGAACTCTTTCAGTACCATTATAAAGTGATAAATAATCTCTGAGCTTTGAAGTATAATAACCTGTCTCTTTACGACTTACCTGTGCTGAGATGACCTTGGAGTTGTAATCGATGGTATAATCATCAACAACTCCAATTATTGAAAGTCGATAAATGGCTTTATAAGTTTCTTTTTCGCCACGTGCTTTCATATAATGGGATTTGAGAACGGTAGTATCTCCATTAAACCCCCTTATACTATTTAAAAAGTCCTCAAAATCATGGCTGAATTCAATCGTTTCTTTTATTTTCCGCTCAGATGTTTCAATTCTATTTTGTCTTAGAATACTCGTAATTTTCTCATACTCATTGTTTTCAAAAGGAATCTGCACAATAAATTCTTTGGGTTTTGACGGATTTTGCAGGAGTTTTTCAATACCATCCTGAGTATGGCTTTCAGTGAACTGATTCAACCAATCAAATGGATTTGAGTTTGCAGGACATAATTCGGTGATGAATTCTCGAATAAAATCAACAACCGCATTGAGATTATTCAGGTTTTGGTCACCCGTATAAAATGGAAGGTTATCTCTGTCAAGATATATTGACCCCAGTTTCGGGTTTAGATATAGAACCTTTCTTCCACTGGCATTTATAAAAACTCTAAGTTGAATAATCTCCCCAAACTCTTCGACTATTTGGTCTTCAAGATTATTAATTATTCTCTTCGTGGGGAATTTTATTTCAGTCAGAAGCTCATTGATAATCGTTTTCTCCTTTGCTATACCCTTAAAATTAGACCGATGAAAAGAAAGCAGGATATCCTTATCAATAGATATGGAGTTTTCTTCAATTACCTCGGTAATTTCACCTTCTTCAGTAACTGTTTGTGTTTTTACAGATGCTGGTATTGCCTGTTGGTTAAATAAAACGACACCTACTGCCAGTTTCCTATCCCTTCCGGCTCTTCCCACTTCCTGATAATAACTCTCAATGGAACTCGGATAGTTAAAATGAATTATATAGCGGATATTCGGTTTGTCAATACCCATTCCAAAAGCCTTTGTGGCGACAAGAAGGTCATAATCATTGTTCAAGAACAATTCTTGGCTTTTTTCATTTTCCAAATCCCTTTCCTCTTCTCCATTCCCACCCATAAAAGTGCCAATTTCTAATTCAGGCAGTTTATTTTTGATTTGGATTGCGTTATCCACAACGCCAAAATACCATTTTCGATGTGGGCAGAAAACAAGCCCAGCATTGTTGTAATCACCTGTCTTTGAAAAGAACTCATTTGGTTCATAATTATCAATATACATATTAAAGCCTGAATCATTGACAGAATTCTTCAAGTTATCGTCATCAAAGAATTCTTTGAACTTATATGGTATTCTCTTGATAATTTTATGTATTTCAGCCTGTTTAGCTTCTCCCAACGCTTGCTTATTATCAAAACTAAGTCCTTTCTCAGGTTTAATATCAGCTACTACCTCTTGTATGATGAACTGCAATTCAGGTCTATCCAGTTTCTCAAGGCGTATTATTGAATCTTCATCAGGAATTCCAAGCTCTCTTTGTACATCTGCCAGTACATCATATGATGCTGTTGCAGTTAATGCAAAGAAGGGGATTGTTGTTTTGTTTTTAGTGAGGCAGTATTTCCGGGCATTATCTCCCAATCTTAAATATGAAGTGCGAAAATCATGTCCCCATTCACTGACGCAGTGAGCTTCATCAATAACACAATAGCTGAAAAAATTATTATTGTTGGCAGTCTCCAACAGTCTTTTTCTGAATGTTTCGTCCTGAAGCCTTTCCGGGGAAACAAATGCAAACATGGTATTTGCATTTATTATCTGTTCTGTGGCTAATTGTCTGCCTTTTTGATTTAGAGATGAATTGATAAAGACAGCGCAGTCAATACCGTTTTTTAAAAGTCCTTCATATTGGTCTCTCATTAAAGACTTGATAGGGTCGATAACCAAAGCAATTCCTGCTTGTAACAAAACCCCTAATTGATAAGTAAGCGATTTACCAGAGCCAGTGGGTAATAATCCAATAACACTTTTATCTTGAAATGCCCTATTGATAATCTCAACTTGTCCGGGACGGAATCCTTTCTTACGAAAAATATCTTGTATGAACCTTTCCAGAATTCTTACCTGCTCTTCATATTCATAAAAGCTATTTCGTTTTTTATCCTTGTATCCTAATGTTTTATATCCAATCAAGGAAGATGTGAGTATTTTCCTTTTAGTCTTTATGGAATGACATGACCTAATGGTGACCAAGGTCTCAGCATTCTGAAATTTATCGGTTGGCAGAAGGCTACTCCTTTGAAGAACTGAAATATCTATTACGAGATTATATTTCCCGTTTCTTTCAATAGATGCCTTATTATCAGTAGCATATCTGGTGTTTTCAATAAATAGATTACACTTAGGTAAATTAATGGAATCTTGTTTCAAGAGGTATAGGCTCTTAATAAGAGATAAGAAATCCATTATTGCCATTTCAGCACATGGCACATCTCTTTCTATAACAGCAATATTCCACTCCTCATCTTCAATGCTTAATCGATTATTAATCAGCAAATGAATTAGCACTTTCTGGATTCGAGCAATTGCAAATGGAGACAATACAAGTTCAAGTGCCTTCTTTCCTTCGGCAAACTCGAACAGCGAATTCTCAAAATTATTCTTAATTATTTTGAAGTATTCTTCAGTTTCCAGTGAAGCGAAAAACTTCAATTTCTCCCTTAACTGTCCCCATTCATTAGTTTTAAGACGAATGGCACGTTTCCATTTTGCCTTTTCAGTCGCATTATCTCTATCAGCATCTATCTTCTGCTGATTAGGTTCATTATGTTGACTACCGTCAATTTCAACAATGATTCCACGCTGATTAGCAATTTGGTATGGAAATTCAATAGAGAAATCAACCCTCTGCTGATTGAATATGTTTACCGTTCCATTCAAATACTTTTCTACTTCGTCTTCAATGCTTGAAGAGAATCTTAGTATGTTTTCCAACTCTCGCTGACATTCAAATAATTGAACCCAGTAAGATGAAATATTCTGGGGAATCTTTCGGTACAAAAAGTCTTCTTCATATTCACTTCCCAGATGTCTTTCCCATGATTGAAGGCTTCTTTTTAGAATTCTTTCTCCTGTAAGAGATGGTTCAATTATATGAAGTGCTCGATATAACAATTTAACCAGTTCCTCACTGGCTTTAAGTTTATGCTCAATTGCTCCAATTTCTTCGTACTTGCGTGAATTGATTTCAGCGAAATTATATTTTGAAATGAATCCCTTTTCAAGGTCAAGTGAGGGTCTGGTAGGAAGTCCTCTGGAAATAATGTTATTTGCTACAAGTAAAATCGGGTCAGGTTCGACTACCTTTTTTGAAGTTTGATTGTCAAATGAACAATCAAAATATGATAGCTGCTTCAATAATCCACTAATCTTCTCTTTATCAAAATTAGAAGTTAAACTATCTCTAATACAGTCAAATATAAATCCAGCCTGAAGTTGTAAAATGCTCATTCAAATATCGGATTTCAATAGACTGTTGAAAATACGAAAAATAAATTAGCATTTTGGGATAAATTATCATTTAAGCTTTCCTAAGTGCCTAATTAAGTGATGTAATTATCAATCGCTCTAATGACTCCTTTTTTATTATCACTCTGTTGTCGTTTTATAGCTTCTCTCAAGATATAACCAGATTTTCTGCGTTTTTTAGTGTCCTTACTTCCCTTTGGACGTCCGGGATGTTTCCCTTGCATCTTTGCCCTACGAAGACCTTCAAGTGTCCGTTCCCGAATTAATTCTCTCTCAAACTCGGCAAATGCAGATAAAATAGCAAAGTATAGTCTACCAGAAGCTGAACTGAAGTCAATATTGTCCGAAATGCTCACAAACCCAATCCCTTTGTCAATTAATTCCTTTGTGTCCAATATGAGTTCAGTGCTGGAACGTGCCCACCTATCCAGCTTATAAACCACAACTGCATCATATTCTTTGTTTCTCAGCTTTGCCAGAAGTGCCTGTTTGACCGGACGTGTTTTCCTTGTGCTTTCCTCTTCCTCATATATATCATACGTGAGGTTATTCTTGTTTGCATATTCTACCAACCTGATACGTTGGTTCTCTGTTGTCTGTGAACCATTAGAAAGAGAGACTCTGCAATATAAAGCAACGTGTTTCATATTCGGTCAATTTGAAATGAAGTGGTATTTGAAAAAGGCAAGATACTGAAGTGGTACTTCAACAATATAAGTACGAATGGGAAGACTTGTAATTGCATCATATTCTACGATTATCATATACTCTATGGGGTCTTCTCCTTTGTATATGTAAACCATTTGTTGTAAAAATTTGCGTCCTGCTTTCATAGTCGTTGCGCATAATTATGTGCGAATATACATAATTATGTGCAACTATATTATCTTTACAAGGATTTTTTCTATTTTAGCTGCAAAAGCCTTGAATTTTAGGCATGATGTCACAAAAATATCAACCACCAAAGCCTGTTTCTCCCAGTCATATAGAATTTCTGGGAAAGATTGGGGATAAACTTGAAACATTGCGAGAGGAAAGAAATCTCACGATTTCATTTTTGGAAACAGAATTGGGTATATCCCGTAACTCCTACTCCCTAATGGAGCGTGGGAAAACATATTTCACTATTTCAACCCTTTTTAAAATATTGGATTATTACAAATTGTCCCCAGAAGACTTCTTCAAAGACCTTTAAAGTCTGTAATTTCCATCAGAAAATCGTATGTTAATGATGACGATACCCTTGCCGGGGCAATAATAACCGCTTTTCTCGTAAAAATCTTCGATATTTTAGCTAATTCTTTGTTAAAAGTGCTGATTTACAACTGAATTGTAAATCTTAGAGGAACAATAACAGCCAGTTATTAAACAGAAAAGTAACGTTTAAATGAATTATCGAACACATTAATTCCAAGTATAGTTTGCAAAGAAGTCAGTATTTATTTAAAAACAGAATCTTGCTATGATAGATGCAAATTCCATTTCTCCTGAAAACCGTCAACGTTTGTCCTACTTGTCTTGCATTTTTCGAGAGACGAGAGTGAACTCCGGTTATACACAAGAGCAGGTTGCACAGGAAATTAACCTGTCAAGAAATTCGATATCGAAAATTGAAAATATGGGTTTCTTCCGGATACAGCACTTATTCATATTGGCGGATTATTATGAAATACCCTTGGCTGAGCTATTCGAGGACATAGTATGAATGTCAATTTGAAATCAATATTTTAATTAAATTGCTGACAAAATATCTACAGAAACATTCCTAATTTCAAACTTATATGTTAGAATGAAAAGAAACTTTAATATATTCCAGAGTTACAATAGTGGAAGTGAGAAAGACCTTGCGAGTGTTGTTCAATTAGAAGATAATCTTACCCGAGCATTATTAGTCACGTTAAGTAACCTCGAAAGACCAACACAACACTTAATAGTAACTGAGTTATTTCAACTTGAGAATTTAGATAAAACCGAAGATATCAAATATGACTTGCAGAATCCAACCTCAAAATTACCATTAGCTGGAAAACAAAAGACTATTGTAACCATTCAAAGATATGCTTCAAAGATTAAGAAGGACGATTTTGTACAAAACATCGAGATTATCAATATTATCCTAAAGGACTACAACGTTAAGGAAAAGAGGGCGATTAAAGAAATTATTGTTAGTGCAGAAAAAAATGACAATGACTTAAATAAACTTACTGCCTATGGTATGGCAGATGTTAAACCTACTATGCTTGCAAGTATTTTAAATCTTATCGGGGATAATAGGGCTGATGGATGGATAATTACTAACAATAATGTAATCTTAATAGAAGCAAAAATTGGTGATAATGAAGTTTCTAAGTATCAATTGTACAGACATTTATCAAAAAAAAATGGATTTGGTATTGCCCCTTCAAGTATTCAAAAAGGGAATAAGTGTCAAGATTATCTGTTAAGGCATATAACTTGGGATGACACATATAACCTATTAAAGAGTATTGAAGACCAGCATGTAATTAAGGGAAAGGATAGGTTCATGATAAAACAATTTTTAAATTATCTTGAAATGAATGGTGAGGTTCTTGATTTCTCGAGTTTAGTAGACAATGGGCTCATTGATAAAGACTATCTGAAGTCACAGTTTAAATTATTCCTCGATAAATTCGACAAAAGGATTGCAAATAACCCATATAATCTAAGAAAGGCGGGGCGTCCACATGATTATCTATGGGACTCTTTCGGGTTGGTACACGAGCGGGAGGTCTTATCAGACCCTCATTATACAATAAGTTTTAATGAAAGTAAACTCGGCATAGCATTAACTTTATCAAATGATATTCTTAATGCTTCCCTATTTAATAAGTCCAAAGATAGAATTGTTGAAGAATGCTTAAAGATGATTTCAGGAAAGACTGAAAAGCGGCTTGAACAGTACTATATCGGACTTCAGAAATATAGACTCGTAGATAGGAAGGGTAACTCCCAAAAGGGAGAGACTTTTAATACCTTTAATCTGTTTGGCAGACTCTCTGATATTCTTAAAAGGAAAGACACGGAAGAGTTAAGAAAGAATGCATTAAATGTTTTTTTAAGCACCTTCCCCTATCTTATTAAACTCGAAATTGGTAAGCAATTCGAAATTGGAATTCAGATTGACCTTTTACAATTTAAAAAAGTTAGAGCAAATGAACCTATGGAATCTCAATTGAGGGCAATCAATAAAGATTTATTAGAAAATCCGGAAAAACTGATAGAGCAGTTTTATGCGTTTATTGAAGATACATATGAGCTTTTTAAAGATTTTGCACTGCTTCAAAATAAGAAAGCATTTAAGGCTGTGTTAAACAGTAAATGATTTTACTACCCTCACCCGCTGTTCTTATTAGAAGCATAATTATTTGCAATCTTCTGAATTAGTTTTTCCATATTTGTTCTTATAGGTTTGGGCTTAACTAACTCCGTTTCTGTCCCCAGACCTAATAAAACTGAATAAAACTCATAATTTGGTACTAACTTAAATCTATAAACAAATCTCTTCCCCTGCTTCTTTACAAATTCCTGACTTTTATGTAACGGCTGACTCAGGATATATTGTGTTTGAAGTTCAGAGAAGGCAATATGAATTTCAACTGGCTCTTCATGCGATACGCTTATGCCAATCACATTTTCATAATACTTCTGGGCATCAAAACCGACATCCTTGAACTTCAACGTTTCCTCAATCTGAATTTTAATTATCCTATCAAGTCCATAAGTTCTGATGTCGGAGAATTGTTCGTTATATCCGATTAAGAACCACCGATTACGATATTCTTTTAAATGGTATGGGTGTAGTATATGGAAGGTGCTTCTTGGGGATGTGAATGAGTGATACTCAATCTTGATAACACTTCTGTTTTTTATAACATCAATCAGTTCTTTAAGATGGTTAGTCCCCTTGGTATATTCAACTCGTTCAAATTCAATGAAATTTCGTATATCCTTATATTCAGGCAAATGATAAACATTGACAGCTTCCACAAGCTTGTCAATTGACCCTTTGAAAGTTCTGAATAACTCAATGTCTTTAAACTGCTCAAGCAATCTGGATGCAAATAGCAGCGAATCAAGCTCTTCTTCATTTAATGGGATGTTGTCAATTGAGTAGGCTGGGTCGTCATAATAGTAAACTCCCTTTGACCTGTTCATTTTAATCGGTGCATTATAACCGAGTCCTCGGTCATAACGCATTGCTCTTATATCCGCTTCAATAGTCCTTTCACTTAAAGGGCTAATATCCAAAGCTTCCTCACAAGCAGTTACAAGTTCCTTGAGAGTGACGTTTTTCTTTTCCAAAAAGCACTTATTAATCACTCGGTATCGAATAAGTGCATCTTTATTTTTTGGCATTTTTTTCTCACAAATTGAAAATGAAAATACACTGCACTGGCAACCTTTATGTTTGCTGAAAATTGCTTTTAAAGATATGGTTTTAAAGAATATAAACTTAAAACAACATAACATTATGAGTAGAGTCAGCAATCAAAAACAACCAGAAACAAAACCTGCAATTCAAACCCTTATTCTTAAAGCGTCTCCCCGAAAGTGGTTGGGATGTGTCTACATTTCTGACCAAGAGGCAACGGGGCAACTAATCATGTTTTTGGAAAGCCAATCTGGTGAGTTCCAAGGCAAATTTTTAAATCGTCCGATTTATATAATTCAGGCTTCGTGCAAATCCATATTAGAAGCTGCCCTTTTAACCAAAGTTCAATCGGTAATAACCTTAACACGATAATGAAATGAGTAATAATAATCTCCTTATACATATCGAAAAGATATCTTCAGAAGCCGCAAAAAGCAAGCTTGAATTTGAAACGCTTACTGAAATCAATCAGGAAATATCATCTATTGCAGACTTTCTTTCACTGTCAACAATTCAAACCGTCCTTTTCTCAAGCATGGTAGAGCTTAGCCTGCAGCGAACTGTCACTGTGGACAGTCTGGCAAGACACTACAAGTGTAGTGTCCTCAGAATAATCAATTTAATTCAGGAAATTGATGCATTAGAGCAGAGGGCACTCATTTTCAAGTGTTGTAAAGCGTCAAATAAGAGGTACTCTTATAATGACTTAGGATATTCAGTTCCTCATCATGTAATTGAAGCACTCAGGACTCATGATAAAAACAAATTGACGGAGAATACCCAATTCAACCTTCCAAACCTGCTTGAAAAGATTACAGAGATGATTGATGCAAGGGAAACAAACTCTTCATCAACAAGTATCCTGCTCGAACAGATAGAGTTCCTGCTCAACAGCAATAAAGGTCAACCATTCGTTGATTACATTAACAAGAACATAAAACTCCCGATAAATAAGTGCATAGTGCTGGCACTGGCATTTCTGAGGCTTAAAAAACAGGATACATATGACTTTGATTCGATAACAGCAACCATCTTTGATGATTTGGCAATCCAATTGGATTTTGAACACAATTTTAAAGCCGGGAATAATGAGCTATTCATAAAGGATATTGTCCGATTTAAGGATTCCCTGTTCGCTGACGAAAAGATACCCGTACTATCTTATAAGACAACTAAAATGCTGTTTAAGGATTATCCTGAACTTGCTCTGGACTCTGAAAATGGCGAAGGGTTTATACATGCCGCATCAATCAGAACAAAGAAATTGTATTTTGATGATAAGTTAAATAACCAGCTTTCAAGAATATCAAGTGCAATCAGTCAGAGTAACTTCAGACTCTTGCAAAGACGGCTAAGGGACAGCAAACTGCCAGTAGGTGTTACGGTAATGTTTTACGGACAGTCAGGAACTGGTAAAACCGAATCTGTATTCCAAATTGCCAGACAAACCAAACGTGATGTCATGATGGTTGACCTAAGCCAAATCAGGAGCAAGTGGTTCGGTGAAAGTGAGAAACAGGTCAAGAAAATATTTGATGATTACAGAAGGGCATTCGCTAATTTCCACGTTAAACCTATACTCTTTATCAATGAGGCAGATGGAATGTTCTCAAAACGAATGAGTTTAAAGGGAGACTCAACAACTGAGCAGATAATGAATACCATGCAAAATATAATGCTTCAAGAACTTGAACGATTCGAAGGAATATTATTTGCCACCACCAATCTCACTATGAATCTTGATAGTGCTTTTGAAAGACGATTCCTTTTCAAGGTCGAATTCCCAAATCCTCTGCCAGAGGTAAGCGAACGAATCTGGAAATCAAAAATACCTGAATTGAGTTCCTCACAAATCAAACAGCTTGTTTCAAAATATGAGTTAAGTGGCGGGGAAATCGAAAATGTAGCAAGAAAATATCTTATGGAAATGGCAGTTGATAATGGAAAGCCAAGTCTGAATAAAGTAGATGAACTCTGCAGTTTTGAGAAATCATTTCAAAAGTGCAGGAAGATAGGATTTCTAAAATGATTAAATTTGGTAGAAAGCATACGTCCAGTTCTCTTGTATCAATACTAAAATAGTCAAACATCGATGAATGAAGTTTTATTTATCCGTAAATGGGTTGAAAAGGAGAAAACCCTTGAAGCTGAAGTCATACAGAATATTTCAAAAATAAAAAAGCTAAGGAAATTTCAGGATAATGAAGCTTACTGGGATTTGATAACTGCATGTTGGAAATTTAAAAACCACGTGGACAATAAGCAATTAGCATTTAAAAAAAGATTTTCAAAAAAAGACCGTAAATCATCAAATGAAAAAACAATCCTAATTCATGCGCAAAAGAGAAAGGTGACCAATGCTTTTATCGATTATGCACGAAATCAGATTGATGAGCTGGAATCAGCCAGCGAGGGTTATCAACGAAAATGGCTCAATAACGCTGATAATACTGCAGTAAAGACCAAACTTAGCAGAGTGTTTAAATTATGGACAGACTCATACATTTGGAATGACGAGGATATTGTAGATAAGATATTTACACATATGAGTGTTTATAATGAAGGGATATACCCTCTTCGTAAATCAATTAATTCAATTTGCAAACTCACAAAATCAAATAATGAACATATAATCAAATATTTAATGAATCAGTTTGCGAAGAAGAATAAGGGTTTATTTGAGTCGAATCAGGCATTATCAAAGAATAACTGATATTAACAGAACGTTCTCTGTACGGCATTATTAACCACTAATGAATTACCTATGATATCCAAAAGGAATGAACGTGCGATTTATGAAGTTTCTCAGAAAGTTAATCTGGCGGAAAACAATTTCAGGGCACTTATAGAAATAATGGTCTTTGATACGCTTGAGACATTAGACACAAGAAACATGTTGGCAAAGTACTATCAAAAAATGATTGACGCCAAATCGACTCAAGCACGAGCCAAATATTATTACGAGATTATTACGATGTTTCATTCAGCATCAGCAATCCTACATAATGGGAAATATCATTATAATGACTTGATGGAGGGTATTGATATGGATGAGATTAAACAGTTTTTGAAAGAAAAAGCAAGAACTCTTTTAAAAGAAATACCTTCTGAGAAATCTTGGTCATGGCAAGTCAGAGAAGCAGCATTAAAAAGCCTTGACCTTGAGGATATGATTTAACTCTAAAATTACTACTTTGAATTTGCTCTTCGTTTGCAGATATAATGAGATGCGAAGTTGTACCGCAGAAACAATCTTTGCGGCAGAAGGATACTCTGTGAAATCAGCAGGAACTTCCAAGTCTGCTACAACAACTATTTCGGATGAAATCATAAATTGGGCAGATTTGATATTTGCCATGGAAGAGAAGCATAAATCAATTATAACCAATTACTTTCCAGACTCTTCAAATGGCAAGCGAATAATAGTCCTTAATATACCTGATAATTACTACTACATGGAAGATGAACTGGTGGAATTATTAAAGGAAAAGATTAAACCGTATCTTTCATAATTAGCACTTCTAAAGAACAGGATATGCCAAGATACTTAACGAAATCCAGATACCTTCTCGGACTTAATTGTCCCACAAAACTCTACTACACCGGGAAGTCAGACTATCCTGATAAGAATGAGGATAACGACTTTCTAAAAGCATTAGCTGAAGGGGGGTATCAGGTGGGTGCACTTGCCAAATGCTATTACCCAACAGGTATTGAGATTGAAAATAGAGACTATGATAGTTCAGTCCGGGAGACATACAAGCATTTAAAACAACCCAGAGTAGTTCTTTTCGAGGCAGCTTTCATGTGGCATAACCTCTTCATAAGAGCAGATATTATAGAGAAGAAAGACAGAGTAATAAACATATTCGAAGTTAAAGCAAAATCATTTGGCGGAACTGATTCTGCTGACATGCTTACTCCTGAGGGTTACATAAACACCGCTTGGCTTGATTATCTCTATGATGTTGCTTATCAAAAATATGTCATTTCCAAAATGTATCCTGAATATCTTGTCAGAGCACATCTGATGCTTGCCAACAAGAATGCACCTGCGACCGAGAATGGATTGAACCAGAAATTCCAATTAAGAAAGATTGAAGGCGACAGGACTTATGTGGATGTAATCGGAGTGGAATCTATATCTGACCTCGGAGATGAAATACTGATTCGTGTAAATGTTGATGACCTTGTGGAACTAATCTGGAATGGGAAGGAAACCAAGGCTGAACAACCATTAACCTATGAGGAAACCATAAAATTGCTTGCCGAGGCTTATGAGAATGATTCCAAAATAGCAACACCCATAAACAAGAATTGTCAGGATTGTGAGTATAGGATACCTGATGAATCCATCACAGAGGGAAAGCTTTCAGGCTTCAGAGAATGTTGGAAAACACAATTAGGATGGAGCGACAGGAACTTCGGTACGCCACTCATTTTTGAGCTATGGAACTACAGGTCAAAACAGGCATTGATTGACGATTCTATTTATTATTTGAAGGATATTTCGAAAGACCGTTTTAAAAAGGCAATACCCAAGGAAGATGGCTCACTTTCAAACGAAGAAAGGCAATGGCTGCAAATTGAAAAAGTAATAAATAGTGACCCTACTCCCTACATTGATTTTGAAGGCTTAAAGGGAGCTTATAACAAATTCAAGTTCCCCCTTCACTTCATTGACTTTGAAACTACCACGGTCGCTATCCCCTTTTATAAAGGCAGGAAACCTTATGAGCAGGTAGCATTTCAATTCAGTCATCATTCAGTTACAAGTGACTTAAAGATTGAGCACACTGGCGAGTATATCTGTAAGGAGAAAGGTAAGTTCCCAAACTTTGATTTCGTGCGACAGTTAAAAGACCAATTGGGCAAAGATGATGGAACAATCTTCAGATATGCTGCCCATGAGAATACTGTTTTAAACCAAATTCTGGTTCAATTAAATGATGCGCCCAAAGAAGAAATCAAAGACAAACAGGAACTGATTGATTTCATTGTAACAATAACCCAAAAGTCAGGTCATAAAGGTCATAGGAATATGGTCGACTTAAAGGACTTGGTACAGAAGTATTACTACCACCCACAGACAAGAGGTTCAAATTCATTGAAAGCAGTTCTTCCTGCCGTTCTGTCAAGCTCCATGTTTCTTCAGGAGAAATATTCCCAGCCAATATACGGCAGGAATTCAATGATTAGGAGCAAGAATTATCCTGACGGATGGATTTGGATTAAAAAGGATTCCAACGGTGAAGTTATTAACCCGTATAAATTAATTCCCCCACTTTATGATGGTATTGAGGAAACCATCAAAAAGAACTTCCTGATGAAGGGAGACATCCGGGAAGGTGGTGCTGCTATGACTGCTTTCGGCTTGATGCAATTTGCCAATATTTCAGATTTTGAAAGAGAGTCAATTGCTCAGGGACTACTTAAATACTGTGAACTTGATACAATGGCAATGGTGCTGATTTGGGAATGCTGGCATAATCTGATTAATGTTAATTAACCCTTGAAACAATGGATATAAAAGACTTCAAGAACGGGAAAGATGAGCGTGAAAAAATGGGTATCGGATTAGTGCATAAAGTCGAAGAATGGCTTCAAGAGCAGAACATCAATGCTTATAAAATTGAATCGGAGATAGTCGATGGCAATAAGGTATTCTATATTGATGTCGAGGGGGACGTCTGGTTAGAAAAATTTAATCTTGATGATGTTGCGAATATTCCCAAGTACATTAGATTCCGGCACGTTACTGGTAAATTTATTCTGGGTAATAGTAAATAAGACAAATAGTTCATGGCACTCACGTATAAGCTAGTGTGGCACAATCTTTCAGAACATCTCCGTCAATTTTACCAAATCTCAGGGTTGAGGGTTGAAGATTTTAAAAAGGATGAGTATGACTTAAATTGTGCTTATCATAAGATTGAAGAACTATGGACTAAGAACCTTGATGAACATATTAAATCTGTAAGATATATTCTTCTATCAGAAGCACCACTTTGGGGAAATGATAAAAAGTATATATACAATCCAGACTATGAAAAAGACAGTATCTTCTTTAAGTGTACAGATTTATCATTTGCACTTGGCAAAGAAATCTCAACGAAAATTGAGTTAGTAAGAGAATTGAATCAAATTGGTTTCTTAATAATCGATATCTCTCCATTTGCCCTGAATAGTTCGACAAGAATCAATTACACATCTCTTTCACGTAAAAAGAAAAATAATTATCCTGCCTTTCTAAACCCCTTGATTGATTCTTTTCTCCGGGCAAAGCTTGAAAAAGTAAAAAATAAAATACAGGGAGATGTCAAGATATTCTATAGATATCCTCGTACTGAAAAACATTTGGGAGATTCCATCGAAACGCTACTTAAAGAATATGGGCTATCAGTTCTGCAAAAACCTAATAATAATGTTTTTAAGCAAGGTGGAGGAGTTGATAAAGTAAGACTAAGGAATATTTTAGACTATCTATATTTTAAAATGATGTTAGAATCATTTATTGGGAATATCCCACAAGAATCAGGTTTCATCAAGAAATTTCGTCTCCACCAAGGCTGGTGGAGAACCTTTGTTCTAAATGAACCTGAAGGTGTTTATACAGATTCCAAAGGTAATTGCTCAAGTGTTTGCAATCGCATAAATAACGGCAAGAAATCATTGAAGAACTTTCTATCCAAGGAAATTGCTGATTCAGTAGCAGATGCTTTGAAGGAACAAAAGATATCCGGTTCCGGGATTATGGATGAAGACCGACTTTACAATAACCTACTCAGCAGTCAGCCGTTGGCATTTAACTTATTTGCATTCTTCAATAACAACAAAGGCTTGGCACTCGAATTCTTGAAGACCATAAGACCAGATATAACTTACTTTGACAAAGTTGTTTTTGAATATGCTCCTGATTCAAATAAAGATAGCTCAGCATTTGACATTGGATTTGTAGTAAAATCAGGGAACAAGAATGGCTATATTGGATTAGAATGTAAATACACGGACACCTTCTCTTATAGAAGGAAAGGTGGCAAGGTGAACTATGGTGATAAATCAGAGATTGAAGAGGACCAAAACTATGGCAATTATTTCAAGCTGTATTCTGAAAACCGGGATAGGTTTCCTGATGATTATTTCTCCTATGTCCGCAGCAAAGACTACAATCAACTTTTTCGAAATGAACTTCTTGCTGTTCAATTGAAATCTAACTTTGAATTTGTTGTCACTGGCTTATTCTGTCATCATGAAGACAAGGAAACCATAAATTCCGGGAAAGAGTTTCAGAAAAAGATTGGGAATGGAGTTAATGATTTCATTACTCTGACATATGCTGATTATTTTGAGCGGATTCAGAAGCTGAATCTATCATGGGTGCAGAGAGAGCAAATTATGATGCTCTGGGTAAGGTACTGCGGTCTAAGGCTGAGCAGAGAATTACTTAATACTACCTGACATAATTACAGTATCCTTCGACATTCTATATTCAATTTGGAACGAAATATCAAAATCACCTGATTTCAAGCCATTTTGGCAGGATTGCTATTTAGAATTGTTGCAGGAATAATTTTTGAATGAAAAAAACCAGCCGGGTCTTTGGCTGGTTATTATTATAAGTACTTTCAGTGAAAGACTTATCAATTTTAGCGATGCGAAAATAGTCATATTCACTGAATTTACAAATAAGAGTAATTTTGCCAATTGATACAGGTTAATGTTCTTTATATTAACGCATTAAAACAAGTATTATGGCAAAAAAAAATGTACATGTTGTGCCCAAAGATGGTAATTGGGCAGTAAAAACAGAGAATTCAGAACGACCTGTTAAGATTACATCAACACAGGAAGAGGCAATTGAAAGAGCTAAGGAAATTGCCAAAAACAATCAGTCAGAACTCTTTATTCACAGAAAAAACGGGACAATAAGAGAGAGAAATTCTTATGGTAATGACCCTTATCCCCCAGAAGGCTGACAATGGAAGAAGGTAAGGTTTTTAAGATTTTGGCTATTGATGGGGGTGGTATTAAAGGTCTTTATTCATCAACCATTCTGGAACAACTTGAATCAAAGTTTGGCGGACAAATGTCTGATTATTTTGATTTAATCTGTGGAACTTCAACAGGGGGACTTATTGCACTGGCTCTCTCTCTGAAAATCCCCGCAGCAGAAATAAGTAAACTATACCTTGAGAAAGGTGCTATTATATTTCCCCACAGAGGTAAATGGCGGCAATATTTTTGGAAAGGGAAATACAGTGATGAACCTTTAAGAAAAGTATTGCAAGAACTGTTTGGTGATAGGACTTTATCTGAAAGTAATAATTTGCTGTGTATTCCTTCGTATTCAATTACTGACGCCAGACCTGTTGTTTTCAAATTTGACCACAGAGAAGGAAATTTATGCAGAGATAACAAGGCAAATTACGTTGATATAGCTTTGGCTACTTCTGCTGCACCAACATACTTCCCAATAACCGAATTACCGTATTATGAGAATAAACAGTTCATTGACGGTGGTGTTTGGGCAAATAATCCAGCGTTCGTTGGACTATTAGAGGCTTTAACATATTTTGTTGGACAAGGCAAAGAGTATGCGTCAGTTAAAGTTCTGTCTGTTGGGAGTCTAACCAAAACAAGTGGGATGCCAACAGGAATATCAAGGTTTCGCTCAGCACTGGGATGGAGACAATATCTCTTGGATACTTTTTTTGTCGGTCAAAGTTCCTTCACCGAATATATAATGAAGACCTTTGAAAAGACAACAAATATTAAAATTGATTATGTACGAATACCCTCAGTACCAATATCCGCCAAGCAGGAGCATTTGGTACAGATGGATTTGGCAACCAAGAACTCACTTAATCTTTTGAGAGGTAAGGGCAAGGACGCTGGCTTTGATGCTGCTAATAACAAAGCTATAGCTGACTTTTTTTCTTGTAAGAAACATTATAATCCACAAAGTTATGGCAGATAGTAATGAAATTTTCCTTGAGTTTAATAAGATTATCCGGTTGACTGATGCTAAAAGGAAAAGTCTCAAGATTTCCCGGAAAGAATTAAGAAATAAAATCCGAAAGTATTTCAAAGAAAACAAATCCGATGAAGTACAACCAAAGTTTTCTGTTCAAGGTTCACTGGCAATGGATACTATTGTAAATCCAATACCAAGAACCATTTCAAAAGACGGAGAAGATGTAACTGTTTACAAGTATGATGTTGACGATGGTATTTATTTTATCGGTCAGGAGAGTGTTGCTGAAAGAAAATCAATCCAAACCTATCACAGTTGGATTATGGAAGCGGTTGATGGACACACCGATACTCCACCAATTGACAAGAACACCTGTGTCAGGGTTAAATTTGCAGATGGACACCATATCGATTTACCGATTTACTATAAAATGACCAGTACCCCTGAACTTGCACACAAGAAACAAGGTTGGATTGAGAGCGACCCAAGGGAATTTACTGGTTGGTTCAATTCACATGTTGGTGAAGATGACCAGCTAAGAAGAATTGTAAGATACTTAAAAGCATGGCGTGACTATCGTGAGTTTAAAAACAGTTCAACCAAAATGCCCAGTGGATTAGTCCTCAGCATACTTGCTGCAAACCATTTTTATGCACACAAAAGGGATGATGTATCATTGAAAGAGACGCTTATTAATATTGAGGCGAAACTTAAAGTAAAATTTGAATGCCTCAGACCAACAAAGCCTGTTGGAGAAGACTTGCTTTCAGAATACCAGAATAAAGATTATTTCATGACCTGCCTCGGTAACTTTATTGGTGATGCTAAGAAAGCTATTGAAGAATCTAATAAGAAACAGTCCTGCTTGTATTGGCAAAACCATTTTGGAGATAGATTCCCATGCCATCTTGCAAAAGATGAAGACGAAGGTAAAAAAGAATCAAACGGGTTAAAAAGTGCTGCTGCAGGCTCAATTCCATGGATATCAATTTGAAAACGAATGAGATTTTTAAAGACCAAGCACTTGTTGTTAACAAAAATTTTTCATCATTAAGGTTAATAACTGATGGCGAGTTACGTATTGAAGGCGAAATAGAGATTTCGGATAAATCAGGGAAAAAATGGGAGACTTTTTCGGTTGAGATTAGACCTTCCGAATCTTTCCCTTACAGGTTTCCTTTGTTGTATGAAGTTGGGGGTAAAATTCCAAAAATACCAGATTGGCATATAAATCCCGATGGAAGTTGTTGTGTGGATGTTGAACCAAGTGAGCTAATTTACTGCAGGAACGGTATAACAATCACCCAGTACCTGATTGAAAAAGTGATTCCTTTTCTTTCTAACCAAGCGTATCGTATTGAAGAAGGATGCTATGCCAATGGTGAATATCCGCATGGAGATGAGGGAATTTTCCATTACTACTCCACATTATTTCGAACTGGCAACTATCCAGAAGTTCTTAGGCTTTTGTCGTATGTCATTCAAAATGACAGACCTTCCAGAGTTTCAACATGTTTCTGCGGGAGCGGAAAGAAGTTTAGACATTGCCATCGTGATGCATTTGATAAGATTAAACTGATTGATAAAGAACACCTTATTCGGCATATTGTGAAAATAGATACCCTTTTCAAACAGAGGTCTTAATCAGTAGCACTCTGGCAGTTCAAGATGTCCAATTTTCTGAATAAGCTGCCGGATAATATCGTTAGTCTTGTCCTGTAAAATTGGCATCCCATATCTAAGGTTGACCACATCATCCATCAGTATGACTTTTTCATGTTGATTCAAAGATAGATTGGAAATTTCTTCCAGAAAATCAGCATCAACTAATTCGGAGTAATCATCTTGTATCCCAATTTCTTGCAGCCTTAGACAGGTTTTAATAAGTTGTTCATCCATAATATTATCATTTTCTTTTACTTCATCGGTTTCTGGTTCTTCAAAGTTTTTTTCTACTGAATAATCGGTGGTTAAAATGTCTTCATCAGCCAGATAATCTGAATATGGTGAATCTTCCAATTCTACCCAATCAACAACTTCCCAGAATTTATCCTCGACTTTGTAATTGTACTTAAACCCAATTCCACCGAAAACTGATTTAATGAAGTCTTCAACCAGATTTGCATATCCATGAGCCACCACGATTGAGTCATGCCGGGTGAAACATGGAACTTCCATATCCCGGAGAGGAAAAAGAATCCTGTCAATGAAAATTTCGGATTCAACGCATTGAAGAAATACAGAGAAGTTTGTGGTGTCATCATTGAAGTTCTTGTCATCCTCTTCCGGCTTAGATTCCATGGATTTAGTCTTAAATCTTTCAATGATTGACATGACAGTTGGGTAATGTTCTTTAAGCTTATCGATAAGCTTGTCTGATTTAGTATTCCGTTTAAAGAGCAGCATGAAAAGAACCAGCTTAGCAGAACCTCTTTCAGAGAAGCCAAACTGCTTCTGTATGACTGCATAAAAATCATTAAAGAACACATCATGAATGAACCTGATTACATCAGAAGTTGAATGAGTACTAAAATCTGGATTTGAAATATCAACACCTGTTTGAGGAAGCATGTTTTTATGCTCAGCAAGGACGGCAATGAATCTTTTAAGGAATACTTTCGTCTGGTTGTGTTTGAAGAGACCCTGCAATGCCTCATCTCCCTTGGTTATGTAGATATTTAACAGGTTGGCAAAAATCAGAAATTGTGACGTCCTTAAATCAAACTGCACCACCGGCTGATTATTCAGATTGATGAACTGCAAAATTTTGCTTGGGAAGTTTGTGAGATAAGTTGTTATCCTTAACGTCTTTTCGCTTCTTCGGTAGATTAAGGGGACAGTGCCAATCTTTGAAATATCACGTTCATAATAATACTTCAGATTACTGATACGATATTTCAGGAAAGTGTTCTTGTCAGCCAGATAAAAGGCATCTTTAAAGAAGAACAATTGCTTATCCTGAAGAAGTGCATCAAATTTTGCCCTTTCTATAGTCAAATACTTGATATTAAAAGAACCCCCATCAAGGTATATGTGGCATGGTACAACAGTCTTGTCAGGTAGCTCGTTAAATATTTTGGTATTCAGAAACTGGTTACAAATTTGCTCTGCATTGTCTTCGACCCATTTTGCAGCTTTTTGTTTATCGATTGAAACAAAAATGCTTTGCTGTGATATTGGCAAATATTCAAATTCTTTGCCTTCATTCATTACCATTTCTTCTGCCGTCAGTATTGGCAGACTACTTTTCCTAATGTACTCAATTGTTGAGAACTCGTCTTCATTCGTCAGTTCCGGATTGATGCGGTATCTGATGCCAACACTACCCGGTTCTTTGCCTTTGGTTGTATCCAAGTTAGGGTAGCTCCGATATCCAAAGTCAAGGAACTCTATAATGCCAAGTTTTATTAATGGCTGAATGACCTTTTCATGGTAGTCACCATCGAAAACAGTTCTCCAATATGCCGACCCGGTTGGAACATATCCTTCCAAACCATAATGCTCATTTACTTGCTTGAAGTAAATTATGCTTATACACCTTAAAAAATTGTTCTTTGTCCGGTATTCAAACTTTTTATTATTAAATATATCCTGATGTATTCTCTGGATAAGCTTAACTGGAAGATACTCTTGTTTAATATTCTCCTTTAAGTATTTCTTCATTAAGTATATGTCTTTCTTCATCTATCTATGATATTATTGTTACCATGTTATTGACATGAACTTAAAGGCATATTCGACATGAACTTGGAATATAAAGTTGTATAACAGGAAATTACGAACATCAAGTACTGTTCAAAATGAGGTAATTCATCGCTCCAAAACTTAGCTATCGAATAGCGGTTTGTTAGTGTTCTCATAATTAAGACATGAACTTAGAGTTAGTAGCAACCTGAATCTTACTTATCATCTTATTATAGAGCATATTTGGGTTGTCATTTAAATTATCTGTCCACATAGCGAATTACATATTTCTTATTGTGTTAATGGTTATTCCATATTCATTTTGTTTTCAGTACATACTTATCCCACTACGCTGAAATCTAATTCTGCGTTCCATTTCTTTCTCCTGATATGCTTTGGTAAATCTTTAAATTAAAAAGTCAGGCTTCTTCTTCGCACCAAAGGCGGATTTTATCCCCGCCTTTGATAACCAATATTCTTTTAAAAGAACGTTTGTTCCCATTCATCCCGTTAGCTTATCGCCTCAATCCATTCTTAGGTCATGTTGGTTTACAAGTACATATACGATACGATTTTAAAAATGTTACATATAATGAAACCTTTTTTATCGAATTACGTTGAAAGCTTTTTTGCTTAAATTGATTTAATCACACTTTCTGCGAATTAATCAACAAGCTTATTATCGAAGAGTTGCGAACAGGAATATAATAACAATGCCCAATTAATATGACCATACCTCATGTGCCAGAGGAAACTGATTAAGTTCCTTCTTATGCTCTCTCCACTGTGGCATGGTTTTATCCATAATAGCTACAAACCGTTCTGTATGGTTTCTTTCAAGGATATGAATAATTTCGTGCACAA
>Ga0208694_1000956_pt1 | contig 38901 bp, 35 predicted proteins | sample AD_UKC078_MetaG_FD_184442 | JGI IMG/M metagenome (GOLD analysis project Ga0208694, IMG submission 184442) | Active sludge microbial communities of municipal wastewater-treating anaerobic digesters from USA - AD_UKC078_MetaG (SPAdes) (version 2) | ecosystem: Engineered > Bioreactor > Anaerobic >...
ATAGATTAGGAAGATGGAAATTTAGGAAAGTGTGATAGCTTTGTTCACAGTGCAGGAGTTCACAGTGCACGAGTTCAAAGTTTTTGTTTTGGAGGTATCGGTAACTATAATAAATCTTATAAAGTATCACCCAAACTTGCAACTGGGTATCACTTGTCACAGTGGTCGTAAGTGTTTATAGGATTGTGAGATGAATAGGACTGGCTTTAGACTGTGTCACAGTGGTCTTTGGACGTTTTTGGACGTTTCAGTATCAGGGTTTATGCAAATTTGGACTCCTTTCAGGGTATTTTCAGACCATCGATTTTTGAAAAACTATTAGCTCATTTTTTAGGCTGCGCCAGTAGTGCGTTTCCCCGCATCAGTAAATAACTCCCGGTCTGAACTGAGTCCATAAAACGGGTTCTCAAGTCTTAACGGCAGAAAACATAGTTATCTCTATTTATGGCAGTTAGATGGACTGTATTTTAGGACATTTTTAGTTTGTAGGAATCTGTTTACTCATGGTTGTGTCCTGGGCATTATATTGTGAAGTACCCGGGGAAGCAGAATTGTATGAAGATTTATCCAGAATTCCCCGCTAATAAGCGGAAAGGACTTCCCAAGTTATTGCCATGCAGTAGAGTAGCACCCATCAATAACTAATGGGAGGCGCTTATGAAAGCGACCAGTAACGAGTTAAGGCAGAGGTCAATCAGGGCAGACCACTGTGACACGCCGAGCACTGTGACAGGTGTCACAGTGGTTCCCGAAAGGCGGAAAAAGCCACAGAAGCTCATCAGTAGTGTGTTTGAGCACTGTGACAGCAAAAATGCCGGATTTAGTGTCACAGTGGTCTCGGATCTACCCAGCACTATGACAGCTGTCACTGTGGTCCGGAATAGGGGGGAATGCCATCTTTGTTTATCAGCAAAGGCTTTGAGCACTGTGACAGGAGAAATGGCGATCAAACTGTCACAGAGGTTTAGTAGGCAGCCTCTTATCTTGGCTTGCTTTGATTTGAGGAGTAGTTGTTATGAGAGTTGAAAGATCTTTACAGGCAGATGTAGCAATTGAGGACTGCAGTCCCGGCTACATTGACATGGCACCCAGAGCAAAGCTTCCCTTGAGATATGACAAAGAAGCCAGACTCCTCGGCCACTTCTGTAACCTCGTGATTCGGAGACTGGCTTTATGCCACTCCAAAGTCGAAGAGTGGAAGCTGATAGTCGAGGAATACAACAACGGAACCATGGCACCAGAACTATTCAAGCTCAGAGGTGAGCGTAAAGAACGGGCTCTGCGGCTTTGGATCGACCAGTATATCAAATCCAATCAGGACATGTTCGCACTGCTGCATAAGGGCAAGAATATCAGCCATAAACGCAAGGTGACCGAGACCGAGTCCAACGTCTTGCTCAGCATTCTGCTGCATCCTAACCAGATCACCATCGGTTCTGCCATCAACATGCTCAAGGCTCAAGCCAGGATGGGTTACTTTGAGTCACCCAACAGCAAGCCTACCTTAAGAAGATGGTGCACTGAGTGGATGGAAAACCATCTGGCGACTTGGGAGCAGACTCGTAAGGGCAGTAAATACGTGGCGGAACACATAGTGAAGACCATACATAGGGATGCCAGGCTGTTAAGAGTGGGTCAGGTCTGGGTAGCGGATGGACATACCCTGGCTTTCGATATCATCAATCCCCATACCGGTAAAGCTCAACGCATGACCATGATCATGGTCTTCGACTGGGCTTCCAGATACCCGGTAGGTGCCTCACTCGCCTTTACCGAAGATAGCCAGCACATCCAGACCGCCTTCCGCAATGCCTTCCTTAATACCTCGCACTGGTACCTACAGACCGACGCCGAGGGGAATACGGTGCAAACCCGGCCACCCTTCGCCTTCGTGCCTGAAGCGGTCTATCTCGATAATGGCAAGGCTTTCAGAGCCAAGCTATTCCACGAGTCTTGGGAAGGGCATGATTTGGAACTTGAATTGGGTGGTGTGTTCCCCAAGTTGGGCATCGAGGCTCACTTCGCGGAGAGCTACAATGCCAAGGCCAAAGTGATCGAGCGGTTCTTCAGGACCTTCCAGGAGCAGTTCGAACGCTTCATCAGCAGCTTCCGGGGAGCTAACGTAGCCAACAAGCCCTCGACCCTGATGCGTAATGAGAAGTGGGCAAAAGCTTTATACAAGCGTGAGGCTCCCACTATCCAGGATGCGATGCAGATGATCGGTTTCTATATCAGGCACATCTATGGCGAGACCGAGCATGGCGGACTGGAAGGCAAGACACCCTGGCAGGTATTCAGTTCTGCACTGGTGCCGGAAGAGCGGATGCTCAGGCCGGATAAGCTGAACTTCATGATGCTGTCTACCGAACGCAAATCAGTTAGAAACGATGGTATTGTATTCAACAAACTGCTCTACTGGCACATCGCCTTGATGGACAATATCGGCAAGCCGGTGATCATCAGATACGACTATGCCGAAGCGAGGTGGATACTGGTCTATGACATGAAAGACAACTTCATCTGCCAGGCAGAGCTAAGACGCAGCCAACATCCCTTCATCCACATCGATAAGAACAACCCGATCTCGCATCAATCCCTCAAGAAGGAATACACGCAGATCAAGAAGCTGCAACGCTTAACCGAACAACATGCCAGAGACTTCGTACAGCATAACCAAGAGGCAGTGGATAATCTCCTCGAGCCTTATATGCGGGAAAGCTTGAGCGGACCCAATCCCACCTTCAAGCAAGGCAACCTGATCACCGCTCCCGAACCTGAGGCTCAAGACCGCATCGAGGCGATGGAGCAGGAACTGGTCAAAGACCTGCCAGAATTAGCATTCATAACTCCTGAAGAACAGAACTTCGGATCTAACCAACCAGATACCAAGATAACTGATACAGAGAATGAACAAGAAGCATCAACAACCGATCCTGACCCAGAAGAGCAGGACGATGATGATGACGAGAGCTTCTACGGCATGCTGAAAAAAGTCGGCATTATCTAACAAGGAGGATAAATGAAACCTAACAAGCTCGTGCAAATCAAGAACGTAGTCAGGGCTGATGCCTGCATCCAGTTCCTGATGAACCGACCCAAGACCGAGATGGTAGGCTTGGGCCTGATCTATGGCAAGCCCGGCCTGGGCAAGACCACTTATGCCAGCCGCATCGCCTTCATGCGAGGCTACATCTATATGCGACTGGAATCAACTACCACTCCCAAGTCCTTCGCGGTTGATCTCTTGACCGCACTATACCGCCGCTTCGGACTTGGTGAGTTCATCCCCAGCGGCACCACCAACAACATCTTCAAGTACTGCCTGAAGCTCCTGGATGACAATCCGGAGACAGTAATCGTGATCGATGAGATCGACTATGCCTTCAAGCATGACCGGCTCTTAGGTGCCATCCGGGACATCGTGGATGTCACCCTCACCATCGTGATCCTGGTCGGGATGCAAGATGCCCGGAATAAGCTAGCCGCGATCAATCGCCACTACTTCGACCGCTGCAACTACTTCTATGAGTTCAAGAAAGTGGGCAAAGACGATATCCGCAAGATCGCCAAGGAAGTGATGGAGATACCTGTGGATGAGTCGGTGGTGAACAAAATCGACTTCAACTGCGAAGGCAATCTTCGTAAAGCAGTAAAGATCATGTACATCATCGAGCGTGCTAAGGCCACCAATCCCCAGCTCTCCATCGCCGATCTCGATCTGGGAAGAGATCTATGACCGCCAGAGAACTCGTATTGAACTTCGTAAACCAGTACAATAAGCCCTTCGATGCGGCTCTGATCGCCAATATGACAGGACTGGAGATCAAGGAGGTTGAGCCTATCATAAGCGAACTGCTTAAGAACAAGACCATTAAGTTAGCCAGCAAGCGGGAGCCTATCTATGCCCGCAGCAATCGCTTCAACACAAATGTGGACAAACAGATACGTCCCAACTGGCACTTTGATCCCCAGGCAGCCTTAGCCTTGATCAATCTCATCGAGCAAGGCAACTACTCATCGATCAGAAGCATCGCCGAAGCCTTTGGGAGAAGCCGTCAGTGGGTCTTCGTCTATCTGGAAGCCCTGGCATCGGTGGGAGTGATAGGCGTCAACCAATATGGCTACTGTGTCTTAACCAAGAAGGACATCGGTAAAGTGGGCATCAAGATCAAACGGGGCATCCTCAAGGAACTGATCGCCCATTGTGCTGAATTGCAGAAACAACAGAGACAGCAAGCTGAGATTGATGCCTGGCATCTCAAGTTGGAAGGCTCGGAACCGCTGGAAAAGGAGATGATTTTTTTTGACGCTGTAAATCAAGCAGTTATGACGAATCTCCACAGAGTCAATCCGAATAACACAAAATAGAATCCAAGATTTTTTCCTCTATGGTTATAATAGGATCAGTTAGGGTAAGGAGAAAATATGAAAACTGATCTCATTCAATGCCTGGAAGAGTATAACTCACTCAAACAGAGAGAGGATATGCCATGTGAAACCTCGGTGGATGCAAAGGAAAACTTGAGTCTGAACTCTCATCGCTCAGTTCTCAGGGAAGAGAAACATCCCGGTAAGTCCAAGCAAGCTCAGATGAATCCAAGCAGGCTGCTCAAGAGACTCAACCGTCATAATGAAATTAGTGATTATCACATCGATGCCAATGATTTGGCGGTGATCTCCGGTATCTATCAACAGACACGGGAAAACTTCGATCTGGATTTTTCTATCAGAGAGATTCTGGGTTTTCTTCCACAGCCGCTCAGCGGAATGAAAGCGGAGTTTGAGTATATGCAGAGCCTGCTGGATCGCGGCATTCTCAGCTTTTCCTATCCACCCGAGCATGATTTCCACACCAACCTGAGCACAGTGGTGCAGGGTCAATATCGCCTTAACAGTTTGATCTGGAGTATCTTGCTGGGCAAATCACCGCTCCAGAACTGCGAGTCCATCCTTAGCAGGGGATTCAAGCTTGAATATGATCCTCTGGAACTGATCTGCGACTCTCTGGAACTGCTTTTCAGCCACTATCCGGATCTTAGGCAGGATAGCAGAATAGCGCCGGGGATGTTCTATGGCAGGGTGCTAAACAAAGTCCTGGAACCTGCCCTCAATGGTGTCGCCTCGCTGCCTTCCAGCCACTGGCTGAGCAAATTTGTCAGCGTCCATGGGCTTGATCCCTTCTGGCAAAAATGCCTGTATCTGATCTATTTTCATCAAAACCGCTTGAACGTTGACCTGAGCATCCCAGCACTATCAGTTTTGGTGGCGGGGGACAAAGCTGAACATCGGCAAGCCTTGATAAGTCTTGGCAAACTGAACGTATTCCGAAGGGAAGGATTGCTAGAGTATGAAGCGCTTGGTATGTTTCGTAATGATCTTTCCCTGACAGACGCAGCCCTGACGGAACTGACGGGGCAGACCGAGGAAAAGGCTTTTGATCTTCGTAAAGTTGTGTCCCAATCTGCTTTCTTCAGTCCCATAGAAACGCCCCAGACCCTGGATCAGCTGATCCTGCCCGTATCGTCTCTGGAGAATGTCAGGACTATCATCGCGCGCCTGAACGACCCTCGTAGGGAAGAAATTGCCAGGTGGGGTCTGATTGGAGCTTCGCTCTCTGGTGACGAATCCATCCAGCAAGGCTGCAACATCCTGCTTCATGGTGGGCCCGGGACAGGCAAAACCTTCATCGCCGGGGTGCTGGCAAAAGAACTTGACCGCCCTCTGATCATGATCAACGCCAACAACATCCGTGAGATGTTTTATGGAAGCACGGAAAAGCGGGCCCGAGCCCTGTTCAGAGAGATGCGTTTAATTACCAAAGAGGCCAATCCAGTCTTCCTGCTCAATGAAGGCGACCAACTCATCCACAAACGGGGAGGGGACATGGAGCGCTCTGCAGATGCTACCGAAAACGCCATCCAAAGCATATTTCTGGAGGAAATGGAGACCTTTCCCGGAATACTGGTCGTCACCTCCAACCTGGTCCAAAACCTCGACCCCGCCATGAGCCGGCGCTTCCACTACAAGCTGGAGATCCCGGCTCCAGATCAGACCTGCCGTCTCAAGCTGTGGAAACTTCATCTGCCTGCCACCATTCCAGGAGCGGCTGATCTGGATTTGGAATCCTTGGCTGGGGAGTTTCCCTTCACCGGCGGACAGATCAGAATAGTGGTCCAAAACGCCTGCCATGCTGCATTTTCACGCGGGTCGCAAGCGAAGCTCACGCGTGATGACCTGTACCGATATTCGCTCTTGGAGTTCGGATCAAGTTTCGAAACCCAGTCCAAAGTCATCGGCTTCAGATGATTGCTGTGCCATGAAACTTGACAAAATAACTGCTTTCAGATTAGTATAGTTTTGTGAAGATTGTCTGGGGATTAATTGGCTCAATCCCTCGTACTATCAACACCATGCTTATATCCGGGAGGATTGAAAATGGCTACTAAAAAAGACAGATACTGCGAGCTTGTTAAGGATGTGAGGAATTGCAGTTATTGCATTAATACTCCTACAGGAAGTGGGGTCAAACTTGTCCAAGACCCGAGCCGTTCCGAAATCAATCTCTGGTCGCATTGGCAGGGTAGCTTGGACGCGCAGATCTTGGTGATTGGACAGGATTGGGGAGAATTACCTGATCCATCTACGTACGAGTTTTGGACTACGAACAAAGCATACCCATCCCTAACCGGGGAACACAAGCATATTCAGCCATATAAGTTCCCTACCGACAACAACTTGGCAAAAATATCCAGCGAAGCTTTGGGCTTGGACTTGAAGAAGAAGCAGCCAAGTCTGTTCTTCACCAATGCCGTTCTCTGCTATCGGGATAAAGGTTTTACTGGAGATGTGGAGCAAAGCTGGTTCAAGAACTGCCAGCCTTTTTGCGCACGCTTGATCGATATTATCCAACCTGAAGCAATTGTTACTCTGGGCTGCATGCCTCTGAGAGCGCTACTTTATGGTGGTGACTTATCCTACGACAAGCGCTTCTCTAACACCAGCAAGAGGCTAAGGATTAGCAAGCCCATGCGGGAGATAGTTGAAATCCAGGATCAACTGTATTATCAACTAAAAGGGTCAGAGAAATCACTCAAGGTTTTCCCCATGTTTCATTGTGGAAGTTGGGGCACCAAGGCCAGACCACTAGAACTTCAAATTCAGGATTGGAAGAGAATTTCTTCATAAGAACAGCAATTGTTAACTGAAGAGTGAACAAATTGCAGGAGGAATAAGTATGGCTGAGCAAAACTCAGAATTATATGCTCTGCAACCCAAAAGAATTGGTTGCCTCTTACTATTGGGCATATTATTTGTGCCCTATGTTTTTGTCTGGTTCCTTCTGAAGCCAGGTTACAAAAAAACTGCAAGAATCCTAGGTTTCAGTTGGTTGATAATCGTATTGTTGATCATTATTATCCCTGGTAAAGGCGGCAACGAGCCTGCAGCTGGGGTGAAGTCTGTTGTTGAAAAACCAAGTATCGAGAGCGATTCTACCATAGTTGACACTCCTACAACCATACCAGAAGGGAAAGTTGTGGCAGTCTTACTTGAAGATATGATGCCTCAGAAGCAGAAGAATTTGATAGAAGTGTTAAAAAAGGCATGGGAAAAGAGCGAATACGATTACACTGAAGCAGAGAAGTACAAGCTAATAAAGGAGAGGAAGAACTCAATCAGTAACGGATATCAAATGACGGACTGGGTTGGCACAGTATTTGATGCCCAATTCCATCAGGACGCAAATGAGATCAGTCTCGTGATCGTTTTATACCAGGGAAATGACCTCTATGAAACTATTCAAGTAGGCACCGGTACATCTGCTGACCCAAAACACAGAGCGCCTACCACGATTAAAGAAGGATCTTCATTGTTTGATTTGGCACTCGAACTTAAGTCAGATGACAAGGTCAGGTTTTCCGGTATCCTATATCTAAGAGATTACTCTCCATGGAGTGCCAAGCGGGCAGACGATAATCCATTGGACAGCTTTGGTCAGCAGAGCTTTCTCACAAAATTCTCCAAAATTGAGAAAATTGAATAATTTGCTATGTAGTTAAGATCTTTCAATTATATAAGAATATAGGGATATACTTAGAAGATAGCTAAGGAGGTAATTATGAGAATCGCAGTTATAATCTGCATAATAGCAATAGTTCTGAGTTCGCAGGTTTTTGGATCAAATGAAACCTCATTGAACATGGTCTTAGTAGAAGGTGGATCCTTCATGATGGGCAGTAATACTCAAAGTGACGAACAACCGGTGCATAGTGTTACCTTGAATGACTTTTACATAGGCAAGTTTGAAGTGACACAGAGTGAGTGGAAAAATCCTAATGCAAGCATTCGATCTGGGAGTGGGACTCAATATCCAATAGAATCTATATCCTGGTATGCCATTTTGAAGTACTGCAATATACGCAGTATGGCGGAAGGGCTTGTTCCCTGCTACGCAATCAGCGGCTCCACCGATCCTGCCGATTGGGGAGCGGTGCCCCCCTCCCAGTCACCGGAGTACCCCCACGAGTCCCTTAATAATCGTGTCTGGGATTCAGTTATATGCAATTGGAACGCCAACGGCTACCGCCTACCCACCGAGGCGGAGTGGGAATATGCAGCACGGGGCGGAAACAAAAGCAATGGTTACTTATATAGTGGCTCTAATAATTGTGAAGAGGTGGCGTGGAATGACCGAGTAAGATTCACCAATCCCAGTTCTGTTGGGGAAAAACAAGCTAATGAGCTGGGCTTGTATGACATGAGCGGAAACGTCCATGAATGGTGCTGGGACTGGTATGACAAGGAATATTATAGTAATAGCCCTGAGATAAGTCCCAAAGGTCCTGAGACAGGATCCCTCCGTGTGATGCGAGGCGGTGACTGGGGTGATGGTGACGGCTTCTGCAGGGTTGCTAGTCGCGTGTGCAAAACCCCATGTATAGATGGTTGGTACTATGGTTTCCGGCTCTGTAGGACAGCCCCTTGAGTTTTTCAGGTTCATGTTATAATTACCTAATTCACTTTCTAATTTAGTAGCTATTTTATTGATAAGCATAATTGAAATAAAGGAGTATAAAATGAAGAGATTCTTAGTATTGGTGATCACGATTTGTATTACCTTGCTGATGTATTCTTGCGGAAAACTGCAGGAGAAGACTATCAAAGTTACCGATGTTAAAGTTACCGGCAAGGTTTACGACCCAAACAACAATGAATTGAAAGGTTCCACCGCTGATTATCTGAAATTAAGAGACGGAACCTACATCATGAAGGTAAACGGAAACAAGATCGATATGGAAGTTGAGTATGAATTGATCAAGGAATTTGATTCAAACGGGGCTTTGTATAATCACAATTGGTGGATGAACTACGTCGCACCATTGGATAAAGCTGGTAAGCCATTGACAGCCATCATCTCCAACGGTTTTGCCCTGCTCGGAGAAGAGGCTGAAAAGGTAAACCAGCTTCTGAAAGGTAAAATCGGTGACCGGGTGAAAGTTAACCTCGTCTGGGGTGGCTGGCCGGCAGACGTAGGAATTGGCAAACAACTGGAAACCGATGGTCCCAAAGTGATTCAAACCATCCTGAAAGAAACCTCGGGATTGGCTGTCGTTGATTATCACATAGTAGGGAATCCAGTTCAATCTGCTGCTGGTAGCACAGTGAAAGAAACTGATCCAAAAGAACAAAACCAGTCCGCACAAAAAGTGACACCAGCAAAGCCTCAAAACCAGCCTGTGAACAAGGAAACAAAGCCTGCGGAAGTTGGCATGTCATTAGAGAAAGCAAGAAGCTCTGTTGTTGGCAGATATACACCCAGAAACCTAGGCTATTCCATGGAAGACATGTATCAAAAAACGGATTATTTGGATTTGAATAGTAATGGAACGTTTACCTCATATATGGAACTCGGGGAACAAAAGCCGAATCGCGGTCAAAACTACGTATCTGGAACATACAAAGTGAAGTCTGTTAATGGAAACACTATCAATCTCGATGTAACTTATATTGAAAGTGAAGTTTACACCAGATACAAAACTTGGTCGGTAACAGGAAAAAACCTTCAATGGTCGATAGGTACATCAGGCGGCACATATAAGAGAGATTGAAGTAACTGATTGGATTAGCTCAGATAATATCTGAAACAGGACAGTGTGCTGGATTTATTGAAGATGGTGCTCCTAAGTTAGTAACAGCCTTAAGAGGGTGTACCATCTTCAATAAAAATATTATACCTTAGCACTAGATAATGCCGATTTTTAAAAATCCACTTAGCTGTGGTCTCATGGGAAAAACAGCGATGTGCAATTTCACCAGATAATCTAAACTAAAAACTTGTTTTTTCTTATATTTGCAAAAACCTTGATACTGGATTTGTAAAAAGGGTGAAATCGATTTGTAAAAAGGGGGATACTTGGGTCTCACTTAAAACGGCGATTTGCAACGAAAGTGATACTATTTGCAATTTCACTTGATACTCTATAATCACTTATACTTTTACTAGCCATTATTATCCCAAACTAGTTCCTTACTGGGAAGTGTCTATCACTCCTTTATCATCCCTTAATCACTCCTTAATAATTAACGCTTGATTAAGGCTAGTATAATGAGTGATATACTATATGATGCAAGGTTGAAGATAATCTTCTCTTGTCGGTAAGAGCTATGATTTAATGAGAAAAGTAACCGTTTATTTTGTAAGATGCCGTTTCTCCACTCTCCATTATAGATAAAACTATTATTTAGTGCATAGAAGTAAAACCCGTCAATGATATTGAGGAGAATATGCTAATCTGCCTGGTTCATTCTGTTCCATAGCTTGAAGAGGTAGAAACCTTGGCATTCAGGTTTTTTTGTGTACAAACTAAAAATCAAGCAGCAGAAAAAAACATTGAAGTTTTTCAAATATCTCTCCTAATTTCGTCATAGATTATCAGAATTTTGCCTTAACTCATAATAGTTCAACGGTTTTATATAGTATTTTTACTTTGCAGCAGATAATAGTTCATTTGTTATTAGATTCTTTAACGATCCTCTAACGAAATTATAGAATTATAAAGCAATGGTATAGTATTTTACGAGTTTCTAAAGTTTGAAAGAATAGTCTTATCTATGCCCAAATAATGCTTATCAATCAATTTGAATTTAATATAGAGCTATCCAAGAGGGAAAGAACATTTCGTTAACATATTACAAAACAATAAGATAGAAAGTCAACATAATTTCCTCTTGACAGAAAAAGCTGGTAAAATTAAAGAGGAAAATGGTTGGCGAGATAGCTCAGACGGTAGAGCAGAGGCCTGAAAAGCCTTGTGTCCCCAGTTCGATTCTGGGTTTCGCCACCATTTTTTTGCACTTGAAAACCCTTTTAGATTACGCATTGTGGATAATATTCTACATTTTTATTTCAAAATTCTATTTATCTAAAGAATTCTCCTTTACAATGAAACGGGATAGAAATTAAGGTTCCAACCTAGTTTTAATTAACTAATTACTATAAATATATATTACATAAACGAGGATATTTAATGACTAAAATTTTAGTTGTTGAAGATGATGTAAGTTTCCGCAATGTTTTAGTACAAATGCTAAAAAATTCTGGATACTTTGTTCAGCAGGCAGGTGATGGCGATCAGGCATTAGAAATATGCTGTGAATTTGATCTTGATATAGTTATAACGGACATCATTATGCCTAATAAAGAAGGTTTGGAGACCATTCAGGACTTAATGGCCATAAAACCTGGAATCAAAATCATCGCGATGAGTGGTGGGGGAAAATACGGTCCATACAGCTATCTTCCTCTGGCATTAAAACTTGGAGCTAAAGCAGTATTGGAAAAGCCATTTATGCGCAATGAGATGATTGAGGTTATTGAAAAAGTCCTAAACAGTTAGAAGATTATTTAACTTCCAGTAATACTTTCATATACTCTTGATATTTGAGCACAGATTATATGAGGAGAATAATTTTTTAAACACCATTCTCTGATGCTATCAGGGTTATATTTGTTGCTGTTATTGGCCATTTTTAGCATTTCTATAGCCATAACATCATGTTTTTGAGGAGGGATAAGGACTCCTGTTGTTTCAGTAATTATATCTTTTGGTCCACCACAATCTGTAGCTATAATTGGTTTCCCGCAAGCCATTGCCTCCAGTAAAACCATACTGAAAGATTCTATATGGCTTGGTAAGATATAACAATTACATTTATTAAATTGTTCAAGCGCTTGCTGAGGTGTAAGATATCCTAGTAGATGAATCCTATTTTCCAAATGGTATTGAATAATCAGCTTTCTTAATTTGGGTGCTAAATAACCAGATCCACCTAAATATAGATCAGCATCCATACCTTTATTTACTGCTAGTCGGAAAGCTTCAATTAAATCTAAAACACCTTTGGCAGGAATTAGTGCACTTAAAGAAAAGAAGGAAAAGCGTCTTCTTTTTTCTGATATAGAAACTGGTTTATAGAATTCTGTATCAATCAAATTGGGGATAACTATACTTTTTACCAAACAGGTAGATAGAATCTGTTTTTGAAGATATCTACTTACAGATATAACTGCTGCTGCTTTTTGAAGAGGAAGAGTAATTTTTTCCGAGATTCTGTTATTAGAAACAAATTCAGGAAAGGGAAAGGGACCGCTATGTTCTGTGATAATATATGGGATTTTCCATTTTTCTGCGAAAAGCATAGCTACAAAGCCAGCTGGAAATGTTACATGGGAATGAATTATATCCGGTTTGGGAATTAATTCCATTTTCTTTATCAGGGTTTTTATGTTTCCCGATAGCAGTTTACTAGTCCAGGTGATGTGTGGGATGAATAGCTCTTTTAAGTTAGAATTGAAATTACGAGAGGAAGGTTTTGCTTTTAAATAAGCGAATAATTTTGCAATTGAAGATAGAGGATACCTAATTTGCATTTGGAATTCATTCTGTCCCCAGTTTAGTATTTCAAATTGCCAGTTGCTGTTCTCAGATAATGCCTTTGCCTGATCTATAAAGAATTTTCCAGCGTAAGGTTTTTTCGGATATGGATACCAAGAAGGGATAATGAGGATTTTCATTATGTTATAGAAGATAGTACTTCTGCAAGCCTAGCGGTTAAGGCTTTGCGTTCAAAATTTTTGATATATTCCCAATCTGGGCTAACTTTCAATTTGCCTTCTTCCCATTGAGTATATAGTTCTGATAATGTATTTTTTATGGAACTTAAAGAAGCGGAATTAGCAAGAAAAATAGTATTTGCTGGTAAAAGTATTTCAGCCGCGGAACTTTCTGGATCTATAATGGCAAAAACGGGTTTCCCACTGCGTAAATATTCAAATAATTTGGCTGGACTATTCAGCTGCTCAGTATTGCCAAAACCAGAATATAATAAAAGCACATCGGCAGATAAGAGAATTTTTATTATTTGTGTATGCGGAGTATAGCCGTAGAAATGCACAATCTTTTGGATAAGGAGATTATCCTGATATTCGCCTAAAACGAAATTTTTAGTATTTCTACCGTAAATATTCACGGTGATTTTTTGCGGGTTTATTTTTCCCTCTTCTATCAGTTCCCATAATGCCTGCCAGAGAATTAACGGTCTTCTGGCATCATAAAAACTACCAGTATATACAATTTTGAACTTATCGCTTTTTTTTAGGGGAGTGGATATAGAAAAGTCCTCTTCGTCATAGCCATTGGTGATGCTGCAAAATTTAACGGCTGGAATTTTAGTATAAAGTTGCCTGAATTCATCAACCATTTTGTCGTTTACACAGATAATTTTATCTGCCAAAGTTACAATCTCTTTTTCCCAATTGTTTTCTTTATTTGCTATCCAGCTGGGTGGTTTTAAGTATTTTCTGCCTATCCCAAAACTCCAAGGGTCTCTAAAATCCACACAGACCTTTAGCTGGTAACGATGTTTGCAATATTTAGCCAAAAATAGCGAGGAATAGGGTGGAGCAGAAATTAAAACTAAATCAATATGATTAGCATCAAGAATTTTTCTTAATTTTAAGAAAGCAAAAGGTAGCCACAGAACTTCTGTATCTGGAATCAAGATATACCGTTGCAAGAAGGTGACTACTTTATTTAATTTTAATCCCCACAGCAGCTTAAAAAACCAGTTCGCATCCAAAGTGAAGGTGCGATAAATTTTTACACTGGGGGGTAATTCTTTTAGCAAAGTATAGTCCTTGGGTTGTTTTAAGCAGCGATAATCGGCACAAAGAACTATTGGTCTAAAACCGAATTGCGGTAAATATTTGGCAAATTTAAGTCCTCTTTGGACTCCGGAACCGCCTGTAGGAGGAAAATGATAAGTAATAAACAGTAAATTTTTCATTTTCAATTCTCCCGCCAGACAAACAATTCCATAAACCAATAGGGCTGTGGCTTCGTTGACATATTAATAAAGTAATTAATGGACTTCGTGAACAGAGATTTTTTATTTAAGAATTCACTTTTTCCACAGTTGGAATCGATAGTTCCTGAAGGAGGATTAAACCATTGTTTTAGCCAATGCTGTTTAATATCAAGTAAAAAGGGAATAAAATCCCTATTCAAAGGACAGAGTATATCTTGGGCTGTAAAAGAAAATTCCAGAGTTAAAAGAGAATTCAAAGTATTTTTAGAAAAGGATTGTAAATGCCCATAAGCATTGTATGTTAAGCCACAATTGGTATATTTATAATAATGCATATTTTCGGGAAAAAGTGATACAAGCTTGGCAATCCTTATATCTGCTTGCTGTTCAGGATCGTAATTTTTCCAGGTGGATTCAGCATAATAATTCATTTTTTGAACTTCCCTTTCAGATCATTGATAAGTTCTTTGGCAAGTTGAACATCATAATCCAAAATAACTCCGGTTTTTCTACCCAATAGTAAATAGCTCAAAATGAACACAATTCCTCCGATGGCTACAAAGAGAAGATTTTGTTTCCCAAGCCATATTATCAGAAAACTGAGAAAGAGGGAAATAATGGTTACAAGGGCATTTTTTGTTATTTTTCCAATTGGGAAAAAGTCCAGCAACTTTAATTTTAAGACCTTAGCAATCTGGATAAGGTAAATCATAACCGATAGCCAAGTGACAATAACTGTTGCAATTGCTGCACCTTTCATTCCTAAATTGATGATTAAGATATAATTTAACACAGCATTGGCAATAAGCACAAAGAGAGAATTATACATTATGAATTTGGTTTTCCCGAATGCTTGAAACAAAATGCCATAAGTAGCAATCCGTAAAGGCATTAAAAACAGATAGATGCGGAAATAAACAGCCGCTTCGGCATAAATTTTACCGTATAATAATATAAAGATCGGTTCAGCAAAAATAAAACATAAAGCCATTAAAGGAAAAACCAGAATGGCATTTTTTCGGACAGCACCACTATAAAGTTCTCCCATAGTTGCGGTATTGGTAGAACTCAAATGCGGTAACAAAACTGAATTGATGGAATTAGCTAATATGCCAACAATCGGAAATTCCGTTGCTCCTAAAGAGAAAACAGCAAACTTTTCCGGCGGGAAAAAACCGGATATCATTAACTTATCTAATTGGATACTGAGCATTCCAATAATAGAGGATAAACCAAGTGGCAAAGCATAATTCATTTGTTCTTTAACTGAGGCAAAATCAAAGCGAACTTTTTTTTCTTTGAATTCGTTGAGAGTAATTTGGGCATAAAGCCATTGCAGAAAAGCAGAAGCAATCACTGCCCAGATTATAATAGTAAGATTGCGGGTAAAAAAAGCGGCACTTACAATAAAGATAAAATCCGAAAGCACAGAAAAGATAGTGAATTTTGCTGCTCTCAAGGGTTGTTTCAAACCCATCATTATAGAGCTATATAATTGTGTTACGAATAGAAATAACGGGTATAGAGCATAGATAATTAGCAGATTTCCCAATTGGGGATTATGAAATATTTGAGCAATAAAATTCCGGAAAATAAGCAAACACAAGGCAAAAATGAGTGCTAAAATAGAAATCAGGTTCAAACTGCGGGTTATCAATAACCTTTGCTTTTCCGCATTTTCTGCTTTGGGAAGAAAATATAGCATACTTTGCGGAATTCCTAACAATAAAAGAGTAGAGAAAGTAGTATAAATCAAAAAAAGTTGACGGTAACTACCTAATTCTGCTGGAGTAATTATGCGGGCTAAAGCAATTCCAATTATAGATTTGATTGCTAAACGGAAGAATTCAGTAGCGGAAAGAATACCTGCCTGTTTTGGAAGATCACTCATTGGCTATTTTCAGTTCTACTGGAATAAAATATTTGAAGGAAGAATTTTCTTGATAGAGTTGAACTATATACTGTCCCGGTTCGATACTAGCACAAATATTAGGGTTTATAACATTCAAGATATCAATGTTATTCCCTTTCAGATAATATCTATTATGCTGTAGCAAAAAACTCTCTTTATAAAGTTCCCAATTCCATAATCCCTCACTTGGTATTTGAAGCTGTATAAGAATTTCATTGTTTAATCGTAAAAGCTTTACATCCGGAGGTTGTTTTAATTCTGTAACAGATTGATTAACCAGTGGAGTACTGACTTTTTCAAAAGGATATTCTGCTTTCTCAGAATAACTTAGCCTGGTAAGCTGCGCCCAGGCATTTCCTTTTATTAAACCTGAATAACTGAATAGAGATATGCCTGCAAATCCTTGCTCTCTGGCTAAATCTATCTTTCTAGCTACATTCTGAACATTATATGAAGCTCCTTTACCAAGGGCAAGAGAAGAACCATTTTCATTCCAGGCACGTAAACCGATCACTATTTTTGAATCAAAATTTAACAGTTTCATTTGTTCTGTGTGTTTGCTGAATTTTGCATAATTAATATCATAAGCCATGGGATAAACCCTATCGATAATACCGTTCTTAAGCCAGGACTGCCAATCTTGAGCATAAGATACATTTGCATCGGCAATATCAGCAAAAACGGCAGCGGTTAATAATAAAGAAGGATTGATTTCTTTGATTAGGTGGTAAGCCTTTTCTACAAAATTATTGATTTGCATTATCCGCCATTCATTATAAGTGATATCCATCTGATTTAGGCAATATGCTCTATAAAGTTCTTGGGAAATAGGATGATAACCTAAATCCGCATCCGGATAACGGATATAATCTAAATGAATACCATCTAATTCAGGATAACCAGCTGCTATATTTCCAACAATATTTAGCAAATATTCCTGAACTTCAGGAATTCCAGGATCGATAAAATAACCATAACGGTATCCATTATTCATTTGGTAACCGTTTTTATCGTAAGTGATCCAATTGCGATGATTGTTATAGATATAATTCTGTCGAATAAGATAGTGATCAGTTTGAGTAGCATTGAAAACTACAATCCAAGCCTGAACTGCTAAGCCGTTATTATGTGCTTGTTGGATTATATAAGTTAACGGATCAAATGATGAATTATTCAATATATAGCTTACAGGTTCAGGATTGGGATATAGATAGGCACCTTGGGAAGTATCAAATAATGCATCAGCCCGGTAACGAACTTCTACTAGCAACTCATTTTGGTTACAATCAACGGCTGTGTTAATAACTTGATCTATAGCGCTTTCGGTCGTTATATCCCAAGGTAAAACCCAAACTGAACGAATTTCTGCACTCAACTTTAGCAGAAACAGTAATGAAAATATCAATAATCCTCTTTTCACTCTTTATTTTCCACCCTTTCTATTATGGAATCTGCTATACCATCAATAAAATCGAGATTAAGATGATTGCCTTTGGTAATTTGTTTAACCGAACTAATTAGCTTTCCATCTTTAAAAGCCATTATCCAACCCTTTCTTTGAATGCTGCGAGGAGAAAGTTGCTCCAGAATGTTGCCTAAAGAGTTTAAGTGATTGGCTTTATTGTGAAGTAAATTTAGTGTCTTGTCATTTAATTGATGCCAGGCTAAATTACTGTTCGCTTTAGCTTGGGCTATACACAGATCAATCTTGCTTGTTACCTGCTGCATAATGGTTTGGGTTCTCATCTCAAACTGTAAACGCTTATCTGGAAGTTGTTTTAGTGCATTTTTCATAGCCATTTCTGCCAGATCAAAACGTTGCTGATATTCTCGCCATACCTTTTCGGGATGGTATTGGGTTAGCTGTAGTTGATAATTCATAATTGGTTTATGTTTCATTTCCAGCTTGTTTTGAACCGTTAAGTCCAATCTTTTCTTTAAAGAATTTAACAGGTTTAGCAGGTCTTTCTTATCAGGAACTGCTAATTCTGCTGCTGCTGAAGGAGTTGGAGCTCGTAAATCAGCAACGAAATCTGCCAAAGTAAAATCAATCTCATGTCCTACAGCAGAAATTATAGGTAAATCGGAATCGAATATAGCTCTAACTAATGATTCATCATTGAAACAAAATAGATCTTCTTGCGAACCGCCCCCCCTGGTAAGAATGATAAAATCCACATCTTTAGTTGTATTGAAGTATTTTATACCATTAATAATTTGGGGAGGGGCTTCCAAACCTTGAACTAATGCAGGATAAACAATTATCTCAACAGGATAGCGACGGCTGATAATGTTTAATATATCCTGAAGAGCTGCTCCCGTTGGAGAAGTAACAATTCCAATGCGCTCAGGATATTTAGGAATTGGTTTTTTATGTGCTGTTGCAAAAAGACCTTCCTTTTCCAGCTTCTTTTTCAATATTTCAAATTTCTGTTGTAAAAGTCCTTGTCCAGCTTCTTGCATTTTTAAAACATTCAGGTTATAAGTTCCCCCCTTTTCATAAACGGTCAATTTACCATAACAGATTACCTGCATCCCATCTTCCGGTTTGAAAGTTAGATTATAATTGGCCCCTTTGAAAAAAGTGCAGCGTAGGGAGGAATTTTCGTCCTTCAGATTAAAATATATATGCCCTGAACTATGATGAACAAAACCTGATATTTCACCCATCACATACAGAGGTTCAATTGAAGATTCAATAACCTGACGAATCTGCCTGGTAACTTCATAAACGCTGTATACAATTACATTTTCCATAACTAAACCACTATCCCAAACTATCTATATTTGTCAATTATAACTAGAATACCTGGCAACTTTATACGATCAGTAATTTAGAATAAGATCACTCAATTTGCGTTTGGGAACATGATGAACAGTATTTTCATCGCGCCAGTATTCAATCTTATCCTGGTCTGTAACATCTTCTATTACAACTGTTTCAGCTGGATAACCAAGAGCTATAACTAATACGATATCCATATTATCGGGCAGCAAGAATATTTTATGAACAGCATCTTTATCGACAGAAGCCAACAAACATCCTCCCAAGCCATTATCAACAGCGGTTAAGAGTATTGTCTGAGCTGCTATACCGGTATCGATATAAACCATATTGGAACAGCTTTTGGGAACCAGAATAATTATATAAGCTGAAGGTCTTTCTCCTGGTTCGGGTCCATTCCATTTTTTCAAGTAACTTGCCCATTTCAAATGTGGAAACATTTTATCACATTCACTACGCTCTTCAATCAGATAATAACATAATTTCTGCAAGTTACCTGCGCTGGGAATAAATCTTGCCGTTTCCATAATCTGAATAAGCTGAGAGTGAGTTATCCTTTTTGATTCGTAAAACCTACGATAACTACGATTGCGGTAGACTAATTCTGATATCATTTTGTACCTCCTTTTTAAGGAAATATTTGATAGGTTGTATATTAAATCAGTTGTCTTGCTTATCACTCAGTTCCAACCAGCGGTTAAGAAGGTTTTGATGTTGTTCTTCCAATTTAAGTATTGTTATGCTTATTTGATGATAATCATTGGGAGTAAGAGTCTGGGAAAAATCATTTAGCTTATCTTCCAATTCTATGAGCTGATTTTCTATCTTCTCAATATCTTTTTCGGTTTGAGAAAATTCTCGTTGTTCATTATAGGTAAGACCCTTGGAAATTCGTTTGGGACGTAAAATAGCAGGCTTTTTCTTCGTTGTATCTTCTTCTTGCTCAAAACGCTTTACCAGCAAATAATCTGAATAATTACCGGCAAATTTACGAATCTTTCCTTCCTGAAAAATAAAAAGGTAATCCACTGTTCTATCCAAGAAGAAACGATCGTGTGATACAATTAATAGACAGCCCTTAAAGGCATCCAGATAGTCCTCTAAAATTTCCAGAGTTCGAATATCCAAATCGTTGGTTGGTTCATCCATAATAATGAAATTTGCACCAAACATCAGTGCTTTGAGTAAATAGAGACGCTTTCTTTCACCTCCGGATAATGAACCCAATTTCATTTGTTGCATTTTACCATCGAAGAGAAAACGCTTAAGCATTTCTGCGGCAGTAATTTTATTTCCGTTCTCAGTTTTAATCACTTCTGCAAATTGAGCGATGTATTCATAAACTGTAGTGTTGGGGTCGAAGAGATCTTCATCTTGTTTATAATAAGCAAAATGGGTGTTTATACCAGCTTTTACAACACCAATATCCGGTTCATCTTCTCCTGCAATTATTTTCAGTAAAGTTGTTTTTCCACAGCCATTGGGACCTATAATCCCAATGCGTTCCCTGTTTTGAAAATTATGATCAAGATCTTCGAAAAGAACTCGACTTCCATAGGACTTGCTTAAGCGATGCAATTCCAGAATCGTTTTGCCCATTCGATCTATTTGAAAAGATATATCCAAATCTTGATTGGAAATAAGGTAGCTTTTGCTTAATAGCTCTTTTACGCGATCTATATGGTTTTTAGGTTTACTGGTTCGTGCTTTGGCACCCCGGTTTAACCAATCCAATTCTTTTTTAAGCTGTGCCTGACGGCGTGTTTCTTTTCGTTGACTGTCTGTAGCTCTAATTAGCTTTCCGTGAATGTAGGCACTATAGTTTCCCTCGTAATAAAATAGTCTAGTCCTCTCAATTTCTATAATTTTGGTGGATACTGCATCCAAAAAATAGCGATCGTGAGTAACAAAAATAATGGCTTTATTCGTATCCGCTAAATAGTTTTGTAACCATTCTATAGTATCCAAATCCAAATGATTGGTAGGTTCATCTAAAATCAATAAATCTGGTTCTAAAGCTAAAACCCTTGCCAAATCGGCTTTTCTACGCTGCCCTCCCGATAATAAAATCATTTTTTGATTGTAATCTTCTATACCTAAACGGCTTAATATTGATTTATAATGATATTCATCTTTTATTTCTCCTTGGGTAGGTATAGTGTGTTGTAAAACAGATAGCTCTGGAATAAACTGGGGATTCTGTTCTAAAAAACCAATTTTTAGATCTTTTCTTGAAGTAACAATCCCTGTACTGGGCTTAATGATACCACCGATGATATTTAAAAGAGTTGTTTTACCACTTCCATTAATGCCTACAATTCCAATCTTTTCTGAATTGTGAATGCCAAAGGATACATCTTGCAGGATGATTCTATCTCCATACAGGAAGGAAACACTTTCCAAGGTAAGTAATACTTCATTCATATAATTTATGTAATACCGATAATAAAGATGTAGGATATCACTTTTTCATCTGTTAACCTGTTAATCCCATTTATTGGTTAACTTGTTCATTTTTGTGGCGTCCCTGAGGCGATTTGAACGCCTGACCTTCACCTTCGGAGGGTGCCACTCTATCCAGCTGAGCTACAGGGACGCATAAAATACTGATCCATAAATTCTGGAAAGCAGTTTTCTGTCAATTGAGAAAGTGAGAAGCAAGAATCTTTATCACTTTGAGCATAATTTCAGCTTAGTACAAAAAAGAACTCGTAGACCTTATCAGAAATGCAATATTAGCGATGTTTTAATATATGCTTATTATGATTATATTTAGCAGCCAAGTAAATTAAGTGCCACTCCTATTATTACAAGTGCAGATCACTCTTATCTAACTATCTGATAATTAGCATAATTAATTCAGCTCTTCTACAGCTTCATAAAGAGGTAAAACTTCCAATCCAAGATGATTTATATAGCGTAATATTTCTTTAAATTCTCTCAAGGGACAGTTTGTTCCATAAATATTATCCGGCTCTTCGATAGCATGAAAACCCAGAATTATTAAATCCTCACCATTAGCAATTCCGCGTCTGATACGCTCTTTGTAGATATCAGCAGTCCAAGAACTTTGAAAAGCAAGATAACCTAAACCCTGAATATTTAGAGGAATATGCATAGCATAATCATTACAACCTCGAAGGTACTTATAATGTGTAGTTAAAATAGGATAATACTCCAAGGGACATTTTCCTGTCGGCATAGCAAAGGTGCGGGGATTTAAGCCCCAATAATACAGATTCCAATAATCTTGATTAATAGAATATTCCACTTCATCGTAAGTTAATTCTGCCAAATCCTCATGTTTAAGAGAGTGCCCTCCAATTTCCCAATTATAATCATTATGCAAAGATTGAACCTGTGCTAAATTCATTGAATAGCGTGTAGACATATAAAAAGAATTCACATAGCAAGTTCCTCTATAACCATAGATATTCATTTCAGGTAAAGCATAAGTATAAACTCCAATTCTTTGATCATCAAAGGTTAAGCAAATAATCGGAGTATTTCGTTCCGTGGGAGTAAAAAAGTTGCAAGAACCAAGCAGCAAAGATAGTGATAAGATCAATAATGAAAGCTTTTTCATGCCTTTATTCCCAATTGTGCCTGAATGGCAAAATTATGTTTTGCCTTGTTTATTTTACTCCCTTCCAGATAATAAACTAAGCCCACCCTCTGGTTTTTGTGGAAAAGATAATCTAGCGATAAACCAGCTCGGTGGAAAGAACTATTATCGTAATAGTCAAGATAGTAAAATGGATTAAGGAAAAAATCATCAATTTTACGGCTAATGCCAATATGGTAACGCTGTTCATCATTAAGTGATGGTTCTACTTCTATATATTCTGTGCTAAGAAATAATTCCGTTAAATCGTTGGGTTTGTAATTTACAGCCAGAAGACCATAAGAAGTAGTATGTTGCTCTGTGTTTTCATATTTTGGAAGATAACTAACAGCAATTTGCGCATTTAAGGCAATGTTCCCCTTATCGATTTGAGAGTTTATAGAACTTATAGATACAGGGGTCTTCCAATGATTATCCTGTGCCCTTATTTCCTCACTGATAGAAAGAGAGCCAAAAGGTTTTATCACTTGGTATGTGAGAACTTCTATGGATTGATTATGATTGTTTCCTCCAATGGCAAGAGATAAGAGATGATTAGAAAAATAATGTCCCAAACTAACTCTGTTTAATCGAGTTGCCTGATAACTGAACTGATCTTGGTCAGCTGCAACAAGAGCATATGTATAAAGGGCGTTGGGTAAACCGTAACCCCAAGGAAGAGAACCTGCCATAATTTGCCAATTGCTTTTATTGTAAACAAAATCACAATTATAAATCTCTACATTGTTATAATAAAAATTAGCTCTGCTGCGAAGCTCAAGAGTTGCATATAAGTCCTTATAGGCAAGGGAATCAACTCCGAATCCAATTTGGTAAAATTCATTCCAATGCAGGTGCTTTTTGGCTTGATTTGGGCAGTATGCTCCTGAATTTATTGATTTCCAACTTAATACGAAAGGCACATCTGCAGCTGAGAGAGTAACGCAACAACATACTAATAAAGTAACAACCAGCATTTTGGCTATCTTATTTTCCATAGAGAAACGCTCTCTATGCGAATGGTAGTTTCTCATTATGCGATTCATCTTCAATGCAATGATTCCTCTTTTATTAGTAAAACTCTTTATAAAAAGGTTAATGCTTACTGTCAATTACTTTTTTCCTTGAGTTCTGAGGTTTTTATTTTTGATTATCCTGCCAATCTTCATATTACATAGCTAAGTCTCCCTATATAAGTTAGTTAGCTCTCCACTATTTTTTTTAAAACTGTTTTTATGATTGACATAAATACCATAGATAAATTTAAAGTATAAGCTAATAACATCTAAAGAGGAAAAATGCAAGGCAAGAACATCCTACTCTGTGTAAGTGGAGGCATATCAGCTTACAAAGCTATAGATTTAGCAAGCCGTTTATGTAAACAAGGCTTTGAAGTGAAGTGTGTTTTATCTGAAAACGCTACTAAATTTGTGTCCCCACTAAATTTTTCAGCTATTACTCACAATAGTGTTCATACCTCTCTATTTACAGATGCAGATCCTATTCCTCATATTACACTTGCTACCTGGGCAGATTTATTAATTGTGGCACCTGTAACTGCCAATATATTAGCCAAAGCAGCAAACGGAATAGCGGATGATTTGCTTTCAACAATATTAGTGGCATATGACAAACCGGTTCTTTTTGTTCCTGCAATGAATGTAAAAATGTATCATTCAGCTATAGTTCAGGAAAACATCGAAAGATTACTTCAACGGGGGCATTATATTTTGCAACCAGCAACAGGTAAACTTGCTTGTGGAACAGAAGGAGAAGGAAAATATCCTCCTAATGAAGAGATAATTTATGCAATACAGACCTATTTAAATTATACTTTAGACCTAAAAGGGATAAAAGTTTTAATAAATGCTGGAGCAACAGTTGAAGCCATTGATCCTATGCGTTTTCTAAGTAATCGTTCATCTGGAAAAATGGGGCTTGCTATAGCACGCGCTCTTGCTTTAAGAGGTGCAGAAGTAACTTTACTTTATGGTAATCTTCAAGTTGAGCTTCCTTACAACATCCAAGATAAAGTATTTTGCGAAAGTGCAGATACAATGTTTAGAGAGACAATCAAGCGTTATCCCAAAATGGATTGGATAATTTGTTGTGCAGCGGTAGCAGATTATAAACCCAAAGAAATAAATACCCAAAAATTACCAAAACTCTCACAACTCAATTTGGAACTGATTTCCACTCCGGATATCTTATTTGAGCTAGGTAAATTGAAAAAAGAGAATCAACGGTTAATTGGTTTTGCTGCACAATCCGATAATTTAATAAGAAGTGCCTTAGACAAATATTATAGAAAAAATCTGGATCTTATTTGCGCAAACGATATTCGTTATGCAGGCAGGGATGAGGATGAAATTATTATTCAGGGTAAGATAAAAGGTTATCCTCCCTTAAAAGAAGATCCTAATATAAACTCTGTGGTGATGAAAGGAGATAAATTTTCTTTGGCACATAATTTGATAAATATCATTAAAGAGCTATGAGACAGATTTTAATAAGCGGTGCTAATTCTCAGGTAGGAAGCTATCTAGCAAAGGAATATTATAAAGAAGGATTCCAGCTGGTTTTATTGTATCATAACCGCAATGAACGGATTGCTGAACAATTAGGTAAAGAAGGCATATTTTCCTGTTCTGTAGATCTATGTGACGCTACAGCCGTTCAGGCAGCTATTTCAGAATCGGTAAAGCAGTTAAAGCAAAATTCTGATATCTTAATTCACTGTGCGGCAGTTCGCAGTTCGGATGCCTTGCCACTATTTCAAACAGAGCCGTTTCAATTTACTTATGTATTAAAAAGTAATATTATATCAGCTTACAATGTATTGCGCTATTCTCTTCCTCCAATGCAGGAAAAGCGATTTGGAAGAGTAATAATGTTTGGCAGTGATGTTAGCCGCAAGGGACTTAAAAATGGCAGTGCTTATGCTGCCTCCAAAGCAGCTATAGCAAATATGGTTAAAAGCGTAGCTCTGGAACTGGCTAAAGATAATATTTTAATTAATACTGTTTCACCTGCTCCGATAAAAACAGCTTTGGAAGAAGATTATAGTGGAGAATATCTACAATTTAGGCAAAGATATTTTGCCGATTATTTAACTAATGTGCCTACCGGTAAATTTGTAACAAAAGAGGAAATTAAAAAAGTGATAGACTTGCTTATCAGTGAAGACCTGCAAAATCTAACTGGAGAAGAGATCTTTATTGATGGGGGTTCAAAGTGAAAGCAAAATTAGGATTAACCTGTCTGCTTCTAGTTTTGACTCTAAATTTGATAGCAGCAGCTGTTCCTTTTAGGGATGGAGAAAAATTAACCTTTACTGTCAAATATGGAATAGTTAGTGCAGGAGAAGCTTCTTTGCAAGCTCGCAGTTCTGTTTATCAAGGTTCTCCGGTTTGGTATCTTTCTACAACAGCTAAAACTTACCCCTTTTTCGATAAAGTTTACAAAGTAAGAGATAGAGTTGAATCCTGGTGGGATAAAGATACTTTACTACCTTACAAATTTAGCAAAAATCTTCAGGAAGGTAATTACAGACAGCATCGAGTGCATATATATAATCATCAGGAAAAGAGTTCTACATATCAGAAGTGGAGTTTCAAAAAAAGTGTTTTTGAGAACACAGAAATGGTTATTCCCGAAGGGACTCAAGATATATTAAGTGCTTTCTATCTGATGCGTACTAAAAAATTGGAAGTGGGAAAATCTGTAATGGTCAATATTACAGCTGATGGCAGAAATATGCCTACAGAAGTAGTAGTTCACCGCAAAGAGAAACAAAAGACTATCTTTGGCAATGTTGAGTGTTTAGTTATTGAGCCAAAACTTAAAGGAGAAGCAATTTTTAAGCAGAGCGGTAGAATTTTAATTTGGCTTACCAATGATGATTATAAAATTCCTGTTCGACTAGAAAGCAAGATTACTATAGGTAGCTTTGTAGCTACTTTAACCAGTGCCCAACAGGTGCCTTTTAAAATCCAGTTATGATTCCTGATCTTTTAGCAACAAATAGTTACGATTATTATTTGCCCAAGGAATTAATTGCTCAATATCCTGCTGAGCAAAGAACGGCATCTCGATTAATGCATATTAAAAGAAACACCGGGGAAATTGCTCATCGCCAATTTACTGATATTTTGGAATTGATTAAGGAAGGAGATCTGGTAATTCTCAATAGCAGCAAGGTTTTTCCAGCTCGTCTTTTTGCCGAAAAGGAAAATGGTACAAAAGTGGAAATTCTGCTTTTATATCAGCTGAATGACAATAAATGGAAATGTATGGCTTCACCGGGGAAAAGATTAAAACAACCTCAATACCTACACTTCTCTGAGAATCTGTCTGGTTTTATCAGTTCTGGAGATAGAGAAGGATTAAGAGAAATCGATTTTACCTGCCAAATTAACTTTTGGGAAGAAATTCAGAGAATCGGGCATATTCCTCTTCCACCATATATAGAACGTAACGATACTTTTTCAGATAGGGAGAGATATCAAACCGTATATGCAAAAGAAATTGGCTCTATTGCTGCTCCTACAGCAGGATTTCATTTTGATAATGATATTTTAGATGCTCTCCGAGATAAAGGAGTCCTCTTTAGTGATGTTATTCTTCATATTGGGATTGGTACTTTCCGTCCGGTAAAAACAGAGTATATAACAGAACACCATATGCATTCTGAACTTGCTACAATTCCTGAAAGCACTGCAGAGGCAATTAATATAGCTAAAAAAGAAGGAAGAAGAGTAATTTGCATAGGAACCACCAGTACTCGGAGTGTGGAAAGTTTCTGGCAGGAGGGGAAAATGCAAAGTGGTTCCAAATGGACAGATATTTTTATCTATCCGGGTTTTCAGTTTCAAGTAACCGATGCATTATTAACCAATTTCCATCTTCCCAAATCTACTTTGTTAATGATGATCTCCGCTTTTGGCGGTTTTGAAACAATACAAAAAGCATACAGAATAGCCGTAGAAAGAAAATATAGGTTTTTCAGTTATGGCGATGCTATGTTTATCGAGGATTGAATGCGAAACTATTATTACTACGATAAATTAGACAGCACTATGCTGGAATATCAGCGTTTGAAAGAAGTAAACGATCTCCCTCTGGCAGTTAGAGCTGGAACTCAAAAAGATGGAGTTGGCAGAGCAAATAGAATTTGGCTTTCTCCTCCTGGAGGTCTATGGTTCACTTTCGATTATGAATATAATAAATCTCTACCTTCTTTTGCCCTATATATGGGCTTTTGTATTCATCAATGTTTGGAATCACTATTTGAACCCTTGCAAGGTAAGCTCCAAATTAAATGGACTAATGACATAATTTTCTCTGAACGAAAGTTAGGTGGCATTCTTTGTCATTATCAACCCATCAAAAGAACTTATATAATAGGTGTGGGATTGAATACCAATAATGAAATTGATTCCGAACTAGGTAAATTTGGAGCAACAAACTTAAAAAGTATTTTGGGTTTTGAAGTTTCCAATAGCATGCTGTGTCATCAGATCATTAAAACCGTAGAAGATAATTGTAAATATATGGAAAATGTGGTTAGCTATCTAACTTACTGTAACGAAAATCTCTTTGGAAGAGGCAAATTGGCTTTAATAGAAATGGGGGGGATCAATATTGAAGCAGAAATTTTAGGGATAGATCATAATGGTGCTTTGATGGTTAGAAATAATTGGGGTGAATTAATTTTTGTCCATACTGGCTCTATTCTGGAGTTTTTAGATTGAATAAAAAAGTTTGAATGTCTATGAAAGTCGAATATAATGTTTTATAGCTGAATAAATGGTTTTCCTTGACAGATAGTTAGAATTTAAAAATGAGTAAAATAAATTAATTTGAAATTGATACAGTGGAGGAACAATGAAAAAATGGATACTGATAGCGTTAACTGCCGTGTTACTTTTAATTGGCTGCACAGCGAATCGCACAGTTCCCACAACTGAAGAAACCAAACCCTTTTCGGGGGTCGTTACTAAAGTAGCCATTCTACCCCTAAAAACTATGGATTCTTCAAGCCGCTATATACAAAAGATTTTAACCGTTCGTGACCTTAATTATGTTTTTGCCAAATATCCGCAATATAAGCTGCTTAATATGAACGAAGTTGCAGAACATTTTAAATATTCTGGTTATCAGGATGTTGAAGACCTGGATATAGATGAAATGAAAGAATTGGCAGATATGACCGGTTGCGATATTTTAGTTATGGGTAGCATCACTTCTGTGCGTAGCGATGAATTCGCAATGGCTATGCGTTTTTTCAGCGTTAAAACCGAAGAGCTTACACAGCTGGATTTTATGGTTAATAAAGATAAGGTAAAACGCTGGGATGCATTGGAGAAATCGTTTATTGCAAAACTTGATGATGTGGTTTCCAACGAAGTGAATAAAATATATAACATTGCTTTGAATTATTTCGCTAATGGTAATTATGGTGAAGCTGAGAAAAATCTTAAATTAGCTATGGGACTCGATCCTGAGCTTAAGGATGCTTACTATTATATGGGTTCAATTTATAATAAACAGGGAAAAACAGATTTAGCAATTCAAAATCTAGAAATGAATCTTGCAAAGAATCCGGAGCATACACCAACTTTAATTACCCTGATTGATATCTATGAGAAAACCAATCAAACTTCCAAACGCTTGGAAGCAATGGAAAAATTGGCTACAATAAATGAGAATGAAGATTTATGGCTTACAATTGGGAATATGTATGCAGAGCAGAAAAATGTAAGTAAAGCCGAACATGCATTGAAAAAAGCAATCGAAATTAACCCGAATTTTACTGAGGCACAAACTCGTCTGGCTTTTCTATATTACGATAACAATCGTTACGATGAAGCTATTACTTATCTGGAATATTTATTTGATAAATTTCCTGACAACGAACTGATTTCCAACCGCCTTGCCGTTGCCTATCAAAAAGCTAATCGATTGGATGATGCTATTTCCAAGTATGAGACAATTATTAAAAATAACCCCCAGAATACAATGGCTTATCTAAATGCGGTTAATTTATATCGTTTGAAAGCATCAGAATCTACCGATCCTGCATTTGTTGCTTCCATTAATAAAAAAGCTATTGATACTTTAAGTGCTTTAATAAAACAGCACCCTGATAACGCCTTAGCTTATATGAATATGGCTGCTATCTACCTCGGACAGAACAAATACCAGGAAGCAGAAACTTATGCCTTACAAGCTCTGAAAAAAGATCCTACTCTCTATTTGCCTTATGTTTATTTGGCAACTATCAGCCAAAGTAAAGGAACTAATGATTATAACCACTTCATCGATTTGGAAAAGCAAGCAGCCAAAGCTGTTGGGACTAAAGCTAAAACTTTAAAAAATCAACGCGATAATGCTAAAAGCTCAGCCGTTAGCAATTTCAGAAAAGCTCTGGACTATCTAAACAATGCAAAAGTCCGTGCAACAAGTGAAGAAGCTATCACTGATATCAATAATCGTATAGCAAGAGTTAATCAACTAATTACTCAAGCAACCTCAACATATTAATGTAAACTGTATACTACATAGAAAATATCAAAAACCCGGTTTTTCAGCCGGGTTTTTGCTTTAAGCTTGATATTTCCCCAAGTTTAAATTCTCATTCATTATCTTGCATAATAAGTATGATAAGCAAAACGGATGCACTTATCTATATGTTCTTGCCTGATAGCTGCTATCTTGCTCAGTTAATATAACTAGAACTGTTGCACATATCAAATTGGTGTCCCCTGTTTTTTAGCCAACCTTTGAGATACTATCACTTCCCATATATAGTGAATTGTTCATCAAGATAAGAAGAATATTAAGATCGATAATGCGAAGCCATTGATTATTACTAACACCCGGAAGATTTACAACATATAAATAGTTGGCTTGCTCTAATCCTTACTTTTCTTGCTGGGTAACCCAGATACAACACATCATCCACCCCTTCTTCACTCATCCACAACTATAGGTTGAAGAGGAGAGGAAGAGGAGAGGAGGAGGAGAGGAGTACGGGTTGTTTGTGAGGCGTCCTAAAAAAGTTGACACAGGATCCAAAATCAAGGAGAAGAAAAATGGATAAAAAAGTAACTCAAAGAAGCACATATAAAGCCTTTAAAATGAAGATTGTGGAAGAACGACATCCTGCAGTTCCTCTTCTTACAGCCAAATTATGCAGTTACCGCTATATGCTATAATAGCTTGAAAAGATCATTGCACATAACAATGAACAAATTTGAGAGTTTTGGGGAGGGGAAAATGAAAAAAAGAGAAAAATTAGACCTTTATTTTGTGATTATTTCTCTAATTTAGCTAAAAATCATCGAGATAATGTCCTTGCTCCTAGTTAATCAATGGTCATATTACTATAAATATTCTGTGTCGATTGCTTTAGGGAGAATGGCATCCGGAAATTCAAGTCAATTAAATTACATCTATTCGTGATTTCATCGTGAATCTATATGGTCGTAAATGCATTGATTAGGTTCAATTAATCAGTTAGAGCTGCGTATCCAGGTATCGGTTCTCCCAAGAGTAGGAACACCGATAAAATAGCGTATTGTAATTGTGTTATTGTTAATAAGTTCAATTTTAGCGGAATAGGTTTTCCCTGTAGTCGGCTCGTAATATTTCCCGTTTTTATATTTGTTTCTATTTTCTCTAACAAAATCAGATAGGACAATTAAATCAATCAGAGGTTGTTGTTGCAATTTTACATCAGGATTATTAATATCTTTTTTAGGGTTTCCTTTTGCGTCGTTAGGTTCTTGCAGCCAAATTATCTTCCCGGCAAAAGTACCATCTTCATTTTGGTATATTTCAATTTTAGTTGCTTTATCACCGGTAAGCCAATAGCCGATAATGCGGTCTGTTTCTTCTTTTCCGGAAAGCAGAATAGGAACACATATTATCGAAGCAATGAGGATAAGAAAATAGTGTTTCATAACCTAGCTCCTTTGTTACAAAATTCCGCAGCGCCTAAAAATATAATCCACATTACGCAGATAGCGTTCATAAGAAAAGATATCTCGAATTTCACTTTCCGCAAGTGCGGTTGTAATTTCTTTATTGGCAAGAACATTATCCAGGAAATTAGTATTGGTTTCAAAACTCTTCATAGCTTCCTGTTGAACTAAGGCATAAGCTTTTTCTCGGGTTAAACCACTTTTAACAAGATGCAAAAGTAAGGCTTGAGAAAAGACCAGACCTTTGGTCAGTTCCAAGTTTTTTTTCATATTTTCTGGATAAACAACTAAATTTTCGATTAGCGAACATGTTTTGTTTAACATATAATGGATCAAAATGCAGGAATCAGGTAAAATTATGCGTTCTACACTTGAATGAGAAATATCGCGTTCATGCCATAAGGCATTATTTTCCATTGCGCTTAAAGCATTGGAACGCAAAACTCTTGATAGACCACAAAGTTGTTCACTAATAATAGGATTGCGTTTATGAGGCATTGCTGAAGAGCCCTTTTGGCCTTTGGAGAAATTTTCTTCTGCTTCATGAACTTCGGTCCTTTGTAGATGTCTGATTTCCAGAGCCATTTTCTCTATTGCAGAAGCAATAAGAGCTAAAACAGAAAGGAAATATGCATATCTATCTCTTTGAATTATCTGAGTTGATACTTTGGCAGGTTTGAGATCCAAAAACTTGCAAGCCATATCTTCAATTTCAGGGCTAAGATGAGCAAAATTTCCTACTGCGCCTGAAAATTTACCTACGCTTACTTCTTCAATAGCTTCATTTAAACGGATTATATTCCGCTGAATTTCTTCGTACCAAAGAGCAAACTTGAGTCCGAAAGAAGTGGGCTCTGCATGAATTCCATGAGAACGTCCGATACAAATTGTATTTCTATATTGTCTGGCTTTCAACTTTAAAATCTCTGCCAAACGACTGAGTTCCGTTAAAATTAATTCTCCAGAGCTTTTTAACTGCATTCCCGTGGCTGTATCTAGAACATCTGAAGAGGTCATTCCAAAATGAATCCACCGCGATGCGGGACCTATATTTTCGGCTACATTGGTTAAAAAAGCGATAACATCATGCTTAGTAACCTGCTCCAGTTCATCAATTCGGTTAGAATCAAAATCTGCCTTAGAATTGATAGTTTCCCAATCCTCCGCAGGAATCATACCCTTTTCATACATTGCTTTTGCGGCAGCAAGTTCTACTTCCAGCCAACATTCATAACGATTTTCTTGAGTCCAAATACGTTCCATTTCGGGTTTACTGTAGCGGGTTATCATTTTTATTTCTCCTTTCTATATTGCAGGTAATCCCTCAGCAACGAATCAATGCTTATCTTATTTAAATCCTGTATTATATTCTCCAGAGAGGAAGGTTCAGCTTTGGGTAAAGGAACAATATGAGGTTTGATGTATTCTATTTTATCAAAGCTTAATCTAATGCTGATATCATCATTGCTAGTAATATATAATTCAGAAAGCTTACTATTACCAGTGTAAAGTGCTTTTATTTTTGTATTGCTTTTACTATCTAACACAGTATCCAAAAGATAGTTCTTGCTGAAAGAAATTACCACTCCGTTTAATTCAATTTTCTTATCCTTAATAATTTTTTGTGCATAGTGGGTGACGAGAGAATCTACATTAGTAGAAAGGGTTAAACTCTCCATAGGAATTGCTTGCGAGATATCCAAAGATTCCAACATAGGAATAAAGGGGGATCTAATAGAAACATAATCCGCCACATATACACTCATCAAGGGTTCTGCCTTAGAACCCATAAGGCCTCCATCGATAATATCAAAACGGAGCTCATTGCCATTTTTGGAAGCGATGAACATTTTCCGGATAGCAAGTCCTTTATAGGATAGCTCAACTACTCCCTGACTATCAAAACTCTCCCATTTTTTCAATTCCAGGCGTAATTTTTCATTTTCACTAATGCCCTTGGGTCCAGCACAGGCAGTAATAATAATAGCTGTAATGGTTAAGAGAACAAGAACTGTTTTCTTCATTACCAACCTCGTTTTCCTAATATAAAAGAGTTAATTAGTTTTCCTTTGTTCCTGTTTTTTAGGTGTTTTATAAATACTATAAAAACCCCAGATGGCAATTATCATCATTAATAAGCTTAGAAATTGGCCAATAGACATAAACCCAAAAATATAGCCAGAACGAGTATAAAAATCTAAGTCATCAGGTTCGCGCACAAATTCTATTAAAAATCGAAAGATTCCATATAAACCTATAAAGCTCCAAAATACTACCCCTTCTTTCTTTAGCTTTTTTAAAAGAAAATAAGTGATCACAAACATAACAATGCCTTCCAAAATAAGTTCATAGAGCTGAGAAGGATGTCTTACAGCACCGTCTGAACCTGGAAATATCATTCCCCAAGGTAAATTCGTGGGCTTCCCATACAATTCTGCGTTAATAAAATTACCCAAACGCCCTAATCCTAAACCAATAGCCACAATAGGAATTGCTGAATCTGCCATTGCATAGAAATTCAGCTTATGCTTATGGCAAAAGATAAGCCCAGCTATAATAACTCCTAAAGCTCCTCCATGAAAACTCATCCCTCCTTCCCAAACAGCAAAAATCATTATAGGATGAGAAAGATAATAGCGCAGGTTATAAAAAAGTATATAACCAAGTCGCCCACCTAAAATAACTCCTAACATCATATAAAAAATGATGGATTCATATTGCTCTTTAGTTAGTTTAATATTCCGCTTTTTCAAAAATGGCTTATATAAAATGAAAGCCAATATAAAGCTTAGAACATAAAAGAGACCATACCAGCGAATATGAAGATTGAGATTTCCTATGCTAAAACTAACAATATTGGGGTCTATATTTGGATATGTAATCATCTGTGGGTTAGTTTTGAAAGATGTTCTATTATTAATTCAACAGCTTCATCACTGTTACCTTCAAACTTTTCCACCTGCTTTTCATGATGGGGAGAAAAAATACTCATAACCTGTGTTGGAGAACCATTTAAACCAGTTTCTTTTTCGTTCAATCCAAGATCATCACAATTCCAAACAGTAAGAACAGCAGTTTTGGCATTTTTCTTTCCACGCAAAGAAGGCAAGCGGGGGACATTGATTTCCTTAACAACAGAAATCACTGCTGGAATCTGCATCGAAATACGATCGTAACCATCTTCCAGTAAGCGTTCTACAACTGCTGAATTTTCAGAAAACGATTCAATTTTGCGAACATAGCAAGTTTGAGGAATTTTTAAATGAGCTGCAATTCCAGGACCTACTTGTCCAGTATCTCCATCAATAGCTTGTTGCCCTGTTAAAATAAGAGTATAATCTCCAATTTTTCTTATAGCAGCAGCCAAAGTTAAACTGGTAGCAAGTGTATCAGCTCCTGCAAAACGACGATCTGACAAAAGAATAATATTATCCACTCCTAAAGAAACAGTTTCCCGCAGTGTAGTTTCACATTGGTTAGGACCCATACTGATGGCTGTAACTGTTCCGCCGTATTTCTCTTTTAAACGAACTGCTTCTTCAACGGCATATGCGTCGAAAGGATTTAAAATACTTTCTACACCTTCTCTGACCAAAGTATTGGTCTTGGGGTCAATCTTAATTTCTGTAGTATTGGGAACTTGTTTTACACACACAATATAATGCATTTTTATTTTCCTTTAACCAAAATAAAAGTTAGTTATTGTTTCACAAACATATTGCTTTTGTTCATCTGTGAGCTCCGGATAAATAGGGATGGAAAGAACTTTAAGAGAAAGCTCTTCAGCCACAGGCATATCTCCTTTTTTATAACCAAGAGAACTAAAACACTCCTGTAAATGCAAAGGAAGAGGATAATAGACAGCACACCCTATGCCTTTGGATTTCAAATAGGCCATCAGCTCATCTCTTTTTTCACAGACGAGGGTATATTGATTATATATACTCACCGCTCGAGAATCTATATGAGGAATCCTTATTCCGGGAATATTCTTGAGGTGTGAATTGTAAAAATCTGCATTAGCTCGGCGACCCTTGCTCCAGGTTTCAAGAAAATCCAATTTTACACCCAAAACAGCTGCCTGCAAGGTATCTAAACGACTGTTTAAACCAATCCATTTATGATAATACTTAGGATTTTCTCCATGAACCCTTAATTGACGCAATTTAAAAGCTAAATCATCATCATTGGTCATACACATTCCGGCATCACCCATCGCACCAAGATTTTTAGAAGGGAAGAAAGAAAGAGTTCCAATATCGCCAAAAGCACAACTCATTTTTCCGTTCCAAGTACATCCAATACCCTGAGCGTTATCTTCAATAACTTTTAAATTATATTTTTGGGCAATAGCCATAATAGAATCCATATCGGCACATTGACCAAATAAATGAACTGGTAGAATGGCTTTTGTTTTTTCGGTTATAGCTGCTTCTATTTTATCGGGATCAAGATTAAAAGTTAGCGGATCGATATCTACAAAAACCGGGGTTGCATTATTACGCGATATGGAAGAAGCAGTTGCAAAAAAAGTGAAAGGAGTAGTAATAATTTCATCACCTTCACCAATTTCCAATGCTTTAATAGCTAAAACAAGAGCATCTGTTCCAGAAGCACAACCAATGGCATTCTTAATCCCTAAGTAATCAGCCATTTTATTCTCAAATTCCTTAACAGGTGGCCCCATTATATATTGATGCTCTGTAAAGACACCTTCCAGTGCTTCTTTAATTCTTCCCATTACAGGTACATATTGTGCTTTAAGATCCAACATAGGAACATTCATTATTGTTTCATCTCCTTCTTAATTTGCTGTAAGTGCATGAATTCCAAGAATAATTGTCACAACTGATGAAGTTAGCGTTACAATGTCCTTTACATCAGTCCATAAAGAACGATCAGTTTGAGCAGGAATAAAAATAGTATCTCCTGGTTGTATAGCAACTTTTTTATTAGGTTTAACCCAATTTCCGCTGGTACCACGAATGATACGATCTTTGCCTGTTTTGCGATTATTCGTGTAACCTCCAGCAGCTTGAATATAATAACTCCAATCCTTACCTTCCATCCAAGGTATCATACCTGGATTTTTAACTTGTCCACTAACCCAAACCATATTGATTTTTTCTGGGATGTAAATAATATCTCCGTCGAAAAGAGTAGGATTTGAATCCTTTCCTTCACTGTCCATCATTTTAACGGGGTCTATACTGTATTTTCCTTTCAGTTGCTGAAGATTGGTTCTCAAATATGAATATTCTAAAGGGGTCATTTCATTCAAGCTTCTTTGCATCAGCATTTCAAAATAAGGATCAGGATCAACATTAATATTTTCATTATAATAGACCATTGTTTTTATATTGCCCCGCTTTGTTAAACCACCTGCTTGCTGGAGAACTTCGTAAAGAGTTGTATTGGTATCAATAACATATTCACCGGGATTTTTAACCTGACCGTATATCTTAATTCTTTGGCGGGTCCTAATTTCTGAATCGCAAGATATTAGAATACGATCATCAGCTTGTAAGGGTAAGTTTAATAAAGAAGGGTTGGCTTTAAGATCATAGTTTAGAACATCATAGTCAATACGGTTTTCTTTATAACGATAGAGCTGAAGTTTAGAAATATCAGCATCAAAAGTGAAACCTAAGGAAAGTTCGATTATTGTGCTAATTTTATCGCCTTCTACAAATTCCAGCTCACCTGGAAGATTAATACCTCCGCCGATGGAAACAAAATTTTTGATGGCTGGAACATAAACCACATCTCCATCTTTTAGAAAAGGGTTATTATTTATATCTCCCATACGATAGAATTTCAGCAAATCATAGGTTTCAGTTTTACCGTTCCTGATTATTTGAATGCTTCGTAAACCTTGATTTTTCTCGTATCCCATTTTATCTTTTGTTTCTTTCTCAGGTTTAGGTGGAGATAAAAGCTGGGCTGGCTTTACAGTTTCCTGTACTATACCCATCTCCGATTTTGCTTGTTCAACAGCAGTAGATTTACTTATCATTAAAAGGTCTGAAAGTCGGTTTAAAGGAGTAAGTTGATAAACCCCCGGATTTTCTACATAGCCAGTTAAACTTATATTAATAGGAACAATCCCTTCAATGGTAGAATTCTCAGTTGCTACAAGTAAAGATAGAGATAATGAAAGAGTTAAGATAAGAATGAACTTAATTCTCATAATATTCTATCATCCTGGTTATTATATCGTCCAATTTAAGTTTTGGCTCCCAGTCGATATATTTCTTTATTTTTGATAAATTCGGCTCTCTATGCATCATATCCTCAAAACCTTCCTCAAAAGCATCATTATAACTCATGTAATCTATAGGAGATTTACTATGACACATATCTTTAACCTTATGGGCAAGAGCAGATATACTGATAGACTCTGTGGTTCCTACATTAAATATTTCACCTGCGCATTCTGGTGTATTCATCAACTTTATAAATGCTTGAATAACATCAGAAACATCAGCAAAACATCGTGTTTGTTCTCCTGTACCATAAATGATTAGGGGTTGATTTAAAAGAGCTGCTTTTATAAATTTGGGTAAAACCATTCCATACTGACCAGTTTGTCTGGGGCCTACTGTATTAAAACAACGGACAATAACTACCGGTAATTTTTTTTCTCTATAGAAAGCAAGAGCCAAAAATTCATCTATTGCCTTACTACAGCTGTAACCCCATCTACTGATATGAGTTGAACCCAGCAAACGATCATCGGTTTCAGAAAAAGGAACCTGTTCACTTTTACCGTATATTTCACTTGTGGAAGCGATAAGTGCTTTAGCTTTATATTTATTGCAAAGCTCCAACACATTGTCTGTTCCACCGATATTGGTCTTTAGTGATAAGAGTGGATTTTCAATAATGTATTTTACACCTACCGCAGCGGCTAGATGATATACTTGATCAACATTACTAATGAGTTTATCCATCAGTTCGCGATTCAAGACACTGCCAATAGTTAAATGAAATTTGGGCTTATCTTTGAAGGACTCGATATTTTCCAAGCGCCCTGTTGAGAGGTTATCTATTACATAAACATTGTTCCCCTCTTCTAATAGCTTTTCTGCTAAATGCGAGCCAATAAATCCGGCTCCGCCAGTAATCAGAATTCTCATTTTTACTCCATCTTTCTATAGCTCAAATTGTACCATATATTTTAATGTTAGGCATATTGATTTGATACTCGTTATTTTGTCAATGAGAAAGTAGTTGGCATTCCCATATT
>Ga0208694_1000958_pt1 | contig 38879 bp, 35 predicted proteins | sample AD_UKC078_MetaG_FD_184442 | JGI IMG/M metagenome (GOLD analysis project Ga0208694, IMG submission 184442) | Active sludge microbial communities of municipal wastewater-treating anaerobic digesters from USA - AD_UKC078_MetaG (SPAdes) (version 2) | ecosystem: Engineered > Bioreactor > Anaerobic >...
ATTTTGATTTCTTTTTTCTATAAAGAAGTTTCTTATATACATAATAATATCTATCAATACCATAATGCAATTTAAACAATAAAAAAAAATAACGTAATCTTTGCTATTTAAAATTTTATGAATAATTCCGGAAATATACCCGATAAAAACAATTATAAGGAAAAATAAACTTTTACCTTTATTAGTTCTGGCAATAAAAGATTTATAAATTGACAACGGCCAGGCTGAACCGAAAGCGATAAGCATCAATGTTTCGAATATCGACATAATATTTCCTTGTTTTACAAATCTACCTATTATCACATATTTAAATTATTATCAAACAATTTAAAATGAAATAGTAAAAAACTGTCTAAAACGTATTATAGTAATAAAATATTCGAGAGCTCTCTTTGCGGGGAAAACGATAATATAATGCTGGGTTGATTTTTAAATAGGCTCATATGGGACTTATCCCAAGCCTTTTTCCTGGATTTCTCTATTTCCCATTTGGTCTTCATACTTTCTAAAACGCTTTCAATTAACCTGCTCTTTGATTTCTCTTTAATTTCAAAAAAAGTTCTGAGGATAAATCTTAAAACTTGAGCTTTGCTATATAATTTTAGAGAATCTTGAACGTTGGCAATCAATAAGTAGTTTTCTATATCGAGGTTGATAAAAATGTCTTTATCGGCGTTGATTTTATTATACTTAAAATAGAGAGGGTGGGATTCAAACTGCATTTTTTCTATAGCAAAACGCATGTTTTTCAATATTTTTCTGATACATTTAGATACGCTGATATTGCTATCGCGGGCCTCCTTTTTTATTAAATTTAATAGCTTTGAGTTAATGACAAAATGAAATTTGTGTAAATCCATACATAGTCCTTAAAAAATATTTTTATTATTAATAACAACTAAAAGTAGAAAACGTTATACAAAAAAATGAAAATAATTTAAAAAAAATTAAGGAACATATGAGACAACAAAAAAGACCGCCTCAAACTGAGACGGTCCGTAACGACCAAAGGAAATTACTCTTTTTTCATCAACTCTTCGTTTGTTTTTATGATTTTTTTAAGATCGTCTTCATGGATCAGATAAAGATAGTCGTCAAAGTCCGCGTCGATAATAAAATTGCCTACGTCGTCGGTATCCGCATTATAAAAATCCAGAGTTGAGGTTTTGCCGTTTTTTAGCGTGATTTTTATTGAGGCGACTTTTGTTCTGCCTGAAACGGAGCCGTTCAATTTGTATTCGCTAATTTGGATGTTCAGCAGATTTTTAACGATATTTTGAAGAGCGTAGTCTTCTAATATTCTGGATAACGGCGTTTCTAGTTCAAACGCGTCCTTCGACCCCGTTTCCGCGTTATCGGATTTTTCTTTTGCTAAAATGTTGTAATTGCCGGAAAACCATGAAGTTGTCGAGTTGATTTCGCAGGTTTTAACGTCGGTATCGAGGATATTGACAAATATATTTCTTTTAGCCCAATTTATGGGTTGGTTTGAAGTCTCCGTTGCTAAAGAGGATTTGACTTCTCTGATTTTTTTTTCGGAGCCGTTTTTTATGTAGGAGGTTCCTCTTTTTGATCCGGAATTGCCGATAGTCAGTAAATATTGTTTATTTTTATTGTTAGTAACGATAAGTTCTTGTCTGTTTTTTTCGTCAAATCCAAAGTGGTTATCGCTAGATTGATCCAATCCGTTATAAACGACCACCCCTTGATTCAGCGATTCGATATCGTTAATGTAGTTGTTTACTTTTGTCTGATTAGCCGGTATGAAATTTTCGCCGATTTTAACAAACCAAACCGAATCTTTTTTTACTAACGAGAAGCTATCCATATAGTCTTTTATTTCAAAACTTACGATGGAGCCTTTTTTCAGACCGGAAATGAGTTGTTTATTAATCTGCCTTAATTTAATATTTTGAAATGAGAAGAAGTAAAAGAAGGCTATTAAAACTATTTGAATTAAAAGGAGTCCGGAAAGCCCTGCGATTAACTGTTTTCTTGATATTTTCATAAAATTATACTCCTATTTTTAAGATTTTATATCTTTATTATAAAATTCGTGTATTTTTTTGTTTCTGGAATTTCTCAGTATAAACAGTATTACTCCGATAAGGATAAAAATAATTGGTATTACGTAAGTGGTAAATCCGATTATAAAGGATTTTAAGAAGTTATGAACGTTTACGTCCTTTACCTTATCCAGCGGTTTACTGAATTTACCCTTATTTCTGATTTCGATTAGCGAGTTGTCTTTAGAGAGCCAATCGATTGCGTTCATTAAAAATATAAATTCATCGTTGCCTGCAAAATTATCCTGAATAAACTGTTCGTTACCGATTACTACAAATTTTGTAGTTCCCGCGTCGGTTTTACTTCCGGTAAACTGTTCTCCGTTTTCATTTTTTGGAACCGCTTTATCCTTAAAAAAGCTGTTTATAGCTCCGTCGAAGGCGGCGGCCAGCGAGTAGTCTTTTTTGCCTTCTTGAATAGGATATTTATACGTTTCAAGATCTAGTTTGAAATTCTCCGTTTGATTCCACGCGCCTTTTGTAGTAGAAAAAAGCGTCTGCGCTTTATCCTTTGAGTAGTCGAGTATCTCTACGGACGACGACCAGAGAAGATTGATTCGTTCTATTTCGCTAACCATAACGTTCTTTTTATTGAAATTAGCCGATTTAACTTTGATCCAGAGCGGATATCTAGCTAGGGACAACCCCTGTCTTATAGGATTATACGATTGATTATCGCCGACTAGATCTCGGTTTATCCTTACGCCGTAGTGAGCGAGTAATTCAAATACCTTACTGTCTCCGGGAATGCCGTAAATGCCGTATTCGGAAGCGAGGACGTTTATACCGTTGACCGCGAAGAGCGCGTTTCCGCCGTTCATTAGAAATTGATCTATCTGGAAAACGTCAAAATCCGTTAGATTTTCTCCTCCTACTATGAGGAGTATCGTAACGTCTTGAGGGATCGATTGTCCCGCGTACATCCTATGAATATTTTTAAATTCTCTTTCGGTTACCTGTTTTAAGTATCTAAAATCTTTTTCTAACGTTCTATCTTTGGCGTTAAAATATATGCCGAGTCTTTCGTCGCCGCCGCCGACTATTTTCTTTATCTCGACGTCCAGGCGAAATTCGAATCCCTGATCGTTGTAGATTGCCGGAATAACCGACTGATTTTCTTTGTACGTTAAGAGCATTCCGGAGAATCCCAAAAGACTTTTAGACTCGGTCGAGCCGGATTCGCTTAGCGCAAATTGTTGAATGCCTTTTTGTTCAATTTCGGCAATAAGAGCCTGGTCTTTTGGTTTTTCATAGCTAAGCTCTTTAATTACGACGTTAACCAGACCTTTTCCGGCATTTTCGTATTCTTTCAACATATCCTCTACGTATTGGATTACTTGCGCTACTTCCTTTACTTCCTTGCTCTTATCGTTGTAGTAGTACTCTAGAATAAGATTGTTATCCAGTTTTTTTAGCAGATCTTTAGTGGCTTTGCTAATCGAATATTTTTGCCCTTCGGTCATATCTATCCTAAAGTATAGTTTATTGGATAAAACTATGAAGGCGACGATATTGAGTATAGCCAAACCAAAAATAATCCACGACTGGACTTTTTTATTAGTAAGTTTATCGTTATTTTTCATACATTAACTCCATTTCCTGCTCTCTAGCGAGCGTAAATTTAGATAAGAAAAAATTCCGGTAACTCCGACGTAATATAAAATATCTCTGGAATCTATGACTCCCTTACTGAAATTAGAAAAGTGCGTCGAAAGACTAGTCCATACAAATACTTTTCTGAGCCACTCCAACCATCCCGGAAAACTTACGACGGACGGCAGATAAGCTATAATTGTCAATATTAAAAGAAGAGCGGCGCTCAATAGGAAAGAGTCGATAAGTTCCATCGTGAGACTTGAAAGGAAAAAGGTTATCGCGATGTAGCAACCCGATAAAAAAATTACTCCTATATATTGAGTAACGATCTGCCCCCAGTCGAAGTCTCCGAGGAAAATCTGAGTCAACAACGGTATAAACAGCGCGCTAAATAGAGCGATCAAAACCAGAGTAAGCGCCGCTAAGAATTTACCGATAAGTATCTGCCATTCGGATACGGGAAACGTAAATAAAAGTTCGATAGTTCCGCTGTTCTTTTCTTTAGCCCAGCTTCCCATAGTCAAGCCCGGTATAAAAATTATAAAAACGTACGGCAGCATTGAGAAAAATCTTCTCATAGAGGCAAGGTCTTCCTTAAAGATACCTCCGAAGAAGTGAAAAAACATTATATTAGGAACTATGACAAATAAAGCTAAAAATACGTAAGCTATCGACGAGTGAAAATATCCGCCGATCTCTTTTTTGTACATAGCTCTGACGCCGTTTGGCAACAGCGCAAGCGGTAGTCCGATAATCAAAGCCGGAACTCCAAATAATACGATAGAATTAACAATTATCTCGATTATACTTTTCATCATTTATCTTCCTCCTCGCCGGCAAGTTTTAAGAATATCTCTTCAAGATTAGCCTCCCCGGTTTCAAAGGAGGTAAGTTTCCAGCCTTTAGAATTGATAAATTCTTTCAGGTTGTTTTTAAAATCCGATCCTTTTGATACCAAAGCTTTAAACTTGAATATCTTCTTGCTCTCTTTTTTTACAAATTCTATTTTCCATGCGCCTTTAACTTTTGAAATTTCCAGTTCGACCTCCAGCAGGTTATCCGCCTCGACGCTAAAATCGACGTATTGATCGTCGGAATAGGTTTCAATAAGATTTTGTATGGCGTCGTTTGCGACGATCTTGCCGTTGTTGATAATAATTACTCTTTCGCATATAGCCTCGATTTCGGACAAAATATGGGTCGATAGTATGATTGTCTTTTTTTCGCTGAGGCGTCTTAATATTTTTCTGAAAGTAATTATCTGATTGGGATCGAGTCCCGAAGTAGGCTCGTCTAATATCAGAATTTTCGGATCGTGAATCATTACCGAAGCTAGTCCGACCCTTTTTTTATACCCTTTAGACAACTGTCCGATCTTTTTTGAGACGACTTTTTCAAGCGAACTGAGCTTGATCATTTTTGAAATAGAGTCGCCTATAAGCGTCTTCTCGATACCTCTGATCTCGGCGGTAAATTTTAGATATTCATAAACCGTCATATCGTCGTATTGCGGCGAATTCTCCGGTAAATATCCGATAAGTTTTTTTACGTATAGGGGATCGTCCACGGTATTTCTACCGTCTATCTCTATAGTTCCCGAACTCGGATTCATAAAACAGGTCAACATTTTCATAATAGTGGTTTTGCCGGCGCCGTTAGGTCCCAGCAGTCCGACTATTTCTCCTTTCTCAATATCGAACGAAACCCCTTTGACCGCCGGTTCGGAGTTGCCGTACGACTTGACCAAATTTCTAACGTTTATCATAGCGTAGCTCCACTTAAAATAGATATTTCTTTATATAATAGCAATATAATAGCATAATAGCAAAAAAAATTAATTACATTTTAATTACAATTAATGAAAAGCATAGTCAAAATGATTTACAAAATATTTAAACTATAAACAACAATTCGTTTACTGACGAATCGAGATTATTTTTGTCAGAAGCTGATTTAATCTTTTTTTTATCTTTTCTTTATTTTTTTGATTATAACCGTCAATTTTATTTTCAATAATACTCAATTCGTTTTTAGCCAAAATTATAATATTTCTTATATCTTGCTCTAAAGAAATATTCTCGTCGATATTGAGGTTGTTAATCTCTTCCTGAGAAAAAATATTTCCGTCCATCGAGTCCCCCTTTGCGCCAATCCGTTATTTTGCAAACGGCTATATTGTAGCAAAAATATAATAAATAATAAACACAAATCGATTTTTTTTATTATATCGCAAATTATTACAAATATTTCTTGACCTTGTTTTGTCGCTTATGCTAAAATGGTGCAGAATATTCCACATAATAGGCGCGGCAAATGGAACTTTTAGACAGAATTCAGGACGACGTTGTAATATTTGAGATATCCGGAGAGGTAGATATTTACAACTGCGGACAGATAAAAGAACTCTTCCTCAATAAATTAGATTCGGGGAGCAGAAAATTTTTGATTAATTTAGGCAAAGTATCGTATATAGACTCTTCGGGCATAGGGGTGCTTATTTTTATTAAGACCTCGGTAGCCAAATATAATGGGGAGCTCGTTTTGGTTAATATTAAGGACTCGGTAAAAAAGATATTTGATCTTACGAAGCTTGCGTCTTATTTTACCATAAGAGAAGACTTGCCGGACGGCGTCAAATATTTTAAACAAAAATAAAATTAAATATTTAAGGAAATAACGATGAGAAAAGAAAAAATTTACGGATTGACGATTATTCTTTTTATTATACTTACGGCGTTTAGCTGTAAGACAAAACCCGAAGTTCCCGAAGCGACTACTACGACTTCAACGGTTGCGACTACTACCACTACGACTACGACTGTTTTAGCGACTACCACCACGACGACTATCGACAGAATGGCGGAGACAATTTCAGACAAGGAGTTTGCAGACGCGCAGAGTCTTATCGATAAAGCCAGAATGGCCGAAGCGGATAGATACGACCGCGAAAATTTGATTAAAGCGGAGGAGTTTCTGCGAACCGCCTATCAAAAAAACGGAACCGACGGAAAAGCGACAAAGGAAGCTCTGGAACAATCAAAAAAATATTCGGATTTGGCTTATAAGAATGCGTTTAAAAAGAGAGCAGAGTTGAAGAGAGCCGAATGCGATAAACTTTTTTCTGAAGCCGACGCGTTGGGGATAAAAAATTTGATGAAAGACAATATAGATCAGTCGAGAGCGATTTATAACGAAGGCAATCAAAAGTACTCTTCGGAGGACTACGTCGCCGCGTACTCAAAATATTCGGATTGCGAGAGTTCGTTGAAAAGCGCCGTAAATAAGATGAAAGCGACCAGGTCCGAGTATGATAACAAAATCGGTTATATTAATAAATTGATAGACGAAGCCAAAAAGATCGGCGCCGAAACGTACGCTCCGGCCGATCTCGAAAGCGCGATAGAAAACTTAAACAAAGGCAAAGCCGAGTTGTCAAATTTTGACTATACAAATTCGCAAACAAGTTTGGAAGTCGCTGAAAAAAGCGCTATCTCGGCGATCGATAAGACAAAATTTGCCATAAAAGAGAAGAAGCGAAAAGAGGCGCTTAGAGCTATAATGGAAGCGGGGGCTACCGTAGAGGAGGCTTCTCAGACTAACATAGGCGAATATGAAAAAAGCGACGGCGGGTATAACTTTGAATTTGACGGGGAGATTAAAGATATGAACAACTCTCCCGACGACATGAGCTCTTCTATATCTTATAGAGACCTTTTGAATAAAGCTATAGAGTATATAGACAAAGCGAAACAAGCTTACAGAGCCGAAGACTACGATATGGCGATACAATACGCTAATATCGCTAAAAGGATAGCTTTGTCGTATAAAGAGGGGGGGAATAAGACCAAATATACGGTAAGATTGTTGCCGGATAAGCGCGATTGTCTCTGGAGAATATCCGAGTATTCTTTTATTTACGGCTCCCCGTTTTTATGGCCAAGAATCTGGAAAGCGAACAAAGAGCAGATTTTAAATCCGGATTTGATATATCCCGGTCAGGTTTTACTAATTCCGAACGTCGATTGATTTAACGGGATACATTAATGAACGTTCTTATTGCTTACGCAAGTTATTACGGCTCTACGGAGAGATGCGCTTATAAGATAAAAGAGAGACTCAGATATCTCTCTTCCATAGTAAACGTCTCTTATTTTAGCGCCGACAGATTGCAAGATTACGATGCGGTTATAATAGGGAGTCCTATACATATCGGCAGGATTCATAGAGCCGTGAGGAAATTCTTAGAGTCTAATAAGACGGCTTTGGCGGAGAAGGATATCTATCTGTTTCTTTGCGGGTTGGATACGGACATTCCCGAAAGCGTTATGAAAGATATACCGGATGAAATCAAAAACAAGATAGTATTTAAATCTTTATTGGGGGGCGAGATTGTAAAAGACAACTTGTCGGGATTTGAGAAAATGGGGATTGAGACGATGGAGAAAAAGATGAAAACCGACTTCTCCAATCTGAAAACTATCGACGATAATAAAATTGAAGAATTTATTGGGAAAATTAACGAAGTTTAGGAGTTTTTACTCGCCGGCGACAGGTAAATTTCATTTAATCGAAAGACTTGTTCTTTGTTAATTGTTTCGTCCAAATTTGGCGTTGATTCGCTTTCAATTTCAAAAGATTTGCACATTGTTTCGTATCCTTCTTTTTCCAGAGTAACGAACATTACAAAAGCCGTTTTTTTGTTTTTATCGTCGGTCGGTATTGAGACCGGCCAAAATGAAAAAAAACCGTCCATCTGGTCGTTTATAAGCGCCGGATTTTGCCAATTTACATTAAACATTGCTATTTTATCGTTAGTATCGCCGTTATGCAGCGTTACCTTCGCGTCGCAGATCGGCTCTAAGTTGTCGCTGTCTATGACTCTTCCCACAATCTGAGGAAAATTGTAATAATAACTTCCGTTTTTATCAGGCGACGTATTTTGAATTTTATTTCCCGCTTTGTCTTTATTTATATCTTTTTTGTTATGACGCATAGTTTGGGAAACTACCTGTATAGCTTCCATAGCTAAAGTATAAATATCTATATATTCCTGATTGTCTTTAATTTTGTTTTTTTCGTAATGAACTATTCCTCTTGAAGATAAAACATATCTAGGCTGTACTTTGTTAAGGATATAACACGCCATATCTAATCTACATTGATCGCATTTACATATATCGTTTTTTTCCTTTAGAACGTCTTCTAAACAAAATAAAACAATGTCTTCCATTGTGTTATGTAAAATTGCGTTATTTAAATTCATAATAATCTCCGAAAAATATTTCATTATAATTGACATTTTTTATAAAAAAAAGCAAGATAAATATTATGATTAGCGTCGCGTTATATGAACCTCAAATACCTCAAAATACCGGAAATATTGCTAGATTAGCGGTAGGACTTGATATCGAGCTGTATCTTGTAGGAAAACTGGGATTTAGTATCGACGATAAGTATTTGAAAAGAGCGGGACTCGATTATTGGGAGAACTTAAAACTTAAAGTTTACGATAACTACGGCGACTTTGCCTCCGATACCGGGGAGCGCCGTAAAATATTTGCAACGACAAAGGGCGCTACTCCGTATTTTAAATTTAATTACAGAGTAGGCGATATAGTGGTTTTTGGATCGGAAACAAAAGGTCTGCCGTCGAATTTGTTAATCGATAACGTTGGGCAGACTGTTACTATTCCGATGCCGGGATCGGTAAGATCTCTCAATTTATCAAATTCTGCGTCGATAATAGCGTATCATTCATTAATTGAACTTGGATATTTCTCAGATTTTACGGTAAATAGGAATTACGGCGAGTTTTTTCATAAAACGTTAGCGTAAATAACGTTTTTTTTCTCGAAAAATCTAATTGTTTGACAAAAAATAATTTTTGATTTATAATATTCATACAAAAAGATTATGGAGAACGCAGAAATAGAAAGATGAGTTTGATTAAGAAAATTTTGACTAAGAGAATATTGCTGATATTTTTACTTCCTGTATTTTTTCAATGCGAAAAGTACGGTTCTTTTGACTTGATATCGGATCTTTCTTTAGACGGAGTCAGAGGCGTCAAGGTCGTAGATATAGAGTCGTACCTCAATCTATCGGGGAGCGTAACTATTAAATGGAGACCGCTCTCCTACGCTTTGGAATACATAGTTTATAAATCCGATACTTCCGACGATCTAAGTTTTAGCGCTATCGGTAAATTGTATCAAAACAGTTATTCGCCCGACGTTTATCCGGAGTTTTCAGACGAAGAGATAGAGAGCGGTAAAACTTACTTTTATAAAATAAGAGCCTTGTTGAAATCCGGAAAATTTTCTGATTTTAGCAAAACTTTGGCTCACGAAACAAAGCTGCCGCAGTTTACGCTAACCTATAACGACCAAGAGATTAAAAATGAATCTGTAAATTATCTTACAAGAATAAATTTCGGCGAAGAGACGGCTGTTTCTTTTAAAATTTTAAATCGCGGCGTTGCCGAACTAATCTTATCCTCAAATCCTGTTATTGATACGACTGGGGATGTCGACGGCAGTTTTACTATAATAAATCCTGTTATAAACGTTATTAAAGAGGGAGAAGAGACGGAATTTAGCGTAATTTACAGTCCGAAAAGCGACGGCGAGAAATTTGTTACCGTTTTTATAAAAAATAACGATCTTTTTAAAAAAGATTTTAAATTTTACCTCTGTTCTACTTCGTACTACGATAAAACGATAGATTACAATGAGAATTCCGACGATCTTATCGGAATTAAAATCGGCGAAGATAACTCGCCCGTCGTCGTCGGATTTTCGAAGTCGGATAACTATTCAAATTGGTTTATTAAAAAATACGACGCCTCCGGCGACGAATTATGGGAAAAAGTATTTGATAATCCCTACGAAGTTGTCGAGACTTTTTTAGTCGATAAGTATAACAATATTGTCGTCGTCGGACGTACTGAAGGACTTTTTAGCGCCGTTTCAAAAAACGACGTATGGTTGAGGAAATTTAACGGCGCCGGCGTTGAAAATAGATTTTGGTATAAAAAATATGATTTTAATAATAACGACGACTACCCTCTGGTTATAAAAACGGATTCGGCTAATAACGTCTATGCGGTGGGAAGAACTAACGACGGAAAGCGCGATAAAATATTTATTAAAAAGATAAATAGCAAAGGATACGAAGATAAAGAGTATCAAACTTCTATATTAGGCGTCGATAACGGCTCTATTTCGCCGAATTCGATAACTTTTGACGACGAAAACAACCTTTATATAGCCGGAGTCGAAAATCCGGATACTGCGACTGATTGTTATAATTCGGCGAATTCAGGATGGTTTGTCAAAAAATTTGATCCGACGGGAGTTGAAAATACTTCAGATTGGGATAAAACTATATCGGGAGAGTTTCAAAATTATCGCTCTTGCGCGATATCTTACAATAGTCTTATGGGGATTGTTTTAACGGGCGTTGTTGAGGACGACGAATCAAATAAAAAAGTCGTCGTAAAAAGATATAATACAAACGGATTGGAAAATATCGAAATCGGCTTTGAGTTTGGCGATAACGGCTTGGCGGCCGGCGGAGAGATAAAATCGACCATAACGGGCGCCGATACGATTTTTACAGATAAATCCGAACTGATCTTAGCCGTCTTCAAAAAAGGCGGGATTACAATAAAGAAAATTAATAACGACGGCTCGACGGCGGATTTTTATACTCCGGTTTCGTTTAGAGAAGATTTATCGGTTGAAACGAAGTTTATCGAGAAAGATCGATTTGGAATAATATATATCGCCGGGATTTCGATTGATTCGCCCGCCGGTAGAGACGATAGCGATATCCGGATAAAAAGTTTCTATCCTGAAGATAAATCAAAGACCGATCTAGCGCCCTAATTTCCTGTTTCAACTGATAACGAATTTTACAACTATCCGCCGCGCGCCGCCTGATAGAAAATTAATATTTGTTAGTCGATTACTTATCTTGACGTTTTAATATCTCATTGAGAATTAGCTCTTTACTGTCTAAATCTTCTTGAGTTATTGCATAGCCCGGGGCGAGATTTTTATTGATCTCGTCTAATAGAGATAAAAGTTCGTCAATCTCCATATTAATAAGGTTGACTGCTTTTATTTTGGTATATTTCAAGGGGATCGTCGAGGTAGTAGTAGTAATTAACGCATATGTTGTCGTTGTTACGGGGATGGTTGTCGTCGGCGCGGGAATGGTTGTCGTCGTAGTAGGAATTGTCGTCGTCGTAGTGGTAGTTGACACATATGTTGTCGTTGAAGTCGTAGACGTAGTAGTCGACGTAGAAGTTGACGCATACGTTGTTGTCGTCGGCGCGGGGATGGTCGTCGTCGTAGTAATTGACACATATGTTGTCGTTGAAGTCGTAGACGTCGAAGTTGACGTAGAGGTTGACGCATACGTTGTTGTTGTCGTCGCGGGGATGGTTGTCGACGTTGTCGTAATTGACACATATGTTGAAGTCGTAGACGAAGTAGTCGACGTAGAGGTTGACGCATACGTTGTTGTCGTCGGCGCGGGGATGGTTGTAGTCGTAATTGACGCATATGTTGTTGTCGTTGTAGTAGTCGGCTCTTCAAAGACTGTCGTCGTAGTCGACGTACCAACGGTTTTTTTTGATTTTTTAGGCTTTAAATATCTTTCGTCAATATCAACAGAGCTGTTTTTGCTTAGTATAAAATTTTTATCTATTGAAGACGCGGAATTTACCGTTATGTTTTCGTATTCAATAAATACTGCAGAATCGTTTAAGGAATAGGGCTTTAGATCAAAGTCGGCTCCGGGTTTTACTTTATATTTCTCGTTGGTAGAACCTTTTTTCCAGTTGGTAAAGTATATCCTATCAGGTTTGTCGATATACCTTTCGTCGAATAATATATTAATTCCCATTTTCAGAGTCTCGCTGTAGGAGTTGATATAGGTAAAGGGGATATTCTTTATATATTCGGCTTCTTTATTTAAAAGAGTCGAGCCGTCTAAAAGAAAGTGTTTGCGTTTTGATTCGCCCAGCAGCGTATCGACGCAAAATAGTATTCCCACCGAATATTTATTATTGGATATGTTTTCCGCGTTCATTCTTAATAAAAGCGTGTCGGCCGGTTTTTTGTCTATCGAGGAGAGCAGGGTATATTTGATTACGATTTTTATAACGTCGTTACTCCAGAAATAATGCAGATCGTTTCCTACTTTAGAAATTTCGGATTTTCTGCCTTTGCCGCCTTCGCCGAATGGAACGAGGATTTTGTTTATATAAAATTTAAAATAAGTTGAAGGCGGAAAATCTTCCGCAAGAAGAGGCGACATTTTATCTTCGATTTTGTTTCTACCGTATAAAATAAACTTCGAAGTTTCTCCGTCGACAAACAGAGAAAAAAGATTCCCGGTTATCTTATATTCGGGGAAAAGATGGAAATTTAGGAGAAATAAAAAAAAAACGGTATAAATCTTAGAGATTTTCAAGTTCCTTTTCCTTTTCTCTCAGTTTGATATCCAATAATCTTAACGCTTCTTCTTGTTTTCTAAGTATTTCTTCTCTCAATCTTATTTGCTCCATCTTTTGATTATACAAATCCGACGAAGCGTCTTTTGACGAATTAATTAACTGCTCCAATTCGTTTATTCTGTTTTGTAAAATCTCGTTTTCGGCTAAAAGTTTCTTATATTCGTCGGTTTCCTTTATTTTGATCGGGGCGCCGCCGTTTTTTTCAAGCTCGTTAATAACTTGAAGGAGCGATTTTTCTTTGATCCTGAATTGAGAGAGCTTTTCCAGATACTCTTCTTGCGACCATTTGAGAAGATTTTGGAGCGCAAGTTCGCTCTTTTTATGTTCAATCAATCTTAATTTATACGTCGAAGCTTCATACTTATTGCTTTTTTTGTATTTACTTAAAACTATATTAAAGTAAAATTCGGAGTCTTCAAATTGACCGAGGGCGTAAAGAGATTCGCCGATCCAGTAGTAACCGTTGCTTACAAGGGGGTGATTTTGATACTCGTTTACAAAGATAGACAACTGTTTTATAGAAAGTTCGTACTCTTCTTGTAAAAAAAGCAGTCTTCCTTTTTGATATACCGCTTCTCCATAGTTTTGACCGTTCTTACTGAAATTTGCCAGATAATATTCCAGATTTGTTTCAGCCTGAGCTAATTTTCCGATATTTATATAGGTCATAGAAATCCAAAAGTAAGATTCTCTTTTTACGACGTCGTTATCGCTGGATAAAATTATTTCTCGAAGTAAAATAACCGCTTCGTCGAATTTACCGGAGTTGTAAAGATCGCGGGCTTTACTCTCTTCCCGTTTCCAATCTTTCGTCGAAGCGGATCCGCTTGAGCCGATAGCTATGATAAGAAGAATAATCCAAAAAAATTTATTCATACTAAAACTGTCTCTCTTTATAATATCTTCGACTTAAATTATAGACTAATTTATTTTTTTATCAATAATTTTATAAAATTCGATAAATATAAATAATAAAACGGCGGGAGTTTGGATCCGCCGTTTTAATAATAAGTACCGTTTTTTAATAACTCTTAAACATATCAAAGAATTCGGAATCGGTTGAAATGAGTAAAGACGCCGATTTTGGAATTTTTTTGTACGCATCCATCTTTTTCAGGAATTCGTAGAAATCTCTGGTCGAAGCGTTTTTGTTATACGCATCGTTATATATCTGAGCCGCTTTGGCGTCGGCTTTACCCATTATCTCCTTGGATGTTTTTTGAGCCTCGGCCATTATCTCCTTTGTCTTTTTTTCTATTTCTCCGAATTTCTTTTCTCTGTAGTTTTCTCCTTCCGATCTGTAAGTTTGAGCTATTTTTCTTCTCTCGGCGACCATACTGTCGAATACCGACTTTAAGTTTTCGTCTATATAATTAATCTGTTTGATATAAAAACTGACTACGTCGATACCCATATCTTTTAGATCGTTTGCTACGGCGTTCTTCATTTCAATAGCTAAAGCGCTTCTTCCGCCGGTAATTGTCGGGAAATTCGATAAATCTTCTTCCGTAAAGCCTTGTTGAAGAAGTAATTGAATAGTTTTTTTGTCAAGTTCGATTATTCTATTAGAATCTCTTACTAACGATTCAAAGGTGTGTTGAGATACTACCTGTCTCGAGGCGGCGTCGAGGATGTCGTCAAGTCTTGCCGTAGCGGAGGAGATAGTCGACAGCGACTCAAAAAACAATTTCGGGTCTAATATTTTCCATCGAACCGTGGTATCGACTAGTATCATTCTTTTATCGTAAGTCGGGAATTGTTTGATCTCGCCGTTCCACTCCAGTATCATTTTTGGTAAAATATTTATCTTATCGATAAACGGAACTTTCCAATGCAACCCCGCCGTATTTACCGAGACCCTAGGTTTTCCAAATTGCGTAATAACCGCTATCTCGGTCTCTTTAAGAGTATAAAAAGGGGATATAATAAAAAATATTATAATACATACGACGACTATTACTGCGACAAGAGCGCTTTTTGCTACTTTTACACTCATAATTAATTACCTCCCTTGTTACTTTTGTCCAGCGGCAAAAACGGCAGCACGTTTTTTTGCGAACTGTCAATGATGTTGATTTTATCCAGATTTGGTAGAATGGAGCTGATCGTCTCAAGATAAATTCTCTTTTTGGTAATATCCGGAGCTTTTATATATTCGGAATAGAGAGAATTGAAATAATTTGCCTCGCCTTCGGCGACTTTAACTCTTTCCGCTTCATATCCTTTTGATCGAGCGATCATTCTTTCGGCTTCTCCTTCAACCGGAATTACCTTTTTGTTATATTCCATCTTCGCTTCGTTGACAATTTTATCTTTTTCCTGTTGAGACTGCAATACTTCGTTATACGCCGCTTCAACCTCCTTTGGAGGCGTTACATTAATAAGCTGTATAGTGGATATCGTTAATCCGAGCTGAACCTCTTCTATCATTTTTTTTAATAACTCTTCCATCTTATAAGTTATTTCCGACTTTGCAATAGTTATTATTTCGTCGAACAAATAATCTCCGGCGATCTGGCTCATAGCTACTTTTGAGAAATCTCTAAAAGTTCTTACGGGATTCCTAACGTTAAATAGGTACTTAACAGGATCGGAAATCTTATACTGAACGATCCATTCTATCTGAATAATTTTTAGATCGGCCGATAACATTCGAGCCTCATTTGTCTCTTCGCTTCCTCTGTAGAAGTCAGATTTCATACCGGAACTGATTGTTTGGAAACCAAACTCCTCTTTTAAGACTTTTTTGACAGGCACATTGTAATTTTTTTCGACCAACGGTATTTTAAAATTCAAACCGGGATCGGCTGTTCTCATATATCTGCCGAATCTGGTAATTACGGCTTGTTCGTCTTTATCAACCACATAAAAAGACGCTCCCATAACAATTATAATAAGAACAATTGCAACAATTGCGCCGAATAATTTTGGATTCATTTTATTCATTGCTTCCTCCTTGTTTATCTATACGTTTATTGCTATTTCATAACCCTGACAATTATAAACTATTATGTTATTATTACAAGAATTATTATAAAATTATTTTAAATACGGAAAAAGCCGGTTCTTCGTAAGGATGAACTTTTTTTAACTCTTTTATTACTTTTTTCAGATATTTTTTCTTGCATATCAACTCTATTCTATATTCGTCGACCTTCTCTATCTCTCCGGTATTCCCAATATACGGAAAACTCCCTTTTAGCGGGCGAAATTGACCAAATCCTTTAACCTCCCAACAACACATATCGTAATTTTTATATTTACCCGCGCCCTTATCAAACAAAGCTTTTTTGAGTATTTCTAAATGCGACTCAGGAACATATGAGACTAAAACGTACATAGTCTGCCTCCGCGTTTTTTTAAATATATCATTATTCTACAAATATCGCGTTTGTGTCAAGAATATTTTAGTCTCATATAGCGCCCGTCGGTTTCTTGGTAAGGGAAATTGACACATATGAGCCTAAAGCGCGACGACAATTATCGCGTTAAAATGAAATCGACGTATATGGGAGAAATATATTGACACATATGGTTAAAAACAAAATTGACACATATGTAACAGATATTTTTAATTAGTAAATTATTTGTTATTTTTTAAAATTTATCCAAATTTTTGTAAAGAGTTTTCACTTTTTAGTTGTTATATATATTAAAAGGAAAAAGGAGAAAATTTTATGAAAAACAAAAAGCATCTATTCCATTTTATCGTGTCGGAATCTATGAATAATAACGTCATAGATTTTTTACTAAAAGAGTTCAAAATTAATACGTTCAGCGAGTTATTTGAAACTATGTTTCGCCTTATTGACAAAAAAATCTCAAAAATGAAGAGAATAATCGGAAATTGCCGCTCCGAATACGCCGTTATAGATAGCGCCGACGATAAAAGGTTGGATAAATACCTTAGGATTAGCGAAGCGGACTATCTTCAAATAAAAAGATGGCATTCTTTGTATAACGAATTCGGTATGGCTTCGACGGTTCGAGATATTATCTTGTTTTTTTATAACGGCGTTATGAAATACGGGTTGGAGCAATTCCTTGAGCTTGTTGGTAAGGAATTAAGGATTGATAAATTGAAAAACGACTTTTTGGGTAAAATGACACAACTGTTAAACATCAACGCTCGAAAACAGCTATTATACGAGCTCGTAATCGAAAATTATCCCAAATACGTCACTGTACGTGAAAACCGGCGGGGCGCCGCGTAGTACGTCTCGATTCATGTTTTGAATTTTATTTGCTCGACTATCTCTTTATTGTCGTTTTTTAAACAGTATTTTTTAAAAATTCATAAAATATTATTTATTTTTTCAATATTTTTAAAATTTTGTAAATTCTTTTTGAAAAAAAATTGTTATATATATAAAAGTTTTTTTTATTAGGAGACAAATATGTTTATTAAGATTAAAAAGACGGCGATATTATCGTTTTTTTTCGTTTTGTTATTATCTTGCGATATGGTTATAAAAGATTTCTCTGAGAATACTTCAGATAATTCTATTAAAGATACCAAAATTAGCGCGTCTACTACTACTTTACGTCCGTCGTCGACTACCGAAACGACTATAATTTTATCTGAAACGACAATTACAACGATAATTTCTACGACTACGACAACCGTCGACTACCGGTTGCAAAGCCTGCTAATTAATGAATGGGGCGATAGTTCTATTTCAAATATGGATTATATTGAGATTAAACACTTTGGAACAGACGAATCCATAATCAATAATATGAATTTCAGCATAAGATACGGAGAACTAAACGCTACTAGGGTTTATCTGGCGTATTACGTTACGGACTCGCAAATTAACAATAAATTACCGACGTCGGGCGGCGTTGCCATCAAACCCGGCGAAATTTTTCTTATTGTCGATAAGGACGTCTCCGATAGCAATTTGGAGAGTATTAGAAATCTGAATAATTATCGGGGGAAAATTTTTATTTCGACCGAGCCGACGTTAATTGGAACCGGAGATAGGTTAAGTTCAAATTTTGCCTTGTTAGCGGATCAAAACGGCAATTGTTGGAGTAAAACTCCGCTCCCCAAAGTATTTTCTTCGCAAGTAGGCGTTTCAGGGTATTCTTACCTTGCGCGCGATTATACTAATAAAATCGGCGATACGGAAGATCCCGCTTTTTGGGGTAACGGACCGGCTTCGCGCCAATCGGCCGGTATAGAAAATGCGGCATTCGACGATACGATTTCGCCGTCGACTACTATTTCATCGACGACCACAGTTTTACCGTCGACCACTATTCTATCGACGACCACGGTTTTGTCGACGACCACCACGATTTCGCCGTCGACTACGGTTTTATCTACTACTACGATTCCGCCGATTACTACGGTTTCATCGACTACTACAATTTTGTCGTCGACCACGGTTTTGCCGACTACGTCGTCGATTACTATTTCATCGACTACCACGACTCCATCGACGACTACGACGACGTTATCAAATACAAACGATCTGCGCAATTTACTCATAAACGAGTGGTTCGACGGCGGAACTAACGAGGATTATATCGAGATAAAAAATTTTGGAACGCGCGACGTAGTTATCGACGATACTAATTTTAAGGTAGTATTTGGCTCTAATCAAGCGACTGTGGCGACGCTTCATAGTTTTCTCGCCGAGTATGAAGACAACCCCGCCAATAAAATTCCTACGTCGAACGGAACGGTTATAAAAAGCGGCGAAATATTTTTAATTGTCGACAGCGACGTTTCAATGGACAATATTTTAACTATACGAAATTGGAATAATTTTACCGGAAAAATATTTTTATCCAATGAAAAAAATTTAATAGGCCATAATGATAGATTAAGCGATAATTATGCATTTTTAGAAGATATTTTCGAGAATAAATGGAGTATAACCCCCGATCCGGCTGTTTTTAAAGAAAATGTCGGATATTCCACCTGTTCGTATATAATAAGAAATTTTGATATTTATTCGGGCTCTTCTAAAGATCCCGCGTCGTGGAAAAACAGTACGGCGCGCCGAAGAACGGCCGGAGCGAACAACTATTCCGAATAGTTTGTGCAAAAAATCAATAAAAAATTTAAAATTTTTTATTGATTTTTTTTTTTATTTAAAATATAAGTTTTCAAGATTAAAAAAATTATTTCATAAGGATTGTTTAATGGTTAGAAGACACGATTACTACAGCGACAAACAGTGGGCAAAATTTTATGAATATTCGCAAAAATTAAAAACTCCGGCGTTGATCGTCGATTTGAGTATAATAAAACAGAAATATCTTGAATTGTCCGAACATTTTCCTTACGGAAAAATATATTACGCCGTAAAAGCGAATCCGGCTATTGAAGTTTTAGAGCTTCTCAGAGATCTTGGCTCTAACTTCGATATAGCTTCAATTTATGAATTAGACAAGTTGTTGTCCATCGAGGTTTCGCCCGACAGAATCAGTTATGGGAATATCGTTAAAAAAAGAGAAGATATAGAATACGCTTATAACAAAGGGGTTAGGTTATTTGTAACGGATAGCAAGTTAGATCTTCATCATATTGCGACTTACGCCCCAAAATCTAAAATTTTTGTGCGAATTCTTGTCGACGGAGGCGAGACCGCCGAATGGCCCTTGTCCAGAAAATTTGGTTGCCACCCGGATATGGCTTACGATTTGATTGTAGAGGCGCAAAATTTAGGACTTGATCCGTACGGGATATCTTTTCACGTCGGATCTCAACAAAAAGATATCGGCTACTGGGACGAGGCGATCGCTAAAGTTAAATATCTTTTTTCAGCGCTGGAAGACGAGGAAAATATTAAGTTAAGAATGATAAATCTCGGAGGCGGTTTTCCCTGTTCTTATAAAAATCCTTCGAACGATATATCCGAATACGCTTCAGAAATTACCAGATATTTAAACGAAGATTTTATCAACGATATACCGGAGATTATTTTGGAACCGGGGCGATATTTGGTTGGAGACGCCGGGATAATGGTTAGCGAAGTCGTGCTTATTTCAAGAAAAAACAATACGGCGTTGCACAGATGGATATATCTCGACGTAGGTAAATTCAACGGACTTATTGAAACCCTGAACGAATCGATAAAATACCCGGTTTACGTCGACGCCTCGGGTAAAATGGGCGAGGTTATACTTGCGGGGCCGACTTGCGACAGTATGGACGTTATGTACGAACAGTTTAAATATAAGTTGCCTTTAAATATCTCCGTAGGGGATAGGGTGTATTGGTTCTCGACGGGCGCTTACACCTCCTCCTATTGTTCGGTAGATTTCAACGGCTTCCCACCGTTAAAAACCTACTTTATAGATTAACCGGTAATAACGGCTTTTATTTCAATAACGTTGGGCTCCACTTCGGCTGATAAGAATTCCCGTCGGTTGATATTGGAGCCAACGAATATGTTGAGAGCGACAAAACGTAAATAGAAGACGGAAAACATCCGTTTATAACTTCTTTCATCGAGATCATTGAGATCGCTATATAAATTTGCCTCGGAGACATACAAAAATTAATCGGATAGAGTTCCGATCTGATTATCTCTTTCTCTATCCCGCTTATTCTGTCTTTCATTGTGATAATGTAGAGGTTTTTTCCCCACCCGTCCTCTTCAGAATTTATCGCGAGGTATCTCGAAGAATCTATATCGAACGTATTTCTTTTCTCCAGATCAATCTTAATGCTGTCGTTATTAGATAGAGATATAAGATAAGTTTGATTCTCCTCCGGCGGTTTAAAATATAAAAAATTCTTTTTTCTATCCCATTCCAGATACACTAAACTTCCCAACTCTCTTTTTAAAGTCAAAGAGAATATATCGTCCGTAGCGTCCTCTAAAGGGGGATCGGCTTTGGGCAAAAACAATATATCGCCGATTGTTTCGAAGTTTTTCATGTCAAAATATTTCAAAACCCAAAACGTTTTGCTTTTATCTTTTTTTGAAGTTAGAATTATCGATCTATGATCTTTTGAATTAATCGATAAGGCGTAAACGCTTTTATGAATTACTCTGTTTTCGTCCGAACTTATATCGTATAAATAAAGATTTCCATAATCATTTGAACTTTTTAGCGGAGACGCGATATAATAAATTTTATCCGCCGTCTCGTTGAAGAAAAAATTAATTACTTTCAGTCCGGTCTGCGTTTTTATAAATTTTGCGTTCCCTTTTTTTCCGTCGATAACTTGATAAATTTTCCCGTTTAATAGAAAAAACAAATTCTTATTTATCGCGTCTTCATAATAGCCTGAAGAGGTCTGCGTAAATTTATCGGCGGGATTGTCGTTAAGATATTTGCTCGAACCGTATTTCGCATCTTCTAAAGAGCTGTAAATATCGGCATAATATCCAAAAATCCAACCTTTTATACCTTCATACTCGACGTTATACCAATAATCTTCAATTTCATCTATTCGAACTCGGTTATTATCTTTAGCTAAAATCGTAACAATCGCGCCTTTATCTAAATATCTCAAAGTTTTACTGTGAAGGTCGTTTAACGACCTCAATCTCAATCTATCGCTATTAACCACTCCAACGCCAAAATTTTTCTTTATCTCTTCAACTTTTAGTTTAGAACTATTATTTAAAAACACCTCGGTTTTATAAGATTCGTTTTTTTTACACGATGTAAAAGTAAATAAAAATATCGCTAAAGAAATAAAAAAAATCCTCATCTTAGTTCTTAAATAAGCTGTATTCAATTTTTTTGGTTATATACTCTTCCGCGTCAAGGGGCATAAAGTATTTCTCTAAAGACCTTCCCATATTTGTTTTTAGGATAATACGGGCGGTGGTGTACGTCGTATCGGCTATCTCAATATACGGATTCCTTCTATAGAAGTCCTCGTCTTTTTTTACAAGATCCGTAACTATCAACTTGTTGATCGCGCCCTCTTTATACAATTGGCTTAGTTTTTCCTCGGCAGGCGGAGAAAAAATACCGTATACGACGGCAATATTTACCTCTTTGGCTCCCAACTCGCGGTATTTCCGACAAACGTCTACGATGCTTCCGCCTGTATCGATCATATCGTCGACGACGTACACAGTTTTACCCTCGATAGAGAGATAATCCGGTTTTAATACCGTGATTTCTTCGACAAGATTGGTCAAGGAATTTCTTCTTTTGTCTACTACCAGTAATGGGGTCTTTAAAGCTTTAGCAAATTTTGCGGCAAACAACTTTCCGCCGGCGTCGACGGAACTGATGATCCACTCTTTCTGAGTTACGCTCTTTAAGAAATCCAGCGACTTAACGTGATTTCTTAATATATATTTTTTCAATAAATTCTCGCCGCTCAAATTATCGTAAGACGTTTTGGTGTTGTCTATACCGATCAGGGATTTGGCGGAGTGCAGTTGATAAACGAATAGGTGATCCGCGCCGTTGGCGGTAATATTTCTAAAAAAAGTTCTGAGATTGCAACCTCCTCTTCCTTTAGGTCTGTCGCTTCTCGCCTGTCCGAGATTCATCTCAAATAGCATTACTCTCTCGACCTTAGCTTCCAAAAAAGCGTCGAGGGTATTGTAAAGAAGAACTTCCTGATCGGAAAAATTTAATTTTCTCTCTACGCCGTTAAAATCTTTAATGGTCGTATCGGAGAAGGTATGAAATACGTACACGTCTTTTTTTCGCGCGCTTCCGTCGATGGATACTTCGAGAGCTCCGTTTTTATGCGCAAAATACTGAAATTTACCGGTTATAAAATTCGCTAAGAATTCCTCCGCGCGGTCGATATTTTTTTTAAAACTCGCTTCTTCCGCCTCGTCCATATAAAAATAATCTACAATATTCAGATCTTTAACTCGAACATGCTTTAAATAAAATTTTGCCAGCCAATTTGTAACGTCCTGTACGTACTTTTCAGTACCGGGCAACGGATAAATCTTGATCGGTCCCTTTGTAAATGTAGAATAACTCATAACGCCTCCAATTTTTTTCAGATTGCTATTTTTTTTAATTCGCCGACTAAATTTATCCCTTTTACTTTTTTAATATTGCGCCATTCAAAGCGATAAATAGAGCTTTTATTCTTAATAAAATTGAAAATTTCTTGATACTTAGAGAATCCCGTTCCGACGAATATATAATTATCGTTTTTGGCGTCGTAAACGTATAATCCGTCGCCGAATTTAAAATTTTCAATATCGATATCTTTTTTATAATACCCGGCAAGCTTTATATCTTTAAAATTAATTGTCTCCGTTTCATATCTTGTTCTGTTATATACTAGACGATCTTCATGGAGAGTTATAATCTGATCAAAAACAAATTTAATGCGATATATCGAATAAATCAATATACCGAGAACGGCGATAGAAAAAAATAGAAAAAACAGGTTTTTAAATAGATAGAAAAAAAACAAATTTACTACGAAACCGGCAAACAGAAAAAAAGCCAACGCCAAATATCTGAGGTTATTGAATAGAGTAATTTTATAAGACGAATTTTCTTTTTGCATACTACTTAAAAGCTGTAAAACTCATATAAAAATATAATATTGTTTTAAAAAAGTCTATCCTTTTTTAGCGCTATTTTGTAATCCGTCAGTTTTTTGGGGAATAAAAAATATTTGTTCCATATGTGTCATTTTTATTTTTAACATCATATGCGTCGAATTTCTCCCCCTCCCCAAAAACTGACGGGGCGCCGCTATTTTTTTAAGACCTTTTTGGTAACAAAATATTTATCAAAAATGCTAGCCGCATTCATTTCCTATCGAACTCGTCCTCAATCCTGATAATATCGTCTTCCTCAAGATAATCCCCCGTTTGAACTTCTATTATTCTTAAATCTTCCGTATCGGATGGGTTGAATAATCTGTGCTTAACGGCAACCGGGATAAACACAGATTCGGCGACGTTCAATATAATAGTTTCATCCCCTTTTGTTACTTCGCCGACGCCCGCGACGACTGTCCATGTTTCGGACCTACGATTATGATATTGAAGACTTATTTTTTTCTTAGGTCTGATATACAACTCTTTAACTTTAAAATTTGAGCCGTTTTGTAAAATCGTGTACGAACCCCACGGTTTATAAACCGTTAAATGCGCGTCGACTTCGGGCATTTTTTCAAATTGAAGAGTTTCTACAATATTTTTAACTTTCGATATACCGCTCATTTTCCCGACAAGGAGAGCGTCTTCGGTATCGATTATCGCTATATTTTCTAAGTCGATAGTCGCAATAACTCTCTTATCTCCGCAAATCAAAAGATTTTTAGAGTTTTCATTATAATATTTATTATTATCGATTTTTACGACGTTGCCTTGATTGTCTTTCTCCGATACGTTGTAAATCGACTGAAAACTGTACAAATCAGACCAAACCATATCGCACTCAAGTACCGCTATTTTATCGCTATTTTCTAACAGACCTTTGTCTATCGAAATATTCGGTATAGAATCGTATATTTTAAAATCCATATTTTTGTTTCTATGAAAGTTTAATAGTTTTTCAGTTTCATAATGATATTTTCCGAGATCTTCTACAAAAGTCTTTTTTTGAAAAATAAAAATACCGGCGTTCCACAAATAAGAGCCGTCTCTATAATATCTCGACGCCTCCTCTAAAGTAGGCTTTTCTTTGAACGATTCTGATTTATACAGATTAGCGCCCGCGTCTATTAGTTCCCCTTTTTTTATATATCCGTAATCTATGACTGGAGAATCTGCTTTGATTCCAAGCGTAATTATGTAACCTTTGTTTGCGCATTCTTTAGCTTTTTTTAAATATTTGAGAAATATATCGTTTGACTGTATAAAATGATCCGAGGATAAGACGGTAATAATATCGTCTTCGTCAAATCCGCTAATACCGTAACTGATAGCCGCCAAAGTATTTTTTGATACCGGTTCTACGATAACATTTTCTTTCGGTATTTTCAAACCTGATTTTAATATCTGATCGTAAACGATAAACTTTAACTCCTCAGTCGTAACGACAAATACGTTAGAAAGAGCCTCGTCCTTTACTCTTGATATCGTCTCCTGAAACGGCGACATCGAGCTCGTTAATTTTAAAAATAACTTCGGGAATAACCTTCTAGATAAAGGCCATATTCTCGCCCCTACTCCTCCGGCTAAAATCAGATATTTCATAATAAAATTACTCCGCTTTATAATCGCGCTCTCCCCAAAATTGGATATATCCGCGCGATTTAACGTTCAGATCGTCGGTTACAATACTATCTCTTTTTATAATAATAATCAATCTTTTTTTAAGACTTCCGACAGACGTAAATATCTAAAATAATAGAGAGAAAACAGGAACATATGAGACTACTCGTCGGCTTTTAGAGGCGGGGGATGGGAAATAAATTGACACATATGGAGCCGCATGCGGCGCTATGCTCCTCGATAAAATTTTGACACATATGAAGCTATACGCGCCGTTCCCTGATAGAAATTGACACATATGGGTCTCATAGCCGCCGCCCTCCCCGACGAAAAAATCGACGCATATGCTCCGCGCCGTTCTTCGATGAAATTTGACACACATGGGGCAAATAAAAATTGACACATATGATGCTAAAACAAATTGGACGCATATGCGACAAGTACGACAAGCGCGACTTCGACGACGATTGACGCATATGAGACAAATATTTTTAATAGTAAATTAAAAAAACGACGGGGGGACGCCGTTATGTCAGATAGAGATTGTTTTTGTGAATAACCATATCGTAATCGTGGTTTTTAATATACAGGTGAAAATCTTGAGATTTCTTTCCTTTAATTAATTCCAGGTCTTTGGACGAATAGTTAGTCAATCCCTGCGCTACTTTTTTGTTTTTATAATAAACCGCTATCAGACTTCCTTTGAGGAAGTTTCCTTTTATCTCTTTGATTCCGCTTGCCAACAGACTTGAGCTTTTCTCCGTTAAAGCTATATAAGCCCCTTCGTCGATAATTACTTGACCGGAAGACGACGGGCTAAAACCGAGCCATATCTTTCTTGCATTAATATTGGCGTCGTCCCGCCGCGCGTATGTTCCTCTCTCTTCGAAGTTGATTATTTTTGAAAGGTTTGTTTTAAATCCGTTTCCGATGAAAACGTCTATACCGCCTTTTGCTACTTTTTGGGCGGATAGCAGCTTTGTTTTCATACCGCCGGTACTAAACTTTGACACGCTCGACGACGCGAATTTGACGCAACTTTCGTCGCGCGGGTCTATGCAGGTTATAAGTTTGGCGTTTTTATTTACTTTGGGGTCTTCTTCGTATAGCCCGTCGACGTCCGATAGTATTATCAACATATCGAATCCCATCATTAATGTGACAAGCGAAGATAAATGATCGTTGTCTCCAAATTTTAGTTCTTCAATATTAAGAGAGTCGTTTTCGTTAAATATCGGAACGGCTCCCAAAGATAGTAAAGAACCGACGGCGTTTCTTAAATTCAGGTATCTTTTACGATTGTTAAAGTCTTCAGTCGATACTAGGATTTGAGATGGGATCATATTCAGCTCTGCAAAACTATCGATATAGCGGGTCATCAGTTGTATCTGCCCGATTGCGGCGCAGGATTGCAACAGCGGGATACGGTCGGGCTTTTTATCGTAGCCGAGTATTTTTACTCCGTGCATTACCGCTCCGGACGTTACTACTATGACTTGGGCGCCCTCTTTTTTTAAATCATATATCTCTTTTGCTATTTTATGGACCATATCGATTTCGTTATTGGGATCTAGAAGATTAGAACTGATTTTTACAACTATTTTGTTCATCTTATTCTCAATGTTATCTGAATTTACTATTTTATGAAATAGACGCCTAGCGTGATCAGGGCGCCGACGAGCATACCGACAAAGCACTCTAACGGAGTATGACCTCGAACCTCTTTTATCTCTCGCATTCCGTCAAGCTCGTCGATCTTTTTGATGATCTGATTGATCGCTTTTGCTTGAAATCCCGAAGCGAGTCTGACGCCCGTAGCGTCTCTGACGACTATAAAAACCATGACAAAAGACAGCGCGAACAGAGCCGAGTCAAATCCCTCTTGAATTCCTATAGCGAGAGCGACCGCCATAATCGAGGCGGAGTGGCTTGAAGGCATACCGCCCGTTCCAAAAAGCGCTCTGAATACAAAATCTCTGGTTTTTATTTTTTTTCTTTTAATGGTCTCTATAAACATCTTTAAAAACTGAGCGATAAACCAACTGGCGAAAGCGGATATTATCACTCTGTTTGCCAACATATCTTTTAAGAAATCCAAATTATACCCTCGAATTTAGCGTTCTATTTCGTATATTTTAGCATATTTTTTAAATTTAGTAATTAAAATCTTTTATTAAATTTAATAGGGAGTTTTTATCCAGCAGCTCTATAGGTCTCTCTTGAGCGTAGGCAAGCGCGTTTTTGGTGAAATTTGAAGATGTGATAATTAAAGCCTTCATTATCTCTTTTTCTTTCATAGTTTCATGGACGCTTCTTATAACGGATTCGTCGATAGGTTCGGATCTACGGTATATCCGCGCTAATTTAGGTCTTTTTTTAGTGTTTCGCCATTTGTTGTCCCCTTCCAACGTATAAAATTCCAGCCCGTCGGCGGACAGTTTGACCATCTCCATAATATTTAATTGAAGTTTATCCGATACGATACTTTTGCATATATCTATAAAAACTTCGTTAGTCGCCGTCATAAAATCTTTCATCTTATCGTCCATTCTTAGTTCTTGATAAGCCGCGAGTTTTTCGGCGACATTTTTAAAATCGGTTTTTTTTGAATAAATAGCTTCCCACTGAATTATGGCGTCGGTAAGATTGCGAGTCTGTTCGTAGCAACTTGCTAAAACGTATCGTATATTTAAAACTAAATTTATATTTTTTGATTGCTCTTCTTTATCCATATTTTTTAACGCGCGTTCAAGTTCAATCGCGGCGTCTTCATATTTGCCGTTCTGCATCATCATCATCCCTCTTTCCGTTAAACTTCGCGTTTTGTAGGTTTTATCTCTTTGAGAGGTTTCAAATAACTTCATTGCGGCTTTGATATTGCCCTGAGATTTTTTGACCATTCCCAGAAAGAATATCGCCTTATAGTTCTCAGGTTCCATTTTTACGACCTTATCAAGGATCTTTTCAGCTTCGGAAAATCTTTTGGTATCGCAAAGCAGCGCTCCAAGATTTATCATGGCGGGAACGTAGTTGTTTTTATGTTTCAAACTATTGGCGTAATATTTTATCGCCTGCTCTCTGTCGTTCTTTTTTTCAAAAAGCTCGCCGATTTTAAACGAATAGAGGCTATTATTAGGAAATTTTCTTAGCAAAAGCGCGTACTCTTTTATAGCCTCGTCGTTGTTATCAAATCTCATATAGAGTTCGGCTAGTTTTTCGCGGAGATCGGTCTCTTTCATATTTTTTGTATAAACGCCGATTTTATCGGAAGATTTATACTCTATAAGAGCCAGTTCGTATCTCCCTTCGTTATAATAAGACTCGCCTAAATAGTAGCGAGCTTCGACGTTGTTCGGATCTTTGGCGATTATCTCTTTAGCGACTTTTATCGCCTGTTTATAGTTGCCGGCTTTAACGAGAGTTATCAATTTATGCGTTTTTTGAGGAGATAATACTTTAGTAATAAGCAGAATCAAAAAAATAGCTCCGCCGCCTATCAGAAGTATTCCTAAAAATATTTGTATTACAACGTATCCCATTTTTTCTCCGTCAACCTTTTATTACAAATTCTGTAATTTATTTGTATTATTTATTAAATAATTTTGTTATACTACAATTTGATTGTAAAATATAGTAGTATTTAAATTATTTACCATTATATAAAATGGAGAGCAAAATGAAAAGAAAAATCTTTATTATCTTCATTTCCATCTTCACAATCGCGCTATCTTCGGATAAAATATTTTCTAATTCCATTACGGATATTATCGACAATTCGATCAGATATAATGATTGGTCTGAAGCGAAAAAGCGGTTAGAAAACTACATAAAAATAAATTCTACCGACCCAAAAGGTTTTGTTTTGTACGCGGCGGTGTTAAACGAGCTGAAGATGTACGACGAAGCTATAATAGCGGCGCGTTCCGCCATAAATTTTGAGTCGTCCGACGAGAAAAAAGGGGAGTACTACTTTAATTTGGGCAACTACTATTTTAGTAAAGCTCTTTTTGATATCGCTTTTCAGATGTATGAAAAGTCCGTATCGCTAAATACCGTATTGCCAAATCCTTACTATATGATGGGGCTGATTAACTATAACAACAAAGAGATAGAAAAATGTATCAAAAATTGGACCGTTTACGTCGGATTGGCGACGGACGCGCTAAAGAGGGATAAAGTAAAAGAGGTTATAGTCAAACTTGAACAATTTTTGGCAGACGAGAAGAGCAGAATTGAAGCCGAGAAGAAAAGAGAAGAAGAAGAGAAAAAGAAAAGGGAGGAGTATCTTGAAAAGTTGAAAAAACAGCTCGAAGGGCTCGATAAGGACAGCAAAAATCTTGAGGACTATAAGATCAAAGAGAATAAAAAAGAGGCGGAATTTGACGAAATAGATTAGCAATATAAAATTAAGGAGCGTAATTTGTACGGGGATAAGAAAAAAACTTACATAATCGTCGGCGGTATTATAATTATAGTAATAATACTTACTTTCCTAATCTCGTTTTTCATATTTAGAAGCGGGGGAAAGGACGTCGGCAAAAACGATAACGATAAAAAAAGGAATAATATCGTAAAACTTATTAACAGATATTTCAACCAGGAGGAGTACGATAGGGCTTTGAAATTAATAGAAGATCTCCTTATTGAAAACGGCGACGATCGGGAAGCTCTGGATTTGCAGGATAAAATTATCAGGGCTAAAAAAGAGAAGGAGAGACTGGCTGAAAGCAGTATAAGTAATAGAGATTACGATACGCGTAAGATTATAGAGTCGATGAGCGCGATTATAGAGAATAAAGACGATAAACCTACGATAGTCAGAAAAAGCGACGAAACTTCGGCCGAAAAAAACGCTTCTATCGGTAAGGAAGAACTGGCTAAGAAAAAAAAGATTAGCGAATTGATCGACGCGGGAATTAACGAATATAATAAGCAGAATTACGCTAAGTCGAAAGATAATTTTCTCGGAGCTCTCGATATGGAGAGCGATAACGCCGAAGCAAACGCCTATCTGGGAGCCGCGATTTACGAGGAGAATCCCGACGACGAGAATAGTATTAACGAAGCGGTAAAATTTAGTAAAAAGGCGCTCCAAAAGGATAACAACATAGAGCAGGCGCATTATACTCTGGCAAAAATTTACGACAAACAGGGATTAAGGGACCTGGCGCTGGAGGAGTATAAAGAGGCGTTAAAAATCAACCCGCAAAATTACGACGCGTTCTATGCGATCGGAAGAATGTATTATAAAGAGAAAGAATTTTTAAAAGCCGAACAAAATTTCATAAACGCCGTCAGAATAAAAGGCAATTTTGTAAACGCATATTTTTATCTTGGTATTACGGCGCATCGATTAAACAAGACGGATAAGTCGATCGAATACTATAAAAAAGTTTTATCGATAGATCCTAATTTTACTTCGGCGTATTTCAATCTCGGCGAAGTTTATAGACTTGCGGGCGATTATTCAAACGCCATAGTATATTACCAGAACGCCGCGAAAATTGACAATAAAGCAAGAAATTATTTTAAAATCGGGGAATGCTACAGGACTTTGAATCAATACGACAAATCTATTGAAAATTTCTTAAAATCTATTGCCCTCAATTCCGGCGGAGTCGATAACGACAGCGTTATCGAGGCGTATAAATTAATAGCCGATATGGAGAGCGTTAGGGGGAGATACAACGAGGCGATAGTTTATGCGAATAAAGGTCTGGATATTGACAGAAACATTCCCTCCTTATATTTTATCATAGCGTTTTCTCAATACAAACTCAATAACTTGACGGAATCGACGGAAAACTACAACCGCGTCTTAAATCTTGATCCTAAGTACGTCTCCGCATACGTGAATCTTGGGGGTATCTATTACGATAACGGCAAATTTGAAGACGCGATTGCGATATCGCAAAAGGGGATACTTATAGACGATAAGCAGTATAAACTTTTTAATAATCTCGGGAACAGTCTTTTAAAACAGAGCGACTATAAAAACGCTATCGAAGCTCTTAGGAAGAGTATATCGCTAAATTCAAGCGTGCCGGAGATATATTTTAATCTGGGGCTCTGTTATAAAAAACTTAACGAACACGCTAATTCTTTCGAGTATTTTCAGAAAGCGATCGATCTCAACCCGGCTTACTACGATTCTTATTACGAACTTGGAGAGAGTTTCTTTATATCTAATAAATATAGCGAAGCTAAAGTAGTTTTTGATATGTTGTTGAAAAAAAAGCCGGATTATCCAAAAAGAGCCGAGATTGATAATATGATGTCAGTTATAAACGGATAATTTGCTAGATCGCATAATATTACGGTTTTATACGATTATGTTAGTAAATTTGAAGGCTTTGATTATGAAACGGTCGTTAAGGCGGCGCAATGCGCCGATAACGGAGAGTTCCTCTGCCGGGAGAAAAAATAAATTATTTCGCAGAGGATAAAATGGAAAGCGTTACAAATCAATCCTTTTATACAATAAGCGAGACCGCCGAGATTTTTGGCGTTACCGTTTCTACTATTAGAAACTGGATAAAATGCGGCTGGCTTGAAAAGGAAAACAATCTAATAACTTCTAAGAACGTCTTAAAATTAAAGGGCGAAATACGGCGCGGACGTCTTGATAAACTTAATAAGAGAGCGAATAAATCTCAAAAAACAAAAACTTTTGCGCCGGACGAATATTTATCCGGCGGCTCGACCTCGACGTTTGAAGAGATACTCGCTTTTATAGCGGCGAATAAATTAGATTTATCTTTGGCTATAGATTACCTGTTGTTAAATTTATTGAATTCCGCCGGTTTAGTTAGCGTTAATTCCGGCGCCGTCGTATGTAAAAATAAATATCTTAAAAACGAGCCGCGTATCGCTAATATTAATTTAAACGACAAATCGTATCGCCCGCTTTTGGATTTTACAATTCCAAAGGAGCGGGACCCAGCGGGATTTGTTTATCAATCTTTACGGGAGGTTCGCAGTAAATCAAAAAGCGGTTCGTATTATACGCCGGATTACGTCGTAGCGGATATGGCTCGCGAATACATTACCGCCTCGTCTACTTTTCTTGATCCCTGTTGCGGCGCCGGTCAGTTCTTGCTGTCGGCGGGAGAAATTATACAAGATCCCTCCAATATATACGGCATGGATATAGATCCAATCGCCGTCAAGATCGCCAAAATAAACCTTATGATAAAATATAAAAATTTTGAATTTGAGCCGAATATTTTTTGCTATGACTCTTTGACAAAAAAAGGAGTAGATCAATCAAAATTTTTTAAGACTTGCGAAGGCAAATTGTTCGACGTCGTCGCTTCCAATCCGCCGTGGGGGTATCATTTTTCAAAAAGCGACTTGATACGATTAAGTTCGGATTATCCCGAGATAAATTCTAAAGAGTCGTTTTCATATTTTATAATATCGGGCATGAATTATTTAAAAGCGGGAGGCGCGCTGTTTTTTATTCTCCCCGAATCGTTTCTTAACGTAGCTCTTCATCGCGATATTAGAAACGTAATTGTTAATAATTATTTTATAGAGAAGATTACGAGATTCGGTAAAGTTTTCAAGGGCGTTTTTACTTCGGTTATCGGAATATATTTGAAGAAAAAAAGCGCTTTGAACGATAACGTATTAATAACCGGCGGAATTGAAAGTTATACCATTCCGCAGAAAAGATGGCGCGATAATTGGAATAACGTTTTTGATATAAAACTTGATAGTAAGGACGCCGAGATTATTAAGAATATTTACGACATACCTCATACGACTCTCAAGGGGAGGGCGGAGTGGGGGCTCGGCATAGTTACCGGAAACAATAAAAAGTATCTTTCGGATACGTTTCGCGAAGGTTATGAACCGGTATACACCGGAAAGGAGGTCCGGAAGTTTTATCTCTCCGAGCCGAGAAAATATATCAAATTTACGCCCGAAGTTTTTCAACAGGTAGTTAGCGAATCTAAGTTTAGAGCCGACGAGAAACTTATTTATAAGTTTATATCGAAATATCTCGTTTTTTCTTACGATAATTCTAAAGCGTTGACGCTCAACAGCGCTAATTTTTTGATCCCCGCCAAGGATTACCCTATCAAAGTTACGCTTGCGTTGTTTAATTCTTCCTTATATCAGTATATATTTATTAAAAGGTTTGCAAGTATAAAAGTTTTGAGAAGCCATATAGAGGAACTCCCCCTGCCGGATTTTCCGGAGAAAGTCTTGAGAAAGATAGAAAATATGGTTGATCAGATAACTTCCGGCGGAAAAACCGAAGTAAAAAAAGAATTGGACGATTATATTTTCGATATTTTTAACATATTCCCCGAAGACAAAGAGGTAATATTGAAGTCTATTTAGACGCGCCGCGTCGCTCCTCGAGAAAAAATGACACATATGGAGCTGCATACGCGACGCGCCCCCGACAAAAATTTGACACATATGGAGCTATACGCCGCGTCGCTCCCTGAGAGAATTTGAAACATATGGAGCCGCATGCGCCGCGTCGCGCTCCCTATGAAAATTTGACGCATATGGAGTTATACTCGCCGCGTCGCTCCCCGATGGAAATTGACACATATGCGCGTCGCGCCGCGAAAAGCCCCGTAATTAGAGTTTGTCGGTAACGGCTTCTTTCAAAATAACTTCGGAGCTTTTCGCGCCGTCATGATATATGATAAGTTTGTAATCCTCTTTATTAATAAAAGGAATCGACGAAGATACGCCGCCTCTTGTAAAAAAACTGATAATCGGCGTAGTATAGGTTTCATTTTTATTGCTTAATACTATATCGACTTTGTAAGGCAACGTTTTTTTTGGAAAATTAACAAGGTGAGTTCCTTCAATATCCTTGTTATCGATACGGTTAAATTTATTAACTTTGAGTATTAAGTTTTTTTTGTCGGCGATAATATCTTTTATCAGCGCGTTTTCACCTATACTCTGTTCGACGATTGTCATATCGGCTTTTTTGGTTTTTACAAAGATAAACTCAAAAGAGTAGGGGACTCCCGCGTTAGCTAACTCTTCATTGATCGCGTTAAAATTCTTACCGACGTAGTTTTTTAAGAGTTGAGCGTTTTTATCTTCCGGACCGTTAGATATCCATATTTTGAGTTTGGTTACCTCTTTAAGAAAAGTCCCCTCTTCCGGTTCCATTTTAAATATTTTACCTTTCTCAATATTTTCGTTAAATTCGTAAAATGGAGCGCTTATTTCGAAAGGAATCGAGCCTTCGGGATATTTTTTATCCAAAAAGGCGGATAATTCTAATAAATTAAATCCCGTTACGTCGGGAATAGCGTTGTCTAAAGTTCCAAGAGAGACGTTAAACGATACTACGCGCCCTTTTTTTAGGATACTTCCTTGCCATGGACTTTGATCGTAAACAACGCCTTCTTTATATTTGTCCGAATATTTGGGCGAGACGTCGGCGATCAGTTTTTTATCCGAAATTTTTTTCAACGCGGCGTAGATATGATCCCCTTCGACGTTTGGGACTTTGACGATATTTTCCGAAAAGGTCAGAATTACAAATATGATCCATGCAAAAAGAAAAACGACGAGTAACGAGCCGACGAACGCGTATCGCATGATTTTCTTTGCCTTTTCGGTCTCCGAATCGTCGCTTGAGATAACAATAAAAGAAATTATATTGCGAATGATTTGTTTAAAATGTTCCATAATTTCTACGTCTCCTTAGAAAGTATTTTATGTAAGAAAGATTGACAGCCGTTGACAAAGTTTTTGCATTCAAGAATATTTTTACCCTCTTGCTGTAAAACTTCCAAATTTATCAAACAATCGGAGGCTTTAACTACTACGCCTTCCCGTCTGTTTAAGGCGACGATTTCGCCGTTGGGGCGTTTTTTATAAATTTCAAAGTCAAGAGTATTATTTATCGAAGCCTTGTAAATATTTAGTTTTCTTTTATCGACGTAACTAAACGCTACAGGACGATTTGAATAGGCGCGGATTTTATTAACGATCTCTTTACCGGAGCAATTCCAGTCGATTAAGCCGTCGTCTTTATTTATCATACGGCAGTATGTCGCTTTAGTATCGTCCTGAACGGTTTTGTTACTATAATACCGTTCAAAGTCCGATAATACTTCCAAAGTCATATCGGTCGCAAGTTCGGATACTTTTTTTTCGATCGTACAAATATCGTCGCCGTTTATATCCAATTCTTTTTGCAGTAGAATGTCTCCGGCGTCGACTTTAAGTTTAACAGTTTGGATCGTTACGCCGATTTTAGTTTTACCCAGTAAAACGGCGGTCTGTATAGGCGACGGTCCCCTCAATTCGGGAAGCAAAGAGGGATGAACGTTAATTCCGCCGAATTTAGTTATATCTAGTATGTTTTTTTTGAATATAAGACCGAATGCAAAGGTTACAAACAAATCTGCTTCGTATTTCCTTAATTCGGCGGCTAAATCGTCGGATATTGTTTCGGGTTTGTAAACGGGGATATCGTTATTAATCGCCGTTATCGATATAGGAGTGGGAACGGGGGCTTTTGATCTCTTAACGGGTCTATCGGGTTGAGTTACCACAGCGACGACTTTATGAAGCCGTATCAAGGATTCGAGAAGTTTTACCGATATGTCGGGAGTTCCAAAAAAAATTAATTTCATATCAGGTTGCGGCTTTTAATAAAGCCTTTTTGAATTCTTTTATTTTTTCTATTTTGGTCTCCGGAGTTAATCTGTCTATAAACAGAGTTCCTTCGAGATGATCGTATTCGTGCTGTATACAAACGGCTAGAATACCGCTAGCCTTTAAAGTCTTTCTTTTACCTTTTATATCGGTATATTCGACTGTTACTTTTTTCGGTCTTTCCACCTTCGATGAAACTCCGGGGATAGAGAGGCAGCCTTCGTTTACGCAACTTTTATCCGCCGATAAATCTTTTATAACCGGATTTATCATAACATGTTTGCCGTTAAGTATGTCCGGTATGTCTATAACAAATACTCTTTTGAGAGCGCCTACCTGAACCGCCGAAAGCCCTACTCCTCCGGCTATATACATAGTGTCGTACATATCCTCGACTAATCTTTTTATATCTGAAAAGTCCGTTACCTCTTCGGATCTCCTTTTTAATAAATCTGAGCCAAGCGTTACAATTTTTAAAACCATTAATCTTCCATAAGTTATTATATTAATACGACATTAATAAAAAGTTACCGATTTGTCAAGAAAATATAAAAATGAAATAGTAATTCGTCAGTTTTTTGGGGTAAGGAAATGGATAACGCGAGTCTGTCTTGAAAAAAATGACACATATGGGTCGGTCGCAAGCGCGCTTTGATGAAAAATTCGACACATATGGGACAAATAAAATGACACATATGAAACAAATATTTTTTATTCCCCAAAAAACTGACAGGATACAATGAAATAAAAAAATTTGAAATATAATAATATTGATTTTATTTGATATATATTATAATATGGCGTAAAAATTTCTGAAAAAGGATATATTTTGAAAGAGAAAAAAACCGGATTTGTCGCGTTGATCGGGAGACCGTCTTCCGGCAAATCGACTTTGCTCAACAAATTGTGCGGATATAAGGCGTCCATTGTTTCAAAACATCCTCAAACTACGAGATTTCTTGTAAAAGGAATATATAACGACGATAGTAGCCAGATTATATTTATAGATTCGCCCGGATTTCATAACTTCAATTCAAATCTTAACAGAGGGCTTTCAAATCTCGCCGTTCGAAATACCGAAAACGCCGACGTTATTTTATACGTTGTAGATACGACGAGAGAATTCGGGCGCGAAGAGGAGGATATTATTAATAAAATCAAACCTCTCGAAAGGATAACAATTGTCGTATTAAATAAAATCGATCTTGAAAATAGCGATATGGAGATAAAAAATAGGGTTCTTGAAAAACTTGCTCCGGTCGGGGTCGTTGAATTTTCCGCCCTCAAAGGGAAAAATCCTGATAAAATCATAAATTTGATAAAAAAGAATTTACAAATAGGTCCAATGTATTTTCCGGAAGATTACGTAACGGATCAGTCTATTCCGTTCAGAATAACCGAAGTTGTCCGCGAAAAAATATTTCAACTTACAAAAGAGGAAGTGCCTCACTCCTGTTACGCGGAGGTCGAAGAGTTGAAAGTAAATGAAGATAAAATTGAAGCCAGATGCGCGGTTTTTGTAGAAAACGAAAGCCAAAAAGGGATAATTATCGGAAGCAAAGGATCGATGATAAAAATGATCGGCGTTAAGGCGCGCTACGATCTTGAGAATATATTTGAAAGAAGAGTAAATCTGTTTCTAAACGTAAAAGTTCACAAAGATTGGCGAAAAAAAGACGAATTTCTAAAAAAAATGTTTGATATTAGTTAAAAACAGTTCAACTCCACTCTTCTAGAAATTTCTGATAGTTTGCGTTGGAGGGCAGTTCTTCTAGGGCTTTCATTAACCCTATGTCGAAGGTTTTCTTTTCCGACTCAAACCACTTATAATCGTCGATATATCCGGAGAACGTATTGTTTGCAAATTCAAGCATCTTATTATCTAAGTCGTCGGCGTTGGATTTACTAAGTTTATCGTAAATTTTTGAAAAGAGCTCCACCCATAACATTTTAGCGCGGGCTAGAAATATTTGCTCTTGCAGTCCGCCTATTCTAAACCAATCCAAAATAATCCATTTGTTAAACAGATCGTCGCGGTTTTTTAAATCGTCTTTGTTGTAATTTTCGGGATATATATTTTTATTGACCTCGATGAATTTATCGTAGAGAGCGACTTCGGTATGTTCTATCTGTTCGATCTGTCGATTAATGTCTTCTATATCCTTGAATACGGCAATATCTATTATCATCGAAGTCGATTTGACCGGTCCTGCGATAAAATATGCCGGCTTGTCAATTTCTAACGAGAATTCGAGTTCGCTATTTTCTTCGCTCTTTTTCTCAAAAACGTCCGTTCTTATCCCGATGCTTGCGTAATTGGCTTTTCGTTTGCCGTTCTGTATCGGACCAATCGCTAATATCGAGCCGGAAAGCGTCATGGCTATGCAACCGCCGGCGCTATTTTTATCAAATAGTTCGATTTTTTTTAAGTTGTTATGATCTACAATTTTATCAAACAATCCTCTTTTTGAAAGCCACGATTCGACTAATCTTTTCAGCGTCTCCTCGTCTTGGGGAAGCGTCGATCTGGACTGGATTTTTTTTAGGTGCTCCATAACTTTTTCTGGAATTGTTGAAAAATCATAATTCATTTTTGATCCTCTCAATGCAAGATATACGGAGATAATATTTTTATTAGATAAAATTGTCAAGGGGAAATTTGATGAAATATGTAACCCGTCAGTTTTTTGGGGAATGACACATATGGTATTAAGAGAAAATTGACACATATGAAACAGATATTTTTAATCATTAAATTATTTATCATTCATTAAAAATTTATTCAAATTTTTGTAAAGAGTTTTCTACTTTTAGTTGTTATATATATATAAAGAAAAAAGGAGAAAATTTTATGAAAAACAAAAAGCATCTATTTCATTTTATAGTATCCGAATCTATGAATAACAACGT